>Ga0182018_10000960_pt1 | contig 35069 bp, 29 predicted proteins | sample 812P2MmetaG_FD_120490 | JGI IMG/M metagenome (GOLD analysis project Ga0182018, IMG submission 120490) | Permafrost microbial communities from Stordalen Mire, Sweden - 812P2M metaG | ecosystem: Environmental > Terrestrial > Soil > Wetlands > Permafrost | place: Sweden: Stordalen | collected...
CAGTTCACGATCGGCGAGCCGGATCAGGATCGGATAGAGGGAGCCCGATTTCAGATGGACTTCTGTGGCGAGGTCGTAGCCATAGCGCCACCGCGCCGGATCAGCGGCGAGTGCCTGGAGGACCCTGATCGCCTGCGGAGACGAAGCACGCGTCCGGGCCATGGCCATAACTCTACCTAAGTAGTTATGTGTGTCAAGCCCTGGTGCTCTCCCGCGGGATTCATTGTGACTTACGCCACCGGTAGGGGCTTGCCGTCATAGGTCCGGCGGAATGGGGCGGCTCTTCGGTTGTGGTCCTTGATGAAGGTGATGACGCGATCGGCCAACTCTTCGACTGAGCTGCTGCATGTCGGATGAAGGTTGCGCTGCCGGACCGCTCCCCAAGGGCACTCACTCGGGGCAGTATCTCGAACATGGGTCCGCTACGACGTCACCGGCAGTGGGTAGTTCAGTTGGGCAATGACGTCGTCGAGGGACCCGTCGATGGTGCCGTCTCGCTCCATGGTGGCCCATCTGAGGATCGAGGCCTCGTGTCGAACCATTGACTCCAAGATCTCGTGATCGGCTTCGTCGCCCACATTGACGATGGCTTCGAATCGAGTCAGGAAACCCTCAACGACTGGCACGTTGAGTCCTGCGAATTCCGGCCATGACATGTCGCGATACGCCCCTACGGCAAGCTCGATGAGTGACAGATCCGTCACCTCATCCAGGGATAGGCCATGCTTGAACAGCAATGGCCGAAGTCTTGCCTTCGTCTCCGATTCCAACTGAAGCAGTGTGCCCAAATGGTAACGATCCCTTGGGCTTTTTGCCTCCTGGACAAGGGCGAGAAACAGGGTCTCCCCCAAGATTTCGCTCTCATAGAGTTCACGCGTGCACGCGGGGTACGACAAGTCCTCCACGGCGGCCCCCTATTTCACTCGTCTGCTGGGCGACGAAATCGAAGGTAGCGCCTTCTGGGTGCATCCGCAAGGGGCGTGATGTGGTCGCGGTTGAGAGTCAAATCGACATTCGAGACCAAGCCAGCGGCACCGACCTGGCCGACACTCAGGCCGCTGCGGTGCGGAACATTTCGAGCATCGCGAGAACGGTCACCGACGTGCTGGTCGTCGTCAAACCACTTACTTTGCCCTGGTGTTTTTTGAGTGTGAAAAACCCTTCTTGCTCCAACCGCCCGAAAGCGAAGACGCCGTCGGTGGCCCGCTGTCGGGAGTGTTGCACGTCGTCGCGTCGTCGTCCTGGTACCCGTACCACACACCGGCAGAGCGGATACCGAGGTGGGCCGTAAGGGTCTCCGAGTTCGAGCTCGCCACGTCCACGAGATACCAGCACGTGCCGGTGGTTGATACAGCAGCCAATGTCACCGTCTGGTTCGTGTTGTCGCCTCCGTTCGACACACCGACTTGGCGATTGGTTGGCATCAGGTCGGCATCGGGCTCGACCCATTTGATGGAAGAGTTGAACTGCTCGAGTTCTGGGGGTCCGGCCTGGCTGAAGTTGTGGAACTGCCGATGCTGCGCCATCGCTACTCGTAGCGCCGTCTCGAGATCAGCCTGGGCCGCCTTGTCGCCGGACAGCCGAGAATTTCCGATGGAGAAGGATCCGACTAAGGAGTAAGAAGTCGAGCCGCCTGCCGCCAGAACGAGAGCCAAGGCCGGACCCGACAGGTACTTGACTAGCCGCATCATCACCGACCGATCCTATAACCGTCCTTCGCCGTCAAGGTAGTGGCGAGGCATGTCCACGACCCGATCTGAGTTCAGGCATTCTGGCGAGCCGGGCCGCCATCGGTGGCCCGCGTGATGCGCTGGCGCCACCCTGCCGCGGCTTCGGTGGCGCGGCGACCGGCCATCTACGTCCCGTCAGGGCTGAAGGCAACGGAGGACAGATCATCTAATTTAGTTCGCTGAGAGCGCTGTCCCTCGCCGCCGCGACACGCGGCTCAGATTCCCGCGTACGTGGAAGCGGCGAACCGACTGAAGGTCAGCGGTTGCCAGCCGGTTTCAATCGGATTGCTTTGTCCCGCTCTGGCGCTTGGGGGCACTCTCGCGACTCAGGGTCGACGTTTGATTCTGGCAACATGGGTCCATTCGGTCGTTGTTGGGGTCATGGGCTGGCGGGTCTCCTGATGGCAGAAAAGGCTTCGCCGGTGAGGCGAGGGAGCGGCTGGGCTGGGTCGTCCTGACGAGAAGGGGAGACATATGTCGAACGTGTCGCAGGGACCGGGCTGGTGGATGGCATCGGACCACAAGTGGTATCCGCCGGAGTCGCACCCTGGCTACCAACCGCCGCCGCCGAACCTTACGGCGCTCAGCTCATATCCCGGCGGTCAGCCGTTCTATCCGAATCTGAGCTCATCTTCTTATGCTGGGCCACAACTGGCGAACTACGGACTGCGCCTCGGTGGCTGGGTGATCGATTGGCTGATCCTTCTTGTTGTATGCGGTGTGATCTCCGCAGTCACGCATTCGTTCCACTACAGTCACGTTGCCACAAACGTCAACGGATTTTACTCAGACAACCGGAGCTTCAGATTAGGCATGCCAGGGGCCCTTCTCTCCCCTCTGATCGTCGTTGTCTACGGGACGCTCATGTGCGGCAGCAATCGGGCGCAGACGATCGGCATGATGGTTACGGGGACCAAAGCGGTGAAGCTCTCCACGGGAGCGGCTATCGGCTTTCCCGCAGCCCTAGGGCGCGCCCTTTTCGAGTGGTTGCTCGCAATTGTCTTCTTCTTACCCTGGGTCCTCGACATGCTGTTCCCGCTATGGGACCCCAGGAATCAGACACTGCACGACAAGGTCTCTGGGACAATCGTCATCAGAATCGGTCGTTCCTGATTGCCCATGCGAGGTGGCCGTCCGCACCGTACAGAGGTTCCTTTCGATCGTGACGCCCGTCGGGTCCGGCTCGACACAGCTCACCATGGGAACCACCTCAGTTCCTTCATCCACGCTCGATGACCTCGCCCTACAGGATGGTCATTGAATGCGCTAGGTGAACGGTGAACGGCAAGCCTTCCGCCTCGACCGTGCGCCGCGCCTCCTCGAGCGTCAGGTGACGGACTTGGGGCATCTTGCGTGTTGTGGCTGCCATCGTCGCATCTTCCCTCACGAGAGGTTTGACGCGCTCCGGACCGGCGGTAAGTGGCAGCTGGGTGCCCTGATTTTGGGCGATTGCGGCCGCACGTTTCGATACCAGGGTTCTGTGGGCGGCGGCGGAGCGCTCGGCTCGTTGACGTGGCCATAGGCTGATACGGTCGCAGAAAAGGCACACGACGGGAGGCTTTCCGATGGCGCAACGCAGCGTGGAGATTGACACCGCGGACGGGACTTGTTCGGCGGCGCTGAGCATTCCCGACGGTGAGGGACCGTGGCCGGCGGTGATCATGTTCGCCGACGCAGGCGGGATGCGCGACACGATTCGCCAGATGGGCGAGCGGCTCTCCGGACTGGGCTACGTCGTTGTGGTACCCGACTTCTACTATCGCAACGGCCCCTACGAGCCGGTCGACATGCGCACCGCGTTCCAGAACAAGGAATCCATGGAGCGGATCATGGGCATGATGCGGGGCTACACCGCTGACATGGTGGTTCGCGACGCCAAGGCCTTTGTTGACTACCTCAACACGATGCCCGAGAAGAAGCCAGGCGGAGTCGGGACCACCGGCTATTGCATGGGCGGTCGGCTCTCGCTCATCACCGCCGCCAATCTGGGCGAGTCGATCGCGGCATCCGCCGCCTTCCACGGGGGGAACATCGCCAAGGAGGATGACCCCGACAGCCCCCACCACAAAGCGGCCGCCATCAAGGCCACCGTTTACGTGGGCGGAGCGATCGAGGACCAGTCGTTCCCCGACGAGCAGAAAGACCTCCTCGAGAAGGCCCTGACCGAGGCCGGAGTCGCCCACACAATCGAGACCTACTCCGCCCACCACGGCTTCGCCGTCCCCGACAACGCGAGCTACGACGAGGCCGCCGCCGAACGTCACTGGAAGGCTATGGAGAACCTTTTCGGTTCAGTCCTGTCCTCCTGAAAGATCAGTGCCGTGCGCGAGGTTCAGGGTCGTGACCCGACGGGCGCCGGCGCCGAGCGCCCATGACAGGCGCCGGTCCGGTCCTCGCACAGGCCGCTCGCCCGGAGGCACAACCGACCGGATGACCGGAGCCGCCGAGAAGCCTGACGTTCCCATAACCCGATTCCGACCGTATAGCCTGCCGCCCTCCGCATGACTACGCCGTTGGGGCTGCCGACATGGCCGTCAATGCACACGTCGTCACGTCGTCGCTCCGTAGCCCGGCCCCTTGTGGCGGACGCTTTAATGTCGCAAGATGACGATCCCATCCACTCTGGACAGGGCGTCCGCACGGAGTCAGAGTTGAGATATGGCCTTTTCGCTTGCGGAGTGGTCTGGCGACTCAGAAGCAAGGCATTCCGAAGTATGGTACGGGGACGCCCTCAGCGATATTCCACCGCAACGTGGTGACCGAATATTCATCAGATGCAAAGGAGGGCCATGCCTCAGTCGGCTAGACGTTCCCGCCGCGGATCGAGATTCAGGAGAAGAGCGGGCTCTACGTCATTGTCGACGATGGTCCGATTGAAGCGTGGATCTATCAGTTTGTAACCACGATCGACTGCTGAGCGTCGCTCGTTGTCTCACTCGCGCTCCCAACCGACTGCACCCGAAGTACTGCCTGAGTGGGGCACATCTCTGCTGCCTCCCGAGGGGTCTGATCAGCACCTTCTAATCGACCTGATCGCCTCTGACCGCTCCGTGCCTGTCGATTTGTGAGGGCGGAGCGACGTCAGCTGGGGAAGAGCAAGGAATAATCGGCACCACGGCGTAGATGGTGTCCGCCGTCGATCCCGAGAACCTCCCCCGTCACGAAGGAGGACTCGGGGCCGATCAGATAACGGACGGCCGCGGCGACGTCATCCACGGTGCCTACCCTGCCCAAGGGCATCTGTGAGATGTAGTCGTCGAGCAATGGACCACCCCCCGTGATGAAGGACATCAGTTCATCGTCGACTATCCCGGGCGCCACCGCATTGACTCGAATACCGAGCGGTCCCAGCTCTTCGGCCGACGTCTGCGTGAGGAAACAGATGCCAGCCTTGGCGACACCGTACGCCCACAGAAAGGGATGAGGGAAGCGACCGGCCCCCGAGGACATCAAGACGATGGAGCCTGGCGTGCCCTGAGATCGCAACGCCGCGCCAACGTGCTTCACGCAGATGATGGAGCCCATGAGATTGAGATCGATCGTCGCTCGTACGGCTTCGATGTCAGCGTCAAGGACGGGCCCGATGTGCAGCGAGCCGCCGGCACAGGCGAAGAGGGCATCGATGCGTCCAGTCACCTCAGATGCCACCTTGATTGCATTGGCCACCTGCTCGTCAACCGTGACGTCTGCGACCACGTAGGTGACCGCTGCATTCTCGGAGGCCGCCGCACGGATGCGATCGGCGGCGGCAGCCAGCTTGCTCTCAGTCCTCCCGCAAATGGTGACGTGCGCGCCGTCAGTGGCCAGCCGCTCCGCCGTCGCCAACCCGATGCCACTTCCGCCACCGGTGACCAGAACGGACCATCCTTGAATTGTGGTCATTTCAAGCGAGCACTCGCCTGCGCCGCCTGGATCTTGAATAGTGCCCGGGCGTTTCCTCCGAGGAAATACTTGCGATCCAACTCCGGAAGCTCACGAGCCAAGGACTCGAGGTCCTGGAGGTAATCAGGAGAGTGATCGGCATGGGGATAGTCGGAGGCCCACAGAAACTGCGTCGCACCGTAGCGCTGCATCAACGGAGCGATCGAGCGCTCATCCGGATCGCACGACACCCAGCACCGCTCTCGGAAGTAGCTGGAAGGCTTGTCCTTGAGTTTCATGCCCACTCCAATCGGGGTGTGCCCATATACGGCGTCCATTCGATCCATGAAATGCCCTACCCAGCCACCGCCGGACTCCAGGACCAGGATTTTGAGCCGGGGAAACCGGTCGAATACGGCCAAATCGAAGAGCGTGGCGAACTGATGCCGGACTCCGTCGCCTCCCCGAACCGATTCGAGGAGCTGCAACCGGTCCTCCGTCCAGCTCTTCCCGGTGAACCGTTCGCCCTTCGCCCAGTCCGGCTCGAAGCCCGGATGAATGGCAAATACGACGTCGAGATCCTGCGCCGCCGCGAAGACCCGGTCGTGATCCGGATGACCGAGCGGTTGGCGAGCATGGGTGAAGGGGAGGACGAAGCATCCTCGAGCACCCTCCGACACTGCCCGTTCAAGCTCTTGGGCCGCGGCATCCGGATCCGACAACGATATGTGTGCGACAGGTATCAGTCGTCCACTTGAGTCAGCACAGAACTCACAGATCCACCGGTTATAGGCGCGCGTATAAGCCTGACTGAGTTCAGGATCATCGAGTTCGGCTTCCCACAGCAGACCGAGAGTGGGGTACAAGACCGCGGCATCGAGTCCCTCGGCATCGAGCAGATGCACCCGATCAGCCGGATCCATACTGCCGTAAGCGGCTTCAGAAACATAGGTTCGCTCTGGATCAAGCGCTATCGTCATCAGGTCAGGCGCGCCCATGACCCCCAAGAGCGAGGGCATGCCATGCGTACTCACGGATGAGCGCCGACCCCCGATCTCAAGTTCTTCAAGACCATCGGAATCCCGCACAATTCGCAGCGCGAGGTGCCGAAAGCGTGGCTCCAGGTACCGCTCCCACATATCTGGCGGTTCCAAGATGTGCCCGTCGGCATCAATCGCTCCGTCATAGGCAAGCCGGTGGACGGTGGGTAGTTCGCGCATTTTGGACATCTTGATTTTCCTACCTTTTCTCCTGTGGCCGTCTCCCGCTGCAGGCCCGCTCCGAGCTCACGCCACATTTGATGGGTCGTGCGCAATCGTAGCTTTCGGGGAACGGCCCGTCCCTGGGGGATCTGGTCCCGCCTGGGCACGATGGCACAAGCTATGGCAGGGTGGACAGGGCAAGGATCGGCAGAGGAGGGTTCAAGAACCGATGGAAGACACCGGGGCAACTCAGTTCAATATTGGCGTCGAGGTGGTCGGTACCGACGGAACATGCGGCCGCATGATCCGTGCCGTCGTGGACCCCGTCGCTCGCACCCTGACCCACCTGGTGGTCGAGCCAGAGCATCGACAGGGCCTCGGCCGACTTGTTCCCCTCGATCTGGTGCTCCAGGCCTCCGCGGACCAGATCACCCTCCGCTGTTCGGTCAAAGCATTCGAGAACTTGGAGAGGGCTGAAGAGACACACTTCTTGCCGGCCAGTGCTGGATACCTGGGATACGTCCCAGAGGAGCTGCTCGCGCTCCCCTACTATGGGCTCGGTCCGGGCAATACCTCACCACCCGTTACCGAGGACAGTCTCCCGATGGGCGAGGTCTCAGTGCGGCGGGACGAGCAGGTCCATGCCGTCGACGGCGAAATTGGGAGAGTCCAGGGGCTCGTTATCGATCCTCGCAGCCATCGCGTGACACATCTCCTTCTTCAGGAGGGCCACCTCTTCGGCCACAAGGAGGTCGCAGTTCCGATCCGCGCCATAACTGGGATCGACGACGGCATTCGACTCAGCTTGTCCAAGAAGGACGTTCAGGACTTGCCACAGGTTGCTATCGACGCGCTCCACTAGCAGGGCTTCATTGCTCAGGCGGAGACGGGTGGCCGCCAAAGCGTAAAGGATCGATTAACTGAGCCTCGAAGTCACCAGCCTCAAGCGGAGCGGCAAACAGGAAACCTTGCGCTTCATCGACATGGTTTGCCCTGAGAAGATCCATCTCATCAGTCGTCTCGACGCCCTCGGCCAGCGTCGTGAGGCCGAGATCCCGACCGAGCTGCACAAAAGTCTTGATGAGGGCCGCCGACTCCCGTGAGGCGACCATCGCTCGGACGAACGATTTGTCGATCTTGATGCAATGTACGGGAAACTGCTGGAGAAACGCCAAGGAGGAATAGCCGGTGCCGAAGTCATCGACAGCAATGCCGACTCCCAGTTCCTCGATGGCTCGAAGCCGCCGCACGGCCGAACTGGTATCCCGCATGAGAGCGGTCTCAGTCACCTCGATGGTCAACGCAGTCGGATGTAGCTTGCTCTCGTACAGCGCACACCGAATGTGCTCAACGATCCGGTCGTCGTCGAGCTGGCGGCCCGAGACGTTGACCGACAAAGTGAGCTCGTCACTTTGCCTGCGCCAGACCGCCATTTGTGCACATGCCTGGCGCAACACCCACGCACCGACTTCACGGATCTGACCGCTCTGCTCGAGGATCGGAATGAACTCGTCCGGCGCGAGCAGACCGTCCGCAGGATGCTCCCAACGCAGGAGTGCTTCGACGCCGATAACCGAAAGATCGGCCAAATTCAAAATGGGCTGATAGACAAGTCGGAACTGGTGTGCACTCAATGCCGAGCGCAGGTCGAACTCCAGCCGGATGCGTCGACCAATGTCCGTCTGCATCTCAGGATGAAAGAACTCGTATCGATTCTTCCCTCTCGCTTTGGCCTGATAGAGAGCGATGTCTGCGTCCCGGAGCAGTTCTCCAGGGGTGGCTCTGTCTCCCACGGCGATCCCGATGCTCGCGCTGGCCGGCAATGACGACGCGCAATTCAGTTCGAACGGCTGTCGCATCACGTCCAGAAGTCGCTCCGCCACGAGCTCTGGAGCCACCATGGGTTCACTCCCATCGATCAGCACGACGAACTCATCACCGCCCATTCTTCCGATGGTGTCCGCGCCGCGCAGCGTGCTCGCCATTCGGATCGCCACCGAAGCCAGCAACTCGTCACCCGCTTCATGACCAAGAGAATCATTGACGTTCTTGAAGTCATCGAGATCGATGTACAGCGCGGCGCCGACTGTGCCATTGCGTCGACCCCTCGCCAGGAGCTGATCGATGCGGTCCAGTATCAAGGCGCGATTTGGCAAACCCGTAAGCGGATCATGCATAGCCTGGAATTTGAGCTCGTCAGTTCGCTCGTGGACCAGTGCTCGTGAACGAGCTCGTCCGGAACCCAACACGTAGATGGAGGCCCCTAACAACAAGCTGAGAGCGATGCCGCCCAAGAGCAGTGGCAACCCTCCCATAGTGCCGATCAATCCGCCGCTGTCGTCGGGTCCGAGCGCTTCCACAGTCCAGCCCTGTCCAAGGTTGATCGACTCGATCTGTGGGGCGACGGGAGCATGCCCGCCCTGGAACATGACAGCAGACTTGCCCGATCCGAAACGCAGAGCGACCGCCGTATTGGCATGACCCCTCAGAGCCGTCTCCAGGAGAACGTTCGGGCGAATATCCATGGCGATTAGTTCGACAAAGGAGCTGTCACGACCGGCAACGGTCGAAGGTGTCGACCCCGATCCGTAGATCGGCACATCGAGCGCCAGCGTCTTGGAGCCGGGCGCGGTCAAGGGCAAGACCGCGCTTTTTCCGGAAGCCCGGGCGGCCAGCACGTTCTGTGCCAATGTCCCCACACAGAGGTTGTAATTGTCCGGGATGTCTGGAAAGGGAGCTTTTTCCACCCCGACCCTCACGAAGCAGTAGAAGGGTAGCGGTGGGCCCGCTGGCTTGACGGTGAATGGTGCCGAACCCTTGGCGGACACGCTCTGCGCGTATGCCTCGAGTTGTGCGGCAGGCACGAACTGGATAGCCACAAGTCCGAACAGCTCCGGGTATCGTTTCAGCGCGCCGATGTCGTCGGCCCATTGCGTGAACTCTGCCTGTGACGGGTGGGGGTTGCCGATGATAAACGACTCTGTGCTCACGATCAGATCCTGCTCATGCTGAATCGCCAACTGCAGCGTCCCGGAGATCTGGACCGCCGACGACTGGAATGCCTTGTGGGATCTGGCGGAAGTGGCACGGATCGCGCTGAACCCGAAGGCCGAAGCACCGGCCCCGATCGCCACGATGAGAGCGGCAATCACCATCCACAGCTGGCGTGAGTTTCCGCGCGGGCCCATGCCGTCGCCCCCGGACGGAACACCCGAGACCGGCAAGGGCTCTTCGGAGATCTTTTTCATCATCGTCAGACCAAAAGGATGCGAGGAGTGGCTCGGTCCATAGACACAAGCATCTCCAGCTTCTGACAATGGCCAGCCATCTGAAACCCAACGCAAGCACAACTCCGGACGCCGGTGGCCGCGTTTCCTGGCTTCCTGCGCTCAGCCAGCGAATTCCGGGGGGTGGCACCCATTTCGCAACCGGATCGCGACGGAATTACCACCGGGTTGGTCAACACTCTGATTCCTTGACGTCCGCGGCTGTTTCGCGCCTACGGGGGAACATGACGGTTCATACAGAATTGCCACACCCGCATCACACTGCGACGCGCCTGAGCCCGGAAACCGCCGGCCCGCGGGGTGACTCGCTGACCCGATTGATCGAACAGCTGCTCCGCCCCGGCGCCCTTCAAATGGCTGCCCAGCCAATCGTCAGCGTGGCAGATGGCACGACCGTGGGCTACGAGTTGCTGGCTCGAACCTCGGTGCAATGCAGTACCGGTCCCGAACAGTGGCTTGAACATGCCAGCTATCTCGGGATCCGCACGGAGTTCGAGCTGGCGTGCCTGCAGGCAGCCTGCGAACGAGGTGGCCCACCCGGGGGTGAAAGGATTTTCGTCAATCTCAGCACGAGTACGCTTCTCGACCCTAGGGTTGAACCGATCCTTGGTGACCTGCCGCCCCGGGTGATCGAGATCACCGAGCACGAACCGGTGAGCGACTATCAGGGGCTGCGTCGGCGACTTCAGAATTGGCCTGCCGCATCTCAGTTACTCGCGATCGATGATGTGGGGGCCGGCTACTCGTCGATGTCGCACGTCCTTCAATTGCGCCCGCACTTCATAAAGATCGATCGCAGCCTGGTCCAGAATGTGCACCGGGATTCCAACAAACTGGCTATATTGCGTGGCCTCGCCGGGTTCGCTAGGCAATGCGGCGTTGCATCCCTCGCCGAGGGCGTGGAGACGAATGAGGAACTCAGTGCGCTTCGTGCCGTGGGCGTGGATCTCGTGCAGGGGTATCTGTTGGCCAAACCGGGCGATGGTTGGCCCGAAGCCCGCCACTGGCGTTCCCCTCGTTCCGTCCCCAGGAGACGAAAGGACTCTGGCCCGAACGCGCTCAGCGCGCTACGCGATCGTGTCGAGAGGATGGTTGACCCAATCGACGCCGCCGACGAAGTAACCGCTCATCTGTACGACCACTTTGCCTTCCTGCCCAGCGTCTACGTGGAGCGAGCCGGAATCTTGAGATTTCTCTCCGGGCGCGGTCAATGGCAGGTGCTGGACGGGATCGAGGGTGGTGTGGGCCTGACCGGTTCAGCTTTTGCGGGGGCTGAGTCCGTGCTGGTGCAGGACGTGACCGCCGATGCTCGATATCGCGAAGCGGTACCCGGAGTCGTGGCCGAGCTGGCAATCCCTCTGACCGTAAACCGTCGCATTGTGGGGGTTCTGAACGTCGACGCTCCCGCCCAACTCGATGATCAGCAAGTGCAGGCCGTGCACGATTCAGCTCGCGTTCTCGAGGACGCCTTCACGCGGACAGGTGTAGCTCTGCGGTGGGACTCTCCACTGGCCGAATTCGGATGGCACGCTCCACGAGTGGCCGAGGCGAAGTCGCTGCAAGAGCTGGCAGATGCCACGATTGCGGCCGGCATCGATGTTGCCAAGCTCCAGTCAGCCGCCCTGTGGAGTCGCTCTGACGGCGAGCTCGTCCTACGAGGTGCAACCGGTGCGCGTGCCGATGACATCGCCGGCCTCACGGATTACCAGATTGAACAATTGGCCGGGTTGGTCTCGCATGTTGCCTCGAGCTACAGCACCGGTCCTGTCGTTGGCCGTACCTTTGGCGCCATGGGCCTCCTGCGCGATCAGGGGTTCGGCACCATCTTCGTAGCCGCCATACGCGACCGAGGTACACCGACGGGCTTGCTCGTACTCGCTGGGCCTGACGCCGGGACGATGCCCATGGAATCAGTGCAGGCCGTCGAGCTTCTCTGCGTCCTTGCTGGCGTCACCCTCGCCCGAATTGAAGATCCGTCGTAGTACCCGGTCCGACGGGCAACACGACCACGCCGCAGTCGCCTAGATCGAACAATCCGTTGAGCTGAGACCCACATGGACACCGGGATCGGGTCTGGTCGGATGGACCCGATGACCAGAGTCGGCGGCCGAACCAACCATCTATTGGCGCTCGGCTCATCGATCCTAAATGCCGAAGACTTCTGTCAGCTCCGTCGGAATTGGCGTGTCGAGCTGCGCGTAGGTACACGATTCCGGAGATCGATCAGGACGCCACCGTTTGAACGAAGTGGCATGACGAAAGCGGTCACCCTGAAGATGGTCGTACGAGACCTCGGCAACAAGTTCAGGCCGCAACGGCGTCCAGCTGAGATCCTTTCCCGCGCTCCACCGGCTCTGTCCCCCCGGAACACGCTGTTCCAGACCATTGTCCGGTATGTGCCACGGATGATCTGACCCGTCGACCAGTTGCAGAGGTTCGAGGACATCGACGAATTCCGATCGGCGGGCGACACTGAAGCCGGACGCGACTCCCACGTGATGCAAGACGCCACTCTCATCGAAGAGCCCGAGAAGAAGCGAGCCGACTCCCTCTCCATCCTTGTGCTGCCGGAAGCCGCCGACGACACAGTCGGCAGTACGCTCGTGCTTGACCTTCAACATGACCCGTTTCCCGGGCTGATATCGCAGATCACCATCTTTGGCAATGACACCGTCGAGTCCAGCGCCCTCGAAGCGAGAAAACCAATCACGAGCCTCGTCGGGCGTCGTGGTACTCGGCGTCACGTGGATCGGGACTTCTACATGCTGGAGCACATCTTCCAGCATTGAACGACGATCGGCGAAGGGCTCATCCAGGAGGCTCCGATCATCGAATGCCAGAAGATCGAATGCGACGAAGGATGCCGGCGTGGACTGTGACAGCAAGTTCACCCGTGACTCGGCCGGATGGATCCGTTGCGTCAGTGCGTCGAAATCGAGCCCCGAGGGTCCGGCGATGACGATCTCACCATCGAGGACGCAGCGATTGGGTAGATTCGCGAGCAAGCTCCCGCGTAGTTCGGGGAAATACCTGTCGAGGGGTTTCTCGTTGCGGCTCCCGAGGACGACATCGTCACCGTCGCGGAATACGATGCAGCGGAATCCGTCCCACTTTGGCTCGTAGGACAGTCCCGGTGATTCCGGAAAGTCCCGCACGAGCCTGGCCAGCATGGGTGCCAGAGGCGGCCTCACGGGAAGAGTCACCGGCTGTGGCTCGCGGTCCACGTCAGGAATTCGTCCATCGGAAGGGTGTTCAGTATTCGATCCTCGGGTATACCGACCTTTGCGGCCTTCTCACACCCGTATTGCTGCCATTCGAGTTGGCCGGGTGCGTGGGCATCCGTGTCGATGACCATGGAACAGCCCAGTGAAAGGGCAAGCGACAACAGCTCTTCGGGCGGATCGAGACGTTCTGGCCTCGAGTTGACCTCGACCGCCGTTCCCGTCCGAGCACAGGCACCGAAGACGATCTCGGGATCAAAGCTTGATGGCGGCCGTCCCCGTCCGACGACGATGCGACCCGTGCAGTGCCCGAGGATGTCCGTATGTGGGCTCTCGATGGCCCGGACCATTCGCTCCGTCATCTCCTTTGCATCCATTCGGAGCTTCGAGTGCACGCTGGCAACCACGACGTCGAGCTGCGCCAGAAGGTCTTCTGCCTGGTCGAGCGAACCATCTTCGAGAATGTCGACCTCAATGCCGGTCAGGATCCGGAATGGAGCGAGCTCGTCGTTGAGCTGGCGGACGATGTCGAGCTGCTGGAGAAGGCGCTCCGCGTTGAGACCGTGGGCGACCGTCAGCCTCGGGCTGTGATCAGTCAGTGCCCAGTAGGCATGGCCAATCTCCTTGGCCGCTTCGGCCATTTCTCTGATCGGACTGCCGCCGTCCGACCAGTCCGAATGGCTATGGCAGTCACCCTGCAGTTGGTTGAAGAGGTTGGCGGCTCCCTCGCTCATTTCGGGCAGCGCGGTCGATTCCAGCTTCTGCAGATACGCGGGCACCTTGCCGGAAAGGGATTCGGAAATGACCTGTGCGCTCGTCTTGCCTACTTGGGGAATCTTCTGAAGCACCGCAGGTGTCATTGTCGCCATTTCGTCACTCGGGATGTCGGAAATCGCAGCCGCCGCGTTTCGAAACGCCCTCACCTTGTAGGACTCTGCTCTCTCGCGCTCTAGGAGGTAGGCGATACGCCGCAGCGCGGCGGGTGGATCCATTGCGATCATCCTTTCCGGGCGCGGCTTGGCGCCACGCGGGTCGGCTCGTCGGGTTGTTTCGGATACTCGGGAGGCCATGGAGCGTCGTGCAGTCCGTTTTCTCGATCTCGGGCCGCCATGTCCAGCAAAGGTTGGAGCGACTGTGGCTCATTGGGCATGTTCTTCCAAGGGTCGCCTCGTTGGCGGACCAAATCCGGAACTGTTCGCATCGTCAAGGATTCGGGGTCGACGGAGGCCACCTCGTCCCAGCTGATCGGCGTGGACACCTGAGCGCCCTCCCGCGGCCGCACGAACCAGGCCCCAAAGACGGTCCTGTGTGGAGCGTTCTGATTGAAGTCGACGAAGACCCGTTCTCCCCGCTCTTCCTTCCACCACTGCGCCGTAATGAGATCGGGATGCCTGCGCTCCAGCTCTCGGGCCAGCGCTATGGCGCCGGCCCGAACATCCAGGCTGTCCCATCGGGGTGCGAGTCGCACGTAGACGTGGAGACCGCGATTTCCTGAAGTCTTCGGATAGGCGGTGATGCCGAGCTCCTCGAGCAGCAATCGTACGAGCCCTGCAGCCTCCCGCACCTCATCGAAGGAAACGCCAGGCTGGGGATCGAGATCTATTCGCAGTTCGTCAGCATGATCCGGATCCGTGGCCAGATTTGGCCACAAGTGCAGGCCGAGGCAACCCAGATTCACCGCCCAAAGAACGTGCGCGATGTCCGCCACGACCAGCGCATTCGACTTTGTCCCGTTAGGCGTCATGACCTCGGTGGTCTCGAGCCAAGGTGGGGCGTTACGTGGAACACGCTTTTGGAAGAAGGAATTGCCCCCAGCCCCTTCGGGGAACCTCTGCAGGAGAGCCGGCCTGCCACCCGCCACGTTGCGCAGAACCTCGGCTACCTCAACGTAATAGGAGGCAAGGTCAAACTTCGTTGCGCCCAGATCTGGGAAGTAGATCTTGTCCGGACTCGAAATTTCCACCTGGCGTCCAGATATGTCGATAACTCGTCGTTCGGACGTCATCCGGTTCAGATTCTTCCAGGCCGTTCGGTGCGTTTCACGCGGGACCCAGCAAAGAGGACATCATCTGACTCCCGTTGGATAGGTTGCGGCGAATGATCCAATAGGCGTTTTCGCATGAACCTTAGCTTCTTGAACAGGCTCTTTCTCGCAACCAGGGCATCGTGCGCGGGCTGCTGTTCTTCGGGCGGCCCGCAGGTCCGGCTCGCATCCCAACGGCATGCGCGTGGGTTCGGGGGGGGTCCCCGGCGTTGGTCGTCCGACAATCGTTTGGGGTAGCTTCGTGCGCGCTCCAACGCACAAGGCCCGGGAATTGGTGAGGACCGGAGGTTGTCCAATGTCTGCGATACCCAATGTCGCGCTGAACAACGGCGTCGAGTTTCCCCAATTGGGTTTCGGTGTGTTTCAGATCCCGCCGGACCAGGTCGAAGAACCCGTTCTCTCGGCCCTGGAGGCGGGCTATCGCCTCATTGACACGGCGGCGGCCTATCGCAACGAGGAGGGGGTCGGCAAAGCGGTGGCGGCGAGCGGCTTGCCCCGTGACGCTGTCGTTGTCACCACGAAGGTATGGAACCTCGACCAGGGGTACGACGAGACCCTTGCGGCGTTCGACCGCAGTCTGGCCGCTCTCAAGATGGACATGATCGACCTCTATCTCATCCATTGGCCCGTTCCACGCCGCGATCGTTTCGTGGAAACATGGCGCGCGCTCGAAAGGATTTACTCGGAAGGCACGATCCGAGCGATCGGGGTTTCCAACTTCCGAGTGGCTGACCTCGAGCGATTGAGAGGTGAAACCGACATCGTACCCGCAGTCAACCAGATCGAATTGCATCCGGGCTTCGATCAGGCTGAATTGCGGTCATACCACGCTGCCCACGCGATTGTCACGGAGGCATGGAGCCCCCTCCGTCAAGGTTCGGGCCTGCTCGACAACGAGACTGTTCGCGCCGTCGCATCTGCCCATGGCAAGTCACCCGCCCAAGTCGTCCTGCGCTGGCACATCCAGTTGGGAAACGTGGTGATCCCGAAGTCGGTCACCCCCGCCCGCATCGAAGCCAACATCGATATCTTCGACTTCGAGTTGCACACTTCAGAGATGGCTGCACTCGCCGATCTTCCCGGCGGGCGAATCGGGCCGCACCCTGACACCTTCGAAGTCCCTTGAGCGAGTCAGCGTCACCTCCCGCTCCGCCCATTGCGTAGGCTTTGCTCGGCCTGCTTGAGGGTTCCTCGGAGAAGGGCACGGGGCAACATCTACCGGCGAAACTGTTAAGTTCCCGGGAGCCCAGCGGACTGACTTGAGATCTTGGAGGATCTAAATGACCGACATCATGAGGGGTGTTCGCATTCTCGAAGTAGCGGAGCACACCTTTGTTCCAGCCGCCTCAGCCATCCTGGCTGACTGGGGAGCCGAAGTGATCAAAATTGAGCACATCGAGAGAGGCGATGCGATGCGAGGCCTGGCATCGAGCGGCGTCATGGCCATGGGTGGCGACGTCCATGTCCTCTTGGAGCACTCCAATCGCGGCAAGAAGAGCATCGGTGTCGACCTCACGACTCCGAAGGGACTCGAAATCGTGTACAAACTCGCCGCTTCGTGCGACGTGTTCCTCACGAACAAGCTTCCAGCTGTCAGAAAGAAGCTGCACGTCGAGATAGACGACATCCGGGCCCACAACCCGAACATCATCTATGTGGCCGGAACCGGTGGGGGCGAGCGCGGTCCTGACGCCGACCGGGGCGGCTACGACTTCCTGAGCTACTGGGTTCGGGCCGGCAGCGCTATGGGCGCCACTCCTCCCGACGCCGAAGGACTGGTGGGTCAGCCTGGTCCTGGGTACGGGGACTCGATCGGTGGGATGACGATCGCCGGAGGGATCATGGGAGCTCTCTTCCATCGGGAACGCACCGGCGAGGCCGTCTCCGTCGACGTCTCTCTTCTGGGAGTGGGCCTCTGGGCGATGAGCCCAGGGGTGGCACTTTCGCTCCAGACGGGCTTCCCCTGGCGACCGCCCACCGGCTCCGGCGGCGGAGGACCTTCGAATCCTCTTGTCGGCGTCTACAAGACCCAGGACGGTCGATTCGTTGCCCTTTCTTGCCTGCAAGGGTTCTACTACTGGCCGGGTGCCTGCAAGGCAATCGGGCGCGAGGATCTCGTGACCGACGAGAGGTTCACATCACACGAGCTCCTGGCCGCGAACGCGAGAGCCGCTCGCGAGATCCTCGCTGCGGAGTTCGCCTCAGCGCCGCTTGCACATTGGCGAGAACAACTGACTGAATTCAATGGGCAGTGGTCGATAGCCCAAGACAGTCTCGAGGTGGTGGACGATCCGCAGGTAGAAGCCAACGGGTACCTTCTCGAGACGGTCAACGCGGCGGGGATTCCGTTCCGTCTCGTCACGGTCCCGGTTCAATTCGACAGTGTTCCGGCCACTCCCCATCGCGCACCGGAATTCAACGAGCATTGTGAAGAAGTGCTCGAGAGTATCGGCTATGACGCCGAAGCCATCGTCGATCTCAAGGTTGAGGGCGCGGTGGCGTGACGATGACGTGAAGGGCCGGCCGGTTCGGGTTCTGGCCCCGGAGACGTCGTAGTAAGCCCGTGCCACGACGTGGCTACCGGTGACCGACGGCATTCCCCGCGTCGAAAGAACCGTGGGTAAGAAAATCGGGCGGGACACCTTTCATCAGCTACACCCATAGGCGCCCCTGGCCTGCGTGCGGGGTTTCGACCCGAACCGGTCAGGGGCCTGCTGCCGGGATCGGGTTGAACCCCCGGAAGAAGTCGCGATCGCTCTGGTCCGGTGGCCGTCCCACGTGCGTCACCGTGTCGACGTCGGGTGCTTCGGCCCGGAGCGCCGCCACCGTGCAACGTTCTTTCGGCCGAATGGCGAAGGGGTCGAACGAGAAGTGGCGGATGGCGTTCTCGTGGGTGATCTTGTTGACCTGCTCGTCCGTCAGCCGGGCGAACTGCACCTCGTTCACTTCTGGGCCGTTGGGCCACGTAGAGTCCGAATGGGGGAAGTCCGATTCCCAGCACAGATTGTCGATGTTGAAATGGTCGAGAAGGCTGAGGCCGACGGGATCATTGATGAAGCAGCAGATGACCCTCTCCAAGAACACGTCAGCGGGACCGTAGCCGGCCGGGAATGTCTGACCTGTCCACCCGGAATGACGATCATGGACGTGCTCTGCTCGCTGCAGGAAGTAGGGGATCCATCCGATGTCTCCCTCGGTCAACGAGAAGCGCAATTCGGGGAACCGCCACCAGAAATCGGCCCACATCAGATCGCCGAGCGAATAGACCGACATGACCGACGAGAGGCTCATCGGCACGCTCACCGGGGCATCTATCGTGGTCCGAGCCACCTTGGATGAAGATCCGACATGGAGGCAGAGGACCGTTCCCTCTTCCGAGCAGGCGGCGAAAAGGGGATCCCAGTGCCCCGAATGGATCGACGGCATGTCCAGGGCGGCGGGGTTCTCGGAGAAGGTGGCGGCGTGGCAACCTTTTCGAGCCAGCCGGCGCACCTCAGCGGCGGCCCTCTCTACGTCGAAGAGTGGGAGGATCCCACAGGGGATGAACCTACCCGGATAGGCGGCGCACCACTCGTCGACGTGCCAGTCGTTGTAGGCCATGATCATCACCTCGTTGAGATCATGGTCTGGGCCCTCGTTGAGGACCTGGCCGGAGAACCCGGTCCAATTCGGAAAATTGAGCGCGGCCAGGGTGCCCCCGGCCGACATGTCCCGAACGCGCTCGTGCACATCGAAACAACCGGGCCGCATCTCGCTATAGGAAGACGGGTTGACGTTGTACATCTCCCTCGGCTTGCCCGCCACTGCGTTCAGGCCGAGGTTGCGGCCCATCTTCTCGCCGTACCACCATTGCTGGCGCCCGTTCTCGTCGGTGAGCACCCGTGGAGCCTGGTCCTTGTACTTCGCGGGCACGTGACGCTCGAACATGTCAGCCGGTTCGGCGATGTGGTCATCCACGCTGATGAGTATGAGGTCCTCGGCGCGCATGCTGCCCCCTCGTTCACTGGTCCGTCGAACTCAGGCGGAGATCCCGAGCAACTCCATCATGTTGCCACCCATGACGAGCCGGAGCTCTTCCTCGGGGAGCCCGTGGAGCTCCGCCGCCCACGACACTGGATCAGCAAGCCCTTCGACGTGGGGGAAGTCCGAGCCGAAGACGACATGGTCAGCTCCGAGGAGCTGGACGAGCTCTCGGGGGTCCTCCTCGTGGAACGGATGCATCCAGAAGTGCCGTTTGAAGGTAGCCGAAGGTTGCTCGGTGTAGCGGTGCGGCGCCTTCTCATAGGCGTGATCCAGCTGCTCAAGAAAGTGTGGAACCCACCCGCCACCGTTCTCAACCAGCGCGATGCGCAATTTCGGGAACCGCTGCAGCGCGCCGTGACAGATGAGGGACGTCGCGGCGTCCCGGATGGCCCGGTAATCACCCTCGACGACCATTGAGAAGAGGCTTGGCTCGCCGAAGGCAAGGGCCTCGCCGTGCGCTCCCTCCCATTCGTTCGAGTAGCGGGTGTAGCCGCTATCAGATGCGTGGAGGACGACGAGGACCCCGGACTCCTCCACCTTCTTCCAAAAGGGATCGAACTCCTCAAGGGCGAAGGAGCGAGGACCCCGATAGCCCCAGGCGGGGGCCGGCCGCATCAATATGGCACGTGCGCCGTGGTCCATCACGAAGTCCAGCTCCCGCATCGCTCGATCTACCAGCCCGGTGGCGATGACCGGCGTGGCGAAGATGCGCTTCTCGAAGGCGTAGGGCCACGCCTCGATCATCCACTGGTTCAGGCCGTGAATGGCGTCGGCGCAGAGGTCGGGATCGTCCTTCATCCGCTCTTCGATGAGACTGGCCAACGTGGGATACATCATGGCGTAGTCGACGCCCTGCTCGTCCATGAGCTCCAGTCGGGCGCCGGCCTCACGGAAGGCCGGAGGGCAGTCAATACCGCGACCGATTATCTCCCGATAGGACTTCCCCTCCGGATTGCCGTTCTTGAAGTATTCCTCCTGGGCGCCGGGCCGACCGACTCGGTCGAAGGTGGGATTCGGGATGTAGTTGCTGATCTGCCCGTTGACCATGATCTTGGTGCGTCCGTGGACCTCGACGAAATCGATGGCGCCGCGACGATTCTCCGGGAGGTACTTCGTCAGAGCGTCCCTGGTCTCATAGAGATGGTTGTCGGCGTCGAAGACCGGAAATCCAAGTTCGTGTGGCACGCTTCTCTCCTTCTCTGTCAGGTGGCAAGTCGGAAGACGGCCGACGCGGCAGTAACTGCTCGGTCGCCGTTCCCCTCGTCGTGCAAGACAAGGCGCACCCCGATTCGGCCAGCGCCGTCGAAAGCCTCCCCTTCGGCCCGGAACGGCCCCACCTTGCCTCTGGCGAGGAACATCACCTGCCAACTTTCCATCTGCAAGTGATCGGTGCCGGCGCGCTCGGCCGCGAGGTCGGTGGCCGCTGTCTCGAGCAGGATGTGCTGAGGACCAAGATGGAGTGCGGCGTCCGGTGACGCCAGTTCTATGACCAGCTCCGGCAGCATCCAATGGCCGTCGTCGCGCTGCGACGCCCCGAAGACCTTGTAGAGGGGCGGCAGGTCGGGTGAATCCTCGACCACGATCTTTTCCTCATCCATCTTCTCGAAACCCGGAGGAACCTCTCCCAGGCTCACCCCCTGGCCGGCAGCCAGGGCGATGACGCGCGTTCGGTTGTCAGCGTCGACGATCAGCGAGCGGCTGAACCCCATGCGCTGACCCAACTTGAGGACCTCAGGAACGACTTCGATGCGGCCTACGCCGCGAGCGTCGTCCAGAATCTGCAGGCTGTGGATGACCGGATTCGGAACCGCAAACTCGTCACTGATGCCGCCACCCTCGGGGGCCGCGATGCAGAGTGGGGCAGCCATGATGCCCCCCGTCGCATTGCGCATGTCGTGGCGCAACTTCATGGTGGGATCGGGGGGACCGCTGTTGAGCGAGTGGCTCCGACCGAGGTAGCGATAGCTCAGGAGGCTCGTCCAGCGCCGGCGGAGATCTTCCCAATACTCTTGGTCCGAAGTAGCCCGTATGTCCTTCAGCACAGCCCCTCCCCTCCGGTGTGCGCAATCATGCCAACCGGGGGGTTACGAGCGCCCGGGCGTTGTCGTGCATGATCAGCCGCACATCCTTCTCGGAGAACCCCTGCAGCTCCTTCTCGAAGCTGAGGGGTTCGGCGAGCCCCTCTGCGTGAGGAAAATCAGAGCCGAACAGAACCCGCTCGGCTCCTACCCGGCGCACCAGCGCCTGCACGTCGTCCTCGAAGAAGGGCGAAACCCAGACGTGCTCCATGAAGAGCTCGTAGGGGTCCGCGCCGAAGGCGTGTGGAAGCTGGACGGCCGTTTTGCGCAACCGTTTGAGGAGCGGCGACACCCAGCCCGATCCGGTCTCGATGGTGGCAACGCGTAGGTTCGGATGCCGCTCGAACAGCCGGTCCGCCATGAGCGAGGCCATCATGTCGTGAATCGAACTGGCAGAGAGGAGCCGCTTCAATGTCGGCTGGCGAAAGGCCTCAACTTCGCCGCTCAGCCCCCAAATCCGCTCGTAGTCGGCATAACCAGAGTCACCCCCGTGAATGGCCAAGGTGACGCCTGCCTCATTCAGCCGGGCCCAAAAGGCATCGTGTGCCGCGTCGCCCGGCGTCCGGCGACCTGTCACGTTGTTCACCGATCCCGGTCGCATGAGCACGACCCGCACGCCGTGGTCGAGAGCCCACTCGAGCTCGGAGACTGCCCACTCGAGATCAATGAGGCTGATGTAAGGAGCCGCGTAGATCCGATCTTCGAAGTTGAAACCCCAATCCTCGTCCAGCCAGCGGTTGAAGGCAGTGAAGGCGGCCGTGCAAGCCTCCTGATCGTGTTCGAGGGCGGCCTCCATGCCGACTCCGAGAGTCGGCAACATGATGCATGCCTCGAGACCCTGTTCGTCCATGACCTTCAACCGAGCCTGACGATCCCGATATTCAGGGCGAGTCTCAATCGGCTCCAGCTCTCCGAACGCGCTCCGCATGTCCCCGACACCCGCCTTTGCCCGAAAATACTGCGTCAGCGCACCGGGCAACGAGACCTTCTCGAACGTCGGGTTCGGTATGAAGCGGTTGACCCGTCCGCCGACCAGCAGTCGTTGCTTGCCTTCGATAGTCGCCCACTGCATGGTGCGCTTGCGCATCGCCGGGTCGATGTAGCGGGTAAAGGCGTCGGGGGCCTCGTAGTAGTGGTTGTCGGCGTCGAAGACCGGAAAGTCGACCAAGGTGCCAGCCCCTCCTCTAGTAAAAGACTATCTGCTATCCTAGAATTAGATTCTCGTTTCTGCAAGACAGCCTCGCGGCAAGGGGAAAGCGCAGGCGAAGGGAGGTGCACATGGCAGACGGGCATGCGCAAGGCAAGACGACCTCGGTACTTCCGCCCTCGCGGGCAGAGCGGCGCGATCGGATCATCCGCACTGCCTTGGAGCTCTTGTCCGGGTCGGACTATGAGGCCATCCAGATGCGCGACGTAGCCGAAGAGGCCGACGTGGCGCTGGCAACGCTCTACCGCTACTTCCCTTCGAAGGAGCAACTCTTCGCCGCTGTGCAGGTAGAATGGGTGGAACGCCTCCACCGGCGCGTGGCCCAACGCGGCTTGCGCGGTGAATCTGACCTCGAGCGACTGCTCGGGGTGCTCCAGCGATCGATCCGGTCTTTCAAGACCAGCCCCCAGTTCTACCGCGTCCTGTTGATCCTCGAGTCAACCAAGGACCCCGTTGCTCGTGAGCTCTACGAGGTGATGGCCCGGGCGACGGCGGATACCTACCGCGAGGCCATTTGTAACGTCGACCCGGAGACCGCTGAGCGCCTCTTGCAAGCCACCCTCGACATCATGGGAGCCGAGATGCGGGCGTGGGCACTCGGGCGTCGCTCTATCGAGGAGGTCGCGCGCCGGGTCGAGGAGTCGCTGTACCTGCTCTTCACCTTCCGGGAGCAGCCAACGCGCGGCAGGGCACACCTGCGCGTCGCCAGTCGCCCAGATTGAGTCCGGACCGTGGAATACGGCAGATGCGGATGCGTCCCGGCGCGCGTGGACCGGATCGTCCTCGATGCCCTCGCCCACTGAGGACAGCCACCACAACGTGACTCGCTTGGCCTGGCCCCGCCTGGACCTCCCCGCCGAGGTCGCCGAGCAGTTGCTTGCTCCCGGCAGCCCCTTCGAGCTCACGATGGAAGACCGGTCTGGCCACGCACTGCAGGTCTTCACGCATCGGCCGAAGTCGGTGATCGACGTGCTCGAAGCGGGCGCCAATCGGTTTCCCAACCGTCCCTACCTGGTCTTTCCCGAGCGCACCTTGACCTTCGATTCCGTCGTGATGGCCGTCGCGCGCGTCGCCAAGGGCCTGAAGACGCGTTTCGGGGTTGGCGCAGGTGATCGCATCGGGATCGCCTCGGCCAATCATGTGGAGTACGCCGTGTTGTTCTGGGCGGTGTCGGCGCTCGGAGCCATCACCTTAGGGCTCAATGCCTGGTGGACCGGCCCGGAGCTGGCCTATGCCGTCGGGCTCACGGAACCGTCGGTCGTCTTCGCGGATCAGCGCCGAATGGATCGGATGGCGTCCATCCACATCGAGACCACCGTGTGTCCGCTCGAAGAAACCGTGGCCGAGCTCGAGGCAGAGGGTTCGGGCGCATCGCTCCCCCGGGTCCCTTCCGACGAGGACGATCCTGTCGTGATCCTCTTCACGAGCGGGACCACGGGGCGACCCAAGGGTGTCCCGATCAGCCATCGCAATATCATCCACTTCGCACTGGCAACACAGCTGCGAGGAGCCGAACTCCGGGCTCGAGCCGGCGCCGAGCTGGCCCCTCTCCCCTGCACGCTGAACGCCAGTCCCATGTTCCACGTTTCGGGGCTCACGTGCACGATGGTGCCGGCGCCGATGAGCGGGCTCACCCTCGTCTACCCGCCGGCCGGCCGCTGGCAGGAAGACGTCCACCTGACCCTTACCGAGGGACACCGGGTCTCGGGCTGGTCGCTGGTGCCGACCCAGCTCTGGCGCCTGTTGGACTGGCCGGATCTCGAGCGCTACGACCTCACGTCACTCCGAACGGTGTCCGGAGGGAGCGCGTTGTGGCCGCCTGAGCTCTTACGCCGGCTCGAGGAGCGCCTCCCCTGGGTCCGCCCGGCCTTGGGACTCGGCTACGGCATGACGGAGACCAACGGACTCGGCACCAGCCTCGGCGGCGCAGCGACATATCTACACCCGGACTCGGTCGGCGAACCGTCGCCCGCGGTAGAAGTGGAGATCCGCGATCCAGTGACACGGCGCGCCCTGGCCGAAGGTGAGGTAGGTGAGATCGCCCTGCGCTCGGCCAGCACGTTCGCCGGTTACTGGCGGGATCCCGGCGCGACGACCGCCGTCACTGAGGACGGCTGGTACCACACCGGCGACCTTGGTTCCCACCGTGACGGCTTCGTCTACCTGGCCGGCCGACGCGGCGATCTCATCATCCGGGGTGGGGAGAACGTCTCGCCGGTCGAGGTAGAGATGCGGCTGTACGAACACCCTGCAGTCGCCGAGGTGGCAGTCGTCGGGGTTCCGCACCAAAAGCTCGGCCAGGAAGTCAAAGCATTCCTCGTCCTCAAGGAGGGCCACGCTGTCACCGCCGCAGAAATCCGCTCGTTCGCGGGTGCGGCGCTGGCCCAATTCAAAGTCCCGGCGCATGTCGAGTTCGTCGGCGCTTTGCCGCACAATGCATCGGGCAAGGTGCTCAAGCACCTCCTGCTACGCGAGGACGTGGCCAGTGACTTCGTCGAGGAGTGACGAGGCGGGCGGCGTGGTGGCCGTCATGCGCTCCCTTGCCAGAATCAGAATCCCGTTCTAGGGTGGGCATGACGCCCTCGGGGGGGCTCAGGGTCGATTCCATCAGCATGTGTCGTTCCTCGGATCCACCTCGGAGCCAACCCGAAGGGCAATGCGTACCTGACGGTCGCATCTCCGGCACCTGGACCGGCGACGACAAAGAGTGAGAGGAGGGTCACGATGGACCCAATCAAGATCGGTTGGCTCGGATCGGCCCTTGATGGGCCGGGCGGAGGCTACGACAAGATCCATCGGATGGCCTTCGACGAGGCCACCGAGACGGGCTTGTTGGACCGGCCGGTGGAGTTGGTCCTTCATCCGGAGAACGGCCTGCCCCGAGGATCGGCGAAGAATGCCACCGATGGGTTCCGATGGCTCGTCGACGAAGGATGCATCGGTGTTGCCGGCGCCTACAGCTCGGACAACGCCATCACTGTCGGTCCCCTCGCCAACGAGCTCCACGTACCCCTCATCAGCTGGTGTGGCACGGAGCAATTCCACGGCGACTACTGCTTCCGGCTCGGCAACGGAGACTGTGGAGGGGACGCCACGTTGATCGTGGCCTGGCTTAAGCGGAACGGTTACGAGCGGGTTGCCGTGCTCAGCGAGATCTCACCCAATGGCGAGGAGTACTTCCGGTACTTCCGCCAAGAGTGCCGGCGGCGAGGCGTCGCCGTGGCCGCAGTCGAGACAGTGTCTCAGACACCCGCCGACTTGACCGCCAACCTCCGGAACCTGCGCCAGATCGAGCCGGATGCCCTCGTCTACATGGGCTACGGAATGCTGGCCGCGCAGGGACTCCTGCGGGCATCACTCGATGAGCTCGAATGGGACCCGCCGCGGATCATGACGACGGCATTCATGTTCTACCTGATGGGATTCGAGAAGTTCGAAGGTTGGGTGGGGGTCGACCAACTGGACCCGACGAACCCACTCGTCCAAAACTTCCATCGACGGTTCGTCGACCGCTACGGGCAGGATCCTCCCCTCTGGCCCAACGCCGTCCCCGTACTGGCCTACGACACGGCAAGAGTGCTCGTTGAAGGCTTGGTGCGCGCGCCCATCCTGAGCGGCGAGGGTTTGAAGGCCGGACTGGAGCGCATCCGATTCATGCCGAGCACGACCGGCGGCCCGCACACACACATCGCCTGCTCTCCCTACGAACACGGTATGTTCCGCGGCGACTGGCTCCTCTACGGGCGGGTTCGGAACAACACGTTGGAGTTCGAGGGGCTCTTCGAGCCGTGGGAGTAAGTCTCTAAGACTCAACGCGGCGGACCTGCCCTTGTTTGACGTGATCAGGACGACGGTTTCCCGAGGCGCTCCCTCAGTTCGGCCAGGGCTTGCCCGAAGGCGGGACGATCCATGGACCATTGCTGTGGACCCTGCTCCGCCGCGACGGCAGATTCGTGGTCGTGAATGGCTGCGGTGGCATCGAGGGTCTGCTTTACCCGCACGTTCAGCTCGGGGTCGTGCTGAGCGGCGCGCCGGGCCAGGCGCTCCGCCTCGCCACGGAGATCGGCACTTTCGACGGATCGCCACACGAGTCCTCGCCGTGCCGCGTCCTCGCCGGTGAGTACCTCGCTGAACAGGCTCAGCGCCGCCGCGCCCTGTCGCCCCACAAGCTGGCGGAGTCGCCAGAGTTGCCCACCACCGGGATGGATCCCGACATCGAGGAACCGCACGTCGAACCGCGAACTTGGGGTGCAGATTGCCACGTCACATGCGAGGGCCAGGTTTATGCCGGCCCCTATCGCTGCGCCGTCGACGGCGGCGACCGTCGGCATGGGAGCCCTGGAAAGCGCCACAAACGCGTTGTACATGTCCTCGAGTGGAGCCTTTGGGGAGAGGAGATCGTCCACTGAGCCGCCGGCAGAGAACACAGGAGGGGTATTGGTCAAGATGAGTGCACGGCAGCCCGACTGGACAGCGTGGTCAATGGCCTCGGTGATCGCACACACCATCGCCCAGGACAGTGCGTTGCGATGATCGGGATCGTCGAGCACCAGTGTGACGACCCCGTCCGTCTCCTCAACGCGTACAAGCGTTGTACCGGCACTCACCTCAGCGGTCCCAGCGTCACCGGTGCTGCCACGTTTGCGTTCCCCGTTTCCTCAATGACCCGGACAGCGCAGCCCGGTCGCCTGCGCCGCCGGCTCGCATCGTTGCCCCGACGAGACGTCGTCAACCTATCTCGCACGTACAGCCGAACGGAAGGAACCATCCCGAACCGTTACGATATCCATTCGTGATCCTGTTGGCCGCCGAACCATCGGGCCGGCACGCCGGAGACACGGACGCACTCCAACGCAGCCAGGTGGGTCGGTCTGTCGGCGTACGGGCCGCCTTGCACCCAGTGGTCGTCGTGGCGTGAGCGGGGCGTCTGGGGAATCACTGGACCCCATGACGATTCCCGAAGCCCTCGACCGCGCCGCCGAGATCTTCGCCCGCGAAGAGGCAGTGGTTGACGGCGCGACACGCTGGACGTTCGTGCAGCTCCGCGAGGAAGCCCGCCGCATCGCCCGGGCTCTCATGGCGGCGGGCGTGGAGCCGGGCGACCGGGTCGCACTCTGGGCCCCCAACAGCGCCTCGTGGATCGCGACGAGCTTCGGCGTGTACCTGGCTGGCGCCGTCCTCGTGCCGGTGAACACGCGGTTCAAAGGCATCGAGGCGGCCCAGGTTCTCCGTCGTTCAGGAGCTCGCATCCTCCTCGCCAGCACCGACACATTGGGTACAGATCTCTTCGACCTCCTCGACGGGGACGCCGACTTGCCCGAGCTGATCGAGAGGGTGGTGCTGGAAGGGCCGGACCATCCCGGCACTACGTCGTGGGCCGATTTCATGGGACGGGGTGACCGCAGCGAGCAAAAGCCAAGCCCAAGGCCATGGCCGAAAGTACGCCCGGATGACCTTGCGGACATCATCTTCACGTCGGGCACCACCGGAGCCCCGAAGGGCGCGATGCTGGCCCATGGCCCCAGCGTGCGCACCTACGTCGCCTGGGCCGACGCGGTAGGCCTCCGTCGCGGCGACCGCTACCTGTGCGTCTATCCGTTCTTCCATACCGCCGGCTTGAAGTCGGCCGTGCTGGCCTGCCTCCTGCGCGGGGCGACGGTCCTCCCGCACGCGGTCTTCGACCCGGGAGCCGTCATGCGGCGGGTCGCCGACGAAAAGATCAGCGTGCTACCCGGACCTCCGACCGTGTTCCAGTCCATCCTTGAGCACCCTGACCGCAAGGCATTCGACCTCTCGACGCTGAGGCTCTCGGTCACCGGCGCGGCAACGGTCCCGGTAGAGGTCGTGCGGCGCATGCGTGACGACTTGCACATCGCCACCGTCGTCACCGGCTACGGGTTGACCGAGACCACCGGCACGGTCAGTATGTGCCGCCACGACGATCCTCCCGAAGTCATCTCCACTACCGTGGGCAAGCCCCTGGACGGCGTGTCGGTGAAAATCGTGGATGACGACGGCCATGAGCTCCGCCCCGGCGAGCCGGGCGAGATCCTCGTCAAGGGATACAACGTCATGCGCGGGTACTTCGACGACGAGGACGCGACGAGAACCGCACTAGACCCTGAAGGCTGGCTACGTACGGGCGACGTAGGCATCGTCGGGACCGACGGGAACATACGCATCACGGATCGCAAGAAGGACATGTTCATCGTCGGGGGCTTCAATGCCTACCCCGCCGAGATCGAAGGCATTTTGCTCACCCACCCAGGCGTCAGCCAGGTCGCGGTGATCGGCGTCCCTGATGAGCGCCTGGGGGAGGTTGGCAGGGCCTACGTCATCCCCCGTGCGGACGTGGATGTGGACGAGACGTCCATCATCGCCTGGTCCCGGGACCACATGGCCAATTACAAGGTCCCGCGCTCGGTGCTCCTGGTCGATGAGTTGCCACTGACGGCCAGCGGGAAGGTGCAACGCTTCCGGTTGCGGTCCGACGCTCAGCCCTGACCCTCAGCTCTCTTCCCGAACCGTGATCGGTAGGTGGCTGAAGCCGCGGACGGTGCTGGTGAAGAGAAAGCGGCTGTCTTCACGGACGACGTCCCACTCGGGGAACCGGGCGAGCGTCTCCTCAATGGCAATCCGGCCTTCGAGGCGAGCGAGCGCCGCCCCGATGCAAAAATGGATCCCGTAGCCGAAGGAGAGGTGCTGGTCGAAATGCCGGTGGATGTCGAAGCGGTCAGCCTCAGGGAAGGCGCGCTCGTCCCTCCCGGCAGACCCCGTGATCAGCAGGACCTTTGAGCCAGGTGGGATCACCGTCCCCTGGAAGTGGACCGGCGCGGTGGTCCATCTCCCCTGCACGGGCGATGGTGCCTCGTAGCGGAGCAGCTCCTCGACCGCATTGGGGATGAGGGTCCGATTCGCCGTCAGTTCCGCCCGCTGGTCGGGGTGCTCCGCCAGCACCGATCCCGCCCATCCCAGCAGGCGCGCCACGGTCTCGGTGCCCGCGGCGACCAGAAGCACGCCGAAGTCCACGCTCTCCGCGATGGTAAGGCGGCGGCGGCTGCCATCGGGCTCCACGACCTCTGCCATGACGAGGTCGGAGAACATGTCATCGCGGGGATTGCGCTGCCGCTCTTCGACCTGCTCGGTGATGTACGAGTGCAGCGAGATCATCGCCCCCACCGAGACGTCGTTCACCATTCCCACACCCGGCTCTAAGTGAAAGATCGTGTCGATCAGCTCTCGAACCCGTGGTCGATCGACTGCCGGGACCCCGAGCAACATGGCGATGACATTGGCAGGCACCAGCGCGCCGAAGTCGGCGACGTAATCGAACCCATCTCGACCGCGCTGTGCATCGAGAAGATCGCCACACAACTGCCGTACCCCATCTTCCAGCGCGGCAACCCGGCGGGGTGTGAAGGCCCGTGACACCAGTCGACGCAGCGCCGTGTGGTCGGGCTGGTCCAAGAAGATCATCATGCCGCCGGTGGGCTGCTCGCTCATCTGCTCGAGCACCGTCCCGTGCGCCGAGCTCAGCGATCGCGGATCCATGTGCGCGGTCATGACGTCGCGGAACTGACTGAGCGCCCAAAAGTCGTACTGCTCGTTGCGGTAGACCGGGGCCTCGTCCCTCAACCGGCGCCAGATGGGATGTGGATCGGTCTTGAATGCCGCATCGATCGGGTCCCATGACAATTCGGCACCGGGAGCCGCCGCGGAGGTCACGATGGAGAGCGTAATTGCCAGGACGCCACCCGGCAGAGTCGCACCCTTGGCGAGTCGGACGTTGACCGCGGCGCCTGCAGATCGGATGCTGGCGCCAGAGGTAGACCAGAACTAGATTCTGGATTCTAGCTATCTCGCCAATCGATGCCGGGAAGCTTCCGGTGCTGGGAGGTAGGCAACTCACGTGAAAGATGGCACCGCCGGCGCCGCAGTGGAGGGACTGAGCGCCCGGCAGGCCGCTCGGCGCCAACGCATCCTGGACGCCGCCCTCAGCCTGCTCGAGTTGCGCGACTACGAGCGGATCGCCGTCCGCGACGTCACCGAGTTCGCGTCCGTGGCCCTGGCCACCTTGTACCACTACTTCCCGTCCAAGGAGCACCTCTTCGCCGAGGCACTGGTCCAATGGGCCTCGTCCCTCAAGGCGAGTGTGATCACGCGCCCCTTGACGGGGACGACACCGGGGCGGCGGCTCGAAGAGGCGCTCTTGCGCTCCGTCCGGGCTTTCGAACGCCAGCCGCAACTGGCGCGCCTGATCGGCAGGCTGGAGATGTCTGAGGAACCCTTCGCCCGCGACGTCCTGGCGAGGCTGGACGCAGTGACGACCGATGTCTACCTCGATCTCCTGACCGATCTCCCGCGGGACCAAGCGGTCCGCATCGTGCGCATCGTCGACGCGGTCCTCGACAGTTCGTTGCGTGCCTGGTCTTCTGGACGTTCCAGCATCCGCGATGTGCGCCGTTCCCTGAGCGAGACGGTTGCCCTCCTCCTGCCGGAGGCGTCCCAAGGAGATGCAGGCGCGAGCCGGCGGTTCCGAGCGCTGCCGGCATGATGGTGGAGACGGGAGCGGCCGAACGGCACATCCTCGACGGTGTCCGCGTGCTGGACTACACAACGGGCATTGCCGGCCCCTACTGCTCCAAGCTCCTCGCTGATGCAGGGGCCGACACCGTCAAGGTAGAACCGGATGGCGGAGATCCTTTGCGCGAGTGGGGCTCCGGAGCGCTTTTTGAGTTCCTCAACACGTCCAAGAGATTCGTCAGCCGGGACGATGGGCTTGCCCAGTCTGCCGACATCATTCTCAGCAATGTGGCCAGCGATGCGGCTCGGCTCCGCCGTGCGAATCCCCGCTCGGTCGTTGTGACCATCACGCCCTTCGGTCGCGATGGCCCATGGGCGGACCGACCTTGGAGCGAGTTCACGCTGCAGGCGGCGTGCGGTTCGATCGGTCATCGGGGGCTACCGGAGCGTCCTCCTCTTGCGGCAGGGGGACGAATCGGGGAATGGATAACCGGGACCTACGCGACGGTCGCCGCGCTCGCTGCACTCCGGGAGACCCGCAGATGCGGTGTCGGGGAGGACGTCGACGTGGCCATCTTCGACTGCATGGCGGTGTCCATGGTCACGTACCCTTCCGTATTCGCATCGTTTTCGAACTGGCCGGCCCTGTCAGGAACCGGGCGCACCGTGGAGGTGCCATCGATTGAGCCGACGGCGGACGGATACTGCGTCGTCACCACCAATAGTGCCCAACAATTTCAGGATTTCCTGCTCATGATCGAACGCCCGGACCTCAGAGAGGACCCCGAATTGGCCCAGGTGGCCCAGCGCTTCGCACGGCGAGACGAATTCCTCGCCGCGGTCCACCACCACACCCGGGCGCGCACGACGGACCAGCTGTTGGAAGAGGCGGCACTGCTCCGCATCCCGGCGGCACCGGTGCTCGACGCCGTCGGTGTGCTTGCCTTCGGGCATTTCCGGGATCGACAGGTCTTCGTCCCGTCGCCCTCAGGGCACTTCGTCCAACCCCGGGTCCCGTACCGCGTCTCTGGTTGTGCTCCCTGGACATTCGCTCCGGCTCACGTCCGGGGCGCAGACGACGGGGCGGTCAATTGGCCGGCCCGCCCGGGGCCGCCCGGGGCAGCACGAGAGGAATGGCAGCTCCCCCTCGCCGGAATCCGGGTCGTTGACTGCACTGCCTGGTGGGCCGGCCCTTCCGCCACCAACGTCCTCGCCGCGCTCGGGGCCGACGTCGTCAAGGTCGAGTCGGTAGGGCGCCCCGACCAGATGCGGCTGACCAGCGTCCGCAGACCGCCCGACGATCGTTGGTGGGAGTGGGGTCCGATCTTCCACGCCGTCAACATCGGAAAACGCGGCGTGACCCTCGACCTGCGCAGCGAGGACGGCATGGACCTGTTCCACCGCCTCCTCGCAACAGCAGACGTGCTGGTCGAGAACTACACCCCGCGAGTGATGGACCAGTTCGGGTTGACCTGGGACTCCGTCCACGAGCACAACCCCGAGCTCATCATGGTGCGCATGCCCGCGTTCGGTCTCGACGGTCCCTGGCGGGATCGCACCGGATTCGCCCAGACCATGGAAGCGGTCAGCGGAATGGCGTGGAGGACCGGACGTGCCGATGGGTCGCCAACCCTCGTCCGCGGCGCATGCGATCCCATCGCCGGGATGCATACCGTGGTCGCAACTCTGCTCGCCCTCATGGAACGTGACCACTCGGGGCGAGGATCGCACGTGGAATCCGTCATGGTCGAAGCAGCGCTGAACGTGGCCGCTGAGCAGGTGATCGAGTACTCCGCAACGGGTCGGGTCATGGAGCGTGACGGCAATCGCGGGCCCGGGGCAGCACCCCAAGGGGTCTACCGGTGCGGCGGCGGTGACCGCTGGGTCGCCATCGCCGTCGAAACCGACAGCCAGTGGTCGGCTCTGGTGCGGGCCATGGGCGACCCGGAGTGGGCCGTGATCGATCACCTCGCATCGGAAGCGGGGCGTCGGATCCACCACGACCACATCGATGGCAGATTGGAGGCGTGGACCATGGCACATCCCGCCGAGGACGTCGCTGGCCTTCTCTCGACGGCGGGGGTGCCGGCCGAGGTCGTCATCGCGGCGCGCGACGTCATCAGCAATCCCCAACTGCAGTACCGCTCCCTCTTCGAGTCGGAGAATCATCCGGTGACCGGATCCCACGCGATTCCAATGCTCCCGTTCCGCTTTACGCACGTACCGCAATGGCTTCTTCGTCCGTCACCAACGCTTGGACAGCACAACGACGAAGTGCTGGCCGACCTGGGCGTCGGTCAGCAGCAGAGGAAATTCCTCCAAGCGAAGCAGGTCATCGGCGACAGATTTGTGCACGGGTGAGCACGTCCTCGCGCCGTCCCAGGCGCACCTGTCACCCTTCCCGCGTCCAGGCCCGCACCGGCCCCGCCACCGCGATCATCTGCTCCAGCTGACCGGCGTCGGTGGCCAAGGTGAGGACACCTCCCCCACCACACGCCAGGTCGGTCAACCGGTTGAGATGCGCCTCAGGGTCGAGAGTGTGACCGTCCGCCTGCCAGGCTTCCACGGCGATCGGAATGCCGAGTTGCGCTCCCTGTTCGACGATGGCGCGGGTGCGATCGTCAACAGGGCCGTCCACGACGGCCAGCGCCGGGCTCAAGGGAGCCGACAGGCGTGCGACCAGCACGCACGCGGCAGCCCAGCCCCGGATTGACGTGGCCGGCACGAGCACCGTGCCGGGGCGGGTGGTGGCGAACGTGCGGGCCACCCAGAAACCGGCCGTCCCTGGGTCTGCCGCGACCAGTCCTCCGTGCCCGAACACCTCGGCGTAGTGGCGGGTGACGAGCGATGGCATCAGAGGCGACCCCGTAGCGGCCCATCCGGCCTGCGTGACGGCAGCCAACCGCGTGCGCAGAGGCGGCAGTTCTGAGAATGCGCCCCGATCTCCCCAGCGCTCCGCCAACGGCCCCAGAAGTTCCGGCGCAACCGTGCGATGAGGAAACTGCGCCCATAGTCGCCGCGGAGCCTCAGCCTCGTCCAACCCCACGGCCAGCACAACGTCCGCGTGCGGCAGCCCGCCCAGGTCGAAGTCGAGCTGCTGCAGGCCGACGGTCGCCCAGTGGTGCCGGCTCCGCCAGTGGAAGACACCTTTGGCGCCCCAGGTATTGAGGACCCCCAGCCTCCCCACGGCAGCCAAGGCGCGCAAACCCCCGACCGCGCGTCGGTTGATGACGCCGGGCCCCGCCAGGACGAGGACGTGGTGCGCAGCGGAAAGCTCCGCCAACAGGGACGGCTCGGGCTCCGCCCACTCGTCGTCGCCCGGCGGGAGTGCCACAGCACCGTCGCGGACCCTGGAGCTCGGTTCGACGTCGAGCTCCACGCGCAAACCGTCCCCTGTCAGGGCCTCGGCGAGCGCAGGAGCGAGGGTACGCAGCTCGTCGGGCTCGCGGATCACCCGCCGACGCTCCGGGAGTGACAGCTCCGATGATCGGTCGCCATTCGGGCCGTCGGTCGCCAGCGTGGGCCGGAGGCCCACGGCGACGATCCGGCCGCCGCCGATGTGCGCGACGGCCGGCACGCCATGCACGGCGCGGTGGGCGTGGGACAGCAACAACGCCACGTGTGGGTCGGCGACCTCCGTCACCGCAAGACCGGGAAAGGGCTTTCCATAGGCGGCCCGCACCCCAGCCGTCGAGAGAACCTGCCGCAGGACCTCGGCGGCGGGACGGCTGCTCACACCGGGTCGGGCGCGAAACCCGTCACGGCGAAGGGGTCGGCGGAGCCCATTGCGGCTCGCGTTTCTCGGCGAAGGCGCGGGGGCCCTCTTCTTGGTCGGGATGGCCCCACATGGAGACGAGCTCCTTGGCCCCTGCCCGGCACGCGTCCGTCAGCCC
>Ga0182018_10000961_pt1 | contig 35014 bp, 25 predicted proteins | sample 812P2MmetaG_FD_120490 | JGI IMG/M metagenome (GOLD analysis project Ga0182018, IMG submission 120490) | Permafrost microbial communities from Stordalen Mire, Sweden - 812P2M metaG | ecosystem: Environmental > Terrestrial > Soil > Wetlands > Permafrost | place: Sweden: Stordalen | collected...
ATCCGGGATTCTCCTTGAAGTGTGCTTGGCGGCTCACTCTCGGAGTTTCTTGGATGGACTCCCGCAAATGTCAAACTGCTACTGCCACCCCGGCAGAGCCGGGGGAACTCCCGTTACATTAGCCCGGACGAATACGGACGAATCCTTGAAGCCGACCGCTATCACGACCAGCCAGTGTTCAGAACTCGCTTCATCAAGTTCGGTAATCAAGTCTTGTGTGCTTCTCATAGTGTTCTCCTTTGCCTCACGGGTGAATAGACAACGTTGGAAAAAGAATCTTCAAATCTTGCGGCACAGGTGCCGGCCAACGCCCACCGCCGGTGGCGCAAAAGCGAGCTGCTTTTGAACTTTCCGCTGAACCTTCCCTGAGCCGACAGGCTGCGATACTCCGTCTCTGTTGACCTCAACTTCTCGAATGGCCCGGGGCGTACCAGATTGCCGGGTGGTGTGGCAGGGGGAGCGGGTGACCGGTCCCCTATGCCGATTTAGGGGTGGCAGGCGGCGGAACAAAACGCCACCGATCGTCCTCATCAGTGGAGAAGCTTAGTTCCCAGCCACCTGCGCAATCCTGAGGCCATACAACAAGGCGAACGAATCTCTTGGCCACATTTCGTTCGGTGCGGGGATCCCATCCCCATTCGAATTCGAACTCGGCCTCCACTCTGAGCGGACCCCTAAGATATCCGTTCAATTCCGAGGTGCACTTGACTGTCCCTTCGTTCGTATTCAGGAGCTTTTGCAGAAAGCTCGGATCCAGGTCGCCGAGGTATTGCCTCAGAGTATTGTGTGTGTTCATCTTGCCCGCTGCCTTGGTAATGCCGGCCTTGCCGGCGGAGCGCTTCTTTGTGGTCGTAGCCTTTCTCCTTTGCTGCAAAAGTGAATGAAACGTTGGAAAACCTGAGTCCGATATCGTTCTTTGCATTCGAACTCGCCGAATTGAACTTTCGTTTCGAACCAAAAAACGTTTCCCATAACGCACAAAACGACCCAAACCGAAATATCCGGTGGGTCGTTTCTGGATTTATACCGTGCCATGGATTCGGTTTTACGTTGGCGTCGTTGGCATATATGAACTCCTCCAGACACGTATACCATGCCGCGTCAGCCGTAGTTGTATCCAATCGCTCTCAATCGCCCAGCCGCATCCAGGATCCGGTCGCTGAGTTTTCCAGCCTCTACGGTAAGAACCAACCGATGTTCATGTGAATTCGGAATTGTCTCTAGCTTTGGTAGAGAGCGCGCCGCGTCCACTATGGAATCGAGGCACACATGACCACGAAAACCAGCACCAACCATCCCTCACTCGCGGGCGCGCAGAGCAATCGTCCGCTCGCCATCACCGTCAAAGAAGCCGCGATGACGCTCCACATATCAGCCAGCGCCATCTATAGGCTCGACCGGTTCCATGGTCCGATTCAATTCATCTCGACCGTGCGTCCGATCAGGCTTGACAAGGATTCACTTGAGGCTCATTTGGCCGCATCTGGACCAATCGAGCTCAAACCCAATCTCAAGGCGAGCAACACGTCGAAGCTGATCCCCGCCAGCGCGGATACGGACCCAGTCGGCGCTGATCTGACTTCGGTGCCCGCCGCGGAAATCGTTACCCAGCCTATCCCCCAACGAGCGCCAGCCACGAAGCGCGGGCCACGGGAATCAATGATGCCCAAGCCGTTTCATGGCTCATTTCTCATGTACATGTCTTTGGCTTAGGTACTTTGGCTTTCGGTCCACAGGCGCAGGGCCCAAGGGAATTTCTATTGGGCTCGCACCTTCCCTCTCGCCGGCCGAATTTCCCGCTTTCGCGGAAGTGAGTCTTGATCAGAGGAGCGATGGCTCGATAGCTCACCGCTGATGGTCATGCAGCCCCCTTCGCTTCGTTCCCTGTGAACAGCTCACGACGGGGGCTTGCACCCTCTAGAGCGCGCCCATGCTGGGCGCACAGCGAATAGCCTCCGTAATCGCTGACTGGGGCCTTTTGTTGCTCAGGGAAACGGCCGATGTCGGCCTCGGCTTTTGGTGCAACCACGCTTGTTCATTGCCGGCAAGAATTAGGTTCAACAACAGAAAGGAGGCAAATCTTGATGAAAATGTTCGTGCTCTGCATCGTTGGGTATATCGCCCAGATCGTCATCATCGCCCTTGTAGTTCAACTGATCGAGAAGCAACCTCGCCGGCTCTGGTAACCCCCGACGGCCCATCCTGAGAGCCGCGCCGGACGGAAGCAACCAAGTTAGCTGGCTCGCCTTGTATGGATGTTTGATGAAGCGTTCTGCTCTCGCAACAATGAAAGGAGTTAGAGAGTGAACAATGCCACAACCAGATACGGGCTCCTGAATTAGACCCTCGATATAAGGGGGCTGCGGTTGAGCCTTTGGTAGATCGGAACTTGAGCGCAGGCTGGTGACAGAACCAGAAAGTGCGCTTAGCGCGAGCCGGGATTGTTGAATCTGACGGAGCTTTGGCGGCGCACCTTCTGGTTCTGGGCTTGAGCCTTTGGTAGAACTGCCCCTTGCTTCATGCTCAGCGTAGCTGCCAAGAATGTCCTCGATTCAAGCCGGGATCTTAGGATCCGACGGAGCTTTTGATCGAGGACATCTCCTGGCAGGACGTGAACAGGAGGCAACTTCGTGCAGGGCAACCAGCAGCGCAGGCTGTTTCAGAAAGCCGATCTTGTAGCAGTTTTGCAACTCACCGAGCCGAAAGTTCAGTGGCTCATCGATACAAACCAGATCCGATCGATTCTCCTGTGCGGCGAAGAACGCTTCGACTCCAGAGAGATCGATCGTCTGATCGCAACCTATCAACAAGTCTCAGAAAGGAAACATCCTCTTGTCCAGTAATGATCTTGTCCAGTCCCATCCAGGGATTCATGAAGCGGAGCAGGCACCGGCACCAGCCAACTCACCTCGTGCCCGCGATGACTACGAAACGCCGGCTGCTCGCCTGGCCGAGTTGATCCTCGGCCCTACCGGACCATTTCGGCCAGTCATCGAGCAATACATGACGACCGTGGCCCCGAAGCGCTATAGGGCCGCGGGACTTTCTGGTGTCCGCGCCAGTCTCGGCAAGTTCTTCAGGTTCGTTGTTCAGAACCAGAGTATTGGGGAGCTTGATCAGGTTCGCCCGTCGATCGTCACGCAGTTCGTCCTGGCTGAGCGCGAACGTGGATTTATCACCTTCACCTATCTCGGGCACCTCGCTACTTTCTTCGTCTGGGCGATCTCTGAGGGACTTTATGACCGTGGCAACCCGGTGATTAACCGCCTGCACCGCCGGCTGATGAAATTCGGGCCCGAACACATTTAACTCCCCCCAGTTACAAGCAGCTCACCGGCCAACCATACCGCTCGACCCCAACCAATTGTTGAAAGGAATCAGATGCAACAAGTTATCGACAATATTGACTCAGCGGCTCTGCCTAAAGTGGCAGAGCCGTCCTCCCCGGTTTCCTTGGGCACAGGGCGCTTCTCCGCCACTCATCGTCCACCTACCCGGTATTGGGAAGCAACTTCGTGCGAAGGTCCTGGCTGCGCGAAGACGATCCCTGCCGGCCTGTACCCGCCCCAGAGGCTTCGGTCCTTCTGCAGCGCATCGTGCCGCAACCGCGAAGCAATCAGCAGATACGAGGTTGGCACGTGCCTGCACTGCGGTGGTCCGATCATGGGTTGCAAGAACGAGGTTGGCAAGAAGAAATTCTGCTGTGACGAACACTGGCACACCCATGAGACCGAGGAGATCCTCGCTCCTACCGGGGTATTCCGTTCTTTCGTCGAAGAGTATATGTCAGGGGCCGCTCCCAATAACTACGCGGTTAGCACCCTCCACTCCGTCCGCGTAAGCCTCGCAGGGTTCTTTCGCTTCGTAGCACAAGTTGAGCGAATCACAGATCTCGACCTCATTCGACCCCGGGTGATTACCAGGTTCATTGCAGCCGAGCGTGAGCGTGGACTCACCAGCCGCAACTATTTGAGTCATCTTTCGACATTCTTCGGGTGGCTGATTTCCGAAGAGCGCTATGACCGCGCGAACCCTGTCGTCGCGCGCATCCACCACCAGCGTGGAGCGCTGGCAGAAGCCCGCCCTTACAACAACGCAGACCTGTTGACGATCTGGGAGTGCGTTGAGCGGACTGGCAAGATCGAACTCATGCTGGCGTTCGCAATCGGCGAGGAGTGCGGTTTGCGTGTCGGCGAGGTTGCGAATGTTCGCCTCGGCGACATCGATCATGCAGCGCAGACGATCTTTGTCCGTTTGCCCACGAAGAACAAGCGCACCCGAACAGTTCCCTTTCACGGGAAGGTCAAGAAGTACCTCGCGCTCTGGCTTGCGAAGCGCAATCCTGATTGCGCTCACGACCATCTTCTCCACAACAATGTCCTCACTCGCTTTAGTCAGTCCACGCTGGACGGCTGGTACAAGAAGCACCTGCGCGATGTGCCAGACCCGGCTGGCTCATTCAAATTCCATCGTCTAAGGCATACCTGGGCGACGAATTTGATGAACAACGGAATGGAACTTGCAGTACTTAAGGAGCTGGGCGGGTGGCAGACGTGGAACTCGATGCAGCGCTACATCAAGGTGTTGGCAGGCACAGTCATGAGTCAGTACGAGGCGGCATACGCGAGCCTTCAGGCTAACTCCGAATCGGAAGAGGAAGAGACCCTGTCGCTCCTTGATTTTGCCATGATGAACGCGGCCGAGTTAGTAAGTGTAACTACCCATACCAGTTAGGACACATGGCGGGTAATGGCTGCTACCCGCAATGTTACCCCCAAGTGTTTTTCACGAAAGGACTTATGAAGATTGAAGCGTATCTGAAGAACCTATCCACTCAGACCACCAGCGTTGAGACCTTGCGGGCTTACCGGCAGGACCTCACCAAGTACGAGGAGTTCCTGAAGCTAAAAGGACTCCGCGTTAACCAGGCGAAGCCGGGCACAATCACCGACTTCATTAACCACCTCGCCGTCAAGCATGGTGGCGCCCTGGCGCCGGCTACGGTATCTCGCCGGCTCGCAGTGGTGTCCGCCTACTACGAGTTCCTCCGCGACAATTCGGATGCGAACATCACCAACCCCGTCAAGCGGGTGAAGCGCCCCAAGGTTAACAACGAGCTCTTCCGCGCAGTCGCAGACAACGTCCTTGCCAACTTGGTCGATGGCATCACGGACGTCCGCGACAAGGCCATCGTCCTTTTGTTCGTCTACTCCGGCCTCCGGCTCTCCGAGCTTCGCCAGTTGAACAAGGACAGCATCATTTCCCGGAAGCGCAAGGCACCTGACGGGGCGGTCCAGTACTTCGGCTCCGGCGAGGTACTCGGCAAGGGAAGAAAGCGCCGCCAGTTCATGGTCGGCCCTACTGCCTTGGAGGCCCTTGGCGCGTACGTCAAGGCGTACAGAACCGAGGACACCAACCCCGCCTTGTTCTTGTCGGAACGTCATCAACGGATCAGTTGCCGCAACATACAGGACGTCGTTAGTCGTTGGTGCAAAAAGCTGAGTATCTCTCACGTGCATGTCCACCAGCTCCGGCATTGTTTCGCGACAAGAAACGTCAACGCCGGCATGTCCGCTACGGTTCTGCAGGAGTTGATGGGACATACTAACCTGTCGACCACGCAGAGGTATTTCCGCGTTCAGCCAGACCGCCTGTCCCGCGAATACTTCGCGGCCTGGGAATTCATTCGAGACTCGTCACCTATCTAGCGGTAAATTCCTGTGCCAAACCACCGAGCCTTTGGTAGATCCACTAACTCAACTAACGTCACAATAGCGCAACTAGCGCGAAGGAGTAACTCCCTTTCAGGCTCTCATCTGACCGGGACAATATCATGAACAAAACCCTCACAATCAGCGCCCGCAATGCCGGGCTAGTAGAACTCGCGAAGTATTGCTCCAGGTGCTGCTGGTACCTTCTTCGCATCAAGAACATGCCTTTCGCTTTTGGGATGCCTGGCATTATGTTTTCAATGGAGGCTGCCGAGAAGGCCTTCATTCGCGCCTACTTCGATTCTAACGGCAACCTGCCCCGGCACCTCAAACCGTTTAACAAGTGCACCGGGGTGGTTGATTTTCCACATGCAATGTACCACCTCCACGAGGAGACCGGGGTCATCGTTTCCGCCCGCCCGGATATGATTCTGCAGAATCCCGATGGCACCTGGGCCTTGATTGACCTCAAGACATCCGAGCCTGACGGCGGCGGTAAGGTCTTCCTGCCGCAGTACGAAATTCAGGTAATCGGCTATAGCTGGGTCGTCAATGCCGAAAAGATCGGTAAGGTGACAGCCGGTGGAATCATCTATGGCACTATCCTGCTTGAGGACTTTCTTGAGAATCCGTTGACTTTTCGTTCTGGTGCGGACTTCAGTGTGCCGTTCGGAATGAGCAGCCATGAAGTTCCTCTCGACTATAAGCGGTTCACGAAGTGTCTGACCGAGATGAACAAGCTCTGGCAAGCGGACCGCCCTCCGATGGGTGTTGATGGCTGCAAGGACTGCAAGCTTTGGACCGGGATAGTCAACTTCGAGAATGACCTGCGGATCACTGATCAACAGTTGGCGGCCAGGCTCCCCGAGTGGCGTAACAAGGTTGTCTCCCAGGACTTCTTCCGTCGGAACACCCGGCCGTCGCCAACAGAGCTCGAAGATCTCCTGGCAGAGGAGCCGTTGAACGAGGAAGGCATGCTGGCCGGCTGGGACCATTCGTAAGAACTCGAACATCTCGTTCGAGTGAGACCCCCAATTAACAAGCTATCTGTACTACTGCCCCACTAGATCGGAGCAGTTCAGCCATTGGACTGCTTCGCCCCCAACGACTCCCTGTTGGGAACCATGCACATCCGTAGAAATCACCGGCTCCATCCGATGCAGCCGACTGCATTGCCCGAAGCACAACCCTGGATTCAACCCACCTTCAACCGAACGATCTTACCGCGCGATCTGCGCCAGGAGATACACCATGTCCAATCAGCACAACCCACACTCTTTGCCTCCTAAGTCCACGAGGCTTCAATTCGATCCCCGCCAGTTCTGGTTGATCCTTCGGCTCATGAGTGAAGACCCACGTCTGCTGGATCTTTCTGACATCGTGCTTGTGACTTTGAATACCGGCATTCGGCCGGGGGAATTGTCCAAGCTGCGTTGGGCAGACGTGGATATTCCCAAAAACTGAATGCTGATTCATTCGAAGGCCAGGGACAGGCGTTGCTTGCCTTTCGGACCGAAGACCCTTCAGATTCTGCAGGCACGTCGCGTCCGCAACCCGGCATCGGAGTTCGTTCTAGGAGAGTCGCCTGCTCGCCTCCTCAGCCGCATTTCCTGGCAGTTCCGGGCACTTTGCGACCGAGTCGGCGTCGGCCCGATCCCGCTCAGGGCCTTACGGCACAGGTTCTTCGAGCGCCTTCTCTCGACCGGAGCAAGCATTGAATCCGCACTGTTTCTTGGCGGCTACCCGCGGACATATTTGAACATGACATGCTTTCTGACCAGTTACCAGCTTTATGAACAAGCTGTTCGCGATCAGGCGCGCGTCGAGGAGCAGCAGTAGCCGAATCAGCACACAACGCAATTCTTCAAGAGGTATGGAGCTAACTATGCAAGCCGTTAATCACCGCAACGAAGTCAACCAGGTTTGGGAGCCTCTTCTCACCCCCATTGAGGCCGCAGACCTCCTGCGCATCCATCCCAAGACAGCGCTGCGCCTCGCGCGCAGCCACGGCCTCCCGGCCATCAGGCTTGGAAAACATTGGCGCTTCCGGACCTGCGATTTGAGATCGTGGGCGGAGTCTCAGATTCAACCTTGCGTTGAGCCCAGCGAGCCCTCGGAATAGTGATGCCGAACAATCGTACCTCCTATCAGGAGGGACACATTGAACGCGCTCACCGCGCCAAGGGGTCCGACCAATGGGTTTACCGTTGGTGGGATTCACGCGGGCCCAAGGGGGCTCGCGTACACCGCAGCAAAATCATCGGAAGTGTCACACGTTTTCCTACTCTGGCCAAGGCGAAGCAAGCAGTCGAAAACTTCCGATCCGAGATCAACGCCGCCGAAGAGAAGGCGTTGGCTGTGATGACCGTGGGAGAAGCCTGGGCACACTTCCAAGCCAACGAACTTCGGGACCCAGATGTCGATCGATCACCAACAACGATTCAGAGCTACCTTGATTACTTCAAGACACACATCATTCCCACCTGGGGAGAAGTGTCGCTTGATGAGGTCAAGTCTGTTGCGGTCGAGCGGTGGCTTCGGACCCTCATGAAAGCTCCTGTCCCGCCCCCCAAGGTTGCCATTGGAGAAGCAACCTTGACCACCCACAAGCAAACGAGCGCAAGGCCGCTTGCGCCGGCATCGAAGGCGAAGATCCGCAATCATATGTGCGCCTTGTTCACTCATTGCATCCGCCACGAGCTGTACAGCAAACTGAATCCCATCGCATCGGTCCGCCAGAGTGCGGTCCGTCAACGTGACCCCGACATTCTTACGATTGATGAAATACGGTCGATCCTCGTCTATATCGAGTCAGCCGCTATCAGGATCATGGTGGCGACCGCTGCCGCTTCTGCGCTTCGCAGGAGCGAGTTCCGGGGACTGAAGTGGGAGGATCTCGATCTAGACGGTTGCTGGTTTCACTGCCAGCGCGGCTTGGTCGGGAAATCCGAAACAAAGATGAAGACTCGGGCCTCCCGTAAAAGCGTTGAGATGAATCCTGCATTGGCTGAAGCGCTCCTGGAATGGCGCGGATCAACGCTCTACCCTCAGGATCAGGATTGGGTCTTTGCAAGCCCATATACTTCCGGGCGTAGCCCATACTGGCCTGACTCGGCGCTTAAGGATCACGTTCGCCCAGCGGCGATCAAGGCGGGGATTACTAAAACCGTCGGCTGGCACACCTTCCGGCATTCTCTGGCTAGCCTTATGGGCCAGAAGGGCGAGGACGTTAAGGTCATCCAGGAACTGCTTCGCCATGCGTCTTCACGAATCACGTCAGATGTGTACTTGCAAGGCAACACCGGGGCCAAACGTTTGGCCTTGAACCGGGTCGCAGGAATCTTTGCTGTTCCCACCGAAAGTGTTTAGGCAGCAGAGAAAAGCTGCCTATGATGCGTTACATCTGATCAAATAGGGTCGCCCGGCGACTCATGGTCGCCGACCAGTAGCCAACTCGCCCAGTAACGATGGCAATGCATCTCTGGAATCTCTCACATTCGGCTATTTGAGTTGCTCAGCACAGTCGCGTCTATTTGCCCCTTTTGAGACACAGCAAGTGCGCCAGAACTCGCAATGTCTGTTCCGGAATGCTTGCGGAAATGCGGGATGCATCCTAATGAAAAGAACAGGGCGAAAGAGCTGAAAATCACTGTTCCATAACCTAAGGGTTGTGAGCCGGTTTTGCAAGAGCGTTTTCTTGTTCCGCGAGGGTGGGCGCACGGCCACATCCAAGCTAACGGAATTTACGTCGAGGTGAAAAAGTATGATGCGACGGAAGGATTCGAAGCCCGACCCTCTGATCCCAAAGCAGATTGGATCGCCTATGGAACCGTGTTGAAATCCATAGAAAATAAGTGCTGTTGATTGAGAGTCATACGGCAGGTCTGCCAATCCCTGTTGATCGTTGTGGCTCTTGGGTGCATTGGGGGGCACGATTTTTACTCCAAGGCAGAATTCGAATGTTGCGATCCTTGGGAATGCCGTTTTGGCCGTGGCATTGAAGGACACCGATCAGATACTCGTAATTCGGATTCGGCTGCACCCGCAATTTCGGAAGCCTCGGCTTGGTGTTGGAGTACCCGGCTCCTTTTGTACCGGTTGCTATAAGAGCCACGAGTTCAGCATTCTCAACACGTCAGAGAGTTCGAATTGCTCCGTAAATTATTGCAAATACGCATAGAGAATCCTGATTGGACCTGCGCCTCGCGGTTTCCAGGGAGTCCCTTCACAGCCACGTTTCGTGCCCAGGACCGTATCGCATGAGATCGTGAGCGGAAGCAATTAGCGGCGTCTTGGGTCGCTTCACGAAAACATAATTAGGTTCAAAACGGAATTGTTGACTGTGGAGAATCCGGGTCTGCTAGGATTTGTGCCATCCCCCAATAAGGTTCCGTTCGCAACTCGGGCTGCGATTTGCGCTCTGGATGGTAGCTCAGAACTCAACCTGGTAAGTGACCCAATTGCACTGCATAACGAGCCGGCGGAGATGTAGTGAGACATGCGATTCGTAAACATCTCGGGGCGTGCCAGTGTGGTCATCTCGGCGGCTTTGGTTCTGGTTGCGTCTTCGTACGACTCTGAGGCACAGTCTTCCCCTCAGCCGCCCCCAGCGTATATCGCGACTGTCAACGGGCAAACGGGCCTCGAGACCGACGCACAGACTTACCAGGGAGTTTTTGAATCATGTTCTAATTCGTCATTGGACGGTCCCTTTGCTGGGACAAATAGTACTAGTTTCTCGTCTTATCTTTACCTTGTCCTTTCCGAAATCAAGCTCATCCAGCAGGGCGGTCAGTGGATTCCTGCTTCCTACACAAATACCTACGTAAGGATCGATGGCACGGGCGTAGTCGACGGTAATGGCGTGATTACGGCCACGCTGGCATCGTCGGGAATGATCACGATAACGAGCACGATAACGTCTACTGGTTCAGATATCATCGTTTCGGGCCCACAAAGCGAAACCTCAACGATTGTCGAGATTGTGAACCTAGGGACCGGGAGTTCCACCCCGTGGACAAGACAAGAGGTTGATAACGTCACCTTCACCGATCAAGACGGATGCGCTGGAGTTGAAACAGTAACCCATAGCAGCACCGGAATTGCCCCCGTCGCGCTCCAACCGTACATGCCCCAGGCATCTGTAGCATTGGCCGACCCTACGAATTTCGGCGGCCAGATACTGCCCTTGCCATCCTCCGTTGACCCCAATTCAGTTCCTAACGCTCCAGGGGTGGGTGGCATTTCAGCCGATGGGGCCTCCGCGGCTGCAATTGTGTATCAGAGTTTTTCGAGTCAGCCCGTGATCTTCACGCTTACGGGGACTAGCTCATATTCCGGCGACGTCCCCGGCGGATCAATCGGCGGTCTCACGAGTTTCGACCCCAATTATCCCTCGAATCCACAAACCGGCTCGCTCACACCAATTCAGGTTTCTACCCCCTTGGACGCGACCACTTGTAATCTCTCGACGGATCAGGCCGGCACTTCGAACTGCACATTTCTGGCCCTGCTGTGGGCACCGGCTACAATGCCGTATAGCGACGCCGACCTCCTGGCCCTGACCCCAGAGCCTACTACCCTCACGGTCACCGCGACCCAAAACGATGTCAATGGAGTGCAAGGGACCGTTTCAAGCGAGGCACTCCTCCAGCCTCCACCACTCGTGCTCGTTCATGGAGTATGGGACACCGCAGCGACATGGGATACCTTCAGGACATCTCTGCAAACGTCCGGCTATCCCAACAGCGGCACCTATCCTGCTGATTACGGAAATCTGAACAATCTCTTTAACCAAAACTCCCCAACAAACCTCAACGCCCTCACATTTGAGGAGGCCGGAACACAGCGGATTCTTGCGCAAACCATTGCCGATGCGCTAACAGGCGCCGCCTCGCAGGGAATTGTGGCGCGCAAAGTCGATGTTGTCGCGCACAGCATGGGCGGCCTCGTTACCCTTTACTTCTTAAATCAGGGCTTTACGCCAGCTCCCGTGGTGACGTTGCCCAACAATCCAGTGCATAAACTGGTCACCATTGGGACGCCTTACGTTGGAAGCCCTTTGGCATCAGAACTGTGGAGAATCAAGGACCAGCCGCCGATCACCCTTCTTGGCCTGATCCCAAACCCTGTGTTTCAAGTCCTTTGCTCCAATTGGGCTCTGGCACTGGATAAATGCACGCCGACTGTCATTTTTGGCAAATTTGGCCATCCGATTGTTTCCGGCGTGCCAGGCGTCCCTTCTGCAATCCAATCTCTTCAGAGCGGGCTTGGATCCTTATCAAGTCCCTTCCCACATTCAGCTATCGTTGGGGAAACGACTGGCTCACCACGCGCAACAGAGCTTGCTCTTGATGCCATCATTGGAATCTACGCGCCAGGCGTCACCGACTCGAGTCTCTTTGGTGGACTTCCCAACGACACAATCGTGTCGGCATCTGGTCAAGCGGCGCCCAATAGCTCAGATTTCGTCACCGTTACTGGGGTAGAGCATGTTTCACTCTGTCAGGTAGCCTCCTGGATTCCGGGATGCACCAACTTTGATTTTTCGGGTGAGACTCAAAGCTCGGCAGTCTTCTCCCAAGCGCTTTCGTCACTCATGGGCAATGTTCTCAGCGGAACGGTTGCTCAAACACAGGACGCCAAGTCCAGAGGGCGCCTCGGGGAAAAGACCTCAGTTGCTCACAGTCTCAGGGCAGCTGCTCATTAGGAGGCGTCACCTCCCTTACAGCAACCAACACTGTTGCGCTCACAATGAATGTGGCGCGGACCTTTGGCAGATTTGATCCAATTCACGAAAAGGTTGATAAGGTTCAATGTAAAACTGTTGACCCTGCGGAGTCCGAGTCTGGTACGATTCATGCCATCCCCTAATAAGGCTCCGTTCGCAACCCGGTTTGCGATTCGCAATTCAGATCGTAGCTTAGAATCCAGCGTTGAAGCGATCCAATGCAGACGCATTGCTGGCAAGGAAATCGGGAGTGGATTGTGCATATTCTCAACATCTCGGGGCTTGCCGGTGCCGCCCTCTCTTCGCTGTTTCTCCTCGCTGCATTGTCAAATGACGCTGAGGCTCAGGCTGCACCTCAGCAGGTTCCAGCGTTCGTGGCAACTTTGGGCATCGGGCCAGACGGTCAACCAGATACTCTCGCAAACATGATTTACTCTGCCCAAGGGACCTTGTCTTCTTGCCCTAACTCGTCGGAGGACGGTCCCTACGCGGTGTCGGGCAGTTCCAGCGATCAGCAAGTTGGTCTATTGGTGTCGCAGATCTCGATCTTGCTTATCCAGCAGGGCGGGAACTGGATTCCTGCTTCCGGGACGGTTCAGCCCAGCGCGTTTCCGAAAGGCTATGTAGGCGAATATATGTCGGCTCTAAGCGCCTCGGGCACCGTAACCAGTTCTGGAAACCAGACTTTTTCTGGCATCAACATTGGAGGAGGTGCTGGATCACCCAGTGTTGGTCCGGAGAACGGTTCATTTTCTGAATATGAGGTGGTTGATCTTACTGGCGGTAATTACGCTACATTTACAAGCAGTACCGTATACACTCTGAATTTCACTAATGCCGACGGATGCACCGGTTATCAAACTGGTCAAGCGGTGTACACCGGAACCGCCCCGATTGTGCTCACACCATACACTCCAGAAGCCTCCATAACACTGCGCGACCCCACGAATGTCGGGGGCCAGATCTTACCCTTGACTTCGTCAGTTGACCCCAATTCCGTCCCCGACGCGCCTGGGGCCAATGGCATTGCGGCCGACGGAGTCTCAGCGGCGGCAATTGTCTATAACAGCTTCTCCAGCCAACCCTTGACGCTCACACTCACAGGCGTAGGTACGGTCACAGGAACCGTGCCCGGCGGTTCCATCGGCACCCTCACGGATTACGTTGCCGACTATCTCTCGAATCCCGAGCCAGGGTCCGGAACAACGATTCAACTTACTGATCCTTTGGATGCGACTACTTGCAACTCTGACACTGACCAAGCAGGCACCTCGCAGTGCGCTTTCCTGGCTTTATTGTGGGCACCGGCAAAAATGCCGTACAGCACTTCGACGCCGGAGAGTGTAAGCCTCACGATTACGGCGAATCAGACCGACGCCAATGGAGTTCAAGGAAGTACTTCAGCGCCAGCAGTTCTTGAAGCTCCTCCACTGGTGCTGGTCCACGGAATCTGGGACAGTTCCTCAGGAGCATGGCCAACCTTCATCCCATCCATGCAGCAGTCCGGGTACCCCACGAGCAATATCGTCGCCGCCAACTATAGTGCTTTCAACTCCCTCACATTTGAGAATCCCGGAACTCAGCAGATCCTCGCGCAATCCATAGCCGATGCCCTCACGAACGCTGCGAGGGAGGGTATTGTCGCTCGAAAAGTCGATGTTGTTTCGCACAGTATGGGGGGGCTTGTGACCCTCTACTTCGTCGACCAGTTTGATCAGGGCACTCCGCCACAATCTGTGGATGGGCTGCTAGTTACGCTGCCCGAAAACCCGATCCATAAGCTCGTGGCCATTGCAATGCCTCATGGTGGGAGCCCGTTGGCCACGACACTCTGGAACATTCGAAACAACGCTCCGCCATTTATAAACCCATTGTTCTCGACTTTATGCACAGTTTGGGGATTGAATCCGTGTACTCCCGTCCAGCTTTTCGGGAAGATTAATCATCCCATCGACACCGGCGTCGAATCTCTTCAGCGGGGAGTTAGTTCCCTATCAATCACCTATCCCTACTCGGCCATAGTCGGAGAAACAGGCGGGCTTGGTGCGACGGAGGATATTCTGGATGACCTCCTGAACTTTTGGGTGCCCGGCGACACAGTTGCGGGCCTTCTTGGTCCCTTTAACGACACGATCGTGCCAGCGGGCAGCCAGTCTTCCAACTCCACGGACTCAGTGACGGTTATCGGGGTTGTTCATACCTCATTGTGGCCAAACGTGCCCTGGATTCCAGAGTTTAACAGTGAGGACTTTCCGAGCGAGACCCGCAGCTCTGCGGTTTTCACAGAGGCACTCTCCTCACTGATGGGCAATCCTCTTAGCGGAACGGTTACTCAGTCGCAGGTGGTCAATTCCACAAAACGTCTTGGTCCGACGCCCGAAGTCACTCACAGTCTCCGGTCAGCTGCCCGCCCAGAGACGCCACTCGCCTCACAGCAAAAAGCACTGCGGAACTCACAGTGAAGGCGGCGCTGACCTTTGTGGGCCGGGGGAGGAAACTCGACGACCAGCGCCAGGAAGACTTGTCTGTGGAGTCAACTCCCGCCGAACCAAATCCCGGGAGGAGTAGCCTAGGTCGATCTTGTCCTATGCGATAAAACCTTTTGAGCCGATCGTCGAACGAGTGATCACCTGGGGCGCCAACTGGTGGCGTATTGGCCCCAATTCACGAAAGCTCGATAAAGGTTGAATACAAAATCGTTGACGCTGGAGAATCCGAATCTGCTAAGATTCGTGCCATCACTCTGCAAGGATCCGTTCGCTACTCGGGCCGCGATTTGCATCCCTGATCATGGCTGAGAACTCAACCTGCTATCTGATCTGAGACCTCTTTAGAACTGTTGTGGTACTGGGAGTGGATTGTGCGCTTAACCAGAACGCCAATAAGTCCCGCTTTCTTGTTTGCCTTGGCCGTCCCCATCTTAATATTTTCACCTCTTGCAGGCGCTCAGCAGGCTCAACCGGCTCCAACGTACACTGCGTCATTAAACCCTGCAGACTACCAAGTCATCGAGAAAAATCCTCGGTTTGGGACGGTACAGGGAGTCCTCTCTTCGTGCCCGGACTCATCGGAGGATGGTCCGTACACCCAGCTATTCACCTACGCTGACTCACTGTCCCCCTTGGAGGGAGCCCCTGTAGCTAGTTCTTCAGGAATCCAACTACTCAAACAAGGCGAGAAATGGATTCCAGATTCGGCTACGACGACGTTCGAGGGAGAAAAAGGAGAAGGGGTGTCAGAAATAGCTACATCCACCTCGAATTCGTCGGGGCTTATCACCTCAACTTATACGGTCACTTACGAGATAGGAGGAGCTGAAACAGGTCCTGTAACCGAGAGTGTCGTCGAGGTGATCCAACTCGGCGACGGAAACGAAGCTGAATTGAAGACTCAATACTCTTATTCTGCTAGCCTCCGCGAGGCGCAGAGCGGATGCTTCAACGTTGAAACATACAGCTTGTATCTCGCAGGTCCCATCTCGCTCGTGCTCCAACCATACACGCCTCAGACTTTTTTGACGTTGGTCGATCCTATGAACTCCGGCGGACAGATCCTACCCTTGCCGTCGTCCGTTGACCCTAATTCAGTTCCCAACGCACCCGGTGCAGCTGGCCTGGCGGCAGATGGAGTTTCAGCAGCGGCAATCGTCTACACCAGTTTTTCGAGCCAGCCCGTGACCTTCACACTAACGGGCACCAGCACAAATTCCGGCGATGCCCCTGGCGGATCAATCGGCGGTCTCACGAGTTTCGACCCCAATTATCCCTCGAACCCCCAATCAGGCTCCCTCGCACCAATTCAGGTTGCCACTCCTCTGGACGCAACCACGTGTAACTCCTCCACCGACCAGGCTGGTACCTCGAACTGTACGTTTCTTGCCCTTCTTTGGGCACCGGCCACTATGCCATACAGTGACGCCGACCTTCTGGCCCTGACGCCAGAACCTATCACCCTCACTGTCACAGCAACCCAGAACGACGCCAATGGAGTGCAAGGATCAACTTCTAGTTCGGCGCTTCTCGAGGCCCCGCCGGTCGTGCTCGTTCATGGCGTCTGGGACAGTGCTGCGACTTGGAACACCTTCAAACAATCGATGCAGCAGTCCGCATACCCAACAAGCGGCCTCTTCGCCGCCGACTATTCGGTTTCCAATTACTTGACATTTGAAGACTCTGCGACGCAGATTGTCCTCGGCCGAGCAGTTGCTGATGCGTTGACAGAGGCGGCTCAACAAGGCGTTGTCGCGCGAAAGGTTGACGTCGTTGCGCACAGTATGGGCGGGCTTGTGACTCTTTACTTTGAGGATCAGAGAGTCACTCTCCCGACCGTGGTAACTCTTCCCGCCAATCCAATCCATAAGCTCGTAACGATTGGAACTCCCTACAATGGGAGTGGGTTGGCCACTGAGCTCTGGAACATTCGGAATACCCCCCCAACAACCCTCCTGCTTCTAAATCAGCTCACGATAAAGAACCCACTATTCGAGGCGCTTTGCAACGATTGGGGATCTTTCCCAAGTGCGTGCACGCCAACCATTTTGCTAGGCGCCACTGGCCACAAGATCGTGTCAGACGTTCCAAATGTCGACTCCGCTGTTCAGTCTTTGATGTCGGGGATTGGCCCTATCCCCACCCCTTACACGCACTCCGCCGTCGTAGGCGAGACTGACGGCATTCGTGCAACTGAACTCTTTCTCAACGCTGTCCTGACAACCTATGATCCAGGGAAATCCGTTTCGAGTCTCCTGGGTACTCCAAACGATGCGATTGTGGGGGCATCGAGCCAATCCGCGAATTCGTCCGATTCGGCAACGGTGACCGGTGTCATACATACCTCGCTGCTACCCAACGCTAGTTGGGCTGAATGGATCCCGGGATACAACCTCCTGGATTACCCTGGAGAGACCTCGAGTTCTGCAGTCTTCACCCAAGCGCTTTCATCGCTCATGGGAAATGCCCTCAGCGGAACAGTTGCTCAGCCGCAGGTAGTCAATTCCAGGAATCGTCGTGGTGCAACGCCCACAGTCACTCACAGTCTCCGGTCGGCTGCTCGCCCAGAAGCGCCACCCTCCTCACAGCAAAAGGCACTGTTGCGCTCAGAGTGAATGCCGCGCAGACTTTTGTGGGCTTGGGGGAAACTCGATGCCCAGCACAAGGCCAGCCGCGAAAACGGAGAACACGGTCACTATCAATTGTGAGGCCGAATCTCCGGCGTGTGATCACGGGGAAGACTAACTGACGGTCTCTCCGCTTCGATTGAGGAAAACATAGTCGAGTACCGATCGAAATTGTTGACTGTGGAGAATCCGGGTCTGCTAGGATTTGTGCCATCCCCCAATAAGGTCCCGTTCGCAACTCGGGTTGCGATTGCATTCCAGACCGTAGCTCAGAAATCAACCGGTTAAGTGATCCAATGCCGCCTAAAGACTGGCGAGCGAAACTGGAGCGGATAATGCGACTTGTCAACGTCTCGGGATTTGCCAGTGCCGCCATTTCTTTGCTTCTCCTCGTCGCTGAATTCCCGACTAACGGGGCAGCTCAGGCGCCGCCGCCTGCACCGAACTTTGATTTGACCGGCTACACGCAGGTACCGATCTCCAACGCCACCTTCTTGCCCGCAACTGGTTCAACTCTAACCATCAATAGCCTTGTAACAATCTCCGTCACATCTTCGACCAAGACCATTTCAGAAACACTTTTGTTTCAGCAGGTTGCCGACCCGACGGATTTTGCGTTTCTCTATTCGACGCAGGCCCCCTTCTCGATATCCTTTGCGCCAACACGACTTGGCACAATGAGCTTTGTTGTCTTTGCAGTCTTCACAGACAACACATTCGCAACAACAACGCTGAACTACAATCTGGCTCCCAATGGCAGTCCGCTTGATGTCAGGCTGCCCAACCCTCCGATTGCCGCGCTCGGCATCGGGCAAAACGTAACCGTAGATGCCGTTGCAGACTTCTCAAATGGGCCTGTTGATGTCACATCCGCTGCAACATACACTGCGAGAAGCGGCGGATCGAGTGTTTTCAGTGTGGGGACAAACGGCAACATCACGGCCACCGGAAACGGGGTTGACTGGCTGGACGCGACTTATCAGGGACTCGTTGCGTCAGCACTCATTTCAGTGGGTCAATGCACCTACGCACTAACCCCGACGAACCAGATCGTGGACTTCGGGGGAGCTTCGGTCAGTATCCAGGTATCGACTCAGAACGGCTGCGCTTGGACTGCGGCGAGCAATAGCCCTTGGCTCACTTTTTCGCAAGCATCAGGGAGCGGATCGGCCGTCCTAACCGCGACCGCAGCCGCAAATGCCAGCGGCTCACAGCAAGTGGCAAATATCACAGTTGGGAATGCGATCGCTTCTATTATCCAGCCGGCCACAGCATGCACCTATGTCCCGTCGCCTTCGACTGTAAGCCTTCCGGCAACCGGGGGCGCCGGGACAATTTCTGTGGCAACGTCCTGCCCGTTTACCTCAAGCAGCAACCAAAGCTGGGCCACCGCAACAACGCTGTCGCAATCTTCCGTAGCCTATTACGCCGGTGCAAACAGCAGTAATCAGCCTCGGACAGCCACTCTGAGCATAGGTACTTCACAGGTGACACTCACCCAAGCCGGAACGCCTGTTTCGCCGACAGTGACCGTAACGCCATCTTCAGCGAGCATCACAGGGGCGCAGGTGTTGATGGTGACCGTCGCAGTCGGCGGCAATCCGACACCGACGGGCACAGTGACGCTGACCAGTGGAAGCTTCACCTCTTCTTCGACGACGCTCAATGCGGGGAGTGCGACGATCAACATTCCGGTCGGATCGCTCTCCACCGGCAGCGACACACTGACGGCTACCTACACGCCGGACTCAAACAGTTCCTCGATTTACAACACCGCCTCGGGAACGAATTCGGTGACGGAGTCCGCTCTGGCACCGACTGTGACGGTGACGCCTACTCCCGCCAGCATCACAACGACACAGGCGTTGTCGGTTGCGATCACGGTCAGCGGCGGGAACGGTAATCCGACGCCGACTGGCTCGGTGACGCTGGTGGCCGGCACAGGCTCCTTCAACGGAGTTCTGGTCAATGGGGTTGCGACTATCCCTGTTCCTGCCGAGGCATTCGCCGCCGGCACCGACACGCTGACAGCCACCTACACGCCGGACTCGGGCAGTTCCTCGATCTACAACAGCGCCACGAATACGGGCTCGGTCACCGTTGCCAAGGCAACGCCGACGGTGATGGTGACGCCGACCCCAGCCAGCATCACGACGACGCAAGCGTTGTCGGTTGCGATCACCGTCAGCGGCGGGAACGGCAACCCGACGCCGACCGGCTCCGTGACCTTGGTGGCCGGCACAGGCTCCTTTAACGGAGTCCTGGTGAATGGGGTCGCTACTGTCCCTGTGCCTGCCGGGGCGTTCGCCGCCGGCACCGACCAGCTCACGGCCACCTACACACCGGACTCAGCGAGTTCCTCGACTTACAGCATCGTAACGGGTTCGGTGACAGTCGTGGTCACCAATCCGGCCAAGACCACGCCCTCTGTGACGGTGACGCCATCACCAAGCAACATCACCACTGCGCAGCCGCTGACGGTAATGGTTGGAGTCGCCGGCGGCAACGGCAACCCCACACCAACAGGCTCGGTGACGTTAACAGGGGGTGGCTATACATCCCCGGCGATGACACTGTCCAGCGGCAGTGCGACGATCAATATCCCCTCCGGGTCGTTGGCTGCCGGAACGGACACGCTGACGGTCAGCTACACTCCCGACACGTCAAGTTCGTCAACGTACAACAGCGCATCCGGGTCGAACAGCGTGACTGTGTCAAAGGTCACACCGACGGTGACGGTTACTCCGTCTGGTTCAAGTATCACGACGTCGCAAGCTTTGTCGGTGACGATCTCAGTCAGCGGCAACCCTGTGCCTACCGGCTCAGTCACCTTGACTAGCGGCGGCTACGCCTCAGCGGCAACGCCCCTCAGCAGCGGCAGCGCAATGATCAACATTCCCGCTGGATCACTGTCCACAGGCAGCGACACGCTGAGCGCGAGCTACACGCCTGACTCCAACAGTTCGTCAACCTACAACGCCGCCACGGGCACATCCTCGGCCGTGACGGTAACCACTCCGGCCAAGACAACGCCAACGGTCTCCATTGCACCGTCCTCATCGAGCATTACGACTACACAGGCTTTGTTGGCGACGATCTCAGTCAGCGGCAACCCGACACCGACCGGCTCGGTGACGTTGACTAGCGGGGGCTATTCCTCTGCGGTGACGACTCTCAGCAGCGGCAGTGCGACTATCAACATTCCAGCTGGATCACTGGCGGTGGGGAGCGACACTTTGACCGCCAGCTACACGCCCGACTCCAACAGCTCCTCGATCTACAACAGCGCCTCGGGATCAAACTCGGTGAATATAAATCCAGCACCGAGCTTTACGCTTTCTCCTTCGTTAGGCACGCTAACAGTAGTTCAAGGGAGCAGCAACACTGACACCATCACGGTGAATCCTGCGAACGGGTTTTCAGGCAATGTGACCCTTTCCGCCAGCGGTTTGCCCAGCGGTGTAATTGCATCGTTCGGCACGAATCCAACGACGGGATCGAGCGTGTTGACGCTGACTGCGGCGAGCAAGGCGACGGCTGGCGGGCCAACGACGGTGACGATTACTGGAGCTTCTGGCTCGGTCACCGCAACCACGACCTTAGCGCTCACGGTGAATGCTGCGCCGAGCTTCACTGTGTCACCTTCGGCAGTCACGTTGACGGTAGTTCAAGGCAGCAGTAACACCGATACGATCACGGTGGACCCGGCGAACGGATTTACCGGCAGCGTGACGCTTTCTGCCAGTGGCTTACCCAGCGGAGTGACGGCATCGTTTGGTACGAACCCCGCAACAGGATCGAGCGTGCTCACACTGACTGCGACGAGCTCAGCAACAGTCGGCGGTCCGACAACAGTGACAATCACCGGAATCTCCGGGTCGCTGACGGCAACGGCAACGATCGCGCTGACGGTGAATGCTGCACCGACCTTTGTGGTCGGGGGTGGCAGCTCCACACTCAGCATCGCGCCCGGCGCGACGACAGGGAACACCGTCAATGTCACCGTGACGCCGTCGAATGGGTTTACGGGTACGGTGAACCTGACCTGCTCGATCACTCCGGTGGCGGCCAGTGACACGCCGACATGCACGTTGACGCCGAGTTCGGTCGCGATCACCGGAACCGGGGCGCAGAGTTCGACACTGACGATCTTCACCACAGCGGCAACGAGCGCAAAGAACCAACTGAAGAGGCTGCTGTGGCCGTCGGCGGGTACAGCGCTGGCACTGCTGTTGTTTGGGGTCCCATGGCGAAGGCGTAACTGGCCAGCTATGTTCAGCGTGCTCATCCTGCTTGTTTTCTGTGGCGTGATCGGCTGTGGTGGCGGAGGTGGGAACAGTGGCGGAGGCGGTGGTGGTGGCGGCGGAAACACAGGCACCACCCCAGGGACTTACACCGTTACCGTGACAGGCACCTCAGGCAACATCACGGGCACGGTCGGCAATGTTACGCTTACCGTGCAATAGCCCAATTTTGATTTGATGGTGAGGAACAGGGCAACGTGCAAATCGGTTGAGGGCTCCAATTCCCAAGAAGAGGGCCAAGGTTGTGGTTGAATGGCGTCCAATCTGGGATTGATCGTCCCTCAGTTTGTGTAGAATCGGCGAAGCAATCCCCCTGGAATGGATGAAGCTCGGTAGGCAGGATCGTAAAAGCAATCGCCGTAAGGTCGATCCAAGCAGCCGCAGCCCAATTCGCCCGCTCCAGCTCTTGAAAGGCCCTTCCGAATTCGAGACAGCGTCTCGATTCCAGACTTCAGACAGTGCCACAACCCTTACCTTATGGAATGGCCGGATCGGGTAGATCCGGCCATTGATTTTGTTGGATTTATACGGGTTTTTCAGACCCCTTTTTGAACGGTACCTTTGACGGGCATTTGTTCGTGGACGACTCGATGAACGCTGGCGCGGGAGATGCGGTCAGTCTCGGCGATCTGGCCGAGACTGTGGCCGTGCTGGCGGTCCCGAATGATGCCTTCACGGTCGAGATCAAGCGGCCGGCGTCCGATGTGCCGGCCCTCGAGCTTGGCGCGCCGCATGCCGGCGCGCACCCTTTCGATGATCAGGTTGCGTTTAAGCTCCGCGATGGCGCCGATGATGATGACGATGGCGCGGCCAAGCGGGCCACCGGTGTCGATCTGCTCCCGAAAGCGGATGAACTCGACCTACAGCCTGTTGAGCTCGTCCAGCACCTTGAGGAAGTGACGAGTTTGAGCAAGCGATAAGATCGCATACCCACACCAGAACAAAATCGAACCGGCCGTGACGAACATCGATCATCATCTCGTCAAGCTGGCTGCAGGTTCGCTTTTCGAAGTTGGCAAAACAGCAACTGCGTGGCGTTCCAAAAGCAGAAGAGGCCCCGCAAGCCGAGAGCCTCTTCTCGTTCTAAATTCGTGTCGAACCCGCCCAATGAGCGGCTCGAAATTCCTTATTGTACCTTTATTGTACCTTTGAAAATCACTCGCCAAACACCCTTAAGTCTTTTGGAATGTATGGCGGGGACGACGGGGCTCGAACCCGCGACCTCTGCCGTGACAGGGCAGCGCTCTGACCAACTGAGCTACGTCCCCAGATTGTTTTTCAACAACTTGGTTATATGTCACATAGATTCAAGCGTTTCGCAGCTTTCGCTATTTTCGCTCTCTTCTACCATTTCGCCGCTGTGGACTCAATTTTGGGCTTCGGTGGACACCACGTGGACACCAAGGTGGACACCAAAACTGCCACTGCAACGACAGAAATAAGTCTATCAGATGAGCTCCATTCTTTGGTGTTCGTTCGCCCTTTCACCGGCGTAAAAATCGGAATTGCTGTTGGATCAAGTTTGCGGCGCAGGCCTTCGATTCACCCACTCGGAAGGAAGCTCAAAGCCGGATAGCTGCTCGACCTGTCGCAGAAAAGCGGAAGGCTTCAACCCCAGCGAGCCGCAGATGTCGAAGATGCTCCGCAACGATGGATTGGTCTTGCCCAACTCAATGATGCTGATGAAAGCACGCTCGTAACCCGACCTTGCCGCCAGGGCCTCCTGGCTCATCTTCTGCCGCAAACGATGCTTCCGCAGCAATTGTCCGAAGGCTGCAGACGGATCGAGTTTGGGTCTTTGCTTACCGGAAGAGGCCACAGTTCAATGTGGCATCGCAAGTATATTACGCGCTGCTTATAATACTTGCGGAGGATAAATCCGGTCCATTTCCTCTGACGGATCGCCCAGAATTCAACATGCTATCGATACAAGTCTGAGCGAATGCGGTTACGATTATTCGGTAGCCGAGCATAGGATTCCGGCGCAAAACTCGGGTGCTCGGAGGCATCCCTCAATGAAAGCAAAGTTGATCATCTTCCCTCATGAGGACGGCTTCCAGGTGGTCGTTTGGGGAACGTGGACCGAAGGTTCTATGCGAACACGCAGCTTCGATAACCGCACCAAAATGATTGCGCTCCTGGAGAACCTTCGCCTGATCGGCTCGGAAGAAGCGCTAGAGTTGGACAAGTTCAGTTTCATGAATTCCTGTCCCCTCTATTCCGCTGAGATTGATGAAAAGACGTTGGAAGCACACGGATTCCGAAAAGCGTAGTTCAATGGCGCTCTATTCTTGCGACATTCCCTTCTGCGCCAGAAATGATCGAAAGGCATTGATTAGAACTTGGCCATTCTTCGTCACCTCAATATGATCGCCCCTCTCTCGAAACAGAGCGCATTCGAAGCGCGTCGCGAGTTCGCTCATTCGGGCGTGTAAGATCTCTGGGCTAATGCCGAGTTTTTCTGCAGCCGCACATAAACTCAGTTCCTGAGCCAGGACAACGGCGGAAAGTTGTAGCTCTGTTGGTATGAGTTCAGACATTCGATTGATGGTTGCGATACGGACCTGTCGCCAGCAAGGAGAACACTCTTCCACGCATGGCCAAGAGATCACTCAATTTTGTTGTCGCTCCACAGCAGTCCGTGTCTCTTCAAGTATGTCGGTCATCATCTTTCGCGGGAGATCGTCTGTCAGAGGCTTGATAAGCCAACGCACCTCCACCGGTATGCCGCGACTCAGGGAGATTGTCTCCAACTCAACGTACACCCCGCCGTCGCGCTGTTCGAGCCGCTGCACAATGTATGCTCGCCAGACGTATCCAGGCCTCCGAGCCTCGGGGAAAGCATGCTCGCTTGGCTGGCCGTAGTTGGCGATCTCCTGTATACGGAAGGCGTTTGCCGTCATGCAAACCCGGTCGGGAGTCGGCCTCGCAGTTATTATCTCCTCGTCTGTTTCCACCGCTGCAGTAACCGAAAAAGCCTTCTGCGCCGCAACTAAATTCAACTTGACAGTGTCTCCAGCCTCTTCGATCACCGAAGTCTTTCTGATCAGAGGTTTATAAATTTCGGTGTAGCGGCTGTAATTATTGAGTACCCACATCACCTGATCGAGTGACGCGTTCGGAACGAACATCGCGCCGAGCCAATCGTGAATGAGACCCTGAGGCACTTTGCGCGGGTCATGGTTGATTATCACCAATTCCCTGTTCTGCACGCGCCGCTGTGTCTCGGGCGACTCATCTACCCACAGAAAGGATTTGCGTCCCCCTTTGCGCTCCGCCATATCCGCGTTAGCGATCCTGACGTATTCGTCCCAAGCCCGAAGAGTTTCTGGTTTGAGTTCTGCTGCTTTTGACGGGACAACACTCAACAGAAGAAACAGGATCGGCAACGACCTTCGGATCTTTGCGAGTCTCTGAGCTCTATCCCGCATGGTTTTTAATCCTCTTGGCGCCATTCCTACGAAAGAACCTCAGCCGTTCGGAATTCTGAATCGATTCTGATCTCAAAATCCTAGCGCCCGTCTCTTGCCGCATCGGTGATGGCCTGCGGCTCTTTCGCACGAATGATCGCGTGTGTAAGTTCTCAGGGCCGCCATGGATAAGATCCTAAAATTTATAGGTCGTCCATACAGCCCCGTAGTTCACGTCTTTGCCTTGCGGCGATGCGTTTATCAGGAATGGTCCAACGTAAAAATGAGCATACGCAGCGGACACTGAGATGTGGTGGCTTGCTCTCCAGTAAGCTCCGATCGACGGTTGACTGCCAACGTAGCGCTCAGAATTACCTTGCCCCGAAACCAACAAATCGACGCCGGGGCCGTAGATACCGTCCTGAAGACTAGTGCGCCAGAAGACATTGTTGTCCGCTACTACAGTGAGCGATTTGGTGAATTGCAACTCTATTTTTGGTCCGACCGCCATAAGATTCGAGGGTCCGAGCAAGGCAATCCCGCCTTGGCCGAAATAATAGCCCGTCGGGAACAGCGGATTTAGCGTTCCAAGGTCCGACTGTGAATTGCCGTGGCTCCCGCTTGCGACAAGCGCGCTGGCACCAATTTGCGGCTGAAGACGGATAGATCGAAATGTGTACGACGTATCGTGGCCGGTACCCCAGGCACGAATACTTCGTGCGCCAAAGGTGCCCCATTGAAATGCGGCTTCGCTGTCATAGCTCCAACCGCCTCGCCTGCCCGAGAGCCTTCCCCCCACCGTATGGCGTACCTCGTCTGCCGAACCAATTTCGAACGCTGCGTCCTTTCGAGCCAGACCAAGGTAATAAAGGTCGATACTCCCACCCTTAATCTTCGGATTCGGATGAACCGCATATACTCCCCAAAAGGTAGAACCGTGATCGGGCGGCGCGTCAAAAACGCCAGTCCCGTTCAGCACTGGCTTCAAAGCGAATCCATTGAAATTCCAGGATGAGGCTCTCCAGTTCAGGCCGGCGCCATCGAACGTCTGGCGCACATTAGGGCCCTCTCGGACGTCCACCAAGCGGCCGTCCCCAAGTTCGAATTCCTGCCGCCCGTTCTGGGGAACCCTTGCTCTTATGCGCTGTGTCGGGTCATCGACCGCGGCCGCGCTCAGTGCGCTTCGCAATCGCGCGAAGTCTCAGGCAGAAATGCTTGAAGATCAACTTCTCGATGAGGACGATGAGTCTGAGACGCCTGACCTGGAACCTGAGATTGGGCTGACTTCCTCTCCCGCATCTGATGGGGTTTCAGATCAGCTCGACCCAGCTCTTGCGGCACTGGTGAGGCAAGCGGAAGAACTGCTCAAAGCGCCTGACCCCAAATTCGACAAGGTCCTAAGCCTTCTCCGTCCGCTTCTCGATTCAGGCTCGAATCCTGTTATCTTTTGCCGTTACCTGGCGACGGCTGATTTTCTCGGTAGTCGTCTGAAGCGAGATTTGGCAAAGCGCACAGGCTTGCATATAGAGGTGATTACCGGCGAACTCACTCCTGAGGAGCGTCGCGTACGAGTGGAAAGTATGTCCGGCGAACCGCAGCGATTGCTCGTCGCCACCGACTGCCTTTCGGAGGGCATCAATCTTCAGGAATTGTTCGATACCGTGATTCATTACGACCTATCGTGGAATCCGACACGCCATCAGCAGCGGGAAGGACGCGTCAACCGGTACGGTCAGCCTGCGCCTGTCGTGCGATCCGCCCTTCTTTATTCTCCGGACAGTGCCATCGATGGCGCTGTGCTCGATGTAATTCTTCGGAAAGCGGCCAAGATTCGCGAGGCAACCGGTGTCACCGTACCTCTACCGGAGAAACAATCAGCCATAGCCGGGGCGCTGATGAATGCAGTCCTACTGCATAAGGGTCAGACTCGGCAGTTGTCTCTTCCGCTGATGCAAGACTTGAGCCTTGATGCCGAAACCCTCGACACAGTTTGGCGCAATGCAGATGAAGGCGAGCGACGCTCGCGAACGCGTTTTGCGCAAAACACCATTAAGCCTGGGGAAGTCCTCCCCGAGTGGCATCACTGGCGTTCCCTGCTCGGCACTCCGGATGAAGTGAAGACCTTCGTGAGCCGGTCGCTGGGCGTGTTAGGACAGCCATTGGACGTTCAAGCGGCGAACGTCTATCTCGCGCACCTGAAGGAGTTGCCGGAGTTCGTACGTGAGCAACTTCGTTCGCAAGGCCTTGAGGGTTCCGTTCCGGTGGTGTTTGCGCCTCCCACGACGCTGCACCGTGGCAAGCCCGCGCAACTCATCGTACGCAATCATCCACTGACTGCCACGCTTGCCGATACGATCCTTGAATCCGCGCTGGTCCCAGAACAGGCAGAGATAAGAGACATTGGACGAACTGGGGCATGGTTCACTTCTGCCGTGGCGACTGTCACTACTGTTTTGCTGCTGAGACTTCGGTTCAAACTATCGGTGATTGCAAGTCGTACTGCTGCGGAGCGGCTTTTACTCGTCGAAGAGTCTGAGACGGTCGCATTCACGAGTGCTGATCCTCTTGCGCCTCCCGCTTTGGTTGGGGATGCTGCGCGACAGCTCGTTGCGATACCGGCGAACGGCAACATCGCCGATGTTGCCCGTGACCGTCTCATTGCGAAGGGACGCACATTTGTCGAATCCGCGCTCTCAAACACGCTCGCGTCCTTTGCTGCACAGCGGGCTGCGGTACTGGAACAGGACCATCTTCGTTTGCGGACTGCTTCGGGTGCGAATCTACCTCGTGTGACCATAGAGCCGGTGCTCCCTCCAGACGTAATCGCGTTTTTTGTTCTTCTCTCTTCGCCAACGGAGGGAAGCTAGATGTCACGCACGCGCTCGTCAGCTAGCTTCTCTTTCAGCGCAATGTCCGTTGAAGGCACTCTCCTGGCCCCCGCCATTCTCAAGGAAATTGCCAACAGCTCAGCCCAGAATCAGATGGAATCTGATTACCACGTGCCGCGTGGTGTCAGCTTACGCGATGAACTTGCGCGCTACTTTCGCATTGGGCAAGCGACATTTCGTCATTTCCACGCCTCATCGGAGCCGTCTCTCAAAGCAACGAATCGCTTTGTCTCCGAATTACTCGTTGATGTTCTTGGCTTCTCTGCCGTGTTGCCCGCGGGAGTGTTGACGCATGACGGCCGCCAGTTTCCTGTCAGCTTGCAGGCGTTGGGCGGGCGCGTTCCGATCGTTGTCGTACCGCCTGTCGAAGGGCTTGAGGCTCCAAGCACACATCTGCGTCCAGATGGACGGCGTCGTTCTGCCGCCATCGCTTTGCAGGACTGGCTGAATGTCAACGATGGCGTACTTTGGGGGCTTTGTACCAACGGGAGCGCCATTCGCTTACTGAGGGACAATCGTTCGCTGACACGTCCGGCATTTATCGAGTTCGATCTCCAGCAGATTTTCGACAACGAAGACTTCGCATCTTTCACGATGCTTTGGCTGCTTCTGCATAGCACGCGGTTCGGCCAGGCTGAAGCTCCGATTTCGGATTGCCCGCTTGAACGGTGGCGCGACGCTGGCGCCAAGACCGGAGAACTTGCGTTGCGCCACCTCGCGGCCAACGTCCACGAAACCCTGCTCGCTCTGGGCAACGGCTTTCTGGTGCACCCCGTCAATAACGATCTTCGTCAGCGACTCGCCTCCGGCTCACTGGCACTCAGTTCCGCAACTGGAGAAGGTCACAGCTTCTTCTCCCAACTTCTACGCCTCGTTTATCGGCTTATCTTTCTGCTTGCTGCCGAAGATCGCGATCTTCTCCATCCGCCAGACACCGAACCGCAGCTTCGCGAACTCTACGCGCTCGGATACTCCGCTGGAAGTCTTCGTGACCGCGCTGTTCGCCGCGCGGCTTGGGACAACTTCGATGATCGTTGGCAAGGTCTCCGTCTTACATTTCGAGCACTTGCCCATGGTGAACCGCGGCTCGGTCTTCCTGCACTTGGCGGCCTGTTTTCGGCGGATCAAACACCAGACCTAGATCGATTTGCACTTTCCAATCGATCGCTGTTCCGGGCGATGTATTCTCTGGCGTGGCTTCAGACCGCTGCCGGGCCAGTACCCGTGAACTGGCGGGACATGCAAACCGAGGAACTTGGTTCGGTCTATGAAGGGCTCCTCGAACTCACACCGCATTTGTCCGACACTGGCCGCACAATGACCTTCGCCGAAGGCATCGAGACCAAAGGCAATGAGCGTAAGACTTCTGGCAGCTATTACACTCCCGATTCGCTCGTAGAGACCCTCCTTGATTCCACACTTGATCCGGTGCTTGACCGACTTGAGGCGGAGTGCGATGAACCATCTACTGATGCTGCTACCGGCCTCCTCAGCATCTCAGTAATCGATCCAGCTTGCGGTTCTGGGCATTTCTTGCTCGCGGCTGCGCGGCGTATTGCTACCCGCGTGGCCCGAGTACGCGCAAACGGCGTCCCGACACAGGAAGACTACAGGCACGCTCTGCGAGACGTGGTCCGTCTTTGTATCTATGGCGTCGACCGCAATCCCATGGCTATCGAGCTCTCCCGTGTCGCGCTGTGGATAGAGACCGTCGAGCCAGGGAAGCCGCTTGGTTTCCTAGATGCCAACCTCCGCTGTGGCGACTCACTACTCGGGGTTTTCTCTCTTGAAGCGCTTCACGATGGCATCCCAGAAGCCGCGTACAAGCAATTTGCTGGCGACGACAAGGATGTCGGCAAGGTTTTCAGTGCGCGAAATAGAGAGGATCTCAAGGGGCAAGGTCGACTCGGACTCTTTGGCAGCCCAAGCACACTTGCAATTCCGCCCGAACTCGTGGCGCAGGCCTTCGCTCTACGGTGCCTGCCTGAAGACTCGGACAGCGACATAACTAAACGTGAGGAAGCTTATCAGCGCGTGCGCGCAAATCCCGAACTCGCTCGGTACAAACTCGCCGCGGACCTCTATATCGCAGCCTTCTTCATCCCTAAGACCAAGCCGCGAAGCGGAGATGCAAATAACCCCGAGTTTCCGGGCCAACCATTGCTTCCTGTCAGTAGCCATGTGTGGCGCGTCCTCCAAGGCGGTCAGATCGCCGATCAGCTCGCTGACGCGGCTCGCCAATCTTCCAGCAGAACCCGCGCGTTTCATTGGGCGCTTGAGTTTCCTCATATTCTGTTCAACGAGGTGAAAGAGCGTAGAGGATTTGATGTCGTTCTCGGAAATCCACCATGGGAGGTGATGCAGCTCGGAGAAGAGGAATATTTTATGCAGCGTGCGCCGGAAATAGCAGCTATGTCCGGGGCGGCGCGAAAGAAAGCTATCTCGAAGCTGGAACATGAGCAGGCATCGCTTTTCACCGAATACACACGCGCTCTTCGCGACTATGAAGTCGCAAACGAATTCGCGCGAGCGGCGGGCCGATTTCCTCTGAGTGCGCGAGGAAAGATGAACACGTATGCTCTATTCGCTGAATTGTTTAACGACGTCAGGTGCAAGATGGGGGAAGCTGGAATGATCGTTCCAACCGGAATTGCCACTGATGAAACGACTGCATTGCTTTTCTCTTCACTGATTCAAGAAAGAGTTCTTCTCGCTTTCTATTCGTTCGAAAACGAGGCCTTCATCTTCCCAGCTGTACACCACGCCTTCAAGTTTGCGTTGCTGATGTTCGGATGGAACCCGTCAAAGCAACCGGCAGATTACTGCATGTTCATCCGATATATGGAACACCTTGGTGATGAAAGGCGACACTTCCGCCAAAGCGCATCTCAAATTTCCTTAGTGAACCCGAATACAAGGACCTCTCCAATTTTTCGATCAAGGGCCGATGCGGAACTGACAACTCGAATCTACGAGAGATGGCCTGTTGTGCTAAACAAAGCCGTGGAGGGCGGGAACCCGTGGGGTCTGAAGATACGTCGAGTTTTTAACATCGGCGTGCCTAGCATGATGAATCTTACTCATGTTATTCGGGATTCTGGGGATATCCCTATGTATGAATCGAAGATGATCGGCGCGTACGACCACAGACTAGCAACCTACGTAGGAGAGTCAACTGAATATACAGACGAAATCGGCTCCCGTTCGATCGATTTCGAAGCTACTCCGAGAAGGTGGGTAGCCGCTGAAGAAATGGCGACCTACAATTCTCGCGTCAACTGGAATTATGGCTGGCTGTTGGCATGGAGGGACATCACAAATTCGACCAATGAACGGACACTTATTCCCGCGATCATACCTAATTCGGCACCAGACTATACCCTTCGCATCGGTTACCTCGATGCCACGCCCGTCCTAATCAGTGCGTTCTTTGGGAACCTCGCCTCAATTGCCTTCGACTATGTTGCCCGTCAAAAGGTCGCGGGTACTCACCTTTCCGATCATTACTTTGAGCAACTGCCGGTTCTGCCACCATCGGCATACACCTCTCGAGATCTCGACTTCATTGTCCCGCGCATTCTCGAACTCACATACACAAGCCACTCCATGACCCCCTTTGCTCGAGATCTGGGCTATTCGGGTCAACCGTTTCCCTGGGACGAAGACCGCCGTGCCTTGCTTCGCGCTGAGCTCGATGCATGGTATGCCGGCGCATACGACTTGTCGCGCGACGATTTCCGCTACATCTTGGATCCCACCGATTTGCTCGGGGAAGGCTATCCTTCAGAGACTTTCCGGGTCCTCAAGAAAAACGAGATCAACAAGTACGGCTACTATCGTACGCAGCAACTAGCTCTCGAAGCTTGGGATCGGCAATCTGCGGCTGGTATGCCTATGCGGGAGTTGGATGGAATGCCCCAAGTCGCCACGACATCGCCGTCGATTCGAACGGTAGAATATGCCGGTCTCGGAGACGGGGCTTGGGTAAACCGCGCACTCTTTCCAGATCGAGATGCCGATGCGTATGGTGCGCTTGCCGCAATTGTTCACGCTCTCAAGGAGCCAACGCCACAGGACATTGTGCGGCTCGCGTATCGTTTTGCACTCGCTCCCAAGAAATTGACTCCTTTGATTGACGACACGAACCGCGCATTGTGGCTGCGGCTCGTAGGTCGTGAGGCTCAGCCAAACCCAGATAATGTTGCCGAGATGGTGGCGACGGTGGACGCGCCGTTCGGCCAGGCACTCCGAACCCTGCGCTCACAGAGAGCGATTGTGGAGGATAGGGCAACCGGCAATTGGGCACTAGGCACTGCCGTCGCCGGGCTCGACCTCACTGCGCCACTTGAAAGCCGCGCGCGCTTCGCGCTGGATGCGGTACGTTCCATCGGTATGGACCGACTGCTGGGGTCCATGCAGCCTGAAGAGATCGCTTGGTTGGAGCAGAGACTTGCCTGATCTTTTTCCCAACGCTCCGTTCTCAGTGGAGCCCGAGCAGGGCCGCACTGAGCCGCGTCTCTGGGTGAAGCGATTTTGCATTTGGTCAGAGCCGGGCATTCTCGTTCGTGAAATCGAGTTGCGTGAGGGCCTGAATATCATCTGGTCGCCCGACTCCCGAGACGGCAACGGCCCTATCGGACACGGTGCGGGAAAGTCGACATTCTGCCGTTTGCTTCGGTACTGCCTCGGTGAGGAGACCTTCGGATCGCGAGACCAGCGCTCGCGAATCCATGCAGCCTTCCCAAAGGGACAGGTCGGCGCAGAAGTAATGCTGGACGGTGAGCAGTGGGCAGTCCTGCGATCCATCAACGGCAGAAACCGCGACATAGCTCTTCAAGGCATCACGTTGGAACAGGCGCAAGAAGCCGACACTCCGACAACGATTCAACCTCTTATCTCGGCCCTACAAGACCAACTCCTACCTGGTATGGCCGCGCTGATGCCACCCAAAGTAGCACCGTCGGAAGTGTGGCAAGCAGTGTTGGCGTGGTTGAGCCGCGATCAAGAATGCCACTTTGGTCATCCGCTTGAGTGGCGAGATTCTTCGACGGAGTCCTTGTCTCCTGTGCGAGACCTTTCCAAGGAACATACGCTTCAGATTGTGCGCGCGGTCATCGGTTCTATAACAAGCGAAGAGCTTTCGGTCCAACATAAGAGCGATCTGTCTGGCGCTGAGTCTGACCAAAGGGCCAGCGATATTGACCTCTTGGACCGAGAGATTCGGCGTGCTCAAATCCGACTTGGGGGGGCACTTGGAACTGAAGCAATTGCGGGTATTGGTCCTCTCGACATGGTCGCCATTGAGCAAAGAATTCGCGAACTCTTCCCGGAGTTGTCACCGTTGCAGGCGACTGCCGTGCGCGAGAACAAACGAAGGGCAACTGCTGCGCGTGAAAGAGCGCAGGAGAAGTTTTCTGCATTGCGTTCGGACCTTCGTGTCTTGGAAACGCAAATTAGCGGTACCGAAGAACTGCTTAGTACGTACAAAGGGCAACTCGCCAGAGATAATCGTGGCGTTTTGCTGGCAGAGCACTCACCCTGCCCGATCTGTGATGTTCCCCTAAATGCCGTTCTTGAGAACGGATGCCCATGCACCGCCGACACTGGATATTTGGAAGGGGTTCGAGCCCGGCGACAAGATACAGTCACGAAAGTCGAAGGATTTACCGCTGCGTTAGCTGCCAAGAAAGACGAATGCCGAACTCTCGCCGCGACAGTTTTGGCAGCGGAATCGGAACTCTCCGAGTGTCGTATCGCTGAAGACAGCGCCGAACAAGAGCGAGATCGCATATTTGCTGCGTCTCGGGATGGAGATCGCCTGTTGGAAGAGGCGAAGCAGCTTGAAGCACTCGTCACCGAACGTGCGAATGCAGTGACTCAAGGAGCCAAAGGTAAACGGGTGCATGACGAACGCGAGGGTCAAATCAGGCTAATCCGTCAAAAAAATGAGGGCGCCGCCCATGGCCTGTCGCGGAAGTTCGATGCGATTATCCGCGAACTTGTGCCGGGAGAGATTAAAGGAGCAATGGTAATCGATGGCAACGGTTTGACTCTGAAGGTTTCACAAGGCGGCGAACGTTCCAGTGCAGCAATTGAATCGCTCAAAGTCGTGGCATTTGACATTGCGACACTCATCCTTGCTATGGAAGGTGCCGCGAGTCTCCCCACATTTCTTCTGCACGACAGCCCAAGGGAAGCCGATTTGGGGCAGTCAATTTATGATCGTCTCTTTCAATTTATGCGGAGTCTTGAAGACAAAGCCCACTTCCAGTACATCGTGACGACTACAACGGAACCGCCGAACGATCTGAGCCGGGAACCGTGGCGCCGGGCCACTTTGCGCGGAGGACCTCCGCAGGATCGGTTGATGGGTTGCGATCTCTAGCGATAGCGTTTTATGGAGGTATTCGTTGCCCCAGACAAACTCGAACGATGGCTTAGAAACTCCGCCTCTGTTTTCAACCCAAACGGAGGCCACGAAGGTTGCGGCGGACAACGGATACCGTCTGATTCGCGGAATCGACGGCGGTTGGATTCGCTTTGGTTCGACCACTGCACCGTGCGACATCTTTATCGCGTACACATTCACGGGAAACTGGCTTCTTTCAATCGAGCACTCTGGCGTGGCTCGCGAGTTACCAGAGACTGGGCTGCGCGGGCCTGGTGCCAGGACTATTGCTGCTCGAAGTCTTTACGAATTACATCAGGCACTCGACAGAACTTATCGTCTAAGCATTAGAGCATTTTAGGAAATAGTGTAGACTATTACTTCTGGCGATTTTCCACGACGACTACGAACATGGGGAAAGCCCTTGGAGATGACCTGCGCCGTAAATTGCTGTTTGCCTACGATCA
>Ga0182018_10000963_pt1 | contig 34954 bp, 31 predicted proteins | sample 812P2MmetaG_FD_120490 | JGI IMG/M metagenome (GOLD analysis project Ga0182018, IMG submission 120490) | Permafrost microbial communities from Stordalen Mire, Sweden - 812P2M metaG | ecosystem: Environmental > Terrestrial > Soil > Wetlands > Permafrost | place: Sweden: Stordalen | collected...
GTTGGTTTCGTTGCTGGAGACTCGGCAACGCCTTACATCTGCTTCATGAACCGCCGGATGCCGAACGGCACGTCCTGTGGTGTGGGAGGACGGCGGGAGTGATCCCGCCTCCTACCCGATTGGAATCAATCGCCAAACTGATCATTAAGGGTAGATGCGGTGAAGCGTCCGCGCAAAGGGGATGGTCTCCCTCACGTGGTCGAGGCCACAGATCCACGCGACAGCGCGCTCGATACCCATACCAAATCCGCTGTGGGGCACGCTTCCGTAACGGCGCAGGTCCAGGTACCACTCGAAGGCTTCTCTGGGCAGCTTGTGCTGATCGATGCGGCTGCTCAGCAACTCATAACTTGAAACGCGCTGCGAGCCGCCGATGATCTCCCCGTAACCCTCCGGAGCAAGCACGTCGACGCAGAGAGCGAGGTTCGCGTTCAGCGGGTCGGGCTCCATATAGAAGGCCTTTACGTTGGCTGGATAACGGTTGACCATCACCGGACGATCGAATTGGCTGCTCAGCCAGGTTTCGTCTGGAGATCCGAAGTCGTTGCCGTATTCGAAGGGCTGCTCAAGCTGGCCGGACTTGTGGGCGGCGTTCAGCCGGGTCACCGCGTCGTCGTAGGTGATGCGCGGGAATGGCGGAACGATGGCTTCAAGCTTGGCTGGATCGCGGCCAATGACGACCAATTCCTGCGCCCTGTTCTTCAGGACAGATTGAACGATATGGCTCAGGAAGTTTTCAGCGATCTCCAGCAGTCCATCCAGGTCGCAGTAAGCTACCTCCGGCTCAATCATCCAGAACTCGGTGAGGTGACGGCGGGTTTTCGATTTTTCTGCCCGAAAAGTTGGACCAAAGCTGTAGACCTTGCCCAGCGCAAGCGCGGTGGACTCGATGTAAAGTTGGCCCGACTGGGTAAGGAAGGCTGGGTCGCCGAAGTAATCGACCGGGAAGAGCGTCGAGGTGCCTTCACACGCTGCCGGTGTCAGGATGGGCGGGTCTGTCCGAATGAATCCGTTGCTGTCAAAATACTCTGCCGCCGCCCGCATGATCTCAGCCCGGATGCGGAGGATGGCCGATTGGCGCGGAGAACGAACCCAAAGATGGCGGTGCTCCATCAGGAAGTCGACGCCGTGCTCCTTGAGCGTGATCGGATAGGGATCCGACTCCGGGACGCGCTGGATCACTTCGATATCGAGGACGTCGAGCTCATATCCTCCTGGCGCCCGCTTGTCAGCGCGAACTTTGCCGGTGACGACGACACTGGACTCCTGGGTCAGGCCTTTGAGGGTCTCGAACACCTCGGGGGGAACGCTCTTTACGTGGGCCACCCCTTGAATGGTTCCGGTGCCGTCGCGAAAGATGGGGAAAAGGAGCTTGCCGCTCTCGCGCAGGTTGTAGAGCCAGCCACGGAGGGTAACGGCCTGTCCTTCATGCTGGCCAAGAGTTGCAATGGTGGCCACCGGTGCGGGTGAAGTTGTTGAGTTTTCTGCGGAAGCGTTCGGGTCTTCTGACATGGGTTCCTTCGAGGCCGGCATAAAACGATGCAGCCGGACTTTCTAGGATAACGCCGAATAGCTGGCGGGGTGCGAGTCGGCAGTCGGCAGCCGACCAACCGAGCGAGTGCGCACATTGGCCGGGCGAACCCGAGGCCAAGTTTAATGAGACAAGAAAAGTTTTTGATCTGGACAACTTTTCAAGGTAAAGCGCATTCTGAATGAGCATAAGCAGGAGGGCCCATGGGCGAGGTAGCTGCAGCGCGGAACGAGGAAACGCACAAAACCCAGGTAGATCCGGAGACGGCGGAGAGGTTCATTGCGGAGAAGCGGATCGGGGAGCGAATCAAGAAGCTGCGGCTTAAAAAGTCGATGGGATTGGTCGAGCTGGGCAAGCATACGGGCTTGTCGGCCAGCTTTCTTTCCCAGCTTGAAACCGGCCGTGTGGTCCCTACCCTGCGGAATCTGGCTCGGATTGCAATGGTCTTCTCCAAGGATTTGTCGTATTTCCTTGAGACCGAGCCGCAATCGATCTTCAGAATTCACCGGCGGAAGGAACGTGTAAGGTTGCCGCAGACCGGTGTAGAACCGCCGACCTACTTTTTTGAGAGTCTGGGTTACATGGTTCCAGACCGCTCGATGGACCCATACTTTGCGGAGTTTCTGCCGCTGTCCAAAGAAGTAGCGCCCAAAGCGCACATGCATGCAGGATTTGAGTTCCTCTATGTGCTCGACGGGGAGCTGGAGTTACATCATGGGGAACAGAAGTGCACGCTTGAGGCGGGCGACGCGGTGTACTTCGACGCGAGCACAGCACACTCGTATCAATGTGGGGGCAAGAAGCCTGCCGGCGCGATTATTGTCACCATGCACCAGGCTTCTCAAGGACCGATGCCGCCCCTTCGCGGGGTGAGTGCGGGGCTGGCAGTGAAGGTGGAGGCTGGAATCAAGTAGGTCTTGAGCCCAGCCCTCCCCCAACCACCCCGCAAGGGTTTTCGCCGCCTACTTGACGGGGCTGGACGCAGTGAACTCAGAGCAGCATGGCTTGACTGAGGCTTGAAATTCCATCAGCTCGGCGCGCGTGCCGTCCGGATCGTACATATTGAATTGCCACTTGCCATCACGTCCGATCTGTGGCGGGCTGTGCTTCCCGGTCAGGCGGTCCCCCGCGTAGAGCAAATCGACTGACTTCTCAATATTGAAGACTCCAAGCGAAAAATGGTTCAACACCCCCGCGGTCTCCTGCTTCATGGTGGGAGGAATGCCCTTGGTTTCAGGGCCTGCCACCGTCATGTACTCAATCCAGTCTGTGCCATCGGGGACCTGCTGCGAGATCCAGTCGTTGGAGGTGTCGGTATGTCCTCCGTGCCAGTAGGGCTTGAAGCCGAGCAGCACGCGGTAGAACGGATTCTCCGCATCCGGGCTGTGCACGATGCAGCCGACGTGAATGATATGCACGCTGAGCGGGTTCACCGGAACAGGCTTGGGGTTGGCGGGAGGCTGCACGAACTGGACCTTGTTGCCTTCAGGATCGAGCACGTCGAACCAGCGGCTGCCATCGCTCCCCTTTTCCACCTGCGCTGGCACAGTGATGCCATGCGCTGCGAGAAACAGCCGCAGTGCCTCAGCATTCACGGTGTTGAAGGCCATGTGATCCATGCGGTTGTTTGACGTGTCTCCAGCGGGCAGCGGCAATACTTCAATGAATTGAATCGGGCTGAAGTAATAGCGAACGCCTGCGGGATTTTGCGGGTCGTCCCGCTTTTGGCCGCCAAGGTCATGAACATAGAAGTACTCAGTCTTCGCAGCGTCGGATGTGTAGACGCTCAGGTGCGAAATCCCTGAAATATGCGGGCGAGCTGCCGAAGTTGCTTGACCATGGATCGATTGAATAAGTGCTGCGGGCATGAGGGCGATGGCGGCTACTGCTACGATTTGCGGAATTCTCATTGCGGTCCTCGTGTTCATTTTCGTTGCTTACTTCGTTAGGTCGACATCTTCTGCGGGGAGCAATTCATAACCTACAAACGCCAGATTCTTGCTGTCAGGCGACCAGAAGTTGACGTTCAGCGATCCGTCGCCGCCAACAAAGTTGGTCAGCACGCGAATTTTCTTGTCGGCAGTAGACAGGATGCGCAGCGCGACATCCTTGTTGGCCAGGTGCCCGCTTGTGCCCTTTCCAAACGTGACAAACACCACCCACTTTCCGTCGGGCGAGGGATGAGGCGTCCAATTGTTCATGCCGTCTGCAGTGATCTGCTCCGGCTGGCTGCCATCGGCCTTCATCCGCCAAATCTCCATCGAGCCACTGCGGTCAGAGTTGAAGTAGATGTAGCTGCCATCCGCGGAGTAGTCCGGGTCATCGCTGATGCCGGTGCCTGTCGTCAGAGCAGTCTCTGTCCCACCTTCGGTCGGGATAGCAAGAATGTTGCCTGATCCATGACTCGGACGCGTGAAGGCGATCGTCTTTCCGTCTGGCGACCAACTGTGAAAATAGGAATCAGGATGTTCGGTCAGAATGCGCGGCGCGCCTCCGCTCGAGGGAACAAGAAAGACGTGCCTCCCTGGATAATCAGGCGTAGTGCAGGTGATGGCCAGCAACTTTCCATCGGGAGAAAGCCCATGGCTCCCCGTGCAGCCCGTAGCATCTCCCGTATCGATTTGGGTTGGCATCCCGCGATTCGCAGGAACCTTCAGCATGTGGCCGCCGCCATCAAAGATCAGGCTCTGGTTGTCCTTCGTCCAGTTCGGCGCTTCAAAGCGGCCTCGATCGGTGTAAACAAGTTCGCGGCGCGTGTTGTCGCCGGGTGCGATGGTCTGCAGAGTACTGAACAACACGGGCGCACCCGCTGCGGGCGGACCAAGCTCCTTGAGCTCAACATGGGCGAAGGTCGCTTTCTCTACCACGTCCTTGTTGTGCGAGCAGAGGCCGATCCCCACAAAAAATGGGCCATCGAGATGGAGCTTGATTGAGGCGCCTACCGGATGGAGGGTTTCACCTGCCATCGAGACATACATCGTGATCGTGTCGCCCCGCTTTGTCAGGCGAAGCCGGTGCGGCAGATCGATATTCATCTCCAGTCCGGTGGTTTCGGCGCCCGTTGCTGAGCGGGATTGCAAAGCCGTCAGCCCCGATCCGTGCAGCGCGGCGTCGGCATAAACGGCGTCGGCATCGAGAGTCTGGCGGAAGATCAGGATGGCTTTGCGGTGTGGACTGTGGTCGCCTGTCGTGACAGGGAAACTGATGTCGGCTGCCAGCGAGAGATCGCCAGAGGCCTTTTTCCAGACCAGATGAAACCCATCTAGGGTCGACCAGAGATTTGTGCCGGCAGAGGTAAGGGTGTAGACGCCGGTCGCTGCGTCAAACACAGCGCTCCCCGGCGGGGTCACGCTTCCCACATCCGACTGGCCTTCAAAAATCCCCAGAGAGCTTGAGGCAGATTGCGCGGTCAGCGAACCGGAATGAGTGCAGGCGGCAAGAGCAAAGAGGGCGAGAGAAAATGATGAGCGGGTGAAGCTCCTTGACATGAGAAATGCCTCGACAGAGATCGGTTGATGGAGTCCGTAACAGGGCGGCCACCCATTTGTTCGGCCTGCAAAATATAGGTTCAGCGGATGCGCTTGTCAATTGGAGCTTTTGTTTCACTTCTTGGCCTGGGATTGACCTCTTAAACAACAACCTTCACAGCAACCATGCAACATTTCTCGCGATCAGGGGTTCCAGTGAGGGAGTGCTACGCTGGCAGGCCGGCGGACCATCAAATCTAATTTGCGAGGAATTGTCATGAGGAAATGGATTGCTCTTGGGGCATTGCTTTTGCCCATTTCATTGGCTGGTTGTGTTTCGCGGCCTGTCGTTGTCTATGCCGCGCCTCCTCCCCCTGCAGCGCTCGCTGATGCCAATCGGCAGGGCTATAACGCAGGAGTTGAAGCAGCGCAGCGCGATATTGCAGAGGGAAGAAGACCAGATGCGGACAAACACCCGCGCTTCCGGAATCCTCCGCTGCCTCCACCTCTGATTCAGGATTATCGCCACGGCTTCATAGCCGGATACGATCAGGTCATCCGTGGTGGAGCGCCGGGACCGGGATACTGAGCTCTTCAAACAATCCCGGGTCTTCCGCTGCGGTGGTAGGCCCGGGATAACCGGTCCTATAAAGAGCGCGAATGATGCCGTTGCGTATAAACTCGCCACAAGATGACTCCCAACGCAGCTACAAGGAGGCTCTTGGTCTCAGGACTATGGGCCATGACACTAGGAGTTTCGCTGCTCCTTAGTGGCTGTAATCCGACGTATCATCCGTATCGCGTAACCGGAGAATCAATGCTTCCATTGCTTCATTCCGGAGACAGAATCTTTGTTGATGAATCGGATCAGGCCCGCTTCGACCTGCATGATGGAGACATCATCGTGCTGCGCCGCAAAGATACCATCGTTCTGGAACGCATTTTGGCAATGCCAGGCGAAACTATCAGTGGTGCCGATCGCAAAGTCTTCCGCAATGGCAAGCAGCTTGATGAGCCGTATCTCGCCCCAGCTACAGGGGAGAACATACCCGCACGGATAACTTTGCAACTCGCACAGTTGGTTCAGGGGAATTCTTCGTCATGGGAGATAATCGCGATCGCAGCTTAGACAGTCGAACGGCAGAATATGGGCCGGTCCGTGTCTCAGACGTTGTTGGCAAGTACGGTTGGACATATTGGAACGCCTCGGCCGTAGCCAAGTAGAACTGAATTGAACCTTTTCTTCCTCGACCAACTCTTCGCCATCATTCCTGAATGCCGGCGAAGTAATCGGCAACCTGCGCCCAGTTGTCCACGCGGACAAAGCCCGTAGCAGTCAAATTGTGCGGAGCCGTGTAAAGAATCCCCTGGCCTTCGAAGCGAAGCAGGTTGCGGGGCAGATCGTCGATAAGATAGTCGGCGCGAAGAATCGACTTGTTGCCGCAGAAGACGTAATGCGTGGGCGGGATGAAGGGAAAGTGCCGCTGCAGCCATCGGTACTTGGGGCCAAGCGAGTTTGGAACGGTCATGGCCTGGGTGGCGATGAAGATTTCAAACCGGGTCGACAGGTCTTTGAGTACCCGCTGCGCGTCGGGCATCAGGGCCAGGTCTTCAAAAAAGTCCTCGGCGTCAAGAAAGGCGCGGAGTTGCTGCTGGCGGTCGAGCGGGGCAACTTCCCACAGTCCCTTTCCAGCCAGGTCTTCGGGAGTCACTGCCTCGTCAAAGGTCTGGTTGTAGCGGCGCAGGTGTTCGGCGAGCGTATCCGCCATCACCTCATCCATGTCTATACAGATGCGCTGCATCTTGAAATCTAGGCTCCGGCGGTTTGGGACTTGGGAATGCGCGGGCGGGCGGCCGGAGTGTGCTCGGGTTGCGGGGCTTTTGGTGCGGGCGCCATGGCCGGATCCCAGTAGAGAAGGCGGCCGCAACTGTCGCAGCTGAGCAGTTCGCCCTCGCGGAGCTGGTTCCACACCTGGGGCCGCACACCCATGCGGCAGCCGGTGCACTGCTGGTTCTCCACGCGCGCAATGCCAGTGCCGCGTGAGCCGGAGAGCCGATCATAACGTGCAAGGGCATCGGCCTCAATGAGCGGACGAAGGCTGTCGCGCTCCAGGGTCAAAGCGGCCAGTTGAGCGTTGAGCTCGCTCATGCTCATTTCTACTCGGGAACGGGTCTTATCCAGGACGCCGGCAAGAAATTCCACATTGGCCCGGGCTGCTGCCAGCGCGGCTTCCTGGGCGTCACTCCGCTCAAGGCTTTCAAACTCCTCGTTTTCCATGCGCTCGGCTTCGGCTGACTCGAACGCAATTTCATGTTCGATGGCCGCTGCCTGCTCGGGCGTTTTCACTGAGTCGAGTTGGGTGCGGAAGCGAGCGGTCTTCTGTCGATGCGAGGCAATGTCGCGCTCGAGCCGGGTACGCAGGGACTCTTCGCGAGTCAAAGAATCAGAAGTGTCGGCGGAAAGTCTCTCGGCGGCAGTCAGCGCGGCTGTGGCCTGTGCAATTTCGGAGGGAAGGGCGCGAATAGCGAGGGTCAGGCGGTTGCGCTCCAGATCCACGCTTTGCAGCTTTACGAGCTTTTCTATTTGGGCTTGCATCCGTGATATGGAGTCTACGTCATTTGGCATCCAATAAGAAACAAGGGGTCGGAGATCAGGGATCGGGAAACCAGGTCGAGGGCACCGCAAGTTGGAAGCAATCCAGCCTGCGACAATTGGGCAGTCGGGAGACGAGCATGGGATTAGGTCCGAAATCATTCTGGCGCAGGAACCGGTGGATCATTTGGGTCGGCGGGGGATTCTGCGTCATTCTGGCGGGGTTGCTGGCGGTTGCGGCAATTCTTGCTCGCCGTGCCGAGCCATATTTGCGCGCGCGGATTGTGCAGGAACTGCAGGACCGATTCCATGCCCGGGTGGAACTGGACAGCTTTCATATGTCGGTGCGGAACGGCCTCAATGGGCATTGGGGAGTGTGGGCCGAGGGGAAGGGGCTGCGGATCTGGCCGGCGGCACAGGTTGCAGGGGTTGCGATTCCGGGAGCCACGGGGCTGGCTGCCGCGGGAGATGAAGGCGATCAACCGCTGATCCAGTTGGATGAGTTCAGTTTTCACGCGCCACTCATCTTCGAAACGGGCAAGCCGTTCCACATCTCGGTGGTGGAGTTGAAGGGTCTGAATGTGGATCTGCCGCCAAGGTCGCATTTTGAGCATGCTTCTTCAGGCGCCAGTGGCTTGACCGCGTCCAACATAAGCCGGAGCTTGTTGCAAATGGACGTGGAGAGCCTGGATTGCAGCGATGCACGCCTGGTGCTGGAGACCAGCAAGCCAGGCAAGTTGCCGATGGGGATCGCGATTGCTCACTTTAAAGTTGAGAATCTTCGTTCAGCTGAAGCAATGCGGTTCACTGCGGAGCTGACCAACCCAAGGCCGACAGGCACAATCCACTCCTCCGGGACCTTTGGACCGTGGGATGGGCCGGATCTTGGTGCAAGCCCGCTGGCGGGCGATTATCAGTTCGATCACGCCAATCTGGGCGACTTCAAAGGAATTGCGGGAATTCTGTCGTCGACAGGGCACTACCACGGGACCCTGCGCGACCTCTTGGTGGACGGGGAGACCGATACGCCCGACTTCCGGCTCGAGCCGTTCAACACCCCGTTGGCCCTGCACACAAAGTTCCATGCCAAGGTAGATGGAACCAATGGGGACACGTGGCTGGAGCCCGTCGATGCCACTCTTGCGCACTCGCACTTTACGGCGCAGGGCCAAATTGTGCGCGTCCTTGCGGGCGGAGTGGGGAGTAAAGACACCAGGCGCAGTCTCGGCCACGACATAGCGCTCAACGTGACTGTGGGTCAGGCACACATTGAGGATTTCCTGCGCTTGGCGAGCCACGGCGGTACACCACTGTTAAATGGCATTGTGACCATGAAAACTGCGTTGCACATTCCGCCGGGACCGGCCCCTGTGCATGAGCGGCTGCAGCTGAACGGGAGCTTTGTCCTCGATCAGGCGCAGTTCAGCGACCCAAAGATCCAGGGTGGCATCAAGCAACTCAGCCTGCGCGGACAAGGGCGGCCCAACGAGGTCAAGACAACAGATCCGGAGAGCATCAACTCGAAGATGACGGGCAATTTCAAGATGGAGCAAGGCGTCATTACACTACCTGCAATCACCTATTCCGTACCGGGGGCGACCATCGAGCTGAAAGGCACCTATGGCTTGCTGGGTGGGACCCTGGATTTTGTTGGAAATGCAAAGATGCAGGCCACCGTCTCAGAGATGGTGGGCGGGTGGAAGGGATTGCTGCTGTCGCCACTGGACTCCTACCTGAAGAAGGACGGTGTGGGGACGGAGGTTCCGATTCATATCCGGGGGACGCGGGAACAGCCGCAGTTTGGGATTGATTTTGACCGAATAAAATTGAAGGCGGCAAAGCCGCAGGAAGACAAGTCGCTGAACGTGAAGCAGCCGTAAATGGAAGCGCTAGTTTCTTGTTCGGAAAGCTTGAGTGAATATGTGAACGCTATCTGGTAGGTTGATCAGATGATTTGCCTGGGGATTCCGGTTAGCGAACACTCGAAATCCCATGACAGGAAGAGAAAGAACAGGACCGCGCGAGACAAGACCGGGAGCCAGCAATGAACGGGAGCGAAGTTAGCATAAGGGCCATCGTAATCAGCGTCCTGGCTCTGTTACTCGGGGCCGGGACATACGCCGGAGGGCAAACTTTGCATGCTCAATCTTCGAGCCAGCCCAACATACAAACCTCTGCCAGCATGCAGGACTGGTGGAAGAATGCGGTGATCTACGAGATCTACCCGCGGAGTTTTCAGGACACGAATGGTGACGGAGTCGGTGACCTCAATGGAATCACCGAGCGACTGGACTATCTAAAAGAGCTGGGCGTGGATGCCATCTGGCTGACGCCCGTTTACCCCTCGCCCCAGGTGGACTTCGGATACGACATCTCCGATTACACGAACATCGATCCTGAGTACGGAACGCTTGCAGACTTTGACCGGTTGGTGGCGGAGGCGAAGAAGCGGAACATTCGCATCCTCATGGACATGGTGATGAACCATACCTCGGATAAGCATGAATGGTTCGTCCAGTCGCGGTCGTCTCGCGACAACCCTTATCGGAACTACTATGTGTGGCACGATGGCAAGGGCCAGACGGCCACAGACAAAGGCGCGCCGCCAAACAACTGGCAGTCGCTTTTCGGGCACTCAGCGTGGGAGTGGGACCCCACGACGCGGCAGTATTACTACCACAAGTTCTATGTCCAGCAGCCCGATGTGAACTGGGAAAACCCGAAGATCCACGAAGCCTTCAAGGACATCATGGGCTTCTGGCTCAAGCGCGGCGTCGGCGGATTCCGCTTCGACGCAATCACCACGCTTTATGAGGACCCGAGTCTGGCAGATGAGGGCGTGGTGCTCGGCAAGGATGGCAAGCCGATCATCAACGCCTTCGGGGATCCCCAACTGGACAACTCCAAGACCGACAACCAGCCCGGGCTTCACCCGGTGATGCAGGAGATGCGGGCAACGGCGGACACATTCAACTCAGAACAGTTCCCCGGGACACGCGTGCTGATCGGCGAGACCTATCTGCCCAACATCGAGGAGTTGGCCAAGATGTATGGGGTCCCGGGCAAACCGGAGTTTCACCTGCCGATGGATACGCAGGTAGGCTTCATTAACAGGTTGGATGTTACGGAATTCCGCCGCAAGCTTATCGATGTGGGGACACGGATCGAGCACAACATTCCGCTGCTGTTGTTCGACAACCACGATAACGCTCGACTCGACCTGCGCTATGGCGATGGTGTCCACGACACTGACATCCAGCGGGTGCTTTCGACGATTTTGTTTGCAAGCCGGGGGTCGGCTCTGGTCTATTACGGGGACGAAATTGGCATGAAGACAACGCCGCCGAGGCGCAAAGAGGATGTAAAAGACCCAATCGGCGTGATCGGATGGCCAAAGGAGAAGGGCCGTGACGGCGAACGGACCCCGATGCAGTGGGATGCGAGCAGGAACGCCGGATTCACCAAAGGTACTCCGTGGCTGCCGGTGCCGCCCAGCGCCGCAACAATCAACGTCGAAGCGGCAAAAGCAGATCCGAATTCACTGCTCAAGTGGTATCAGACCCTCATCCGCCTTAAGAAGACCAACCCCGCAATCGCCAATGGCGAGAACCTGATGCTGGATCCCGAAAACACCAAGGTCCTGAGTTGGATGCGTCGAACTGTGGGTTCTCCCCAGGTAGTGATTGCCGTCAACTTTACCGCGGAGCCGCAAACGGTAAATCTAGCTGCCAGTGGGGCGGGGTTGCAGGTAGGCCATATGGTGACGCTGCTCAAGAGTCCCGGCGGCGCAACACCCAAGTCGCTGGCGGCCATCAAGCTGAAAGCGTACGGAGTCTATATAGGAGAAGTGCGGTAAGCACAGCTTCCCGTCTGTCGTTTTCTGCGTTGTCGCGCTAAGACCTACAGCGGGCTGTAACCTGCCTGCTTTGGCGTGCGCGTATAATTCGACGTTGCCCCCGCAGAGGGCAGCGGAGGATTTAAATGGACATTTTGCTGGTTGTCTTCCTGGCGATCTTTGGCATCATTGCCTTGTCTCTAATTCTGGGAAGCTTCTTCACCGTCAACACGGCACAGGTCGCGGTGATTACTCGCTTCGGCAAGTTTCTGCGCGTAGCCGATCCGGGATTGAACTGGAAGGTTCCCTACTTCGATACAGTTGCGGGCGTTGTCAGCTTGCGCGTGAATCAGATCACGCTGACCATGGAGACAAAGACCAAGGACAACGTCTTCGTCACCATTCCAATCTCAGTCCAGAATCGCGTGCGGCCCGAAAAGGTATACGACGCCTACTACAAGCTGTCTGATCCCGTGGCACAGATCAAGAGCTATGTGGAGCAGGTGATCCTGGGCCACGTGCCCGGCATGACGCTGGACGAGGTCTTTGCCACGCAGTCGAGCATTGCTGCTGCCGTGAAGCAGGAGCTTGATGCGGATATGGCCACCTTTGGCTACGAGATCGTCAATGTCCTTGTAACCGACATCATTCCCGACCAGAAGGTGAAGTCGGCCATGAACGACATCAATGCCGCACAGCGCGAGCAGGTGGCCGCCAACGCCAGGGGCGAGGCGGAAAAGATTCTGGTGGTCAAAAAGGCCGAGGCCGAGGCGGAAAGCAAGGCTCTCCAGGGTCAAGGCATTGCCAATCAGCGCAAGGCCATCATCGAGGGACTACAAGTCTCCATTGAGCAGTTCCAGAAGGTGGTCGATGGGGCGTCGTCGAAAGATGTGATGCAGCTGGTGATGGTCACGCAGTATTTCGACACGCTGAAGTCGATCGGTGAGAACGACAAGACCAATACGCTGTTCCTCTCTCACTCGCCGGGATCGGTAAAGGAAGTCTCCGAGCAGATCATGGAGTCGATGGTCGTAGCGGCGCGGGCGAATTCCTGATTCAGCGAGGGGCTTCCTGTCCTTCCTGCAACAATCGCCAAGGAAGGAAGCCCCTCGCTTGGGAACTCACGATGAAATCGGCTCAGCCGCGCAAACTCGCTGGCGGATGGCTGACGGCGGAGAGTTCGTCGTACGCGGCCTGCGGCAATTCGAGGCCTGCGGCCGCAATGTTTTCTTCAACATGCGCAACCGACGAAGTTCCAGGAATTGGCAGAATCACCATGGACCTCTTCAGCAGCCATGCGAGAGCCACCTGCAGCGGAGTAGCGTTGAGTTCGGCGGCAACTTTCTGGATGGCCTGATGCGCCTTCCTTCCCTGGCCCAATGGCGCCCATGGCATAAAGCCAATTCCATTCTTTTCACAATGATCGACGATAAAATCTGACTCGCGATCGGCGAAGCTGTAGCGGTTCTGCACTGAGACGATAGGCACAATGGCGCGAGCCCGCTCAATGTGTTCCCGAGTGACGTTTGACAGCGCCACATGGCGAATCTTGCCCTGCGCGCGCAGTTTCGCCAGGGTCTCAACAGAGGCTTCAAAAGAGACGGCGTTGTCGGGGGCATGGAGTTGATGGACGTCGATCCGGTCCAGGCGCAGCCGCTTGAGGCTGCCTTCAAGCGCCGCCGTCAGGTGCTTCGGGCTGGCATTGTGAGTCCACCAGCCCGGACCCGGGCGCTCCCAGCCTCCTTTTGTGGCAATCACTAAGTCAGCCGGATAAGGATAAAGCGCCTCGGCAATCAGCTCTTCAGAGGTGCCTGGGCCGTAAGAATCGGCAGTGTCAATCAGATTGACTCCCAGTTCCACAGCTCGACGCAAGGTTGCCAGGGCGCCTGGCTTGTCGCCAGGCAGTCCCCACATGCCGGGGCCTGTGATGCGCATCGCTCCGTAACCGAGGCGGTTGACCGGGAGGTCGCCGCCGATACTGAACATGCCCGACGCTGCGGCAGAGATGGTTTGGCTTGTGCTCATTGAGGTGTCTCCAAAGAAAGAGGGCAGGCTCGCTCGTCAGCTTTTGCTGACGCGGATCTGCAAGGTTTCAGGCCCTTCAGTCTACCAGTAAGATAATCTTCCCGGGGTTAGATGCAGGAATTGGACTTGTCAGCAGCCGGCAATTTCCTCCCGGTCCATCTTTGCGACGCAGAGCGATACGGCCAGACGATTCGGGTCCAATCGCACGGCGTAGTCCCCCGTTCAGAGGTTTCCCACTGTGGCGCGGTCAAAATAATAGGCCGTTCTGTTGGACCCTGAATTTCTGGTTTATGTTGATATGAATTGCGGAGGGCACGAGGAATGTTGAGCCCAAAAAATCTTCTCTAGGAAGCCATTTTGTACAGTTCCTGCTCCGCCCTTAGCCAGTCTTGCTCAGCATCTCCGTCCTGGTAACCACGCGCTTCCCAATAACTCCTTGCAAGGCGCTCGATCTCCTCGCGAGTGGGCACCGCTGCCTTGGGCATCTCAGAAACCGTCTTTTTCTTGACTGCAGGCTTACGGGGCTTCGGGGCTGCCTTCGTCTTTTTCGCTGTATCTGCCATCGACAATCTCCTTCGCTGGATTCGCCACCAACATTTGGGGCATCCACTTCAGAATACTAAAAGTGCGGACATTAGGCGATCCCCAATCCACACCGAAGTACCACATGGCACAACATGCATTTGAAACAAGGGTTTGCTGTTGCCTGCGAGCCCGGTAGTGGGTCAGTTTGAGGAGTACGGGCTTCAGCCCGTACTTAAATCAAGCAAAATGATCGTGGGCTTCAGATGCCCCTGAGGGAAGTTCTTTCAAACTGAGCCACTACCCGCGATCCCGTCTCCTTGCCGTCTCAGTGGCAACCGTGATTGACTGGGTTCCGAAGGTGGGTGGCACTCATGGCATACATCCTTGCGCTGGATCAGGGGACCACGAGTTCGCGGGCAATCTTGTTTGACAAGGCAGGGACAATTGCCGCCGTAGCGCAGCATGAATTTCAGCAGTTCTACCCCCAGGCGGGCTGGGTGGAACATGACCCGACAGAAATTCTGACTAGCCAGCTCTCCTGTGCCGTTGAGGCGTTGGGCAAGGTAGGCGCACGCCCTCGAGACGTAGCGGGCATCGGCATCACCAACCAGCGCGAGACTGTGATTGTTTGGGAGAGCGCAACGGGCAAAGCGATTCATCCCGCAATTGTGTGGCAGGACCGGCGAACCGCTGCGCGCTGCGCAGCTTTGCAGGAGGCGGGGCTTGGCGAGACGGTTTCATCAAAGACCGGGCTGGTGCTGGACCCCTATTTCTCGGCCACCAAGGTGGGTTGGATTCTGGACAACGTGCCAGGTGCACGCGCACGCGCTGAGCGGGGAGAGCTGGTCTTTGGAACGGTTGACAGTTGGCTCATCTGGCATCTCACCAGTGGGCAGCGCCACGTGACGGACGTGACCAACGCTTCACGGACCTTGCTGTTCAACATCGTGAATGGAGCCTGGGATCATCAACTGCTTGAGATCTTCGGGATCCCTGAAAGCATGCTGCCTGAAGTGGTGTGGTCAAGTGAAAGTGTGGGCCATGTGACAACTTCGCTCGGCCTTGGGGGCGCCGTGATCGCTGGAATAGCCGGCGACCAGCAGGCTGCCCTGTTTGGCCAGTTGTGTTGGGGTGCGGGCGAGGCCAAGAATACATATGGAACCGGATGCTTTCTGCTGCAGAACATTGGCAGCACCTTTGCGCGGTCTAAGCACAGGCTGATTACCACCGTCGCGGCGAGCGCCGAGAAGCGCCTCGAGTACGCGCTCGAGGGGAGCATCTTTATCGGCGGCGCGGTGGTGCAGTGGCTGCGAGACAATTTGAAACTGATTGGCTCATCGGGAGATGTTGAGGCGCTTGCAGCCAGTGTCCCGGACACGGGCGGAGTGGTGTTTGTTCCGGCGTTTGTTGGGTTGGGCGCTCCGCACTGGGATGCACACGCGGGCGGACTACTCATTGGCCTGCGTCGCGACACTAAACCGGGAAACATTGCGCGCGCGGCGCTTGAAAGCATCGCCTTCCAGGTGGCCGACGTCCTGAAAGCTGTGGAAAGCGAGACGACGCCCCTGGCGGCACTGCGCGTCGATGGTGGTGCCTCAGTCAACAATCTGCTGATGCAGTTCCAGGCCGATCTGTTAGGTGTGCCGGTTGTGCGTCCACAAGTGACTGAAACCACTGCGCTGGGAGCGGCCTACCTGGCAGGGCTGGCGACAGGATTCTGGGCCGGGCCAAAGGAGTTGCGTCAGAAACGTGAGGGCGACGTCCGCTTCGAGCCAAAGATGGCCGCATGCGAGCGGGCAGAACGGTTGGGTCGCTGGCAGAGAGCCGTTGAGCGGGCGAAGGGCTGGGGCGATTAAGGGAATTTCTTGCCAGCGAAGCCGCCTGATTCGTCAGCTCGAGGGTAAATGCCGCGGGCTGCCGTCTCTCGTGTCAAACTGACCTTGGAGAAACCGCATTGAACCAACGAAGAATTGTCTCGTTTCTGCCCGCCGCCACTGAAATGGTTTACGGGTTGGGCCTCGGCGATCAGCTGGTTGGAGTCTCGCACGAATGCGATTTTCCTGTCGAAGCAAAGTTGAAACCAGTCGTGGTTCGTCCATCGATCGCCCTTGAAAAAATGAGCTTGCGCGAGATTGATGCTGCGGTTGCTGAGCGGATTCGCAGTGGTGGCAGCCTCTACGAGGTGGACGAAGATCTGATCCGCGAACTGAAGCCCGATCTGATTCTGACCCAGAATTTGTGTCAGGTCTGCGCTACTTCCGGCAACGATCTGGCCTCCGTGCTGGAACTGCTCCAACCCGCACCTGAAATCCTCTGGATGAGCCCGCACTCGCTGGCCGGAATCTTTGAAAACATCAGGGAGTTGGGCCTGACAACCGGTCGCTTGGCCAAGGCGGAGATATACATCGACGATTGCCGTAAGAGGCTGAAAAGAATATCTGAGCGGTCAAGCCAAATTGCCAGGCGGCCCCGTGTCCTCTGCATGGAGTGGGCTGACCCGGTCTACTGCGCTGGGCACTGGGTTGGGGAGATGGTTGAGCTTGCGGGTGGAACCGATGAGCTGGCCCGCAAAGAGACAGATTCTGTGCGCATCCCGTGGTCCGACGTGCTGGACTGGTCTCCCGAGATCATCGTCTTCACGCCTTGCGGCTTCAATCTTGAAAAGGCCCTCGAACAGGTAGGGCATCTTGAAAGCCAACCGGGCTGGGCTGATCTTCCCGCGGTGCGCAACCAGCGCGTATATGCCGTTGACGCGAATTCTTATTTCGCTCGTCCCGGCCCGCGCGTGGTTGATGGAACAGAACTGCTGGCCCACCTGATCCATCCCGACATGTTTGGCTGGAATGGTCCGGCCGATGCGGTTCGAGCTGTTTCCAGATCGAGTGACTGTGCATCAAAGATAAGGATGAAGACCTGCCCCGAATGCGGCAATGCCTTCGAATGCAAAATGGGCGGCTGCTGGTGCAACGATTTGCCACCGCTGAAGCCATCCACTGCCCCCGGCGCCGATTGTCTGTGTCCGACATGCCTGGCAAGTGCGGTGAAGGCCAGTGCAAGGTGAAGGCAAGTCCAATTTGATGGAGGTTTCCGATGGCCGCTGTGTGTAGTCATGTTGCGGAACACTTGAAGAAGGTCAAGCCGGCGACGAAGGGCTGCGAAGAATGCCTCAAGATGGGCGATACGTGGCTACATCTGCGCATGTGCCTCGAATGTGGACACGTGGGCTGTTGCGACTCGTCAAAGAACCGTCATGCGCGTGCGCATTTCCATGCAACGCAACACCCGTTGATTCAATCTGCCGAGCGCGGCGAGGACTGGCGCTGGTGCTACATCGATGAGGTATATCTCTAGGGCTTCTCGCATTCAGATCGGGGAGCCGCTACCTTCCTGCGAGTTGATACCAATCCAGCGGCCTAGCCCAATTCCACTTCAATCTTCTTGGTTTCAGCATCCAGCTTCGTGATCTTGAACGCGCGGATCTGGCCTGCGCTTACAGGCTCCGGCCCTGACGAAGCCGCGGGAGAGCTGCCTTGCCAGCGCGCTTTCAGCAGCGAGGAAAGGCTGGAAAGGTCGGGCTTTGCCGCCACCGCTGCCCCGCTTTGTGCCTCGGGCTCTGCTGCACGGGTTGGGGTGCCACTCAATCCCGCGAACACTCCCGTGCGGCAGGTGGCGCGGATGCCCTCACCAAGTTCGATGTGGATCAGGGTTGGTGATTGCTCAACCACGCGGCCAGAGACCTGGTCCCCAACGTTGTGCTCGGCGATGTACTCATCGATGCTCGTCGGGACCAGCTGCTTCATGCTGAGCTTGATCTGGCGCTTTCCTGTGTCGATAGCCAGAATCTGGGCTTTCACCACCTGGCCTGCGCGCAGCACATCCTGAGGATGGTTGATGCGCTTGTCGGCGCTGATCTCGCTCACATGAATCAGGCCTTCGATGCCATCTTCCAACTGGACGAAAGCGCCGAAGTTCATGAGCTTGGTCACCGGGCCTTCGATCTGCGAGCCTACCGGGAACTTCTGCGGAGCATTGAACCAGGGATCTGTCAGAGTTTGCTTCAGACCGAGAGCGATACGGCGCTCTTCGGGCTTGACCGAGAGAATGACGGCGTCGACGCGGTCGCCCTGCTTGAGGATGTCGCCGGGGTGGCGGAGCTTCTTGCCGTAGGACATTTCCGAAATATGGATCAGACCCTCCACACCGGGCTCGATCTCGACGAATGCCCCAAAATCGGCGAGCCGTGTCACGGTTCCGGTAATGCGCTGACCGGCGAGCAGGCGTTCCGGCGCCTTCTCCCAGGGCTCGGCCTGCAACTGTTTCAGGCCGAGTGAGAGCTTTTTCGATTCGGGATCGATCTTGAGGATCTTTACTTGGAGCTGCTGGCCCACGGTCAGAACGTCTTCGGGCTTTGTGACCCGGCTGTGGGCGATATCGCTCACATGGAGCAAGCCGTCAACTCCGCCCAGGTCGATGAACGCGCCGTAGGGCATCAGGGTGCGCACCGTGCCAGCGAGCACGTCTCCCGGCTTCATAGCCTCAAAGTGACCTTGCTGCGCGGCACGCGCTTGCTCTTCAAGCACCACGCGGCGATCGACAACAACATTCTCATCGGTCACGTCGAGTTTCGTGATGCGGCACGTGATCTCTGTGCCGACCAGTTTCTCCAACTCGACGGCATCGCGGGTCCCGCTGCGGCTGGCGGGCATAAACGCTCTCACGCCAACGTCTACGTTAAGCCCGCCCTTCACCAGCGCGGTCACCGTCCCCACCACAGCTGTCTTCTCAGCGAAGGCGGCTTCCAGAGCAGACCAGTCACGAGGCTGGGCCACTTTAAATCGGGACAGCTGGTAGTAGTGTTCTTCGTCGCGTCCTGTTACTGAGACGGGGACGGTATCGCCCGGCTTGACGTTCTCGGCATTGCGGTCAAACGCTGATCGCGGAAGAACGCCCTCTGTCTTGTAGCCGATGTCCAGAAACACCTGCTCGGCGGAGAGTGAAACGACAGTGCCCTGCAACTGTCTTGCGCCGGTCTGCGCCTTGTGAGTGTGGGACTTCTCAAAAGCTGACAGCAGGTCAGCGAATGATTCAGTGGACTCCTCAACTGAGTCACTTGGAGTTGCAGCGGACTTTGAGAGACTGTTGCCTGTCGTGTTGTGTGCGTCGTTTGTCATTTTGTGTATCGTTTCATTCTCACACGAGCCGGTGCATTTGCATGAACCTGGCTGGGCGAGCTTTCAAGTTTTCCATTCCGCAGCCAGATGACGCTGCTTAGATAGGGCATGCGGCCTTCCAGGTCACGAATCGTTCGTCGATCTCAAGGGAAGGTTGTCACTCTGGGCGTGGTGCGCGGCTTGGTTGATGTTGGACCGCCAGTGCTGTTGATGACGTTGCTGATTTCGCCAAGATTGTCGAGGGCGATGGCCACCATGTGATGGAATTTCACTCCGGGCGCCACTGGCACTTCGATGGCGCGGCTGAGCGTTACATTCGGATGGCGGAACACCGAGTAGACGCCAAGACCCCAGGCTTCGTGTGTCGTTACATTGTCAGCGACCTTATACGAGGCCCAGCCGTTGGTCCCAGTGGCACTCGTGTAGCTGGGCTGGTCCGGCGGGTCGTACGGGATCTCGGATTGATAGAAGTAGGTGCGCCCGCCGTTCCCGCTCCAAAGCACCTGGAACTGCTGGTGATGTTCGACAAACAGTCCGTAGATCGTCACATTGTCGCCATTGACCACCAGGCCGTTGGTACTGGTATTCGCGTTCCACCCGACGCCTGCCCCGTGGTCGGCACGCCAAATCCAGGTATGGTCAACGATGGTGTCGTGGCTGTTGATTTTCAGATTGATCCCGGCGCGCCCAACTCCCGCGCCACCGACCCGAAAGAAGACATCGTGCAGAGAGATCGGGTTCTTGGCGTGGCTCATGTGGCTGCCGTCCGCGCCAACCTGCAGCAGAACCGGTGAACTGGTAGCCGCAGCGTCAAATAGAAGGCCGGCTATGATGACGCCGTCCACATCTTCCGTGGTCATGGCTGCTGTGCCGTTCGTGGGGCGCAGCGTGGCGAAACCAAGACCCATGACGACGGCGTTGGGCCGCGTCACGCGAATCGCTTCAGCCAAGTCGTAAATGCCTGGCGTGAAAAGGAGGTTCTTTCCCTGAGCGAGCTGCGCATTGATGGCGGCCGCGGTGTCCACTCCGGGGTGGGCGATGTAGAACTTCGAAAGCGGGATTGACTTCCCGGGTGTGGACCCCGAGTGCCAGGAAATGCCCGCGGAGTCGGTCACAAGTGATGGCACGCGGACGCTATAGTTCCCCATCGCATCCACTTGAAGGAAAGGCTTTTCTCGAACGATGGGAGTCTGGGCGATCTTGGTGTACGGGGGAGCGGGCCACTCGCCAGCGGGTGGATTGGAAACTCCGACGAACACCATGTTCCAGTTGGCGCCGGTCCAGCTGCCCCACTCGCTGTTGCGGCTGATCCATTGCTGCTGCGGACCTGCTCCCACGTTGCCGTCGATCAGCGAGTCGGACATCCAACCGCCGCTGGCCCAGCCGCCGTTCTGATGAAGAACAATGTTGCCCAGGACATGCATTCTGCGGAAGGGAACAGCCTGCGAGACCGCCCACTGCATAGTTCCATTCGTTGTTCCACCCGTGGGGGTCACTGAAAACCCTTCGGCGGCGCGCCAGAATGTGCAAGTTGCGTTGTTTCTTGGCAGGCTGGCGTCGGCGTGAACGTTGCCGGTGATGTGCACATTGTCTGGAGAAACTCCCAGCCCGATCACCTCTGTGTAGAAGCCCACAGGAACGTCGACGTGGTATTCACCCGGCATGAAGAAGATCGCGTTGCGAGCGGGGCCAAACTCGCTGTGCTGCTGCACGGCGTAAACCTTGTCGATCTGCCCCTGGATGGCCGCCGAAGGCATGGAGGGATCGAGCACAAGCACATTCGGGCCGAAGTCTGGCTTGCTGGCGGCTGCCAGAGGCACGCAGGAAAAACATGCCAGGAACAACGGAAGGATCGCTAACCGGATGGCAACACCCCGATCCTTCAAGATGCGAGGAGAAGAATGCAATGACTCTCTCATTGTTGTGCTTTCTACGGGGTTTGCTCGTCTGACCGCCAATGGCGACAAACTGCCAGCGGTCGTAAATTGCCCGCATCGTTGCCCGGTACATATGGTAGTCGCCCACGCGGAGATAAACAATCTGACCCTTTCGTTTCTGGACACGCAAAGGTGCTTAAGGCGAGAATTGCGCTTCATACCAAGAAAGGCTTGACCATGCAATCAATCACGCGGCGGGATTTCGTGAGGCTTGGTGCTGGCGCGGCTGCACTGAGCGCGGCAGTGCGGCCAACTGTGCTTGAAACGGTGGCATTTGCTGCCCAGGAGGCTGGCGGTGCTGCTTCAGGCCCAAAAGTTCGCTTCGTCTCCATTGGGACAGGGATTCGAGGATGCGACTTGCTCCGGGCAGCCCAGCTTGTTCCGAATGGGGTGCTCGTCGGAACCGCGGACCTGTACGACATGCATCAGCAGGCTGGGAAAGAGGCTTGGGGAGCGGACGTTCCAACGACACGGGATTACCACTTGCTGCTGGACCGGAAAGATGTGGATGCGGTGCTTGTGGCTGTACCAGACCACCAGCATCGCCGAGTTGTGCTGGACGCTGTGGCCGCCGGCAAGGATGTCTACTGCGAAAAGCCGATGAGCCACAACGTCGCAGACGGCCAGGCGATGGTGGAGGCGGTGAGCGCGGGCAAGCGCATCTTCCAGGCTGGAAGCCAGCGCGTAAGCAACATCGTCTATAAGAAGGCCGCCGAAATCTACGCCTCGGGGCGGCTGGGTGAAGTGCACCTGGTGGAAGGCCATTCCGACCGCAACTCGCCGTCGGGAGCCTGGGTGTATCCCATTCCGCCGGACGCAAGCCCGAAGACCATCGATTGGGAGACGTTTTCACGGGACGCGCCGGCACGGCGATTCGATCCGGTCCGCTTTTTCCGCTGGCGCTGCTTTGCCGACTACGGCGAGGGGGTGGCTGGCGATCTTTTCGTACACCTGCTGTCGGGATTCCAATGCATCAGCGCGATCAATACGGTTCCCACCCGGGCTTATTCCACAGGGAGCCTGACGCACTTCAACGATGGACGCGATTTTCCTGATTTGCTGGCGACGCTCTACGACTACCCGGGTGTAACTCTGAGCCTGCATTGCAACCAAAACAACGAGGCTGGCGAACCGATCATCTTCTACGGTTCCCAGGCCACAATGGTGATCAACGGAAACATGCTTACGGTAACTCCGCAGGACACCAGCCCGCGCCCGGAAGGGTACAGTCTTAACGGATGGACGGCCGCGGCAAAGCAGCGGTATCTGGATGAGTGGCACGCGGCAAATCCACCGCAGCCGCCAAAGTTGGCCGCGGTGGAGAGCTATACCGCGCCACAAGGCTACAACGATACCGCCGAACACATCGCCAATTTCTTCAACGCCATTGCCAAGCGGGAGCATGTGGTAGAAGACGAGGTTTTCGGCAACAATGCGGCCATTGCCTGCCATATGGCGAATCATTCGTATTTTCATCGCAGCGTGGCACAATGGGATGCGGCGACTCAGACGATCAATGGGTAGGCGTCCGATATTCCAAGGAGAGCAAGTGTATGAGCTTTACTTCGCGCAGGAAATTTATGCAGGCCACGGGCGCTGTAGCCGCCGCAGTGTGTGTGGGTGCTGACCGCTTGGCGGCCAAACCGCTCAACAAGCCCGTCGGTCTGCAACTCTACAGCGTGCGCGAGTTGCTTCCCAAGGACTTCGACGGAACACTCAGCAAGCTAAGAGCGGCGGGCTACACCGAAGTCGAAGCAGCCGGATACTTCGACAAGACTGCCGCAGAGTTTCGACATGCCATGGATGCGGCTGGACTGCGATGCGTCAGCACCCACCACCCGCTGGCAGCGCTGCAATCAAAACTTGATGAACTCATCGAGTACGGGCATGCGCTGGGGCTGGATTACATGATCTGTTCCTCATCGCATCGGCGCGATCCCGCTGCCAAAGGTCCGCTGGACCTGGACGACTGGCGTTGGGCGGCCCGCGAGCTCAACCGCATCGGAGAAAAGGTGAAGGCCGCCGGCATGACCTTCGGCGTTCATAACCACACACCCGAATTTGCAAGCGAGGGCGGCGTCGTGTTTTATGACGAGCTGCTGCGGCTGACCGATCCCAGGCTGGTGGTCTTTGAGATGGATTGCGGTTGGGTTGTGGCTGCCGGTCGTAACCCTGTGGACTACCTGAGCAAGACCCCCGAGCGCTTCCCGCTGCTGCACGTGAAGGACATGGCCAAAGAGGCAAGCGGCCAGTTCCACTCCACTGTCATGGGCCGGGGAGTCGTGGATTACAAGCCGATTTTGCGAGCCGCGACCGGGCTCAAGCACTATTTCATCGAGCAGGAAGAGTTCGACCTCGACACCATGGAAGCGCTGCGCCTCGATGCAGAGTACATGCGCAAACTGGATTTGTGATCAATAGCCCTGCAGTCTTTTCAGGTAGGCTTTGGATATGAGCGTATTTGACGAGAAGCGGGCTGAGCTGGACCGGTTTGAGTTTATGATGGGCGTAGAGCGGGGCAGGCTGGCCGTAGCCCTTGACCTGCTCACCGACTCGCTGATTATGGTCGGCCAACATGGGGTGTATTGCGCTTCGAGCCGGAATCCGGCCAAACCGGCGCTCGATCTGCAGGCGGTTCTGGCCGGCATCGAAGGCGCCAAGGCGTTGATCCAGAGTGTCATGGAAGAGCTCAGAGCACAAAGGGAAGCCGGACGGGCTGAAAGCGGCCTCGTCGGCTGAGTGCCTTCGGCAATCCAAAGTACGATATGCTGGATATGCGCGCCCGTAGCTCAGCTGGATAGAGCGAACGCCTCCGGAGCGTTAGGTCGGGAGTTCGAATCTCTCCGGGCGCACCATAAAAGATTGTCGGTGAAGGGCTTCAGGATGCGTCCCGATGTGGATGCCGGCTCCCAGGGCAATCAAATACATCCCCGATTCCGTGATCCCAACAAAAGTGGGCAATTAGACTTGTAGAGAGCCTGTGTTGGGAAAAGCACGCAGGCCAGATAAGGCGAACATGCACTTCAACTTCAATTTTACGGCACTCCAAATTCTTTGGACACTTACGTTCGCGGCGCTGATGGTGCTGCTGGTGGTTCTTCTGGGTCGGGATCGGATGCGGTTCTTCCCGTGGTTCACAGCGAGCATTGTGCTGACAGCCCTGCGGTTGCTCACCAGCAGACTGCTCTTCGGAAAGCTGCCCCCGATGCTGTTGAACGAGATTTTCATCGCCATCGCCGATCTATTGGCTCTCCTCGGTCTGCTGGTGGTCGTGGAGATGGCGCGGCGGGCGTTCAAGGGGCTAGGCCGTGCACAGTGGATCGCAAATGCTGCAGGGGCCTTGGTGGTCGCCGGCTTCGTGGTGGCGTTTTGGGGACCGTGGCCCGCATGGAAGACCTTGAAAGTGGACTCCTTGGTGGCCGGATTGCGGCTCATGCAGCTGCTTGCTCAAAAGCTCGATCTGCTGGTCAACGTGCTGACCGTGGAACTGGGGCTGCTGGTTGTGTTGTTTGGGCGTCGCTTCGCGGCAGGATGGCGCAGTCATACTCAGCGGATTCTCATCGGGCTCTCAACCTTGGCCATAGCGCAGATGGCGGTGCAAGGGGTATGGCAGTTGATTGCCATGAAGGCAGTGCCGTCCACCCAGGCAGAATACGAGCGGTTATTGGCACTGCGGGACAAGGTTTTCAACTCCGGCGGTGCTGTGTATGTCGTCGTAATAGTGTGGTGGATTGTTTGCTTGTGGATCGACGAGCCTGGACCGAAAGCCCTTGCCGACGTCACCGGTGAAGATGTCCAGAGCGAAGCGTAACGCCAATACACTTGTAGGAACGAGAACCGCGCAGCACTGTGCGAGGCAGCCAGTCTTCTATTCCCTATTTCAAGCCTGTCAAATGTGACAGCTTGCCTGTCCGCGCTTTTCAAGATAGCGCTGGTGGTACTCTTCCGCTCGCCAGAAGGTCTGGGCGGGCTCAACTTTCGTGACAATGCGTTTGGGCTTGAAGTGGCCTGCGGCAGTGAGCTGCTCAATCTTGGCGAGGGCTTGGGCTTCCTGCTCGGCCGAGTGGTAGAAGATTGCGGAGCGGTACTGTGTTCCCCAGTCAGGACCTTGGCGGTTGAGGGTCGTGGGGTCGTGAAGCGCAAAAAATGCGTCGAGCAGCTGCTCGAAGCTAACCTGTGCGGGGTCGAAGTCGAGCTCCACAACCTCGGCATGCCCCGTCGAATCGGTACAGACGTCTTTGTAGCTGGGCCGCTCGAGCTGGCCGCCCTCATAGCCGACCGCGGTTGATATTATGCCTGGAATTGCGGCAAACGCGGCTTCAACACCCCAGAAGCAGCCAGCTCCAAATGTTGCTTTTTCAGTAGTCATGGTAGATGAGATGCGCTTTGGGCGAATTCGGTAACAATTTCAGGATGTCAGGTTGTAGATGAGACCGTAGGGGTCTTTTACATAGGTTCTCGGGAAGTCAGGCTCATCTTTGACCATCACGCAGCCTCTCTTTTGCAAGCGGATCTTGGCCGCTTCAACACTGTCAACCGTGACCTCAAGAACGGGCCCCAACGCCGGCCCGCGTTCAATGAAGAGATTGATGTGCGGGCCGTGCAAGCTGATCATCCCTGGATCTTCACCGGTAATCTCGAAGCCTAGCTGCTCAACGTAGAACGATGCAGCGGCCATTGGGTCAGGCGCTTGGATAAGGATGTCCGTGCCAAAGCTGTTGGCCATGGAATTTCCTTTCGTTTTTGCGGACAGGCATGTATAGCTTACGACATCGCGGCGCGTTCAATCTCTGCGATGTCGATCTTCTTCATCGTCATCAAGGCCTGCATCGCCTTTGGATTCTGGATGAGCTCCGGCAGCCGTGCCGGCACAATCTGCCAGCATAGCCCGAACCTGTCTTTCAGCCAGCCACACGCAATCTCGCTTCCCCCGGGTGTGAGTTTCGACCAATAGTCATCCACTTCCTGCTGCGAGTCGCAGCGAACGACGAACGACACCGCCTCAGTGAATTTGTGGCTCGGGCCGCCGTTGAGCGCGGTGAACTTCTGCCCGTCAAGCTCAAAGGCAATCGTAAGGATGCTCCCTTTCAGCAAAGCCCCGACTTCGGGAGCGTGCAGTTCGCTGAGCCGGCGCGAGTTCTTGAACACGGTCAGATAAAACTCGACGGCCTCTTCAGCATTTGAGTCGAACCATAGAAACGGCGTAATGCGGGGGAAGTTTTCAAGGGTGCCCATGCAGACCTCCTGATGACTGGATTGGCAAACCGGCATGCTGATGCGAGCGTTGCACTCGAATGAAAGCGGTCCGGAGTGCCGCTCAAAAACTTTTTAAGCTGACATCGATTGGTACCGGTGCCAATGATGTCCTGAAGGGAAGATCGAAGCCATGAAAATGCACACGTATCTCAACTTTGGCGACAATTACGCTCAGGCTTTTCGTTTCTACGAACAGCATCTCGGCGGAAAAATCGTCTCGATGATGACCTTTGGCGATATGCCCGAACCGAGAAATGTCCCGCGGGCCTGAGCGATGATTGCGTCCTCCACGCCCGCATGATCATTGGAGATGCGCTTCTGATGGCAAGCGACGCATCTCCGCAGCGTTTTCAACCCATGCGCAGCAGTATCTCTCACTTGCTGTCGACAGTACCGAAGAAGCAGAGCGCATCTATGCACTGCTCTCCGATGGAGGAGAGATCTTTATGAAGCTGGAGGAAACCTTCTTCGCACATCGCTCTTCAATGTTACGCGACAAGTTTGGGACGTCGTGGATGATTGCCCATCAACGCCCCATGCCCGGGGACAACTGACAACTGGTTCCTACCTGCGCTTCTTTCCGCCGGATGAGCCCGTGCGCTTGGGACCGGAGGGTTTGCCTTTGTAGGCCGATTTGCCTGAACTGCCTGGCCTGGGTTTCGATCGGGTGCCGGAACGAGGCTTGGATGGCCCTCCGAAGCTGGGCTTTGGTTTCCAGCCCGGACCAGACTTTCTTTCAGCGCGCGAGGCGGAGTTGGAAAAGGGCTTGGCCGCGCTGGTGCGGAAGTCGGAGGCGCCCTCCTCCCTCGGTGTGTAAGGCCTTGAGCTTGGTCCTCCGTGTGGGGTGCCTGACCCACCGCCGAAGGACCGGCCAGACGGCTTCCCGGGCTTCCATCCAGCAGATGAAGACCTACCCGCCGGAGCACCGGGTTTGCTGCTGGGTCTTGCGCCGCCGGCACGGGGCTTTCCACTGCTGGTCGTGAATGGACGCGCCATGCCGCCTTCGCTGCGGAAGGGGCGGCCAGAGCTGGAACGGCTTTGGCTTGGACGCTCGGAGCCCGAGCGGCCCCCCGAGCGGCCCGAAGATGGCCGGTCCGGGCGAGAATATGCTGCGCTCGGACGGGAGCTATAGGCCCGTGGAGCGCTGGAGCGACTGGGAGCAAACCGCTCCGATTCGTGGATCTCTTCAATGTGGAGGTTCGGTGGTTTCACCGGGCCAAGATCATCCTCATGGACGGGCGATTCTCGGCGCGGTGCAGGCGGGCGATCCGGAGGTGGACGCTTGAAAGGCGGCCTTTGCTGGGCCTCAGGCTTCTTCCATCCCGGCTTTGGCGGGAATGCGAAGTCACGTGGTGGCTTTGAGCCAAATGTACGGGCTGCGGCCGGCCTGTCACCGTAGGTCTTGCCGGCGGTTGGTCTCGGGGGATAGCTCCGGCCCACATTAGGACCTGACTCAAAGGGTTTTGCCGCGAACGGCTTTGAAGAGTATGGCCTGTCTCCAAACGGCTTAGCTCCAAATGGCTTCGCCCCTGTCGGTTTGGCGCCGTACGTTCTTCCTGCTGACGGGCGGCCCTCGCCGCTTGGCCCGCGGCCAAATCTTTCTGGTGGGCGACTGGATGGGCGTGTGTTGGGGCGATAGCCTGCACCTGCCGACCGTGGAGCGTCCGACGAACCCGTGGGTCGAAACTCTCTGCTGGGCGGCCGAGACGAACCAGCAGGCCGATCTGTCTCGAATGACCTCTTAGGACGATAGTCCTTAGGGCCGGCCGCTGGGCGCTCTTCAAACGACTTGCTCGCGAAAGGCTTGCTTGCAAAAGGCCTTGCCGGGCGCGGACCGCTTGGCCTAGGTGAAACTGTGGGCAACTGCTTTGCATCAGCAGCATTGCGCCGGCGCAGTTCCTTTGATTTGGGGGTGCGGAGTGTGCCGTCGGCCGCTTTGCGGAGGAGTTCCAACTCGCGGGGATCGAGTTCGCGCAAATTGCCGGGCTCCTGATCCAGGATCAACGGACCGTAGCCAACGCGGCGGATCTTTTCCACAAAGTGCCCGACCTCCTCAAACATCTTGCGCAATTCGCGATTGCGGCCCTCGATCAGGACCACTTCGTACCAGGGATTGTCGCCCTGGCGGACCTGACGGATGCGGGCCGGCGACGTGCGTACCTTCGCAGAGCCGGGCTTACCGCGCTCAATCGCCACACCTGAGCGAAGCATGTCTAGCTCGCCTTCGGTAGGAATGCCCGCAACCTTTACGAGGTAAGTCTTCTCCACGCCGGCTGCAGCCCGTGTGAGCCGATTGGCGAGCTCGCCGTCGTTGGTCACCAGCAGCAGCCCCTCGCTCATATAGTCGAGGCGGCCAACCGGATACAGGCGCTCATGCATCTTGTCAAAGAACTGCATCACGGTGGGGCGGCCTTCGGGATCCTTGACTGTGGTGACAAATCCCCTTGGCTTGTTAAGGACAAAATAGCGAAGACGCTCAGCGCCCTGAAGAAGCTTTCCATCCACGCGAATGTGATCCCGCCCGGCATCGGCTTTGGTGCCCAGCTCAGTCACAGTCTTACCGTTGACCTGGACGCGGCCTTGCTCGATCATCTCTTCAGCTTTGCGTCTGCTGGCAACACCGGCCTTGGCAAGAATCTTCTGCAGACGTTCGAGCTTGGCCGGGGGCCTGGGCTTGAATTCAGGCACGCCTTCGTCATCGAGCTCGTCTTCAGTGCCTGCAGCTTCGGCATCTGACTCCGATTTTGAGCTGGCCTCTGCCGGGATGTCTGCCACTGGTGCTTGCGCAGGAGCTTCTGTAGCTTCCACCGGAGGCTCGACAGCGGGTTCAACGGCCACCTGCGCTTCGCCATCGGACAGGTCGCCGATGGGGTCAAGTATTTTGACTTTCTTCTTTCTGGCTTTAGGCTTTGCTTTGACTTCTGCTTTGATGGTTACGGGTTTAAGGACTTCGGCCTCATCGCTCTTCTTGGACTTCTTCACCATGGGGGGAATGCTCGGTTTCTGCCTGCTCGGTAGCCGGAGGCGCAGCAGGCGCTGCCTCTTCGGATGGCGGGGGTTCGGTGCTGGCCGCCGTCTCGGCGGTCGGGGTGGTTGCAGGTAGTGAGTTGAGGGCGATCTCATCTTCACCCTCTTCGTCAATTTCAAGATCCAAATCGAGCGTTGTTGCGTTTGCCGAATCAGAACTGGGCTCGGGCTCGTCGAGCTCGATGCTTGCCAGCTTCTCGAACTCCTCCATCGACGGCAGCTCGGATACATCTTTCAGGCCGAAGCGGAGAAGGAACTCGCGGGTGGTCTTGTAGAGGATGGGGCGGCCGATGACCTGTTTGCGGCCGGCGGTGGCGATGAGCTTGCGGGCCAGGAGTGAGCCAAAGACACCCGACGAATCGACTCCGCGAATTTCGTTCACTTCCGGGGCGGTCACAGGCTGCTTGTACGCGATCACCGCAAGGGTCTCCAGCGCCGGCAGAGATAGCCTCAATGCCGGCTTCAGACTCTTGACGAAGGAGCGCACCGCATCGTGGCACTCGGGTTTGGTAGCCATACGAAATCCGCCGGCGATCTCGCGGATTTCGACGCCATGAATGTCCGAAGTGTATTCGGCGATGAGCTCATCAAGCAGCGTGCGAATCACGGCACGCGCTTCGCGGTCGCGTACACGGGCGATGCGGCGGGCGTCAGCCTCGGCGCCGGCATTGTCTTCAGGTTGGGCAGCATCGGCTTCATCTGCGGCTTCGGCTTCCAATGCTGTCGCGGAATCGGGCTCAACCTCTGACCCTTGCTCTCTCGGAGTCTGGTCTGTAGGAGCCTGTTCTGTAAAAGCCGCCTCAGACGACGCAGGGACGGCTGAGGCGGCCGTCGCGGCTTGGCCGTGCTCCAGTTCTTCGAACTCGCCAGTCAGCAAGGGCAGGTTTTCACTGGTTTGAGTGCCTTGGTCCGTACTCTCCAGGCTATCCAAGGCAGACGCGGCTTCCCGCTCCGCCTTCCAGTCGAGGGCGTCGGTGGCAAAAAGTGCGGCGAGTTGGGCCAGCGTGACCGGCTCCTCCGCGGCGTAGGTGACTGCTTCCAGCTTGGCTTTAAGGCTCATTCGGCTATAGGTACCTCAAGTATGGTACCGGAACTGGGGCCACCATGCTTGCCCACAGGGGTGGCGGGACCGCGCGGAGCAAGAAAAAGGGCGTCCGGTCGGCTCCGGGCGCCCTGAAAGGCAGTTTGAAGGCAGTTTAGTGGGTCATCTGGCTGAAAGCCCAGAAGAGGCTTCCTGACAGCATTGCCGCAGCGGGCAAGGTGAAAACCCAGGCTGCCAGAATATTGCGGATTGTGGACCACTGTAAACCGCTGTGATTGGCAGCCATGGTACCCGCAATTCCTGAACTCAGAACATGCGTGGTACTCACAGGCAGGCCAAAGTTATCCGCCGCGAAGATGGTGAACATGGCCACGAGTTCGGCGCTTGCGCCCTGGGCGTACGTGAGGTGCTCTTTGCCTATCTTCTCGCCGACGGTAACCACGATGCGCTTCCAGCCGACCATGGTGCCCATGCCAAGCGCCAGGGCCACCGCAACCTTTACCCAGGTTGGGATGAACTTGGTGGACTTGTCAACCTTGGCTTTGTACGCTGAGAGGCCTGCGTTCTCCGCGGCGGTGAATGTCGGCTTGCCGGACTTCTGCATGATGCGGATGGCTTCGCTGGTCACGTACATGTCATTGCGCACGTTGGTCTGATCTTTTGGGGGAACAGCTTTCAGTTCCTTGTAGAGAGCGACTTCATGGTTGGTGTCCTCGACCAATTCACGAAGCGCCAGGACCGTATCCGACTGCAACTGCTTTGTGCGGATGTAATCAGTCACTTCGGTACGAGGATCGGCGCCAAGGAGGCCATTCTTGTCGACGTGCGCGTCGAGAATCCTTCCAGCCGTATCCGATGCGACGATGAACTGCTGCACATCGTTTCCGGTGACGGCGTGGTTCAGGGCATACGCCGTGGGGACGGTGCCGATCAGAATAAGCATGATCAAACCCATGCCCTTCTGTCCGTCGTTGGAGCCGTGGAAGTAGCTGACACCGGTGCAAGTCACAATCAGCAGCGCGCGGATGGGCCACGGTGGAGGCGAGCTGTCTTTGGGAGCTTCGTAAAGGGCGGGGTACTTGATCAGCCACTTGGAGAGAATAAACAACAAGAAGGCTGCGCCGAAGCCGACAAGTGGCGAGATGAGCAGGACCTTGAACACCTTGGTGACCTGGTCGACGTCGATGCCCGACGTGCCGTCATGTCCATGCATCAACTGGTTGGCAAGACCTACGCCGATGATTGAGCCGACCATCGTATGCGAGCTTGAAGCGGGCAGACCGAACCACCAGGTGCCGAGATTCCAGATGATCGCCGCAATCAGCAGGGCGAAGACCATGGCGAAGCCCGCGCCGGAGCTGACCTGGAGAATCAGCTCAACCGGTAGAAGCGTGATCACGGTGAAGGCCACGGCGCCGTTGGAAACAAGTACGCCGGCAAGGTTGCACATGCCTGACCAGACCACGGCGATGTTTGGCTCCAGCGAGTGTGTGTAAATCACCGTTGCCACCGCGTTCGCCGTGTCGTGGAAGCCGTTGACGAACTCGAAGCCGAGAGCAATCAGCAACGCGATAGCGAGCAAACTGTAGGCCCAGACGCTCCCGGCCTGTGCACCGCTGAGGTCGCTGATCAGGTGGAAGGCGATAAACCCAAGTCCGACGACCAGCGCGACCAGGACCACTCCAGTGCTGATCATGGCGTGGGACTTCTTCATTTTCTTATCAAGCAGCTCAGCGGCTGGTGGCCGGGTGGGGATAGCTGTCGCCAAATCGGACATGGAGAGACTCCAAACTTTGGGATGGAATTCGGTCCAGCGGTGCTTGGGGAAGCAAGCTCCGGACTCAGCAATGGATATACGAGTCAGATGAAAGGGGTATGAATTGTTGGAGGAATGGGCAGGATCAGCTGCTTTTGCTCACCTTAGGAGATTCAAGCATGCAGCGAATGCGTGGCGAAGCCGGCTAAGATTCGGGCCAGGCGGCCGAGCGGAGAGCGGTCTGCGCCCACACAACCGCGTCAGCGTAGCAAAGGATCAACTGTCTCCGGTTCAGCTGCTGCCGGGCCGGATCAACGGCTGCAACGATCTCGTCGCAGGCCGCCCAGTCGCCCCGTTCATGGAACTCCAGCCATGAGAGAAAGCTACGTTCGGCATTGTCAGTTCCCTGCAGGGCTTCGCAAATCGGGCTGCTCAGCGGCAAAGATGGAATCAATTCCTCTACGGGCAGACAGAGCATAGCGGGCACCAGGCTGAGCATGCCAAGCAGGTACTGTTCGGCCGGTTCAAGAGCGAACAGGCCTGCGGCAAGCTCGCAGAATCGAGCCCGCACCAGGGCCATTTGAAGAATCTCCGGTGGCTGATCGGTGTTCATCTCGCTTAACACCGCAAGCGAAACCATCCGGCGTAGGGCGTCCTCGCCCACGATGAAGATGGCCGCCTCAATTGAGCGCATCTCCTTTTGAATTGCGTAGAGCGGCGAGTTCACCAGTCGAAGCAATCGGAAGGTAAGTGCAGCATCGCGCCTCACCAGCTTGCTCACCTCGCGCACGTCGATTGGATTGTGATGCAGAAGCCTGACGATCTCGAAGTGGAAGAGCCGGTTGGCAGGAATCTTGTGCTTCTTGAGCAGGACAGGGTGGCAGAAGTAGTCCCCTTGAAACAGCGTAAAGCCCTTCGCGCAAGCCTCGCGATAGTCCTCCTGCGTGTCTACCCTCTTGGCAACCAGCACATTCGAGGCGAAGTTCATCTGCTGCAGATATTCGCGTTCTTCGGCATCGAACCGGGTGAAATTTACCCGGACGTAGTCGGCCAGTTTCACTATGGTGTGCAGCTTTGTCTTCTTGTTGAAATCGTCAATCGCAATCCGGAACCCCTGCTTTTTTAGTTCCAGGCAAGCCTCTTCCAGTGCGGGTGTAAACTCCAGGCTCGAGGGCAGCGCCAGTACCGTCATTGCAGGCGCCAGAACATTCACCAGCTTTTCCGTCAGCGCTTCTGCCGTGCAGATCACGTAGGCGGGGAGGCCGTTCGTAAATCGTTCTAGGCCGAAGATGACCCCGTTATCAAGCATGGTCTGCGGAGCCAACTCGCGATCGCCAGGAGCAACCGCGTCGGGAGAATTCCGGAACAGTAATACCCATGCACCCGCCCTTGCAGGTTGAGAATTGGTTGCCGTGCGACATAGCGCACATCGTCTACCCACGCTTGTGGGGTAGCGTCGGTACTAGGCTCCGGTACGATTTCAAGTGGCATGCAGTCTTTTCCCTAACTGTCTATCGGCAGATTGCCGGTCTGAGTTAAGAGGGTTTCAGAGGTTTCTTCAGCAATCGCGCTTTAAAAGTAACGCTGGTTTCCGTCGCCAGTACCGGTTCAACAATTGCCGCACCCAAAAATCACCATCGATCCTGCCGTCGGTCAGGGCTCGTGAAGCGGTACCGTCTTGGCACGTCCAACGTAACGGCCTTAATCAGGCAGTCAACGTACCCAAGGTACCGTCCATTCAATTTCCGGCGCTAGTCATTCAGGATGTTCATGAGGTGCTGCTTCAAGGCACGGTGCGAGCTGGCATGTCCTTGATGAAGATGTAGGAAAAGGCACGCCTGGAGCGGCGGTAGCTCAACAATCGACGCAGCTTGCGCTTCCGAGTGCACTTCTCACCCCACCTTGTTCGTCGGTGGGCTTTCGGTTTTCAGCGAAGATTTAGGAGATCGACCGGAAGAGCCAGTAGAGCAATCCAGAAAGCATCGCGGCCGCAGGCAGCGTGAGGAACCAGCCTGCCAGAATGTTGCGCACAGTTGAAAGATGCAACCCGCTCCCGTTCGCCACCATGGTGCCGGCCACGCCGGAGCTGAGGACGTGGGTGGTGGAGACAGGTAGGCCAAAAACGTTGGCAGCAAAAATTGTCATCATGGCGACCAACTCGGCGCTTGCCCCCTGCGCATAAGCCAGGTGCTCCTTGCCAATCTTCTCGCCAACTGTGACAACGATGCGTTTCCAGCCGACCATCGTGCCAAGCCCGAGAGCGAGTGCTACAGCAACCTTGACCCAGTCGGGAATGAACTTGGTGGCCTTGTCGACTTTGTTCTTGTAGTTCGTGAGCGCAGCATTTTCGTCCGCGGTGAAGGCCGGATTGTTGTTTTTCTGCATCAGGCGAATGGCTTCGCTGGCCACGTACATATCGTTGCGGACGTTTGCCTGGTCCTGCGCAGGGACAGATTTAAATACCTTGTAGAGAGCGACTTCGTGGTTCAGGTCTTCCACCAGCTCGCGCAGCGCCAGTATGGTGTCAGGCTGCAGCTGCTTGGTGCGAATGTAGTCGGTGACCTCAGCGCGGGCATCGGGGCCAAGCAGCGCTGAGTTGTCGACATGGCGGTCGAGAATGTAGCCGGCCTGTTCAGAGGCGGCAATGAAGGCCTGAACTTCCAAGGGGCTGACAGCATGGTTCAACGCATAGGCCGTGGGAACTGTGCCGATGAGGATGAGCATGATCAGGCCCATGCCCTTTTGGCCATCGTTCGAACCGTGAAAGAAGCTGACACCGGTACAGGTAA
>Ga0182018_10000964_pt1 | contig 34949 bp, 30 predicted proteins | sample 812P2MmetaG_FD_120490 | JGI IMG/M metagenome (GOLD analysis project Ga0182018, IMG submission 120490) | Permafrost microbial communities from Stordalen Mire, Sweden - 812P2M metaG | ecosystem: Environmental > Terrestrial > Soil > Wetlands > Permafrost | place: Sweden: Stordalen | collected...
CGGGATATGGGCGTGAACCTGGCGGGAATCGAAATAATTCTGAACATGCGCGAAAAAATGGTGGAGATGGAACGGCAGATGACCGAGTTCGCGACGGTGGTGCAGCAGGAATTGGCGCGCGTGGCTGCGCTTCGCGGGGAGGCTGCACCTCGAACAGCGATCGTGAGGGCGGTGCCGCAGCGGGCGGGGCGGGGGAATATTCGCGAAGCTTCGTAGACAGCAAGTGTCCAGGTTTTCTTCCTCAGGAATGCACAACACGAGACATCTGGATTCGCGTTCGGCCCTTGCCGCGGCCTGCGCAGGCTCGTATGCTGACCGAGCCCTTCGAAGATGCGAGGGAAAACCGCGGCTACCGGGGCGCTTTTGGGGCGCGGGCTACCGGGATACAGGCACGAGTGCTGGTGCTATCCGGATTCCGCTGTGACCCGGGTTGGGGCAACTAACGATGGATAGGCGATGACGCTCGAGAATTGCACACTTTGTCGGGGCACGGGGTGGAAGATGGTGGCCCGGGCGGATGGCGCGCCCGGCAGCGTGGCGGTGGCTTGCGATTGCGGGATGGAGGAACGCGCCGTTCGGGTGATGGAGCGGGCGCGCATTCCGAAGCGTTACGAACATTGTGATTTTGAGAGTTACGTCACCGATCTTGCCGACGGGAAGACTTGGACAGCGCAGCATTCGCAATCGTTGAAGCAGGCGAAAATGCTGGCGCAGGGATTTGTGCGGGATTATCCCGGGTCGGCGGAAAAAGGTTTGCTGCTGATGGGTCCGTCCGGTGTGGGAAAAACCCATTTGGGCGTTGCGGCGTTGAAGGAGCTGATTCGGCGGGGTCATGCCGGGCTGTTCTGCGATTACCGCGAGTTGTTGAAGGAGATTCAAGCCAGCTACAACCCGGCTAGCGAATCGACGGAGATGGGGATTCTCGAGCCGGTGCGCACGGCGGAAATTCTGGTGATGGATGATCTTGGGGCGAGTAAGCCCTCCGCTTGGGTGCTGGATATTATTGGGCTGGTTTTGAATGCGCGGTATAACGAACGCCGCGTGACGATTCTGACGACGAATTATTTTGACGAAGTGCCGAATCCGGAGCCTGCGCCACGGCTGCCGGGCGGACAGCGAGTGGCGGTTCGCGAAGATTCGCTTGGGGATCGGATTGGGGAGCGGATGAGGTCGCGGCTGTACGAAATGTGCCGCACCGTGGAAGTGTCTGCTCCCGATTTCCGGCGCGAAGTGAGGTCGGCGGGACGGGCTCACGCGTGACGCGATCGGGCTGGTAGCGCCCGCTTCCCAGCCGGCTTTTGAGTTGCGCCCGGGCCGGATGCCGAGGCCTACCAAGTTCGCTCGCGTTTTTGCATCGATTCAGGTTCAACTACGTTCATTGACATGGGGTTGAGGCGGCGCGTATCATTTTGAGCGTTGCAGCGTTTTTGACGCCCGCAGCATCTTTGTCCTCGGTGAGCGCTTAACGGTCGTTTCAGCAGCGGACTACCAAACGGTTGTTTGGAGCGGTGAGTGCCCGGCGGTCATTTGGTTTGCGACCGAAGAGGTATTCGCAGCGACAGCCGCGTACTGCGGAACGATTGACCTCCTTGCATCAACCCGCAGGGGAACTCGCAAGGATTTCGCTGGTTTCACGTGTGACTCGGCCCGGCCGGGTTACCTAGACCAATAGACTGTAGTTATCTTCTGGAGGCCATCAACCATGTTTTCTGACCATGACAACCCGCCGACAGCGGCAGCCGCCGCACCTGCTCAAGAGTCCGAAAAAGAAAATCCCAAGACAGCAAACCAAGCTCAAGCTGCTCCTACCGAGACAGAAGCCACGGTAAGCGCTGCCAAGGAACAGGTAACGGTCGCTCCTGTGGCGCAAGCGGACGGCGACCCTCGCCCGGAACAGGCGACCGCACCCGCGGCGCCGGCCTCCGCCGATACGGCTCATGGCGAAACGGCGGCTCCGGTGGACGCCGAAGCCGCAGCTGCGGCCGAAGAAGCGGCCGGCTCCGAAGAGATGAGCAAGCTGATCGAGCAGTACAGCGAGCCGCAAGAAGGCGCGACCAACAACGAGATTATCGAAGTGAAGGTGGTGGCCTACACCGAGCACGGCGTGGTTGTGGACGTTGGCGGCAAGACCGAAGGGTTGATCCCCGCCGTGGAATTCTCGGAGACCGACATTCCGCGTCCGGAGCCCAACGCCGTGATCGAAGTGCAGCGGACCGGCGAGCACAAAGATGGGTACGCGATTTTGTCGTACCAGAAAGTGCTGCGGCGGCGCACCTGGGAAAAGATCGAAGCCGCATTCAAGGCGAAAGAAACGGTTACCGGTAAGGTGGTTGACCGCATCAAGGGCGGGCTGGTTGTGGACATCGGGGCGCGCGCGTTTTTGCCGGGTTCGCAATACGATCTGCGGCCGGCGCAGAACCTCGACAACTTGATGAATACGGAACTGCAGGTTCGCATCACCAAGCTCAACCGGCGGCGCGGGAACATCGTGGTGAGCCGGCGAGCGCTGCTCGAGGAAGAGCTGCACTCGAAACGGGCCCAGTTGATGGAAACGCTGAGCGAAGGGCAAACCGTGCACGGGCACGTTAAGAATGTGACCGAGTACGGAGCCTTCGTCGATCTCGGCGGCATTGATGGATTGCTGCACCTGACCGACCTGAGCTGGGGCCGCGTGAAGCACCCGTCCGACATCGTTAAGCCCGATCAGGAACTCGACGTCATCATCCTGAAGTTCGACAAGGAGAAGCAGCGGGTTTCGCTGGGTTTGAAGCAGCTGATGCCCGACCCGTGGGTGGGCGCGGCGGAGAAATATCCAGCCGGGGGCAAGGTGAAGGGCAAGATTGTGGGCGTGGTGGATTACGGCGTATTCGTGGAGCTCGAGCAAGGGATCGAAGGGCTCGTACACGTCTCGGAGATGAGCTGGAACAAAAAAGTCACGCATCCCTCGAAGATTGCCAAGGTGGGCGACGAAGTGGACGTGGTGGTGCTCGACATCAAGCCGAGCGACCGGCGCGTTTCGTTGGGAATCAAGCAGGCACTGCCGGACCCCTGGCTGCAAACGGCGGAAAAATATCCCGTCGGCACGGTGGTAACCGGGAAGGTGCGGAACATTGCGGAGTTCGGGGCCTTCATCGAAATCGAGGACGGCTTCGACGGATTGGTGCACGTTGGCGATGTGAGCTGGACCGGCCGGGTAAAAAATCCGCACGAAGTATTCAAGAAGGGCGAGCCCATCACCGCGAAGGTGTTGAAGATCGATCCGGACAATCGCCGGGTATCGCTGGGCATCAAGCAGGTGAACGACATCTGGGGCGACTGGTTCAAGGAGCATAAGGTGGGCCAGATCGTGAAGGGCAAGGTTTCCCGCATCGCCACGTTCGGCGCGTTTGTGGAGCTCGGCGAAAACATCGAAGCGCTTTGCCACAACACGGAAATCGAAGAACGGAAACGGCGTGATGAAGGGCCGTCTCCGATGCACCGGACATCGACCGGGCCACTGAAGAGCGCAGGTCCTCTCGAGCCGGGCAAAGAATATGATTTCAAGATCATCAAGATCAGTCCGGAAACGCGGCGCATCGGCCTGAGCTATCGGGCGGCGGCGAAGCAGATCGAGCGCCAGGAAATCCAGCAATACCGCTCGACGACCAAGTCATCTTCAACGGCGACCATCGGCGACGTGATGAAATCCAAGCTGTCAGCGCGATAGGCGCTCCCCCGGCTTCAGGGAAAGGGCCGGATGAGCCGCATTAATTTCGTTTACCTCTGGGCCAATTTAGTGATAGGAAGAAGGGCAACCGGGCGACACCGCCCTTGTAAACCGTTTCAGATCACGCAGCTGCGGCAGTTTCATGCGGCGGTGCGGCAAGCGCTAGTTGCAACAAGTGGCAGTGCGACAAGGCAAGGGGACGATGACCAAGCAACCTACATTGACAAAGGCCGACCTCATTGAAGAGGTCCTGCGCGTGACCGAACTCCCCAGGAAGGAGTCCGAGACGATCGTCGAGACGATTTTCGAGAGCATCATCCAAGCCTTGCAACAGGGCGACAAGATCGAGATTCGCGGATTCGGCAGCTTTCGCACCCGCCAGCGGCGGGGGCGGGTGGGCCGGAATCCCAAGACCGGTGCGAAGGTGGAAGTGCCGCCGAAGAAGATTCCCTTCTTCAAGCCCAGCAAAGAATTGAAAGATTTCGTAAACACCGCGGACGGGGTTTCGGCGGCGTAGTGTTCGCTTTCGTTCTTCGAAGTTCAATCACAATCCGTTCACGCTCAATCTGAGCGCCTCTTGTGAGGATGCGCGTTCTGGGGTTCCGGCCGGGCCGGAAAAGATCTGGAACTCTAGAGTTGACCACGCTTTATCTTCCTCGCCGATTTTTCGATTCCCCGCCCACGCCAACCTCTACCGTTCTACGGTATCCTTGGCTGGCACAATTTCTTGCAGCTCCCCCGGCGAGAGGCGCGCTTCGCGAATGGACTACATCTGGACTCCCTGGCGCTACCAGTACATGAAGCAAGTGGAAGCCGGCAAGCAGCCGGAGTGCATTTTCTGCGATGCCGCGTCGCGCAAAGACGATTCCGAAACGCTGGTCGTGTATCGCGGCGACAAAGTCTTCGTCATTTTGAACCGCTTCCCCTATACCTCCGGGCACGTGATGATCGTGCCTTACGCGCACGTTGCCGAGCTTGGCGCGTGCGAGCCTGAGGCTTTGAACGAAATGATGAAGCTTTCACAGCGTGTGGAAGCAGCGTTTCGCGCCAGCTACAAACCCGATGGTATGAATTTGGGGATGAACCTGGGCCGCGCCGGGGGCGCCGGAGTCGTCGGGCACGTGCATCTTCACGTGCTGCCGCGATGGTTCGGTGACTCCAACTTTATGACCGTCGTTGGGGAGTCGCGCGTCCTTCCCGAAGATTTACAAGCGACATATCGGCGGATGCACGAAGCGCTGAACTTGGGTAATTTGGGGGAGCCGCGGTGAACCTCGATCTGACCGAAGAGCAAACGCTGTTGCAGAAAAGCGTGCGGGAATTTGCCGACTCAGAAGTGAAACCCCTGGCGAAAGAGGTTGATGAGACAGGGCGGTTTCCGCGCGAAACCTTTCGCAAGGCCGCAGAACTTGGGTTGACCGGGGTGGCACTGCCGGAAACAGAAGGCGGCGCGGGGTTCGACCACATCGCGTACAGCATCGTGATCGAAGAGATTTCGCGCTGTTGCGCTTCGACGGGCGTGATTCTTTCGGTGCAGAACTCTCTCTACTGCGATCCCGTTCATCGTTTCGGAACCGAAGAACAGAAAAAGAAGTTTCTGTTGCCGTTTGCGCGCGGGGAAAAGATTGGTTCCTACGCTTTGACCGAACCGCAAGCGGGCTCCAACGCGGCGGCGCTGCAAACCAAGGCGATGAAGACTGGCGACAAGTACGTCATCAACGGCACGAAAGCGTGGATCACCAACGGCGGCGCGGCGGACGCGGCGATTGTCTATGTAAATACCGATCCGCCGAAAGGGGAAAAAGGAATTACCGCGCTGGTGGTCGAAAAAGGCACGCCGGGTTTCAAAGTCGGCAAAGAAGAGAAAAAACTCGGCATCAACGGGACGGCGTGCAGCGAATTGGTATTCACTGATTGCGAAGTGCCTGTTGGCAATCGCATCGGCAACGAAGGCGAAGGCTATAAGGTCGCGCTCTCGACGCTCGACGGCGGGCGCATCGGCATCGCCGCGCAAGCTGTGGGTATCGCGCAAGGCGCGTTTGAAGCGGCACTGGGATATTCCAAGCAGCGCATGGCCTTCGGTCACCCGATCTCGCAGTTTCAAGCCATTCAATTCATGCTTGCCGACATGAGCACCGAAATCGGCGCAGCGCGGCTGCTGGTTCGCAAGGCAGCATGGAAGCAAGACACCGGCGCCCGCTTCAGCATGGATGCCGCGATCGCAAAACTCTTTGCCAGCGAGATGGCCACGCGCGTCACCCACAAAGCCATCCAGATTCACGGCGGCAACGGCTACAGCCGCGAATATCCCGTAGAGCGTAATTACCGCGACGCGCGCATCACCGAAATCTACGAAGGCACCAGCGAAATCCAGCGCCTGGTCATTTCCTCCTGGGTTCTCCGTTCCTGAACACTGCGATCCCGGTCATCGCCGATGGCACAGATCTATCGAGCGCCCAAAGCTGTCATCCTGAGCCCATCCGACAAGAATAGGCGAAGGACCTCAATCTGGGCGTCATCAACCAAGGACCCAACGGCTTAATCATCGCACTCGGTAGTATTCTGTCTCCGTGCTGGAACTCGACTGCGGACTCGAATTCGACCCTGCTCGGCTGGAAGACTTTTTTTCGGGATTGCCACCCCGCCCGGCCGTGTGCCTGATCGAGCCACGCGAGGAAAATGCCGAGCCGTTTCTGATTCGCACGCAAGATTTGCGGCGGCGGCTGCGGCGTTTGCTGGGCTTGATGGACGCCAGAAGCAAGCGTCTAAACTTGCAAGCGTTTGCGCGCGGCGTGCGATACCGGTTGACGGGCTCGCCATTCGAGCAAACCTTTGCCTATTATCAAAACGCGAAGCAATTTCTTCCCCAACGCTACACGAAAATGATGCGGATGCGCCCTCCTGCGGTCCTCAAAGTCAGCCTGCGAAACGCCTATCCGCGATGTTTCGTGACGCGCAAAATCTCCGTCGACGAAACCGGCACGCCATCGGCCGGCGCATACTACGGGCCTTTCGCATCGCGAAAATCCGCGGCGGCGTTCGCAGAGCGCGCGCTCGACTTCTTCAAGGTTCGCCGCTGCCAGATCAAGATCCGCCGCGATCCCACCTTTCCCGGATGCATTTATTCCGAGATGAAAATGTGTCTGGCTCCGTGTTTCGCGGGCTGTTCGAAACAAGAATATGCCGCCGAAGTGCAGCGCCTGGTAAAGTTTCTGGAAACCGACGGCCATTCGATGCGCAACGCGATCGAGCAGGAGCGAGAGCGAGCAAGCGATGATCTCGACTTCGAGCGTGCCGCCGCGATTCACAAACGCATTGAAAAACTGGATGATGTGCTGCGAGGCAAACCAGATCTCGCCCGCCGCATCCAGGATCTGAACGCTGTGATCCTACAACGTGCTGCGGAAGACCAGACCATCGCCGCCTACGCCGTTCGCGGTGGCCGCCTGGCAGAACCTTGTTTGGTGCGCTTCGCCGAAATTGCCGGCCAGCCACGCTCCGCCGAACAGGTGTTTCGCGATTATCTAGAACAACCTGTGGACATGACTGCGACTGAGAATGATCTGGGCGAAAATTTGTGGCTGGTGGCGCGATGGTATTACAGTAATCCGCGCGAGGGCGAAATCTTCTTTCACGACAGAGACTGGCCCTACCGCAAGATCCTGCGCGCGTGCTCGCGATTGCTGGTCCCGAAATCCAGCGAAGCGCCCGCCGCAGGAATAGCAGAAAACAACAGCCCAGACAAGGGAGCTTCATGACCGCATCCGCAACCTCCAACGGTACCGCGCAATACGCGAAGAAATTCGCCCAAAGCGCCACCGGTCACTTTCGCGAAGCCCAGGGCTTGGTGCTTTCCTCCCTCGGCATCGGCACCTACCTGGGCCAGCCCGACGAAAAAACCGACCAGAGCTACGCGGCCTGCGTGGCCGCGGCGGTCGAGAGCGGCATCAACGTCATCGACGCGGCCATCAACTACCGCTTTCAGAGAAGCGAGCGCAGCATCGGCGCGGCGATCAAATACCTCGCCGAGCAAGGCATCCCGCGCGAGGAATTCGTTCTCTGCACCAAGGGTGGCTATTTGACGCCGGACGGGGCGATGCCCGCCGACTCGAACGAATATTTTTATCGTGAATACATCCAGCCTGGAATCTTCAGTCCGGACGAGATTGTGGGCGGCAGCCACTGCATGACGCCGCGATTTCTGGAAAATCAACTCGGGCGCAGCTTGCGCAATCTGGGCGTCGAATGCATCGACGTTTATTACCTGCACAATCCGGAGTCGCAGTTGAGCGAAGTGTCGCGGCCCGATTTTCTCGAGCGCGTACGCGACGCCTTTATTTATCTCGAATCCGCCGCCGCCGCCGGGAAAATTCAATTCTACGGCATGGCCACGTGGAATGGTTTTCGCCAAGAAGCGCGCGCCCGCGACGCCATGCAGCTCGCCGAACTCGCTACCCTCGCGCACGACATCGCCGGAGACAACCACCGATTCCGCTTCGTGCAGCTCCCCTTCAATCTAGCGATGACCGAAGCGCTGACGCTAGGCAATCAATCCATCGGGGGCGGCGAGAAAACCGTCATGGAAGCCGCCAGCGATCTCCATATCACGTTGATTGCCAGCGCCTCGCTGCTGCAAGGACAGGTCGCCCGCAATCTCCCCGGTTTCGTTGCCGAAGCTCTGGGGCTGGAGGATGACGCGCAGCGCTCGCTGCAATTTGTCCGCTCGTCGCCCGGAATCACGACGGCGCTGGTGGGGATGTCACATGTCGAGCATGTGCGCGCGAACGCGAAGCTTATTGGCGTGCCGCCCGCCACCGTCGATCAATTCAGCAAACTCTTCACCCGCGGCGAAAGAGCGTAGCCTCGCGCCACGATTCTCCAAAGACCGCGGGGTTTTGGGGGATTGTGTCGCGCCAAAGCAGTCCGAGATAGATTTTCGTGCCGGTGACATCCGCTCGAATCGAACTCCGATGTACCAGCTTTCGCGTTACCTAAGCCCGCCCTGTCGAAGAGGGCGGCCACAGGGTGCATCACCGCTTGATGTTCGGATGGCCATCGCTGAGCCAGGACGTAATAGCGCGATCCAATTGATCTAGTTTCCCCGTGAAAAAGTGATCGACGCCGGGAATCGACACAAAGCGTTTTTCCCCGGGCAGCCCCGCAACGAGGGTCTGCACTTTTTTCACGTCGCCGTGCTCATCGTTTGCGCCGTGTACAAATAACTTCGGTTTCGTGCAGCTCTCCAAAAACGAAAAGTCCGTATTGTTCACCGGCGTGCCCAAACCGATCAATTCCGCAACACGATCGTCCTCGCATCCCACCCGCAAGCCGACCCAGCATCCGAAACTGAAGCCGGCCACCAGCAGCGGCACACCGGGAAACTCGCCAACCAGAAAATCCAGCGCCGCCCGTACGTCTCCCTGCTCGCCGCAACCGCGATCGTGGGTTCCCGCGCTCATCCCAGCCCCGCGAAAATTAAATCGCAACACCGGCAACCCCAGCGCGTCCAACGACTTCGCCGTCCGGTAAATCACCTTGTTGTGCATCGTGCCGCCAAAAAGCGGATGCGGATGACAAACAACCGCAGCCAGCGACGGCGGCGCGGCGACCGTCGGCGTCCACAGGATCGCTTCCAAGCGTCCCGCCGGTCCTGCAAGAAATAAATTCTTGGATTCGTGAGCGATGGTCACAGTAAAATTCGGATGCACCGGCTACGTAGCAACCCTCTGTTTCAAAATCGGAAACTGAATTGCTGTGAGTTGCAAAGCGCTACATTCAGCGCCGGACTCTCCGGCTCCACATCGATTCGCACCACCACCAGCAGCAACTCCGCGGCCCCCGGCCAAGGTGAGGTATCCGCACTCTCAAACGAGACAACCAGAAACTGCCCGGGACTATATTCACGATTGCTGCGGAACTTCAAGCCTTCCGCCGAACAGTCAACCGTCATGGTTTCTTCAAACCACGGAACATTCTCGGGCCGCACGCGAACGGGAACCGCCAGCCGCTGTCGTGTGCTGGCGCGGCGTTCCAACGGGCGCTTGTGACCGTTCCCATTTCCATTCGAGTGCCGTCGCGGCGCGATTTCAAAACGCAAGGCCGTCGACGTCCCGCGCCCGGTCCCCGAAGGCAACGTAGCGGCCGCAGTTGAATTCTTGTCCGCGGTCGTCGTTCGGGTCGCTTGCGTCAGGCGGGCAACATTCACTGCCGCGCTGCCACCGCCGTTTCCGTTGACCTCAACGCCCACATCGCTCGCCGCCGATCGCAACACCCTCGCCAGAATCTCCGGTTGCCCGTAAGGAACGGCGGCATCGTAAGGAAACGTCACCCACAGCGAGGTTCCTTCGGCATGCGCCTCCTGGCACGGCACCAGCAAGCCGCCACGCGAAACATTCACAGTCCCGCAAACCTCGGTTTTCTGGCCGAAGGGCGTCGTCCAGCGGAGTCGAGCGGGAAGCCGGAGCTGGACGCGGTGGTGCTCGCGTCTGTCCATAAACCCCCACACTAGAACTACTTCAGTTCAGGGTAACTCCAAGTGTATCTCCAGGTTGCACAAACCGCCAATGTCTCGTACTAGGACAGAAACGTTGATATTTCACATTGCAACTTGCGTATGCCGATGTTACGTTTCCTTTCATTGCTGGCGAAATGGAGATGTGGATGGCGGACGGTTCAGAACGGCGCGTAGCTCGGCGATTCACCATGAGCCTCCCGCTGCGAGTACTCCCTCGCGAATCGCGCAGCCACGAACTCCGCACGCAGACCCGGGACGTCAGCTACCAGGGTCTCTATTTCCTTGCCGAAGCTCAATTCGAAGTTGGCTCCGAGATCGAATTCGTCCTCACCTTGCCGAAACTGCCCGCGCAGACCGGCGAAGTCGATATCCGCTGCCGCGGCCAAATCGTGCGCGTGGAATCCACCACCAATGGCAATGTAGGCGTAGCCGCCAAGATCGAGCGCTACGAATTTCTCCCCGCTACCGCCTCGGCTGCCTGATGTAGTGGCCGATCTTTCGATTGGTCCCTCCATTTTCCTGGACGACCACGCCGACCGACCCGAGTACAATGCAACCAGGAAATCGTGGTGTGAAAATCGAAGGTCGCGCTTGGTTTACCCCGCAGAGGAAAGGCGCGACTTCTGTGCTCTCCTTCGTTGGCGATTGACCACGATTGACGATGTCGCTCGGGAGAAATCATGTATCACTATGACCCCAGAACCGCGCTCGAAGAACTCCAGGAAGACGCCCTCCTGCCGCATCCCGTGAAGCTGCGCGACATGATCCTGCGCATTAAACTCCAGCCGCAAGAGGCGCAAGCGATGAACCAGGAATTCCAGGACTATTTGACCCGCTTCGGCGAGATTCAGCGCGTAGCGCGCGGTATCTTGGAAAAGCTGGCGGCCGGAAATCCGAAGTCCGCTTGAACTTTCCAGGCGGCGCCGGCTGGTACAGGCTTACCCTGAGCAGCGAGGGGCTTTCGGCCGGCGTAAGCGCCGCCCAGCCCACTGTTCAGAATACCTTCCGACGCTGATAGACTGAACTAGGCTGGCGCGGCAAACGCGTTAGCCCACTTTCGATGCGACGCCACACTCTTCTAATCGACGCTGACGACACCCTCTGGGAAAACAATGTCTTCTTCGAGAAATTGATCGAGGATTTCATCGGGCTGGTCGAATCCTGCGGCTACACGCGCGCCTACGTCCGCCACATCCTGAATGAAACGGAGCGGAAAAATATCCGCCAGTACGGCTACGGCGTGCGCAGCTTCGGCCGCTCGCTCGAAGAAACCTATCTCAAGCTCGCCGAACAGATGGTCCGTCGCGAAACCCTGGCGCAAATCCACGACCGCGTCGTCGAGCTCGAACGCACCCCGCCAAAAATTCTCGACGGCGTCCCGGAAACGCTTGCCTATCTCACCGAACGCCACCGCTTGATTCTGTTCACCAAGGGCGAGCCGGCCGAGCAAGCCGCCAAGGTTGAACGCTCCGGCCTGCAAGGTTTTTTTGAGTTTATCGAAATCGTTTCCGAAAAGGATCCCGACACCTACGGCGCTCTCGTGCACAAGCACAAAATCGTCAAGACCCACGGCTGGATGATCGGCAACAGCCCCCGCAGCGACATCAACCCAGCCATGAAAATCGGTCTGAACGCTGTCTACATCCCCCACCAACACACCTGGCAACTCGAACATGAACCGGTAGTGGCCGGATCCGGCAAGTTGGTGATCCTCCCAGCCTTCCGCGAACTCCGCGGCCACTTCTAATCGCGGTTCTCTTTCCTCCAGCCGGCCAGCCTCCTTTCCTTATCTCCGTGTCTCCGTGTCTCCGTGTCTCCGTGCTCCGTGGCTCGGCCTTTCTCTGCTCTTCCAAATTGGCCGTTGCCTCCCCGCCCGCTCTCCTCGAAACTTATCCTCGACAATCCCCGCAGGAGCTTCCATGGCCACCGCGACAACTCTCCCCCGATCCGACTGGCGCCAGGAATGGTTCGACAACGAAGACGCCACCTATCTCAATCTCGCCGGCCAAAGCCCGATGCCAAAGGTAGCCATCCGCGCCGTGCAAGCCGCGATCGAATGGAAAAAGTTTCCACAACGCATTCCCGACACCGCGTTCCTCGAGGTACCGAACCGGCTTCGCACCTCCATCGCCAAGCTCGTCGGCGCGCAACCCCAAGACATCGCGCTCACCTCGGGCGCAAGCACCGGAATGAGCGCCGTAGCCTACGGCCTCAACTGGCACGCCGGTGATGAAGTCCTCACCGCGATTCGCGAATTCCCGCTCCAGTTCGCCACCTGGAAGCCTATGGAAGAACGCGAGGGCATCAAGCTCCAAGTCGTCTCGCCGCGCGATCGCTTCCTCACCGCCGACGATGTAATCTCCGCGCTCACGCCGAAGACGCGCCTGGTCTCCATCAGCCTGGTCCGTTTCGACGACGGCGTTTTACTCGACGCCGCACGTATCGCCGCAGCCTGCCACGCGCAGGGCGCTCTGCTTCTGCTCGACGCCAGCCAAGGCTGTGGCGCGGTTCCCCTCAACGTGCAGACGCTGGGCGTCGACTTCCTGGTCTCCGCCGGATACAAATTTCTTCTCGGCCCGTTCGGCACTGGATTTTTCTGGGCCAAGCCCGAGCACATGGCCAACATGCGTCCCGGCCCTTTCTACTGGATGGCCGCCAAAGGCGTGGACAGCGACTTTGCTTCCATGAATTTCGCGGATCCCAAGCCTGCGCCAAGCGGCAGGCGCTGGGACGCCGCCGAAACCGCGAACTACTTCAATCACGCAGCACTTGACGCTTCGGTTGAATTTGTCTTGCAGGCGGGACCCCACGCCATCCTGGAGCACTGCCGCAAACTCATCGAGTTACTGTACGAGCGCCTGCCGAAAGATCGCTGCGTGACCACCAGTCCGCTGGATCCAGCACATCGCGGCCCTTACGCATGCTTCGCTGCGCGCGCTCCGGAAAAAACCGCCGCACTCTATGATCGCCTCCGCAAGGAAAACATCGTCGTCAGCCTGCGCGAAGGCAACATCCGCGTTTCGCCGTATTTGTTCAACACCGAGCGCGACATCGACCGCTTGATCTCCGTGATCACCACATGAGCCAGCCGGCTGCCTGGCCCAAAATCGCCGTCGTCGGGGCCGGAGCTGTCGGCGGCTATTTTGGAGGCCTGCTCGCGCGAGCCGGTGCGCCAGTCGTCATGATCGGCCGTGTATCCTTCGTGGAGGCCGTAACCAAAAACGGTCTGTTGCTCGACACGCTCCATTTCAAAGACACGGTGCGCGTCGAAGCAGCCACCGAAATCGCAGGCGCGCGCGGCGCCGAGGTCATTCTGTTCTCGGTAAAGACCACCGATACCGCGGAAACTGCCCGGGCACTCGCGCCTTTACTCTCCGCGAACGCCATCATCATTAGCATGCAGAACGGCGTAGACAACGCCGAACAAATCCGTGCGGCCTCGGGCATCGATGCATTAGGCGCGGTAGTCTACGTAGCCGCCTCGGTCCCGCAACCAGGCACCGTAAAGCACGTTGGCCGCGGCGATCTGGTGATCGGTCCGCGCAACGCCACGACCGAGCGTATCGCCGGCCTGTTCGAGCGCGCAAAAGTTCCCTGCCGCATCTCCAACAACATCGAAGGCGAACTCTGGACCAAGCTGACCTGGAACTGCGCGCTGAACGCCATCTCCGCGCTGGGTCGCGCAAAGTACGGCCAGATCGCCGCCAGCGAAGACGCCCGCACCGTGGTGGAAGAAATTGTTCGTGAAGTCCTGGCCGTAGCCCGCGCCGCCAACATTCATCCCCCTGGCCTCGAAGATCCCAAAGCCGCCTTGGCCGGAGCCCTAAAAGTAGCCGCCCAAATGTCCGAAGCCCTCTCCTCCACCGCCCAGGACATGCTGCGCAACAAACGCACCGAGATCGATTCTCTGAACGGTTACATTTCGTGCCGCGGCGTCGCGCTGGGCGTCGCCACCCCGGTCAATCACGCCCTGTTCACCCTCGTAAAGCTCGCCGAATCCCGACAGTGATTCGGGGCGCGGAAGCTGCGAACCGTTTTTTATGTGGCGTGTCACAGGAGTGCTTTTTTCGCTGTCGCGAAATGGTATTGTCTTATTTCGGGTTGGCCTAAACAATGAAAGTCGTTCTGGCATCTGAATCTCAATTTCGTCCCCGGGCACCGGATCTGCTCGGCCTGGTCTACCAAATATGCCCGAGCGGAATCGGTGAAAAAAGCATTCGAGACAACAATCCTGCCGATTTGAAGCGAAAGCTCGCGGAAGCAAAGGCCAGGATTTATGGGAAGCCGAGCAGCATCGGCGAAGCGTCCGAATTCCTGACCGAGCTGTCAGGCAGCGATTTCGAATCTCGCATTACCTTTGGAAAAAGACCAACCTCAGGGAGCTAAAGCGTGGAAAACCAAGCGGAGAAAAAAGATCCCTCAAAGTTCGACTGGGTAACGGAGCGTTCCTCGTGCTCGCTGCCAAAGACCTTCCTGACGCTCCGGCAGCAAGTGGAAGCGGATGTGAAGGCCCGCAACGGCCTCCGTCCCGCGAATTCCCCTTACGAGTTTTCGGTGGTAGACAAGGGCAGCGACTTCATGGTTGTTCTGACGGCGAAGGACTCGAGCACGTCGGTAACGTTCAGCCTTGCTGAGAAAGCGATTGTGGTGCTCAACAACGAAGGCGAAAAAATGTTCGAGATTACCCTGACCTTCACCGAGAAAGGCGAGTGCAAGCTGATTGTCAATAACGAGGAGCGCGAATCCTGGCGAGTCCGCCGCATGGCCCTGGAAGATCTGATGTTCAGGGGCCAGTAATCCCGCATTCCCCTTGGTCTCTTGCTTCTCTCCGTGCCCGCCTGCGGCAATCTTTCTTCTTATTATTCCCGCGGCGGCACGCGGAATGGGATATGTACGATGGCCTCCAGCTCCACCGGCTCCCCGCCCTTCGCCCCCGGCCGAAATTTCCACTGGGACAGGGCTTGTTTTGCATTCGCATCCAGCTGGTCGTCGACGCCGTGCACGATCTGAATCTCGTTTACCGATCCATCTTTCCGGATCACCGCGTACAACACTACTTCACCTTCGACGCGGTCATTGATCAAAGTCGGCGGATACTTCGGGTCGACTTTCCTCAACGGCACCGGCCCCGATAATTCCATTGAGGCAATGTGCGGCCCGCTTGAATCCCGGTGCAGCTCCGCGAAATTTAAAATCCAACTGCCCGTCGCGCTGTTCAGGTTGGGCATGTTGACGTTCATGGTGTACACGCGCTTGGTCGCAAAAATCTGTTCGGGCTTCGCGCCGGGCGCGAGCATTTTGAAATCCGGCGGCCCTACTCGCTCTGGCACCTCATCCGCCGCGGCATCGTGTTGCCGCGCGCTCAACACGCGTATCGACGGCGAACCCATCCCGGCGCTCAAGCCCGAAATTCCGCTCTTCGGCGTGGGATTTCCTCCGCTGATGCTGATTCCCACCGGGCTCTTCCCTCCGGCGCCGGCCGCCTCCGAACCACCCTTGTTCGCGCCATCCGGCGAAATCGAAACCCGCGCAGCCAAATTCCCCTGCGGTGGCGCCACGGGAGCAGGCGGACCTGGCGTTGCCGACAGCGCGATCAGCGTGGAATCGCCGCCGTTCGCAGCGCTCAGTTGCGCCGCTGCTACTTCTGGTGCCGGGCCCGCATCGCCGGCCTGGTCCCGCTTCGCCACGCGCGGCGCCAGTCCTGCGTTGATCTCCAACTTCGGCCGCGCCGGTCCATTCGGTGTCGCCGGCAGATTTAAATCGGCAGTTACCTGCTGGTCCATCGCCGGAGCATCAATTGGCGGAGCCACCATGACCGTTTTTACCTTTTTCTCGTGCGGGTGCAATTGCTTCAGCGCTTCCTCGCTAATCAGCAACCGCGGCTTCGCCGGCATCGCCTGCTGCACCTGCACCATGTTCGGCAACTCTGGAACCAGCTTGGGCGCTTCCATCGGAGCTTTCGGATTGATCAGCGTCTGCTTCAGATGCGTCGGCCGCACGGGATCGGTGAAAATCCGCTGCCGGGGATGGAACGCGTCCGCGCCCTTATCGGGCATCGGCTGATCCGGCGCTTTATGCGCGGCGGGCTTAGCCCGTTGTTTCGGAATTTCGAGTAAAGGCAGATCCTCGATGGGCCCGGACCAGGTCAGTTGAAAGTTCTCGATGCCGGTGTTCTTCTTGGGAGCAAAAGTGCCCTCCGGGAACGGCATCGCGATAAACGCAATGTGCCAAAGGGCAGCCGCCACCAGCGCGCGTCGCGGCACCCGCCGCTCGATCCAGCAATCTTTGAAGTACCCGGCACTCAGGAAGCCCTTGGACGCCCCGCGCGCAAACAAAGCCCGGACGCTGCTGCCAAGTCCCTGGTGGAAATCCCCCCAGGCCACCCCAAACTGGGGTTCCAGCCCCTGAGGAAGTCGCGGAGACACCAGCGGAAGCGAGTTCTGGCCAAGCAGGTTTAGAGAGCCATTCAGGTAGTTCGATGCCATTCGTTGGTGCTACCAGGTTCCTAGATTGGTGCCTCAAGGTCAACCGCATCTTGCGGTCGACCCCGAGCCGGGCCTCGTGTAGCGCCGGCATCCTGCCGGCTCGCAGCACCCCAACTTGGATGCGCCGAGACCCACCCCGCGACGCCCGTCAGTCACCCGGCGGGTCTCCTTGACTTTTTCACAGTCCGTGCTATACTTGGTGTGTTGGGCAGTTGGTCGAGGCGCCTCCAAGGCGCTTTTTTCATTTTTGGCCGCTCGTTCACCGAACAGGTTGGTTTTCGACAGGTTGCAATTCCCACCTACCGCCCAGAAATATAATTAACTGTAGCTAAATCAGTGTGTTGCACAAGATCCGAAGACAGGAAGCGGGGACCGGCGCGTCCATCCATTCTTAATCACTCACTTTTCAACAGCGAAGAAGCTGAGCGCCGCATCGCCCTGCTGCAAGACGCGAACCCTCCCGAGCCGCCCCACTTGCTCTGGTAACTCGAAGTTGCGGCGATGCTCGACGATAACCCTGGCCCCCGCACCCAAGATCGAACTAGCTCCCAGAAAACGAAGCACTTGCGCATACTCCTGCGCAGCAGCATAGGGCGGATCGACGAAAACGAAATCGTACCCTGGCTGACCGGCGCGGTGCTTCGCGGCCAGCTTCTCCAGGCCGCGCACCGCGTCGGCGGCGACGACCGTGGCTCCGGAGCGAACGTCGAGCGATTCGAGGTTGCGGCGAATCAGCGCGGCCGCTGGCGCATGATTCTCGATGAACACGACCTCGACGGCACCGCGGCTAAGCGCCTCGATGCCGACGGCTCCGGTACCGGCAAAGACGTCGATAAAGCGCGCACCGTCCACTGCGCCGGACAAGACATTGAATAGTGTCTCCCGCAACTGGTCGCTCGTAGGACGAAGCGCAAGCCCCTTCAAACTCTTGAGGATGCGGCTGCGATAAATTCCGGCAATGACGCGCATGTGATTTGGGAGAACCGTTTAGCCGACGCGGGCTAGGTGGTACCGGCGCTGCCACTCGCCCGGCAGGCGCCGAAGGATGCGCTCGAGCTCTCCGGCTCGGGGTGCGTCCTCCGCTAGAGCAAAGGCTTCACGCCGAGCCAGTTCCAGAACGTCGCGATCACGAATCGGGTTCGCGATCTGAAAGCCGAGCGCGCCCGATTGCCGCGTGCCAAAGAATTCGCCGGGGCCGCGCAGTTCCAGATCGGTTTCGGCGATCTCGAAGCCGTTGCACGTGCGCACCATGGTTTCCAGGCGCGCGCGCGCTTCATCGGTCATGCGCACCGGCCCGACCAAAACGCAGTGCGATTTCGCCGCGCCGCGCCCGATGCGTCCGCGAAGCTGGTGCAATTGCGAAAGGCCGAAGCGCTCCGCGTGTTCGATCACCATCACGGTCGCATTCGGCACATCGACGCCGACTTCAACGACGGTGGTGGCGACCAGAATCTGCACTTCGTTTTTGCGGAAGCGCTGCATCACATCGTCTTTCTCTTCGCTCGAAAGCCGTCCGTGCAGCAGACCAAGCTTGAACCTGGGAAATACTTCGCGCGACAGCCGCTCGAATTCTTCCATCGCGGCTTTCAGCTCCAGTTTTGATTCCTCGATCACCGGATAAACGATGTAGGCTTGGTGGCCTGCTTCGACTTCGCGTCGTACCCCACCCCAGACGCCGTTCAGGTGCGGTTCGCTGGTCAAATGCGTTTCGATAGGCGTGCGTCCCGGCGGCAATTGGTCCAGGACGGAAACATCAAGATCGCCGTACAGAGTAAGTGAAAGCGTTCGCGGAATCGGTGTGGCCGTCAGCACCAGCACGTGTGGCGCGTGCCCGTGCAACGCCGCCTTGTCCATCAAACGCTTGCGTTGCAGCACCCCGAAGCGGTGCTGCTCGTCGATGGCCACAAATCCCAGCCGCGCGAATTGCACGTTGTCTTCGATCAACGCGTGCGTGCCGACCGCAAGCTGCGCTTCACCGTTGCGAATCCGCTCGAGCGCCGCCGCTTTTTCCGCCGACTTCATTCCGCTGATCAGCAATTCGACGCGATAGCCGGCGTGCTCCAGAATGCGCCGCGCGGAAAGATAGTGTTGCACGGCAAGAATTTCGGTGGGCGCCATGAGCGCGGCCTGGCAATCGTTGGCGATGGCGATCACCGCCGCTTGCAACGCCACAATCGTCTTGCCGCTGCCGACATCGCCTTGCAGCAATCGATTCATCGGGGCCGGCTTTTCCAAATCGCCGGCTATTTCGCCGAGCACGCGCTTTTGCGCCGCGGTGGGCTTGAACGGCAGGATGCGCTTGACCGCTTCGCGCACGTTGTCCTCGCGCAATTTGAACGCAATGGCATTTTCTTTCCGCGCGGTTCTGCGATCCAACGCCAGGCTCAGCTGGTACAAAAAGAATTCCTCGAAAATCAGCCGCTGCTGCGCCGGAGAGCGGTACGTGTTGAGCGCTTCAATCGACTCGCCCGGCGGCGGGAAATGCGTGAGCGCGATGGCTTGGCTACGCAAAGGAAATCCCAGCCGCACACGCAATTGTTCCGGCAAAACTTCCGGCATGCGCGGATCGAGCAACTGCAGTGCCGCGTAAATCGCGCGCCGGATCGAGCGGGAACCGAACGTGCCGATCGCTTCGTAGATGGGCACGATGCGGCCGACCTCGGTTGAATCCGCTTCGCCCTCGCCGAGCATTTCCATCTGTGGATTGACCATTTCCAGCCGCGCCGGGCGCAACCGGTCGATCTCCGCTTTCCCGTGCAACACCAGCGACTGTCCCGGCTGCAACCGCCCTTCGAGGTAGCCGCCATGGAAAAATTTGCAGGGAAGAAGTCCGCCCGCTGCGTCCTGCACGAGGAGGTGATAAATAGCATCGCGGCCGCGCATCCCGCGGATGGCTTGGCCGCTCATTACCTTGGCGCGGATGGTGTAAATTCCGTTTGGCTGGATGTCCTTGATATTCGAAAAATGAATGCGGTCTTCGTAGCGGAACGGCAAATACGTCAGCAAATCTCCTAGCGTGTGGAGGCCGCGCTTGGCCAGCAATTCGGCGCGCTGTGGGCCGACGCCCTTGATCATGCGCACTTCGGTGGCGAGGGTAAGAAGCGGCATTCGTCGCGGGGCGGCAGCGGTGTTCATTGCTGCTTCTTTTATACCATTGCCGGCACGTTAGGCCGCCGCGGGGATGGGCGGGCACAGCCGGGCTGTGCCCCTACGGGGCCTACGGGCCGAGTTTGAAAGTGCGTGCGGTGTAGTTCCGACGATCCGCTGGGCTTGCGTGTTGGGTTGGCGTGTCTATAGAGTGAACGTTCTGGTTCGCGGTGGTCGGGGAGGGGAGGTTTTTCTTGTCAAGCGAGCGGCTGACAGGTTCCGACAAACGAGCGCTGCTGCTTTGGGTGATCGCCGGGATCGTGGGCGTATGGTTTGCGCACCATTACTTTTTCCGGGCGTTCCCGGAAGCCTCTGTCGATTTCCGCGTATCGCGTGGCGAGGCGCTGAAGCGCGCGCAGAACTTTGTGGGAGGCCTCGGCGAAAACATCGCCGGATATCGTTCATCGATCGTGTTCGACGTGGACGACAACGCGAAGACCTACCTCGAGCGCGAACTTGGTTTGCAGCAAGCAAATCAGTTGATGTCGTCGCAGCTGAACATCTGGTATTGGGATGTGCGTTTTTTCCGGCCGCAGCAGGAAGAAGAGTTTGACGTTCGCGTCAGCCCGTCGGGAAATATCGTCGGATACGAGCACAAGATAGAAGAGGCGCGTGCGGGCGCGTCACTCGATCGCGCCGCCGCGCAGGCGAAAGCGCAAAGCTTTCTCAGCGGCAAGCTGGGTGTCGATCTGAGCGGCTGGGATTTTCTGCCCGAGGAAGCAAACTCCAGCAAGCGACCGAATCGCCTGGATTGGTCGTTCACGTGGGAGAAGCGGGGCTTCCGCGCCAAGGACGCGCCGTATCGGCTGCAGACCACTTTGGATGGCGACGCGATTGGCGGCAGCCAAGAATTTCTGCAGGTGCCCGACGCGTGGAAGCGCAGTTTCGAGAAGCTGCGGTCCGGCAACGAGACGCTCGCGATCGCGTTCACCGTTCCTTACATTTTGATATTGGCGATGGCGGTTTGGCTGGCGATACGTCTCACGAATCGCGGGAAGACTTCCTGGCGCGGAGCAATCCTGCTGGGCGCGCTTGCCGCGACGCTTTTGTTCCTGCAAAACCTGAATGGCTGGCCACTGTGGAGCGCCAGCTACGATACCAACACGGCTTATGCAAGCTTCATTGCCCTAAAGCTCGGGAGCGCCCTGCTGATCTCGGTTTTGACGGCGCTGACCATCACGCTCGTGCTGCCTGCTGCGGAGCCTTTGTATCGCGCGTCGCAGCCGAAGCAGTTGCAGCTTTCCAAGACATTCACGCTGCGAGGGCTGCGCTCGAAGGAATTTTTCTCCGCGGCAGTCGTGGGTCTTTCCTTCGCGGCCGCGCACATCGGTTACGTGGTGGCGTTCTACGTGGTGGCGACGCATTACGGCGCATGGGCTCCGCAGGAATTGAACTACGAAGAGTCGGTCAATACTGCGTTTCCGTGGATTTCGGGCGCGGCCATCGGCCTGCTGGCTTCGACCAATGAAGAGTTCACGTTCCGCTTGTTCGCCATTCCGTTTTTCGCGCGGCTGACGAAATCGCGATGGATCGCGGTAATCGTGCCGGCGTTTTTGTGGGGCTTCCTGCACAGCAACTATCCGCAAGAGCCGGCCTACATTCGCGGCATCGAGATCGGAATCATCGGCGTGGTCGCGGGCCTGGTGATGCTGCGATGGGGAATTCTCGCCACGTTGATCTGGCACTACACCGTCGATGCCTCTCTCGTGGGTTTGTTTCTGGTGCGCTCGAACAGCTTGTATTTCAAGGTTTCCGGCATAGTTGTGGCTGCCGCGGCCGTTGCGCCGCTGGCGTTCTCTGGAATTTCGTATCTGCTGCGAGGGCGATTCGAGGCCGACGAGGATTTGCTCAACAGTGCGGCGCCCGAGCCCAATTTGAGCGGGGTAACGGCCGCTGCGCCTGGGGCGGAAGCCGTCCAGACGCGACGCTACGCTGCCCTCGCTCCAGCCATGCTGGGTTTGTTGGCCGTGTGCTTGCTCGCAGGCGGCTTGCTCGCATGGCGTTTGAAACCAGAGTCGATCGGCGACTATTTGAACTTGTCCGTGGACGCAAAGACGGCCCGCGCGCGGGCCGATGAAATTCTGCGCCAGCGGGGGCTCAATCCAAATTCCTACATCCACACCACGCTGTTCATGAATGTAACCGATTCCGTGGCGAACGAATTTCTGCGACAGCGCGGAGGCGTCGCGCGCATCAACGAAATCTATGCGAAGCAAGTGCCCGGCGCTCTCTGGCGCGTGCGCTATTTCCGCGACGGAGAGCCCGAGGAATACGCCGTCGTCCTGAAGCCCGACGGTTCGCTGCATTCGGTGCGTCACACGCTCGCCGAAGAAACGTCCGGCGCTTCCCTCACCAAAGACGACGCCGTCGCGCGCGCGGAGAAATTTCTGCGAGAAGAAAAAAAGATCGATCTGAGCCAGTGGGCTATGGTCGAGGCCAATTCCGATAAACGCCCGCACCGTACCGACCACACCCTTACGTGGCAGCAAATAGCGCCATTAGATCAGGCTACCGCGTCGCAGGCTTCCGGCGGACACGCGTATGCGCGGATCGAACTGGTGGTGCTTGGGGACGAGGTCACCGACTACCGCACGTATGTCAAGATTCCGGATGACTGGCGGCGGAAACAGGAAGAGTTGACGATTCCTCGAACGGTTTTGGCCATCGCGATTCCCATCTTATTCCTCGGCGGACTGGCCATCACCGTGCTGATTATTTTCTTGAAGAATTTACGCTCGCCCGAAGTGCGCTCGATCCCGTGGAAACGATTGTCGCGATGGGCGCTGTGGGGACTTGCCGCGTACGTCCTGGTGTTTGCGCTCGGCAATCGCATTCCTGCGTTCCTGAGCGCGTACAACACCGCGGTACCGTTCAAGGTCATGCTCGCTACTCTGGCGATCGGAGCCGTCCTCGGCGGCCCGTTTTATTTCGGCGCGTTGGCGCTCATTTTCGGAATGGCGTGGTACTTCGCAAAACGGGCGTTCGCCGAAGAAAATTTCCCCGGTTGGACCGGCATGCCAGCACCCTATTACCGCGATGCCCTGTTCATCGGCTGGGGCGGAGCAGCCGCGCTGATCGGATTGCAGACGCTGTTGCAGACCATCTCGCAGCACGTGATAACGGCGCATCGTTCGGCACCCGCGGACTTCGGATCGAATTTTGACGCATACCTTCCGCTCGCATCCACCCTCGGCACGTCGCTGCTGCACAGTTTGCTGTTCACCGGAACCGCGGCACTTATAGCGTCGTTCATTGCTTCGCAGCTTCGCGCCCCGTGGCTTCGGATTCTGGTGTTTTTGCTGGCGACGCTGGCACTGATGCCCAACAACTGGGGCAGCCCGGCGGATTTCGTCAAACAATGGCTGGCGGAACTCATTTTGCTCAGCGTCCTTGTATTCGGTGTGCGTTACGTAATGAGATTCAACCTTCTTGGCTGCTTCTTGGTGTTGGCCATCACTGCACTGGTCAGCGCTGCGGCCGAGTTGCTGGGTCAAGCGGATCGTTTCTATCGCCTGAACGGCTACGGAGTGATTCTTGCGCTGGTGCTGCTTCTGGCATGGCCGGTTTTTGCTTGGCGCGTGCCGTCCGGGACCGCGGGCGCGTCGCCGTCCGCACCCACGTCTTGATGACAGCTTGATTTAAGGCCGTTACCCTAGGCGGGCGACCTTTATCAGCAATCCCTCACCAACAGCCTCGCTTGCAGCGGTCGATGGTTATGCCGCGAGCGGCAAGCTCGGCGAGCAATTCCGCGGCGCCGGGGGAGGTTTCGCGGTCGGCGGGAACGATGACCGCCCATTCCAGGTTTTCGCGAAACTCTTTGGTGCGAATTTGCCACTGATCGAGAGCTTGCGATTTTGGGGCGCCGATCTGGATGACCGACCAATGTCGCGCTAGTGCGAGCGCGGCCGCCTCGTCGGGCCGAGGCCCGGTCAGGATAAAGTGATTGTTGCCGTGAACCAGAATGCCGACCATGTCTTCTGGAGCCTCCGCCAGAAAGCTGGCGATTGAGTGACCCACGCCGATGGTACACGAGTCGTTATCGGCTGCCCGGAATCGGTTCGATTCAAATTCCAAGGCGTCAAGGAGAATACGCGTAGACTGGAAGCACCATGGATAGACTCCAGGAGTTTCAAGTCGCGGCTCGCGGGGACGGCTTCGTCGAAGTACAAGATAACGAAGATGGTAGCGTCGCCTGGTTCCGGAACGCACTGCCGGACCCGGAGACCAACGTTCACAAGCGCCTGTGCATCGACAGCCTGACCAGCAGCGCGACCGTTTATTGGGAGACTGCCGGCTCCAAGTTGAACTCCAAGACTTTCCGCACCGTCGGCAGCATGCGCGCCTGGCTTTCTCTGAATTCTGCTCGATAAGCCGCGGCCAGTAGAAGTTTCCTCTGAGGGCCTAGAGCCCTTTGACCGTGCCCTGTACGTCGGAGCTAAAGCTTCAACCCGCAAAAGCCAAGCCAGAAACAAAACCCCGGGCTCCCTCGTTATAACCAAGGGGAGCGGCTGCTTACCCAACGCGTTGAACTGCGTCCAAATTGGCTGATACTGTGTTGGCGTATCCTCGGACGTACGTTTAAGATTGGACTAAGGTGTTATGGTCAAAGCCATAACGCCGGAGTTGGCGCGAAAAGAAAGCGAACATGCCGCTTCCACGATTGGCTTTGGCACATGTTTTCGGCCAGGCTGCCGGTACCGGGGCTGCCCTGGCTACGGTGGCTTCTTTGCCCCAGCTCGATGAGCGCTGTCTGGTGGCCGAAGCGCAAGCGGGTAGCCGCGCTGCCTTCGAGGAACTGGTGCGCCGCTACGACCGCGACGTGTTGCGGCTGGCGCTGAACCTGATGAAGCGTCCCGAGGACGCGCGCGACGTATACCAGGAAGCTTTCCTGAAGGTCTACCGCAACCTGCATCGTTTCCGCTTTGAGTGCAGCTTCTACACCTGGCTCTACCGCATCGTCACCAACGTGTGCCTGGATCAATTGCGCCGCCGGCAAGCCCGGCCCGAAGATCAAGCACCGGAATCGAATTCCACGAATCACGACGAAGGCATCGGCGACTTTTTCGAGCGGCAGCGCGAGTATCGCCCTACGCTCGATCCCGAGCGGCGGCTCCTCGGCCGGGAGATTCAAGCGCGCATCGCCACCGCGATGGAATTACTTTCTCCGCGCGAGCGCGTCGTTTTCGAAATGAAGCATTACCAGGGATTGAAGCTGCGCGCGATCGGCGACGCGCTGGGAACCACCGAAGAGACGGTGAAGAATTCGCTGTTCCGCGCCACACGCAAACTGCGCAACCAGTTGGGAGAGCTGCGATGAGCGGCCGTCCGCTAACGCGGTGCGAGGACGTAGCTCCCCTGCTGGTTTTTTACGCTTGTGACGAGGTCGAGCCGCAGGAGCGCGAGCAGATCGACGCGCACCTGGCGATTTGCCCCACCTGCGCGCGGCAGCTTGGCGAAGAATCCATGTTTCGCACGGCTTTCGCCGAAACGTTGCAACCTGCGGATGAATTGGATCCCACCGGCGCGTTGCTCGCACAATGCCGCAGCGAGTTGTCCGAACAGCTCGACGATCTGCAAGCGCCGCAAATCCGCGAGCATTGGATGCCGTTCGGCTGGGTACGCCGCTGGATGGCCATGCGGCCGGCGTGGAGCGCCGCAGGATTGATTTTGGCGGGTGTCGCCGTTGGCACGCAGGTGACGCCGTGGCTTGCGCTGCGCCGCAGCGACAGCAGCGGCCAGGCGGTGAATGTGATGGCTGCGCCGCGGCTGACCGACGAGGATCTGTCGAAGATGGCCGTGGCCGGAATCAATTTTGCTCCGGCGCCGGATGACGCACCGGGAACTTTGCAGTTGCAGGTACGCACCGAGCAACCGCTGGTGGTGATTGGCAACGTGGATGATGCCGACGTTCGCCGCGTGCTGACCTACGTGGTGGCGAACGGCGAGCGCTTCGATCCGGGCGTGCGGCTGGACTGCCTGGATGCGCTGAAAGCGCGCAGCGACGACCAGCAAGTGCGGCGAGCATTGGTAACGGCGGCCCGCAAAGACCAGAACGCCGCGGTGCGATTGAAGGCCTTGGAAGCACTTCGCGACTCGACCTCGGACGATTCGGTGCGCGAGACTCTGCTGGAGGCGCTGCGGCACGACTCGAATCCTGGCGTGCGTGTGGAAGCTGTCAATTTGCTGGTGCGATCGCTGCAAGGCGATTCGCCGGATGGCCCTTCGATGGATGGCCTGAGGGTTCCAGGTGAGCCTCCGACAGCGGAACTAGCAGGCGATCGCGGCGATTCCTCGGTGGAGCGAGTGGTTCGTGCTCTCGAGGATTTGCAGCGGGGCGATCCAAACCGATACGTTCGTCTACGCAGCGCCGCGGCGTTGCGGCAAATCGGCTCGCGCGATGTGCAATAAGATTTGCAATAAGTGGTTGGCGATCGGTTTCCGTCACGCGCAGGCCGAAAAATCCAGAAGTCCGAAATACAGAAACGCCAGATACAGAAACTAAACATGAACGTTCGATCGATTTACGCATTTGGGGCCGTGTCGTCAAGGGCAATCGGGCATGGCGCGATTGCCTCCTTGCTGCTGCTCGGGTCGTTCGCGTGCGCGCGATTTGCGTTGGCCGGCACGATCGATCCTGTTCCCGTGGAACCCGCCAAGCCGGGTGATCCCTCCGCGGCACGGGTAGCCGCCGACCGTACCGGGTCGCTGCCAACCAAAGACGGACTCACGCTGCACCTCAGGACCGATCTCGGTTCCGTGAGGATTGTTCCACTCCCGCCGGGTGCGGCTGCCGTCGTGCGGTATTCCGTACACCTTGAAACCGATGCGCGCGCGCCATTGGCCGAGCGGCTGCTGAATCGCTATTCACTTACGGCGCAGGCCAGCGAAGAGGGCATCGAGATCAACGGGACATTACCGCCGCAAATCGCGCGATCGTCGGCCGCGGGCGTGCAATTCTGGGTTCAATTTGAGATCGCGGTGCCGCGCGGCTACAACGTGGACGTGAAGACCGAAGCCGGCGACATTGACACGCAGGACATCGGCGGCACGGCCATGCTTTCGACGCAGGGCGGAAATATTCGCGCGGGGCGCGTCGGACTGAACTATGCGCACGATGCGGGCGCGGGACGCCTGGTAGCGAAATTGGCGACCGAAGGCGGACACATTCAGGTGCTCGACGTCGCAGGCGATTTGAATGCGTTCACGGCGGGCGGACATATCAACGCGGGAATTATTGCCGGGGACGCATTGCTGCACAGCGGCGGCGGACACATCCGCGCCGAGCAGATTGGCGGGCGCGCCGACCTGCAGACCGATGGCGGCAATATTACCGTGGGAAAAGCGGCCAGCCTGGTGAGCGTGCGCACCGGCGGGGGCCAGATTGATTTCGGCGAGGTGCGCGGCTCGGTGCGCGCACAGACCGGCGGAGGCGGCATCCGCATCATGTACGTCGCCGGGCCGATGGAAGTGGAATCGAGCGCCGGAAGCATCTGTCTGACGCGCGTAGCGGGCACGGTGCGCGCCGCTACCGCGGGCGGCAGCATTCGCGCGTGGATCAATCCCGACGCGCCGTCGTCGGGCGGCACGGTCCATCTGGCGGGAGCGTCGCAACTGACTTCGGGCAATGGCGACATCGTTGTTTTTCTGCCGCGGAATCTTGCCGTGGACATAGATGCCACCGTGGAGTCCGGCGGGGCACGCCGCATTGAAGCCGATCCTGGATTGTCTTTGGCGTTTCAACCGTCGAATCACGGACCGGGTTCGGTACGCGCGGTGACGGCGCTGAATGGCGGCGGCCCGCCGCTGAAATTGCGCACGACTTCGGGAATCATTCACTTGCAATTTCTGGATTCCGACGTAGCGTTGCGCGATTCGCTGATCCGCGATCAGAAAGAACGCCTCAGCGAGCATGGCGTTCAATTGGTGCCCACCGGGTTCAACACGTCGGATGCGTCCCAGGCGCAATCGGGATTGGTGTCTCCCGACGACAAAGGGGATTGGCTCGACAGTTGGCTGGACCGGCTGCAGGTCGCATTCACCGGCGGTGTTCGCGAGGATTCGGACGAATTCATGAAGCACGTCGTCGCTCAGCCGAGGCCCAATTATCCGGAAATCGCGATGCGCGCCGGCGTGCAAGGGTACGTTCGGCTTCAGGTGCGCGCCACACGCACTGGCCACATCGAAGTTGAAAAACTCATCGACGGCGCGCCGAGCCTGGCGGACGCCGCCATCGAGGCGTTGAATCAATGGCGTGTCGATCCCGCGTGGGTGGTTGCCAGGCGGGGCGATGTCATCTCCACGGTCACGTTTAATTTCCAGCTGCACTAGCGCGGGTGTGCCGCCGCGAGGTGCACGTCGGGTTTTCGGGTCCTCGGTCGATTCGGGTCCATCGGAAGCATGTCGTTGAAGGGGGAACTTCTATGTCTCGCCGCGCATTGTCTCTCTCCGCATTCCTGACGTTCGTTTTGGCGATGGCTTCGGCTGCGCCTTGTTTTGCGATCAGCAAGGAGTTCGATCAGACCTACCCGCTGCAGGCGGGCGGCTCGTTCGAGCTGCAAAACGTAAACGGCACGGTGGACGTGCAAACCTGGGATCGCGATGAAGTGGAAGTGCACGCGGTAAAAACGGCGAAGCACCACGAGTCGGACCTGGAGCTGGTGTCGATCGACGTCGATGCCAAGCCGGATTCGGTTTCGGTGAGCACGCGTTACCCGCAAAACGAAGGCGTGGACGTGGCCGTCGAATATTTCGTGCATGTTCCCAGGTGCGCCCATGTCGAGCATCTGGGCACTGTCAACGGCAGCTTGCGCGTCGCGGGCGTCGAGGCGGTGGAAGAGTTGCGCACGGTGAACGGCAACATCGAAGTCTACGAAGGCGGCGGCGCCGTGCATGCGCACACCACCAACGGCAACGTGCATTTGGAACTGCTGCACATTCAGGATAAGGATGGCGCGATCGCGGAGACGACGAATGGCTCCGTGTTGCTGGCGGTCCCTGCGGGAATGCAAGCGAATCTCGAAGCGCGCTGCTTGAACGGCAGTTTTTTCTCGGAGCTTCCGCTGGCGCTTGAGAGTTCGCAGCGGCCGCGGGAAACCCGCGGGAAATTGGGAAAAGGCGGGGTGCCGATACGCTTGCACACGATCAATGGCGGGATCCGAGTGGTGGCGCTGCGGTCGACGGTTTAGCGTCTGCTGCGTCTAAAGAATCGGAGGCGAATAAAAATGAACAAGAGCGTGTGGATTGCGGCAGCGGGAGTGGCAGCGTTGGTGCCGGTGCTGATGGCGCTTCCCGGCCGGTCCTGGTCGGCTCAAGAGCAACAGGGCGCGGCGCCGGCCATCGTGAAGGTGCAACGATTGCAAGTGCAGGGACCCGGCAGGATTGAAGTGCTCGAGGATGAGGGCCCCAGCTGGCTAGGCGTGGAAGCACGCGAAGTCACCCCAGAAAATGTGAAGGAATGGAAGCTTCCGGCCGAGCGGGGGGTTGTGGTTGGCCATGTATCGCCGGAGAGCCCCGCAACGAAAGCGGGACTCAAGGAAACCGATGTGATTACCGAAGTGGACGGCCAGCGCGTAGAGGGCTCCGCGCAATTTCGCCGCATGATTCGCGAGATTCCCGCGGGCCGAACGGTTCAGCTTACGGTGTGGCGCGATGGACGCGCACAGACGATTGGCGCAACGCTTGCACAAGCCGAGCAGAATCATAGCGCCATGCTGAACGCGGTTCCCGGCGGATTTGCGTTTCGCATGCCCAACGTAGAAATTCCGGAAATGCCCGACGTCGAGGTTCAGGAGATGCCGGGAATGCCGAACATGGATGTTGACAACGGCATGATGGTTCTGCCGTTTAGCCGTCCGCGCCTGGGAATCGATGCCGAAGATATCAGCGGGCAGCTCGGTAGCTACTTCGGCGTGCCGGATGGCGAAGGTGTTTTGGTGCGCAACGTGAATGCCGGTTCGGTCGCCGAGAAGGCGGGAGTCAAGGCGGGCGACGTAATTACCAATTTCAACGGCGATCGTATCCGCTCGCTGGGCGATTTGCGGGAGAAGTTGGCGGCGAAGACGGACGACAAACCGGCGAAGCTAAGTGTGTTGCGGAACAAGAGCGAAGTTACGCTGACGGTGGATTTGCCCGCACCGGCGCAAAAAACCAAGCGCAGAAGCGCGCGCAGCACGAACATCTAATCGCGCGGTTCGCGGCCCGTTCCGTCGTGCGGCCCGTTCGAAAAACAACACACGAAACCGGACGATTTGGCCGGCGTTTGCGGCGCAGTATATTGCGTCCCTACAAGCGTCCTCCTCTACAGACGGTCGTTGCGGCCGTACTTGCGGGCCAGGCGGAATGGCCGGGCGATCGCGTCCAACATGCGTGGCCGCTTTTCCTCGGCGCCCGTTACCCAATCCTCTTCGGTCGGAGAAAGCGAAAGCCGCAACAGGTAGGCAACGCCCGGCAGGAATCCGTCGCGCATCCGGACGCGAAACGCCGCTCGTCCGAGCAAGCCGAACGGTTCGCTCTCGACGACGGGAAGACGGTGCGCGATTCGGGCGGCCATGCGAGAGGCAGCCGTATCCGCGCGAAACTGATCGAGCAACTCGGAAGGCAATCGAGCGCCTAGCATATTCCTCGCCAGCAGCAGTCCTACCCGCAGCATTCGTTCCGCCTGCACTTCGCGCGCCGCGGCCATGGCGCGCTTCCAATCGATCGTCTGCCTCGACACCAATGCCGCGACATCCGCGATCCACATCAATCGTTCCCAGAAATGCTTCGCGCCGTGAATGCAGATCAGGATTAATTCATCTTCGTTGGATAGCGCGGGCACACCGTGACCATCGAATCGTACGTGGGCTTGGCGCTCAAACAGTGTATCGACCGACAATGGTTTCGGGTGGTAGCGGAACGTGCGCTCGGTGTGAAATTCGACCAGAAGTTTCGTGCCGTTCTGCACGAACACATACTCGCCGGGAGCTTTCTTGGCTTGGATGGCCTTCAGCGGGACTTTGGGCTCGTAGCCCAGCGCCATCATCGTTTCGGTGGCTCGATGGACGTCGTCGTCACGGAGCACGAGGTCGAGATCGGTGTATTGCCGCAGGCCGGGATGGCCATAGCAGCGCGCCGAGAGCACCGGCCCTTTGGTCAGCAAGGCCGCGATGCCCAGTGCGGCAAAACGATCGAGCACGCGGAACAATTCCGCTGTGAGGCTCAACGTGAACAGCGTTTGCGCGCGGGCGGCATCGCGTAATTTCTGGCGAACTTCGGCAGGCGTAATGCCCTCGTTCAGCAGGCCGAGCTGCCTGGTAAGAAGCGGAAGCACGCCCTGCTCGTCCGCAAGCGTCAGCAAACGACGGAAGTCCAAGGGCTTGCGAAAAAGGTCGTTCAGGCGGGAAACATCCGCGTGCGGATTCGCGCACTCCAACAATGCCAGCCATTCGGCCGAGAGCGAATTGCTCTGATCCGCAGAAGCTTTCAGAAAGAAATCTCCATGGTCGCGCAAACGAAGCATACGCGAGCCGAGCACCGCGCACTAGTGGTTCCAGGACAACCAGGCGGGTAAGCCTAAATGACGAGAAATGTTGGAAAAGCAGAGTCTTGGTGAAGGTGAACTTATTTCCCTGGAGAGCGCGGGAAATGCTCTAAGACAATTCGATGCGAGCAGTCCTCGGGGTGAGCAAATCTCTCCGGTTGCCGCATTTGTCTTCGCACAGCAGACACGCTATAAATTCTTGCGTGCCTGGCCCCGCGATCGCCATCGAATCTCTTGAAAAATCGTTCCCGCCCACACGCAGCGGCTGGCGCAGCTTCCTGCAACCGTTTGAAAAACCGACCGCAGTGGCCTTATCCGGCCTTTCTTTCGAGGTGCGCGAGGGCGAGGCGCTCGCGCTGCTGGGGGCGAATGGCGCCGGCAAGTCTACGCTCCTGCGGATATTGGCCACGCTGTTGTTTCCAACACGCGGCGTTGCCCGCGTCGCTGGATATGACGCTGTCCGCCAGCCAAGGGAGGTTCGGCGCAGGCTCGGATATCACGCCGGAACCGATCACGGTTTTTACGCCCGGCTATCCGGCCGCGAAAATCTGCAGTTTTTTGGCCGGCTCAACCATCTCTCGAGCGCAACCGCGAAGCAGCGCGTTGCGCGCCTCGCCGAACAATTTCGTCTCGGTGAAGCGCTCGACCGGCAGGTGCGCACCCTGTCTTCGGGCACCGTCCAGCGCCTGAGTCTGGCACGCGCACTGGTGCATCAGCCCAGCGTTCTTTTGCTCGACGAACCCACAAGAAGCCTGGATGCCATTGCGGCAATGGAGTTTCGTCGCTTCCTGAAAAAAGAGATCGTGCAAGGCGCGGGGACTTCTGTTCTCTTCGCTTCTCACACCCTGCCGGAGGTCGAGTTGCTCGCAGATCGCGTCGCGGTCATCGATCGTGGACGCCTGCTCGGCTGCGACACGCCTACCGCATTGAAGCTGCGCACCAATTCGTCAACCTTGGAAGAAGTGTTCCTTCGACTGACCGGGCGCAACGCCGCGCATATCGACCAAGGCCCGCACGAATGATCCGCGTCGCTCGCGATCTTTGGCTTTTCTTCCGGCGCGATCTGACCATCGCGCGCACCTATCGCGCACCCTTCATTCTGGAAGCAATCGAAGCGCTCTTCGGAGCCGCGATGTTTTACTACATGTCGCGATTCGTCGACAGCCCGCAACTCCGGAATTCCCTGCCGCATGGCACGAGCTATTTCGCCTTCGCGCTGGTGGGCTGGATATTTTTCGAGTACCTGCATACCGCAATCGATACGTTCGACCAGAGCATTCAGGAAGCGCGCGACTCCGGCACCCTCGAACAATTGCTGATCACGCAAACTTCGTTGCCGGTGATGCTCGCGGGCTCAGCGCTTTATCCGTTCTCGGCGGCGCTGCTGCGTGTTGGCGTGTACGTGGCTTGGGGAACGGCGCTGTTCGGTTTCCCGTTGCGCAATGCAAACTGGACTGCCGTCGCGGTGGTTCTGCTGGCGACGCTGTTGGCCTTTTCCGGACTCGGCATTCTTTCCGCCAGCTACGTGCTGCTGTTCAAGCGCGGAAATCCAGCGAAGTGGCTGCTGCTCTCGTTCTCCAACGTGGCGGGCGGCATGCTCTTTCCGACGAGTATCCTTCCGGATTGGCTGCAGTTCGCGGCGCGGCTCAACCCCGTGACGTACGCGTTGGACGGGATGAGAGCGGCGCTGCTCTCTGGCGCGAGCCTTTCCGCTGTGTGGCGGTACGTGGTTGTTTTGTTTCTCATGGCCGCGATCCTACTTCCCATGTCGATTGTGGTTTTTTCCTGGACGCTGCGACGCACCAAGACGACCGGCACGCTCACTCACGGCTGAGATTTGAGGGGCCGCACAGCTCCCGGCATCGAAGCCGGTCTGTTTCTAGTCGAGCAGATAAAAAAGCCGGCTCTTTTGCAGAGCCGGCCCGAAAAACACAATGTAACTCGTCAGGACTTCTTCTTTTTCAGCTTGGTGTCGATACCCGGAGCGATTTGCGCCAACGCCTCGAGCCCCTGCTTGGCCTGTTGCCCGTACTGACCGTTGGGATCGAGATCCACGGCCTTCTGGTAAGCCTCCACCGTGCCCGGCTGGACGACGACCTCCATCTTATCGCCAACCTTCTTGTATTCCATCGCCCCAACCAGCGAGGCGCCGAGCAAATACCACGCCTGTGCGCTCTTCGGATCGAGTTCGGTCGCTTTCTTCAGCGGCTCGACGGCTTCTTTCATCTTCCCGGCGTTGTACATCGTGATTCCGGCATTGCGATACGCTTGGGCGGCGTTCGCGGGATCCAACTCCGCGCTCTTCTGGTACGCCGCCATGGCCTCATCGATCTTGCCGGCGCGTCCCAGAATGCCGCCCATATTGTTGTAGTAGGCGGCCACCGGCTTCAGCGCAAGCGCTTGTTTATAGGCGTTCACCGCATCGTCTGTGCGCCCCGCTAAGTCATAGGCGTCGCCAAGCCGCGCCCAGATCAGATTCAGGTTAGGGTCTTTCTCTGGCGCCGCATTCTTCGCAGCTTCCAATTCGGTTACGGCTTTTCCGGAGAGGTCGGTTACCTGTGCCTTCAGCGTATCGCGCTGATCGGCGGGGGCCTTGCCCATGTCTGTCTTGGCCTGGTTCACCTGCGCCAGCAAGGCGATGCCGGCGTCGAAGTGCTGCTTCATGCCCTGGAATTTCTGCTTATCTTCCTCCTGCTTTTTCTGCTGCTCAACCGCCGCCGCACCCTGCTTCGACATGATGTCTTTGAAGTTGACACTAACCTTCGGCGTTTCCTGACCGCCTTGTACGCGAACTTGCGCGAATTCGTAAGGTTTGTTGGGGGCGGGAAGTTCGATCGTGACGGTATAGGTGCCCGCGCGCAGATTACGGAAAGCGTAGTTTCCGTCCTTGTCGGTCTTGGTGGTGAGCTTGGCGCCCTGATCGCTTACCGCATCGACCGTCATGTCCACCCACGGCTTCCCGGCCACGTCAAGAACGTTGCCGCTCAACGCGCCATCCATTTGCGCGGCAGCTCGTGGTGCCATCGCGCACAGCAGCGTCACGGCGAGCAGCACGGAGTACAACCAGGACTTGTTTCCGCCTGAACGTAGAGCGTTCACCGGAAAGTGCCACGGTGGAGCGGTCATCAACTTTAATAGCTTCATGCTCGAATCTCCTTTTTGTCACGGGAAGGCTCCTACCCGAAGTCCCCCGGGGCGGCATGCGCCCTATTATCTCCAATTTGAGGCGGATTCCAAGCGCAACGCCAGTCAGTGCGCCGCCACCGTCCTTCGGTACGGTATGGGATCGGTTACTCCAGCTTCGGCAAACGCCTTCCGTCTCAGCAAGCAGCTGTCACAAGCGCCGCACGCAGCGTCCTCGCTTTGATAGCACGACCAGGTGAGATGCAGCGGCGCGCCCATTTGGACGCCGCGCCGGATGATTTCGCTCTTCTTCAACGTAATCACCGGAGTGACGATTTCGATCTGCGTCTCCGGCCGCGTCCCTTCCCGGATTACGTTTTGAAAGGCGCGGTAATACTCCGGCCTGCAGTCGGGATAGCCGGAGCTGTCCTCGGCGACCGCGCCAATATAAATAGC
>Ga0182018_10000965_pt1 | contig 34919 bp, 25 predicted proteins | sample 812P2MmetaG_FD_120490 | JGI IMG/M metagenome (GOLD analysis project Ga0182018, IMG submission 120490) | Permafrost microbial communities from Stordalen Mire, Sweden - 812P2M metaG | ecosystem: Environmental > Terrestrial > Soil > Wetlands > Permafrost | place: Sweden: Stordalen | collected...
AGTAGCTCAGATGACAGCCAATTCGAATACGGCGCCCCCTGCAAGGGAAAGGTCGACCTGGTTCCAAATTGCGCAGTTTCTTTTTCTAGTTGCCTTGGCCGTGGCCGTTTATTTTCTTGGGCTGAACATTGTACATAGCCGCTTCCATCAAGGCGGCCACCTGGATAGGCACGGTCACATCAGTCGGTAGCGTCGCTCAAAAGAGTCTTAGTTGCGGCTATCCGATGAGGTTGTGCTTAAGTATCAATTATCAACAATGTGATATCGCCTTCCTGCAGCTTGCACATCACATCACGTGACCAACCGACGCACGCTGCTTGTCCTGCGGTAGGCGTAGACGCCATAAATAGAGCCTATTAGGGCTACAAGGTAGAAAGGGATGTGAATCACTGTAGCTATCGCCGTAAGCCCGACGAGAGGTAACCACGGCGCACTGCATCGCCACGCCGTTTTCTTTGATCTTGTTTCGAGTGCTTCCAGAATGAACAAGAGAGTGAGGAACGCTATGATTCCAACGCATGCCGATCCCATATGGACTTGCCATCCCGGGAGTTTGTTCGTCTGATGCCCCAGCGACTCAACTACGTCTGAGAATATGCTCTCTACGGTAATGAAGGCACAAGCGCCGCCAAATAAAGACATAAGCAAGGTTGTAGGTGTGTGATTATAGTCGTGGCTCGACTGCACCCTGCGTTTCACCATTCACATCTCCGGCTAAGCGATCTACTCCTCAGCTTCTAATCGTCAGGACTGGGCATGCCGCATCCGCTATGATCCGGAAGGCCCCAGATGTTCTCATTTCCATGCTCAGATGTGAAGTCTTTCGGATACCGAGTACCAAGAGGTCGATAGATCGTTCCCTGATGTGCTCAAGGATTTGGTCGTGTGCCCTGCCGACAGCTACATAAGTTCTCGGATCACAGAATTCCTTTGCCTGCTGTGGTACAAGGCCATCGAGCGCGCTGAAGTAGCGGTTCTGGAGGTCGGAAAGTCGATCCGGGTGCTCAATGCCGTCGTCCTGAATCACATTGAGAACATCAATCTTGGCCCCGAACACTTCCGCGAAGGTAACAGCATAAATTGCAGCTTTGGCAGCCGCTACAGTAAAGTCTGTGGCAAAGAGAATTCTCGCAAATGGGAAAGTCTGTGAAGACACGGGCGTGACCTGTGGGCCAACGGTAAGTGTTGGCCACTGGGAAGAGCGAAGGATCTTCTCTGCGATGGAGCCAATGATTCCTCGTTCGAGCCGACCCCCTCCGTGCGTTCCCAACACAATGATGGCTGGTGTATTGCTATCGGCCAGCGCTGGGATGACGTCTTGCGGTTCTCCCTCCAGAAGAGTGGAAATGATTCCGATCGATTCCGCTCCCAGAAGGAGGGCGTTTCGCGATAGAAGAGTCTCCAGGTCCTTTCTCTGCTGGCTAACCCGACTCTTGTTGATCTCAACCTCCAGTGCGGCTTGCGAAAGGGTAAAGGCATGAGTAACCAGTAAAGTTGCAGAGAAATAGGATGCAATACGAGCGGCGTAAAGGCCAGCGTTCTGGGAGCAAAGGGAGAAATCTGTTGCGTAAACAACTGTCTTCAAGTTCATTTCGGGTCTGTCGCTGATCTTTGGCATGACACTATCTCCTTGTGCAAAAGCTCAACAACACAATGACCAATACGATCACACTCTCTGCCGCATAGAAACGGTCTCTTACGAGAGAACCTAACCACGCCGAGTGTGAAAGAAAGAACACTCATTCAGGAAATTGCCCCCCGACGCTCCACTGTCCTTGCGCTCCTTATGTCAGCGACGACGGAAACACCTTCTATTTGAAGTTCTCAATCATGGCGTTGCCCCAATCTGATAGCTGAGCGTGGAGAGTGCGAGTCGATACTGGTATTGCGCGTCAGTGTTGCCAATTGCTGCGTCGGTTTGTTGGAACTGCGCCTGACTGAGTTCTACAATCGAACTGAGCCCCAGTTGGTAACGCGATTGCGCCAGTTTGAGAGCCAGGTTTGCTTCACGTAGAAGCTCGTCTGTGACAGCAACCTTTTGATAGGCCGTATTTGATGCCAGCCAGGCTGTACGGACATCCCGGACAATCCGGTCGCGCAGATCCCGGCTCTGTTCTGAAACTGCTTGAGCACGAATCGACGCTTCCTTAGCCTGGGCCGAGAATAGGAATCCATTGAAGATGGGGATATTCATGTTGACGCCAATACCACCCCACCAATTGTTCAGGTAGTATTGGGCGGGCCGGATAGGCACGCTGCCGACGGTTCCCGCAGCACTTATTGTCGGCAGCATCTGATCGCGCTCCGCATGGCTGAATTTGACTGCAGCTTGCTGGCTCAAGTTCAGCGCCTGCAGATCCGGCCTTTGCTGGAATGCGAGTTGCAAGAGCTGGTCGGCATCAGTTGGGGGCGCCTTCAAGGTGGGATCATCCAACACCAAGTCATATGTTTCCTGCCGATCGAGTCCCAAGACAGCATCCAATGCCGACATTGTTGAGTCAACGTTATTCTGTGCATCGAGCAGCAAGAGCTTCGCTTCCGATAAGTTGACATCCGCGAAGCTCAAATCAAGAGTTGACTTGAGCTTGTTCTTCGTCAACTCACCAATCTGTGTCTCCGTGGTTTGCCGAGTGCTGACGTTCTGCTCCGCAACTTTAAGGAGCGCCTGGGCCTGAAGAGCATTGAAAAACGCCTGATCGGCCGCAAGAACTATATCTTCAGTTGAAGCGAGAGTGCTCGCATTTTGCGCCTTTTCCTGGAGCTTTGAAGATGCCACAAGGTTGCTGGTTTTTCCAAAGTCGGTAAGAAGTTGGGTAAATCCTCCGCCGGCTCCCGCATGCTCAAAGAGCCGCGAAGCAGTGAGCGATCCCGCAGAAATGCGGCTGCCATTTTCTGCATCCACCGCGGTAATGCTGGCCGTTCCAGTAGGAAGTTCTGCGGCCCTGGTTTCCCGGACGACCTGATGCTGAGCCAGCGCGAGCAGACGTGCAACACTTACCCTCGGATTGTTCTTGATAGCCAGCTTTTCAGCGTCGGACTGCGTCAGGCGCGGGTACTGGGCGGGAGCAGCTTTCTCCGCCTGCGTCGTCGCAGCCTGCCCTCCGCTGTTGGGCATCACTGTTGCACTTTGCCGCGCAAGGACCATGAGGGAGACCTGAGGAGCATCCGGAATCTGCGACGTGATGCCTGTCGCTTGTCCATGAATGGAGACGGGACAAACCGTTACCAGCGAAAGAAACAGCCCATAATATCGAAACCTCAACCCAGCCTGTATGGCCATTCTCTAAACCTCCTCCGCAACACCGGGCTTCTTGTCGTGCCGGCTGTGAACGATCAGGTAAACTGCCGGTACAAGGAAGACGGTTACAACCACGGAAACCGCCAGTCCGCCGATAACTGCGCGCGCAAGCGGCGCATATTGCTCACTCCCGGCCTCCATTCCAAGCGCCATGGGAATCATGCCCAGCAGCGTCGCCAGCGAGGTCATCAGGATCGGGCGCAGTCGGATCTTGCATGACTGGACGACGGCCTCCAACGGCGACAGTCCCTGCTGATGCAGGGTTCCGGCGAATTCAACGATCAAAATGCTGTTCGAGACCACAATGCCGGTCATCATGATGACGCCCATGAGCGACATGATGTTTAGCGTGCTCCCGGTCACCAAAAGGATCAGTACGACCCCTGCGAGTCCGGGCGGAATAGCCATGAGGATGATGAATGGATCGATGAACGATGTGAACTGGGCCATGAGGATCAGGTAGACCAACAGCACAGAAACGATGAGCCCAAGCCCAAACTCCAGGAACGACCGGTTCATACTGACCACGGCACCACGCACCTTCAGCACCGTGTTCTTGTCCGTCTTTGTGCTCGCCAACAGCTTGTCGATCTCTCCTCCCACCTTCTGGAGCGCCTCGGTCTTGGTGGAGACATAGATGTCGATTACGCGCCGGATCTGATAGTGGTCCACTTCCGTCGGCGTATTGATCAGCTTGATGTCCGCAACAGAGTTCAAAGGCGTATAGCCGGCAGTGTGGTCTCCGTTCGAGAGCTCACGCGACTGGCTTGAAGCCTCGTGATTCTCCTGCATGGGACTGTAACCGGCTGGACGAACGCCGCGTAAAGGAATGCTCTCGAAGTCCTCCATCGTCATATTGTTGAGATAGCTGTTCGCGTACTGAACCGTCACCATGTAGTTGTTGCCGCTCTTCGGATCGATCCAGTAGCTGGGTGCGACCATGCCGTCGGAGGTCATGGCGGTAATTACGTTGTCCACCACGTCCTTTGTGGAGAGACCGATCAAGCTCGCCTTCTCGCGGTCAATGTTCAGCTCGATACCTGGGTAGTCCAGGTTCTGCGGAATGTAGACTCCGCTCACATTGGGAATCGTTGCGATCGTTTGCGCCAGATTCTTGGCCAGAGTGTAGGCTCCATCCATGTTGTTAGAGCTGACCTGGATATCGATCGGAGCCGGTAGACCCTGATTGATTACGCTATCCACAAGGCCGCCTGCCTGGAAGTAAGTGGTAAGCTCGGGCATCTCGCGGGAGAGCTTCTGTTGGACGCGGCGCATGTACTCATAGCTGCCGATGCTATGGCCCTCCTTGAGGCTGGTCTGCACAAAGGCCGTGTCCATCGAGGCGTTGGTTGTGTAGATGGCGGAGAGGTCGGGGTAAACGCCTATATTCGAGACAACCATGTCCAAATCGGAGGGCTTGACCACGCTGCGAACAATCGTCTCAACCTTCGCGATGTAGTCGTTGCTGGCCTCCAGCCGCGTGCCGCTGGGCATCCGAACGTCGATGACGAATTGCCCTGGGTCGGTGCGCGGGAAATAGGCGCGGCCCAGAAAGGGTGTCGTCACCGCAAGGACGAGCACCACGCCACCCAGAATCGCTGCCGCGGTAAGACCGGGGCGCCGCATCGCCCGCATGGCAAGAGCCTCGTACCAATTCAGCATCGCCTGAAACTTTTCGTTGAACTTTCTCTCGAAGCGCGTGAAGAAGTTCACCTTCGACTCAGCGGAGTGTTCCCCCTCGTCTCTCAGGCGAATAAACTTGGCGCAGTAGAGCGGCACCACGGTCATGGCGAAAAAATACGACGCGAAGATCGAAAGCACTACGCCCAGAGCCAGGGGCGTGAAGATGTACTTGCTGACGCCGCTGAAAAACGTGACCGGAAAAAACACGATGGAGGTGGTGAACGTTGCTGCTAACACCGCCATCGAGACCTCTGTCCCGCCTTTGTCCGCGGCCACCGCCGGCGATTCTCCCATCTCCATGTGGCGAAAGATATTTTCGAGTACGATAACGCCGTTATCGATAAGCCGGGAGAAGACCAGCGCCAGACCGCCGAGAAGCATGGTATTGATAGAGCCGCCCATGTAGTTGCTTATCAGAAGGCATACCACCATCGCGAGCGGAACGGAAATCACCACGGCAACCATGGCACGGGGGCTGCCCAGGAAAATCAGGATCATCACGCCGGTTAGCATCAGTCCAATGCCAGCTTCCTTCGAAACGTTCCAGATCGCCATTTTGACGAAGACGGACTGATCGAATACAACAGCGGTCTTCAGCGATGCCGGAATGTCGACCAGATGCTTGATGGCGTCCTTCATTCCGTTCACGATGGTGATGGTGTTGCTGTCGCCGCCCTGTTTGAAAACCGGCACGTATACCGAGCGCTGTCCGTCGATGCGCACGATGTTGTATTGCAGGGCGCCTGAGTCGATGGCCTTGCCTATGTCGCCAACCAGCACTGACGAGTTGCCCACCGATTTAAGCGGCATTTCGTTCATCGATTTCGCGTCTGGGAACTGGCTGTTGGCGTAGATGTTGAAATCTTTCGATCCGATGCGTACGTCGCCCGCGGGTAGAATCAGGTTGGAACTGTCTACCGACGTCACTACGTCGTTCAAGCTCAGGTTGCGCGCCTCCATCTTGAGCGGATCAACATAGATCTGAATCTGACGATAGGTTCCACCATAAGGCTGCGGCACCGATGCGCCCTGGACGTTTGATATCTGGTTGCGCACTTGGAATTGCGCCAGATCCTTCAGGTTCGTTTCGTTTAGCCCCTCGCCCTTCAGAGTCACCAGGCAAACCGGCTGCGTCGAGGCGTCCATGCCCAGCACCACCGGAGGCAGCGTCCCCGGCGGCAAGCGGCGCAAGTCGGCCATCGCCAAGTTGGCGATGTTGCTCAAGGCTGCGTTTGGATCAGTGCCTGGCTTGAAATAGATCTTGATGAGGCTCACGCCGGTCAACGAACGCGATTCGCTGTGATCGACGTTCGCGGCCAGAGTGAAGAACCGCTCGAAGGTGTTGGTGATGTCGGCTTCAATCTGCTGCGGAGGCATACCGTTGTAGAACGTGGCCACCACGACGACGGGCATGTCGATGTTGGGGAACAGATCCACCGGCATGCGAGCCACGTTGACCGCGCCCACCAGTGCGACCACCAGGCACAGCATGAGGATGAAGAATGGAAACCTGAGAGCAAACTTCGGCATTACTTCGCACCTCCGCTGTTCTCTTCTTCCGCTTTCAAGTCGATCACGCCGCCCGCCTCACGCATGACATCGGAGGCCGGCTCCGGGGTAAGGATCGGGGAAACCTGTTGGCCTTCGCTGTACTTGTCCTGCGCGCCCAGAATCACCCGGTCCCCTGGCTCAAGCCCACTCTTGATCTCCGCAAGTCTCGATCCACGCAGTCCAACTTCAACATCGCGGGCGTGAATGTGATTGCCCGCGTCCAGCAGATAAACCGTCTCCTGGTTGCCCTTGAGGACCAGCGCTTCGACAGGAATGGTTACCACCTTCTCCGCATGCCCAAGTTGCATTTCAGTATTGGCATACATGCCAGGTGAGATCGAGAGATCCTGATTCTCAACATCGATTTCGGTCTCCATTGTTCGCGTTTCAAAGTTCACGTCACGTGTGAATCGCACGATTTTCCCCGTGAAAGAACGGCCAATAGCATCCACGCGAACCTGCATCGGATCGCCAATATGAACAAACTGCACATCGTTCTCCGGGATTGGCATGCGCAGGCGCAACAAGCCGCTCTGCGAGAGCCGTACGATCGGAATGTCCTGTTCATTTGAGTTGGTGCCGCTCTGGATCAGCGCGCCAGTATCGGCATAGCGCCAGACGATGACTCCGTCCAGTGGCGCCACCACGTTGGTGTAGTTCTGGAGCGCTTGCACCCGGTCGTTGTCCGTATGGGCTACCTCGGCATGCTGCTGCGCCCCGGCTGCGGCGGCCTTGGCCGCCTCCACTTGCGACTCCGAGGACAGGTCCTTGCTCTCTGCATCATCCAGTTCCTGCTGCGCAATCAAGCCTGGTTGTGCCTTTGATGTCTCAAGCAATCTCTCATAGTCCGCATGCAGAGCCGAATGGATCGCTTCTGCGCGTTTGATCTCATGCTGCGCGCTAAGCAGATCGTCCTTTGCGCGCTCCACCTCGAAAACAGTTCCCTTCAACTGAGCATTCAACTCCGGCACTTCCAATTTCGCCAGGGTCTCTCCCTTGCGCACCCGGTCGCCAATATCCACGTTGATCTTCACCATGAAGCCAGTCACTTTCGGATGAACATCCACCACCTGATAAGGCTGGAATTGGCCGGCAAGGCTTAGTGTGTGAGCAATGTCTCCGCGCGTGGCCGTAGCCACTTTAGCCGTTGAAGTCTCTGCGGCGTTCGCACCGGGATGTTGACTCTTGAAATCGCACGCAACGATGGCGGCCAAGGCAGGAAATATCATTCCCGCGGCGAGAATTGAGGAGGATCGCTTTCGCATATCTCGAATGCACCTCTAAATGGTGTTTGGGTTGAAAGGCCGGGGACGGCGGGACAGGTTCTCAAACGCAGAATGCGTACCGCTGCATTCGACCATTGAACCTGATCGAGCACTTCAGCATCAGCTTTAGGGGAATGGCTAGGCGAGAACCGGAGGTGGACGAACGAAGTGGGTTCTTAAGTGAGCGCGACGGAGATGCCACAAACCGCTTGCGCGCCGCTGCCTCTGACCTGACAATGGCGGGTTCAATATGCTGAGGACCAGCAACAGAAAGAAGACGACGACGGTAGGGACGATGTAAATTACCTTCGTAGATGTTCGAGTGCGAACTACCAGTGGGCTTTCCGTGGAACTGGATTGCTCGTTTTTGGAGAGCAGTTTGGCCGTCGGAACATGATGAGAAGCCGCCTCGGGCGGATCATACAGGGACAGCTTGTATTGCAGGCCCCAGGTGAAGAGGCAAAAAGCCAAACCGATGCACGCGGGTGTGCCCATGCGACTAAACGACCGAGTTTTGCTCCAACTTTGCATAGCCACCGGGACTCTTATTCAGACCTACAGGTACTGGCCTTCGCAACAAATTGCCGTAGCGGGAGGAGAAACCTCATGTTCTTTGATAGCACAACGACACAAGAAGGTTGCTCAGTCATTTTATATCTTACGCTTTCATAAGAAGAATTGCCCAATTCATGGATGCTGCACGGGATTATCCTGGAGAGTCCCCTAAATGCCACCCGTTTGGACGGGTCACGATGAAGGCAGCAGCCCTTGCCCTTCCAATTTTCATGGTTGCTCCGATGCTCGTAGCCCCTAAAGGTGAATCCAGCCGCCAAGGATGAGCGAAAGCGATCCCAGCGCGACGAAGAGCCAGAGAAGAACCCCCTGAAGGAACGGTCGAACGCCAACTTCGCGGAGAGTCCTCATGGAGAGCCCAGTTCCAATCAGGTAGAGCGTGACAGTCAGGCCGATAACGCCAAGATGCTTCAGCACCGGATACGCGGGCTGGAAGATGTGAACGTAGGTGTCGGCGACCGCCGCGAGGCAGAAGAAGAGAATGAACCATGGCCATTGGATACGCGTTTTGCTCTTGTTTGCCATTGCGGTTCCGATCGAAAGCGGCACGATCCATAGGGCGCGGGCCAGCTTAACGGTCGTACCGACTGCAAGAGCCACCGCTCCGTACTTCGCTGTCGCGCCGACGACTGAACTTATGTCATGAATCGCCAGCGCCGACCACAGGCCAAACTGCGTCTGCGTCAGGTGCAGCACTGTTCCGATTACCGGAAACGTCAGCAAGGCAACCGAGTTGAGCACAAAAACAGTTCCGAGCGAAACAGCAATCTCTTGCTGGGTCGCATTGGTGATTGGGGCAATCGCGGCAATGGCGCTGCCGCCACAGACGGCCGTTCCGGCCGAGATGAGATACGAGATTCTCTGCTTTACGGCCAATAGTCTTCCCAGGCCCCAGCCCAGGAGCAGAGCGATGCTGATGCTTCCTGCGGTATAGATGAATCCGGAACGGTCCGCCTGCATAACCTGCTGCAAATCCATTCCGAATCCAAGTCCCACCACGGACGCCTGCAGTAGCAGCTTCGATAACTGCTTTGCTTCAAGATGAAAAGGATGAACGAAACTGAAACCGTAGATGAGACCGCCGGCCAATGCAATTGGTGGAGACACCAGGCCGCTGGCCGCAATAATCAATCCGATGAAGAATACATTTTTGGACACATATCCAGTGTTCCCGAAGAACACGTCGTCGTCCAAGCAGAAGTACTCATGGCCTATTTGCGAATCTTATGGACCCCCGCAGGTTCTGGCTGCCTAACTTTGAAAGACGTTCTTTGCAGGCCTGCGCGTGCAATGATAAACCTGCGGAATTCAAAGGCCAGGCCCTGCGGCTCGGGGCCAGATGCATAGACAACAAGGAACTCGCGCTTGATACGCAACCCTTCGATATCGACAATCTTGAAGTTGTTCCCAATCCTCAGGTCCTTCGCAATTGCCCAGCGGGAGACGAATCCAATCCCCAGCCCCGCCTCTACTGCGGATTTGATCGCCTCGGTTGAATCAAGTTCCATCACAATCTGCAACGAACTCCGCTTTACGCCTTGGTGCTCGAGCGCCATCTCGATCACATGCCGAGTGCCCGATCCGCGCTCTCGCATCAGCAGGGGAATTGAGGCGATTTCAGAACAGGAAACCGAATTGCGCTCTGCCAACTCGTGCGCGGTGGATGCGATCAGCACCAATTCGTCTTCAAGAAACGGCTCCGTCTTGACCTCCCGGCTTCGCGCCGGACCCTCGATGAACCCCAGCGCGATTCTCTGCTTCTCCACCGCCTCCACAATGTGCTCCGTGTTGCCGCTGATCAGAGTGGAGTGAACACGGGGATGCTCTCGACGAAACTCTCCCAAGAGCCGAGGCAACACATACTGCGCAATGGTTGTGGAGGCTCCTAGCGCAAGTTGCCCGGTGTGTTCTCCGGTTAACGCCGCAATCTCTTGCTCAGTCTGGACGAGAAGCGTCTTGACCTTTTCACAATAGTCCAGAAGAGCCTTTCCAGCAGGCGTTAGCGTTATGTGCGCTCCTGTTCGATCGAAGAGTTGAACACCGACATCCTCCTCCAGCGCCTTGATCTGGAGGCTCACAGCGGGCTGCGTGAGATACAGTTCCTCAGCGGCCTTGCGGAAGCTGAGTTGTTCCGCAACTGCCCGGAAGACCACGAGACGGAAATTTTCGAGGCTCGCCATTCGAAGATTAGAACACTGGCACACGATGGTCTGCGCGAGTACCGTTCAAGAACCGGTCTGAATCAGTGTTGAACGTTAGCCGTGGGCCACAGTATTGTCGGCCATAGCCAACTCGATCTTGATCTCGGGCGGGGTTAAAAGGGTATTGTGAATCAGGCAGTGATGCACGGAACGCATGAGCCCCTCCGTCTGTTCTTCCGAGAGAGAGACGGGGCAAACAACATGAATGCGGAAGTTGCCAACGCGGGCAGGCTGTTTCAACTTTTCGGCGGTCACTGTAACCTCCCCCCCTGTCTCCGCGAGATTGCGTGTCTTCAGATACTGCATGGCATAGAAAGCCGCGCAAGACCCCAACGACGCAAGCAGCAACTCCGGAGGCGTCATTCCGGAGTCTTCGCCGCCATTTTCCGCGGGCTGGTCGCAGAGAATCGTATGTGACCGAGACTGGATGGAGAACTTCGCCTGATCGAGATGCGTGATTGTCACTTCCATCATGGTTTTCCTCTTCCATTAGAAGAAAGCCACGGGGGCGATGATTCGTTACAGAATCGCGGATGTTTTTCCTTCGATGGGAATAACCAACATACGCAGATACTCGCGTGTAAGGATGGCGCGCAATCGAGGCGCGACGGCCGGGTCACAGGGAATCTCCAGGGACCGGCAGCGATCGATGGCGGCGCGCAATTCGCGCAGAAACACCACGCAGGACGGGCACGCCTCGATATGTCTCCGCATCTGGTCGCAGCTAAGAGGTTCCACTCTGCCATCTAGGTATTCGGAGAGGTTGGCGAACAGTTCGCGACACTCAGAAGGACGTTGCGCACCGTTGGCCCTGGCCCCCTTGGGCATCTTCATGAACCGTTTAGCATTCTCCGGATGTTCAGGAGCACCCCTCAGGAGTTGGTTCATCTCTTTGCGCACGCTTAGACGTGCCCGATGAAGCCGAATCCGAACCGTTCCCTGCTGAAGTGAGAGAATCTGCGCAACCTGCTCGGTCGTCAACTCTTCCATATCGTGAAGCACAAGAACAATGCGTAACGGCGCCGCGATGCGCAAAATCGCCTGATGCAGAAGATGGTGCTGCTCGGCGGCCAGAAGTTCTCCTTCCGGTCCCCTCGCGGCATCCTGCAGCATTCGCCCCAGTTCTTCATCGTCCGGCATCAACTCGTCGAGCGAGAGGACGCTTGCCGGGGCGTGGGCAGGCTTGCGTCGCATGCGCCAGCAGCGGTTTCTGGTGACGGTATACAGCCAGACAGCCATCTCCTGCGGACTCTGGATCTTGGCCAGGTGCCCGAGAGAACGGGAAAGCACCTCCTGCATGGTATCTTCCGCATCTTCCGGATGCCCGCAGACCTTCATGCTGAAGGAATACACCGTATTCTGAAGCAATCCGATCGCTTCTTCGACGGCTTCCGGAGTGTTGCGGCGCAAGAGGTCTGTAGCTCGGATCAGTTCAGGTCGCATTGCATGGGGTCGTTGTGTGCAAGACCAGTATATTCTCCTGTGTGCATGAACAGAGCCCCGTTCTCCTCAGAGACTCTTCGATCCACCGCGCAGAGTATTCAGCAAGAATGACCCCTTGCACAGGAGATCGTTGCAACCTCCCTTTTCAAAGCTGTCTCGATCATCTGAAGGCAGATTGGAGATACTTTCCTAAGCCAATCTCGCTCTTCGCCGTTTTCAGGTTTGGAGTCAGCGGCCAGCCATGCGCGCAGCAAGGCAAGTGCAAGCGCCATCTCGACGCCAGGACGGCTTTCCTCCAACCGAAACATCTGGCGGTAGACCTCATCTTTGAGCTGTTCGCCTTGATTTCGATGCGGCTTTCTCGACCTGTCTGCTGGTTTCGGCGGCGTCATGGCTGCACTATTCCTTCTCACTTGGCAATGCCGCAGCCAACATCCTTCAGGCCCACGGCGCGTAGGATGTTCATGGGCGGACACCAGTTTGTGAATGCCGACTGCAACAGGTTGACCCCGACGAAGACCGTCAGCCAGAGCCAGTAGAGGGAAAAGAAATGTGCAAGAGCAAGCGATAAAAGCACTATGACGCCCGCCATCAGGCGCACACCGCGTTCGACTGTCATAGCGAATCTCCTCGTTCGGTTTCATGTTCAGGCCCGGATTTCCACCCCACCGACAAGGACCCGTCGTTGGGGGCCCCAGATTGGCGCCCGGAGTGAACCATGTAGTAAAGCACTGGAATGGTAGGCCACGAGAGAAAAGTCGAAGCAACCGCTCCCGCAATTAACGACAAGGCCAGCCCCTGAAAGATTGGATCGGTAAGAATCACGCTTGCGCCAACGACAACTGCTGCTGCTGTCAGCAGCATGGGGCGGAACCGAGTTGCGCCTGCATCGATCACTGCCTCGGCCAATGGCATTCCCTGGCGAATGCGAAGCTCGATGAAGTCAACGAGGATGATCGAGTTGCGCACGATGATACCGGCGCCGGCGATGAAGCCGATCATCGAGGTTGCAGTAAAGAATGCGCCCATAATCGCATGAGCGGGCATGATCCCGACCAGGGTGAGTGGAATGGGAGCCATGATGATCAATGGGACGATAAAGGAGCGGAACCAGCCCACTACAAGCACGTAGATGAGTACCAGCACCGCAGCGAATGCAAGGCCCATGTCGCGGAAGACCTCGATCGTGATGTGCCATTCACCGTCCCACTTCATCGAGTAGTGGTCTGTTGACTCCGGCATCGACGCGTTATAGCGGGCCAGCATGTATCCGGCCGGAAGGGCGAGATGGTCGAGGTCCTTGTTCATCTTCATGATGGCGTAGACCGGGCTTTCCACCGCCCCAGCCACATCCCCGGTGACATATACCACTCGACGCAGATTCTTGTGATAAATGCTTGGCTCGATCGTTTTGTGCTCAAAGATCACCAACTCGCGCAATGAGACCATGACCCCATCGGTGCCGGGTAGGCGGATATTCTCCAACCCCTGCTCAGAAGAACGGTCCGCGCGCTCAAGTTCCACGGTTGCTGGCACTGGCTCCCGTGTTGTCCGATCATGGATCAGGCCAACCTCCGTTCCCGAGATGGCAAGCGCCAGGGCATGGGCCACGTCAATGACCGCGATGCCGTGCTCAGCCGCCTTCACCTCATCCACATGCATCACAAGTCTGGGCTCTGGGTCCTCGACATACCAGTCGGTGTCAACCACCCCTGGCGTGTGCTGAAAGATGGTCTTGATTTGTTGGGCAACCTGTGTCTGACCAGCCAGGTCCGGACCGTAAACCTCGGCCACCAAAGTTTGCACCACCGGCGGCCCCGGTGGAACCTCGCTGACCTGAATGCGCGCGCCGTACGCGTTGCCGATCGCGTCGAGCAACGGACGAAGCCGTTTTGCAATAGCATGGCTCTGCACGCTGCGTTGCTTGGCAGGCAACAGATTGACTTGAATGTCGGCCTGATTCGGCTGGCGGCGCATATAGTAGTGGCGCACCAACCCGTTGAAGTTATACGGGCCAGACGTTCCGGTGTAGGTCTGATAGTTCAGCACCTCCGGCTGCCGCGCAAGTTCTTCGCCCAACGCCTGGGCCACGCGCGCTGTCTGTTCCAGCGGTGTGCCATCGGGCATATTGATGACCACTTGCAATTCGCTTTTGTTGTCGAAAGGCAGCATCTTGACGCGAACTAGTCCGAGGGGCACCAGCGCCACCGAGACCAGAAGCAGCACCACTACTCCAATAAAAAACAAGACGCGATTGCGTGCAGATTGGATCAGAGGCGTCATGATGCGGCGATAGATTCTAGCCCGCCAGTTCTCTATCTCCGGTTCTAGGATTTTGGCCCCTTCCAGATGTCTACCTACGAGCCGGAGGGCAGCCCAGGGCGAAACTACAAATGCAACCAGCAGCGAGAAGAGCATGGCTGCCGATGCGCCCACGGGAATGGGTCGCATGTAGGGTCCCATCAAGCCTCGGACAAAGGCCATGGGCAGCACCGCCGCAATCACAGCAAACGTGGCAAGAATGGTTGGATTGCCCACTTCGGCCACCGCTTCCACCGCAACTAAACTCATCGGGCGCCCATGATTCTTCGGCAACCGAAAGTGGCGCACCATGTTTTCGACCACGACAATGGCGTCATCGACAAGAATGCCAATTGAGAAGATCAACGCAAACAACGTAACGCGATTGATGGTGTAGCCCAGGAAGTAAAACACCGACATCGTGAGCGCCAGCGTAACCGGAATGGCCAGCAGAACAACCCCCGACTCGCGCCACCCCAGGAAGAGCGCGACAAGCAGAGTTACGGATAAAGTGGCCAGCAATAGGTGCTCCAGCAGTTCGTCCGACTTGTCCTTCGCCGTCTCTCCGTAATTCCGCGTGGTGGTCACCGTCACGTCGTTGGGTATGGTCAAACCCTGCATCTCATGCACTCGCTTGAGAACGGCGTTGGAGATATCGGTCGCGTTGGTCCCCTTGCGTTTGGCCACGGTAATCGTTACGGCCGAATACTGGCGCGCGCCCTCCGATGCTGTGGAACCCGCGTTCGTCGTGCCGTAGACCACGTAGTCCGAAGGCTCCGCGGCACCATCGACAATCTTGTCAGCCACGTCGCGCAGATACACCGGATGCCCACGAACCACGCCTACTACCACGGCTTCCAGATCCTCGCGCCGGGTGAAGAGGTTGCCGGCGTCAACGCGCACCTCCTGATTGTTATCAGAGATGTTTCCTGCCTGCACGCTGGCATTTGCGGCTTGCAAATGTCCAACGATTGCCATAGGCGATAGACCGTAGGCACTCAGCTTTTCCGCACCCAGCACAACGCGCATGGTGCGTGGAAGACCGCCGATGATCGTCGTTTCAGATACATCGGAAATCTGCGCAATGTTGTGTTGCATCTCGTCCGCGATGGCGCGCAGTTGATAGCCGTTATAGTGCTCGCCCCACAGCGTCATAGCCAGGATTGGCACATCGTCAATAGAGCGGGCCTTGATCAGCGGCTGTGATACTCCGGGCGGCATGCGATCGAAATTCGAGTAAAGCTTGCTATAGACCTTGATCAGCGCGTCTTCCTGCGGCGTGCCGACAAGAAAGCGCACAATCACCAGGCTTTGGCCCGGCGCCGACGTCGAGTACACATATTCGACGCCGGAAATCTGATGTACGAGGTTCTCGATTGGCAGTGTCACACGCTCTTCCACCTCGGCCGGGGATGCACCCGGCATGGCGGTAGCGATGTCCAGCATCGGAACAAGAATCTGAGGTTCTTCTTCGCGGGGAATGATAACGACTGCGAAGATTCCGATGGCCAGAGACGCGGCAATGAAGAGCACCGTCAGCTTGGAGTTGATGAATGTATGTGCCAGCCGCCCGGCAATTCCAAGGTCTTGCGTCATGGCCGTACCTCAATGCGCTTCCCGGTGAGGTTCCGATCGGAGGGTTCGTCAACGAGTTTGTCGCCAGTGGAAATGCCCGACAGGACTTCGACGAGATTACCTAGCGGTGCACCAAGAGTAAGGTAGTGGAGTTGCGCAATCCCCTGGCCATCCAGAACGTACGCACAGCTGAGCGAACCGCGCGAGACGACGGCGGAGCGCGGAATGAGTATCGCCTGGCGGGCGCCATTAGCAAACTCGGCTGTTCCATACATGCCCGCGCGTGCCTGACTTGAGGACGGCAAGTCGATCTTGACCAGAAAGCTGTGACTCGATGGATCTGCGGCAGGAACAATCTCGGCCACTGTCCCCGCCAGGTTTGTCCCCCCAACACTTGTCGATGAGCCGCCATTGATTCCCACTTGCACCTTCATCCCCTTATGTATCGCGGCAATTGCCGACTCATCCACCGAGGCTTGAAGTTGCAGAGCCCCGGCCTGGTCCACCTGGAGCAGAGGCACGCCAGGTGCGGCCATCGTTCCTGGATCAGCCATCCGCGCCGTCACCACGCCTGCGAAGGGCGCAATCAGACGCGTATAACTCATCATCGTGCGCGCCCCGCTCTCCTGTGCTCGCGCCGCATCGGTCTGCGCACGCACTGCCTCAAGATTTGCCGCCGCTGCCTCGGCGCGCCGCGACACTTCGTCCATCTCCTGCGGACTTACGCTCTTCTCGGACTCAAGCTGCTTGTAACGGTCCAGCGTGCTCGCCGACAGAGCGGCGTTCGTCTGCGCCGCAGCTTGCATGTTGAGCGCAGCCTTCACGCCCGCCTGTGCCTGCTCCACCTGTGCGCGCAATGCCGCATCGTCGAGAACCACCAGCGTTTGTCCGGCCCGAACGTTGTCTCCCTCGCGAACCAGCACCTGCTGGATACGGCCCATCATCTGAGCCGATACCACCGCGGTTTCCCTGGCATGAACAGTGCCCGTAGATCGCAGGCTCACAGGAACCTGTTGCTCCTGGCTTTCAACAACCCGCGCCTGCATGGTTTGTGCGGCTCCTGAAGTTGCAGCAGGTTCACCGCCATGGCAGCCGGCGATCATCGCCGCGGAAGTGGCAAGCAAACTTGCCCATACGACATTTTTCATTGCATTTCCTCCGCGGCATCGGGGGTCAAAGTCCCGGTAGCGTATAAAAGTTCGCTATAGGCCATGACATTGCCGTACACGGCATGCCAGTAATTGGATTGGCTCTGCCGTTCGGCGTCCTCAGCCCGCAGCAGATCGGTGATGGTGGCAAGTCCCGCGTCGTAGCGGTTCTTCAGAATGCGCAGACTCTCCGCCGATTGATCTATCGCAGCCCGCGCCGTCTCTAGCTGCAGTGCCGCTGTCTGCCGGTGAATGTGCGCCTGGCTCACTTCCAGGCGCAGATGTTGCTCGGTGGCAGCCACTTGCGCGTCGACCTTCTGTTTCGCCGCGCTCTCCCGCGCCAGTTGTGCTCGCTTACCAATAGGCAGAATGTCCACGCTTATCTGAACACCGGCCACCCAGTTGTTTCCGCCCGGGCCGCCAAACGATGTGCGGTCTTCTTCCCAGTTGCCATAGGCGCTTACGCGTGGGCCGAAGTCAGATTTTGCCGCTCCCACGGCGGACGCCTGCGCCGATTGCGCCTGTCCTAGCGCTATTAAGTCAGGACGCGTCTTTGCAGCTGTCGCGATCTCCTCATCTAGCGCGCCCTGCGGAAACGTGTGCGGTTCAATCGGCTTCAGCTCGGTTGCCTTCAGATCCGGCGCGCCCATCGCCTCGCGCAACGCCGACCACGCCAGTTCAAGGTCGCCCTGTGCCGCAATCAACTCCTCTTTGCGTGCGGACCCATTCACTTCAGCCGACATCCTGTCAGTCTCCACCGCAAGGCCGGCCTTCACGTGCTCATCCACTGATCTCAGCAGCGCCGCTGCCGTCTCCTGCTCATGCTGGGCCACAGCAGTCTCCCGCTGTGCATACAGCACTTGCTGGTACGCACCAACAACGCGGAAAGCGATCTGCTGATCGACCGCCCTGGCAGAAAACGAGGCGCTCTCTTTGAACAGATCCGCCCGGTGAATCTCCCTCTGTGTCTTGAAGGAATCGAACGCCAACCATTGCCCAGAGAAGCGCGTGGAAAAATTGCCAATGGGCTGAGGGAAGTTCAAAGCGTTCAGCGCAAAATCAGCCTGCGTGAATTGCCTCTGCCGCAGCCGCGTTCCAAACGCATACACCGGATCGTTGCCGCGCGAGATGTCTTCTGTAAATCCAAGCTGCGGCAGAAGCTGGGTGCGTGCCATACTGGCCGCCGACTTCGCATCCAGATTGCCGGCACGCGCAATCGCTGCCTCAGGGCTTTGCCCCAGGGCCTGATTGATGGCTTGCCGAAGCGTCAGAGGGTCCTGCGCACCGGCGGCCAATCTCCCCATCGAGAACAGGAGAAAGAGGCCCAGATATAGGTAAAGGCGTGAACTCATTCGGTGAGATGTCCTTGGGTGGTGCTTTCATAGGATTAAAGTCACGGAATGGGGATTTCGTTACAAGCGACGTCAAAGGAATTCGGCCTACGGTTGCAAGGCGGTGCCGGATCTGATTCCGGGGCACGGGAACTTCAAACAACTATCGACAACCCAATGCGTTAGGGTCGAGGGCTGGCGCGGTGTTCCGTAGGTCTAGCCTAGCCATTGCTCCCCGTTTCCTCTGGGAGTGCCTCAGTAGCCAAACCGTGAATCCGTTTCCAGCCCCCGCCACATCGCACCCAGCGTGCGGATTTCCCGCACTGGGCGCACCTGTTTGCTTCTTGCCTAGGTTTACAAAAGCTCACCTTCCGATCATTGCCTTAACTGCATACGCCATGAAAGGGGACAGTGAGCGCTTCATTGCTGCAGGAATGGATGCATACATCTCAAAGCCGATCAATGCCGCGACTCTTGAATCTGCGATGGCGATAGCGTTTTACGGGGCTGGCGCGAGCGGGCAGATCAAGAGCCCAACCAAAAATGCATCGGAAAGCGAGCCCGAATGCGAGGTCAGCTGGAGCGAGGCGGAGACCCTGAAAAAGCTTGGAGGGGACAATCAACTCCTGCAAGAGGTAATCGAAATCTTCTTAGAGGAAGCTCCTAAACACTTAGCGGCATTACGATTCGGTTTGGAAGAAGAAAGTGGAGATGCAGTAGAACGGGCTGCTCATAGCCTGAAAGGAGAGTTGGGTTACCTAAGCATATCGGAGCTCTCAAAGAGTGCTCTTGAGCTTGAGGAGAGCGAACGGAACTCTGATCTCGAGAGCGTCTCGAGAATGCTGCCCACGTTCGAAGCATCTGTATGGCGCTTATTGATTTCGATTCGCAAATCAAAGAGCATGGCTTCCGAAGGGCAGCACGGGGCAGGACCCACGGGCGCGATTCCATCATGATCGGCATCATCAAAGCAGGCGCCCATTCAATGGGCTTCGATCAGCCAGGGGAGGCATGCCAGCGGGTCCTCGTCGCTGAAGATGATGCCATGTTTCGGAAGATTCTGCACAATTGGCTTCATAGCTGGGGATACCAGGTCACAATTGCGGAAGATGGTGCCAAGGCCTGGGAAATTCTGCAAGGGGATTCAGCGCCTCAACTACCCATCCTCGATTGGATGATGCCTGAACCGAATGGCGTGGAGCTTTGTCGATTGATCAGGGAGCGGAACAGCTCTCCCTACCAATACATTGTGCTTCTCACCGCAAAGGATGATAAGTAGGATCTCATCCGGGACTTAGCAGCAGGAGCCGATGATTATCTCACCAAGCCATTCGATAAGAATGAACTCAATGCTCGTCTGAGAACCGGAAGGCGGATCCTGACTCTTCAGGGCGAACAGATCAAGAACAGAGAGAAGCTGCAGTTTCAGGCTACTCACGACTCCCTAACTGGTATTTGGAATCGGAGGGCAATCCTGGAGACGCGGGTAGCGGATTGCACCGCATCGGCGGCGAGGGCTGCATTCTTGCTCCGACGAGCTTCACAATGCTTTAGGAAGGCAAGAACAGGCATTGCGATGAGTGCAGCGACGGTGATTCCGATTCCGGCAAAACTGGTTTCGGGCCGCAACCGAAGACCCAATGCCCCTACCGCAATCGCTGCAACCCCGAACGCCAGCACAAACAGCAGAACTCCGGCGAAACGGCTTGCCCTTCGTTCCGAAATAGGCATGCTCGGAACCCACTGCAAGAGTACAACTGTAGCTGAAAGTAGCTCTACCAGGCTGTCGGAGCCGAAGGCCAACATCGCGGGACTGTGAGCCTTTACAGCTGCATACGCAGAGACACCGAACTCCACTAGCATCCATGCGAGTGTGACACTCTGTAACCAAAGCACTGTAGCACGCTGCTACTCTACAAGCCTTCGAAATCCCTGCACACTCAGGACAAGGGCATCGCTGGTGGGGCATCTAAAGTAGCTAATGAGTCCGCCGGAAGGTTCGGAGATATCGGATAATTCGTCCCATGGAGCAAGCGGGACATTGTGTACGTCACAAACAGGAGGATCCGAGTCCTTCCGTTTAAAGCACTGTTCGGTCATGTGTTTTTCCCGAATGGATTTTACAGAGAACCGTCCTGGCGCGCAATCAATTCCTCTACCAGAGACTCAAGGAGTGCACTCAGATTTCGTTGCAGGTGGCAAATGACCACCCTTGATTCTGGCGTGCTCTTCATTAAGGCCCTCAATCCACCTGAAGGCTTGGCTGGCTGACATCGACACCGGTTGCCGCTTTAACATTTGTTCACCGCAAATACCGCAAACCACCGAGCATGGGCGCACGTCGGCGTCATAACCGATGATGACGGCTGGAAGGGGAAGCATTGCGGCCATGCTACGCCGGGAAAGCGATATCTGTAAACGCACGAAAGCCCCTCGTTTCCGAGAGGCTTCGCGGGAGACCCGAGGAAAGATTTTGCAATGGAATGACGGTACGCTCAGGGCCGATTGATGTCAAATCCTACGAGTGCGTTGGTTGCCTGCTCCCCGGATGTTTGAGCATGGCGTGTTCTTCAAACAGGCGCTCGATCCACCGAAGGGTTCTTTCGGCTGACATATGCGACAGTTCCCTTTTCAGCAGTTCTTCACCGCAGCGACAGCAGATCACCGAGGACGGACACAAATTTCCGTCATAGCCCACGATTACTTCGATAGGCGTCTGCACCCCGACAGGCTACACCGAGAAAATATCATCTGTAAATGAAAGAAGCTCTTTCAGATAGAGAGATTTTCTAGATTTGATGGTAGCATTTGGTAAATAATCGGGCGATGAAATTGATTCTCATGAAAACTCGATGGAGATTGGCATATGGTTGAAAACTGCTTCAAGAAGAAAGACTCCGATCCGTCCTCCTGCGGCCTGCATGGTGTACTCCTCATTCCCCGCAAAGAGCTACTCGATCCTGCCGCGCCCTATCTCGGATACATTACTTGCTTGGAATGCCCCCGAAGCGGGAATTTGGTTCTGGATGTGCAAGGTTTCCGCGAGCGACTGTAAACCCAGATTATGACTGCCGGCCGGTGCCAGTTGGCGAAAACATGGGCTTTGCACTTGTTGAGGCCAATTCCAGGAGGAAACGGAACCCTTTCGACCCTGCCGAGATGGCGAATCCAGACACGACTCACGATGCATATCCGAAAAGATAGAATTGCGGATATGACCTCACGCAAAGCCCGGGAGCTAGGGGGCGCTCGCACCGCAAGCTTAAGGTTCAAATTGACATTCCTTGGGCTCCTGCTGATTACATGCCTTTCAAAGTTGCAATCCCAAACTGTCGCAATGACGGTTGATGATCTCCCGTATGCGCCTGGCGGTTCAAAGCCTCCTGGCCCGGAGGACGCGAAAACCGCCGAACTGATAAACAAGAAGCTTCTTCACGCGTTCTCACATACGCACATTCCGGTGACAGGATTCGTGATTGAACAAGACGTAGAACGAATCGGCACAAGCACAGGTAGGAAGATACTCAAGAAGTGGACAGGACCGGGATTTGATCTTGGCAACCATACGTACTCGCACGCCGATTCTGACACTTTTTCAGGTGATCATTTTGAGCAGGAGATCGTACGCGGCGAAAGCACAATCGGTCCTCTATTACAAAGTGTCTCCCGCAAACCACAATATTTCCGATTTCCTTATAACCACACAGGCGACACCAAAGAGAAACACGACTCTATCGCTGCGTTCCTCGCTGCTCGCGGGTATCGACTCGCTCCTTGCACCATCGACAACTCTGATTACGAATTCGACCCAGCCTACGTTCTTGCCATGAAGCGCCATGACAAGGAAACGGCCGCAAAGCTCCGCGCCGACTATCTCTCATATACAGCAGCGGAAATCGACTGGTACAGCAAACTCGATAGGCAAGTCTTTGGCTATGAAGTACCCCATGTCATGCTCTTGCATGACAACCAGCTCAATGCGGATACAGTTTCGGACATTATCGCGCTCTTCGAGCAACGTGGCTATCGTTTCGTTACCCTAACGCAGGCTCTGCAAGACCCCGCTTACGCCACGCGAGAGACCTATATTACCAAGTTTGGCCCCATGTGGGGGTACCGCTGGGCAAAGGAGCTTAACGTAAAGGTGAATGGGAGCGACGAACCCGATCCTCCAGCATGGATCAATCAGTACGTGAAGGAAGCCCATGCGGGGGCAAACTGACTCCTCGTTTAATTCAGAGGAAGGCTGGCACGTAAAGAACAGTCCAGAGTTCCCGCATAGTCCCGAGTGACCGCCAATCGGCAGTAACCTTCCAGTACGCACCCCACACGGCCAAAAACTCGCAACGATCCCAAGATTGATCGTCAGATGGCGATAACTGGGCATAGCGCAATCTGAGGCGCCGTTCGAATGGCGCAGGTACCCTTGACGTAATATAGGCATGTTTTGCGCAAAATGCGAAGGGCCTTTCTACCGTGGCTATCTGGGGGTCCAATGAGGATGGCTGCTAAAGAGTCCTCCGAGAAAGCCGAGTTGATATACCAGGAATGAGCCGAAACAAAGACTAACCATGCCCGAAGCGGTTCCAAGATGCTGGCTTAGCTTGGAGAAACGGTCTCCGGCAAATGTAAGTGGGACTGCGATTGCGGCAGTCATGCACATCATCCCAATCATGGTTCCAGCGCCGAAGATCAGCAGATAGACAGTTGCCCAGACAGGGTTGTGAATAGTCGACAAGACGAGCAGCGCGACAGCCGCAGACCCGGCAAGCCCATGGACAAGACCAATAACGAGAGGTCTCAGGCATTGATAGAGACCGAATCGGCCTACCGAGTTGTCGAGCCACCTCTCCATTGTTGTTCTACCGTTGCCCAGCTGTGAGGGGGCGGGCGTGATCGAAGATGCGGCAATTGCCGGCGTGCAGTAGCTTGTCACCTTCTGCATTAGACCGGAGAGGTTTAAGACGCCGAGCAGCATGAGCATGACAGCGACGCTGAACTCCATGGATAGCCCCAGGCGGGGTGGAATCTCGACCCCAAACAGAATGATCAGCGAGCCGACGATAAAGATTGTGATAGTGTGACCCAGACCCCAGACGGACCCGATGAAAGCGGCATTGCGAATGCTCCGCTGCTTGCTGACGATGGTTGAAATGGCAACGACGTGATCGGCATCGGTGGAATGCCGCATTCCGAGGATCAGGCCCAGAATTGTAACGAACAGAATGGGCCCTAGTCGCAAATGGGTGCCGAGATGAACTGTGGAGAGGGCTTGAATTGCAAGTATCAGGCCGAGGGACGTGATGAATGCTGAGGACGCGGCCGGAAGCCAACGCCGGGTAAGCGGGCCGTCAATCTGAAGGCGAGTCATGAAGCGGCGCGCGTAGACCATCAGCATTCCAAAGCTGATGAGAACACCGGCAAGTCCTACACTGAAGGCCACAATCAGGAAGAAACCCATGCCGATCCTGTGCAGAGCGAAAGCGCTCAAGAGCACGATCAGAGCTGCCGGGCATGGAATGATTCCGCCAGTGATGCCCAAGGTCATGAGCTGTCCAAGGCTTACAGATTGTGCCGGAATCCTGCCGCCATCGCCCGGATCGCAATCTGTCTCGTTGCTCTGGGAACGCTTCCAAAACGTCCAATGGCTGTGGCATTCGCCGGGGGTATGAAAATGATCCGTGGCTGTGCCGGTCAACCGGCGCATGAGCATATAGCAGCCCAGCCCCGCTATCGTGATCCCAGAGAGTACACCGAGCCAGGGATAGAGTTGCTCTGGAACAACATAGCGCGAAGCGTACAGGGTGATTGCGCCAAGAGTGAATACGCCGGCCGTATGCGATACAGTCACGATCAGACCCAGAAGAACTGCATGACGTGCCGTTCCTTTGGAGCCAACAAGGTAGGCGGCGACAATTGTCTTGCCATGGCCAGGCTCCAATGCGTGCAGCCCCCCCAGACCGATCGCAATGAGAGCCGCGGTAAACAGGAACCATACACTCAGATGCTCGGCCTGAACCAGCTCCGTGAATCTGCTTCGCGGCGTCTGCTGTCGATTGGCCTGGAGATGCATGGGTGTCCATGGTGCTCGTGAAGATTCAAGTGACGATGCGACAGAAGGAGCTTCTGCACGCTTGAACGCCCTGGGAGGAACACCTTTTACGCGACCCAGCTGTTCACCCGCCACAGCCTCAGGAACTGCTGCTGGCTGTGACGAGCGCACTCGCCGCGTATTGGAAACTATTTCCGGGAACGCAGGCAGCGCTGCTATCAGCAAAGCTTCGAGATCCTGCGGCGGGCTAGTCAGAAGATCGGTTGGATAATTGCTTAACTCGGCGCTGCGATCCGTTCCGGGGACCGAGCTATGCAGCAATGAACCTGCGGAGGCCAACGCAACAATCTCTTTCCATCCAGTGTGCCCTGGGTAGTTGTTGTCAGCATATTGAAGACTCACATCCTGGCGCTCAGCGCTCGATAAGGTCGATGGGTAGGGAGCTTCGTAGACAAAGCCCATCTTCATAGTGGGTAGGCCACCCGCGCCGGGAGGAAAGATCACTCCGCTGGAAATGAGGCGAAGGGAAGCCGGTTTACCATTCACATTGAGGATGAGGCCGCGTCCAAGCTCCACTCCACGGGCAGCCACGTAGTTGATGACTGCCGCAGAATCAGGATCGATCGCAGTTGTAGGGATGCTAGCTTGCTGCATTTCTTGGAATGTGGGAATCTCCGCCAGGTCAATGAAGTACCGGACGCGGATGCCGTTACTCTCCAGGGTGACCTTGGAGTAGTGGTTGACACTGAAATTGCCCATGGGATGAGCCAAAGCAGAATGACATAGGCCAAGCAACAGAAGCAGCGGCAAACATTTGCGATATGTTCTAGCGAGTAAGGTCATTCGGGACTTCCTTCGATTCGGTTTGCGCATCAAGTGTGGAAAGAGCCTGTTTCGCCGCAGTCGCGTAAATCAGGTGGAAACGGGGGTTGACCTGGAGCGCTTCGGTCAAGTCACCGCGGGCCTGTTCGTGTTGTCCCAGGCCTTCTGCAATCATTCCCGCGTGAAACAGGATTAGTGAGTCCCGTGTCCCGAACCGCATGGCTTTCTCGCTTGCACTGGCGGCATCCGTTAGCTTTCCATTCTTATAGAGAGCCCAGGCCAGCGCATCCCACGTGTAGACGTCATGGCGGACTTCAAGCTCTTTCTGCGCGAGATCAAGGGCCTCTGCGAGTTTCAAATTGTGATCGGCATAGAAGATCGCCAGGTCGCGATTGTGCAGCACCTGGTTGATGTGACCGAGCAATCCAATGTATTCAACCAACGCAAATTGCTTTTGAGCCTCCGCCTTATCTCCGGTTTTTGCATAGAGGTCACCAAGCTCCGCAACAAAGATCGGCATGGGCACGACGGCGATGGCCTTTTGGTAGAGCTCAATCGCATCCACGTACCTGCCGTTGTTCGCCCTGAGCTTGCCCAGGGCCGCCAATGCGCGATAGTCGCCTGGATGTGTGTTGAGTGCGTCAAGGTAGGCCGAATTCGCGGAACCGGAGTCACCGGCCTGCGTCTCGAATTCTCCCAGCTCGTAGTAGAGCCATGCCAGGTTCTCGCGCGGAAGCTGGGCTTCAACTCCTTCTGTCACTGCCGTCTTCATCAGGGCGATCGCCGCCGCCGTGTCGCCAGTGATGAACCGCAGATAGGAGAGCCGGCTGTCCCGCGCGTACGCGGCACGTGGGGAGAGTGTCATGTCGCGAGGTGTCAATCGGCCATAGGCGACGGCAGCCTTGTCGTACTCACCCATATCCGCGTATGCGTCGCCGACGATAGCAAAGGGAGAGACGTCGCCGGTGCCGAGCGAGAGTGCCTTCTGCGCATAGCTCAGCGCGTCGGCGAAGCGATGCTCTCCCATGTACACCTCGGCCATCGTTCCCAGTGCGGAGTCTGCGGAAAAGTCCGCCGACACGAGGTCGAGCGACTTGTTCAGGGACTCTTCAGCAAGCTGATAATCGCTTACGTCGCCGGTCTCTCGGGCACGCTGGAAATACCCGGCTCCCAATTCCGCATATGCTCCAGCATCCTTCGGATTGATCTCTACAGTAACTTGAGCGGCATGAATGAGGCGATTTGTGCCAGTCGGCTCGGGCGTCAGGAGAGCCACCGGTACGGGAGCGAAGACAGGAGAAATATTCGTCACGGTAACGGAGACGGGCGCTCGACTGCGATCCGGCTGATCCATTGCGACGAGAAACGTGCCCCCCACTGTAGACTGCAACAGATCATGCACCGGCACGATCTGAGTGGCATTCTGCCCGCGGCCTTGTGCCACCCCGTCGGGAGTTACAGACTTTAGAGCGTCGGCGGCAAATTCCGATGCAGGATTGGATTGAACTGAAAGTTTGAAGTACTTTACGGCGTCTGCACTGTGGTTGAGTCTCTGAGCGATATGACCGGCGTGATCGAAGATCTGCGCGCTTTGGATTCCGACCGCGATAGCCTTCTGCACGGCAGCATTCGCGTCCCGAAAGTTCGCATTGGCATACAGCGCCCATGCGTAGGCGTCCAGCGTCCACACATCCTGCCGCGCTCGAAACTCCTCCTGCGCCAATTGCAGTGCGGTTGGGGCTGTGTCAGGGTTCTCGGCGTACATCAGAATAAGATCGAGTTTCGATTCTTCAGTTGCGCTTCCAGGCCCGTTAACGAGCTGCTTGAACTCCGCATATGTTGTCAGCGCTTCCCTTGCTTCTCCTTCCGCCTCCTGTGCTCTTGCCAATGCAAAGAGAACGTGCGGATCATGATTGATCGACGCAGGCTGCCTCAAGAGTTGAACCGCGTCGCTCGCTCGATTTTGAGCCATGCGAACTCGCGCCAGATTCTCAATCGTACCGTGGAAGTGTGGAAAGATCCGCTCGGCGCCTTCAAGAGTCTTCTCTGCCGCTTCAGTCTGGCCCGATTCGATTTGAATCGACGCGATCTGGTTGGCGATCCACGCAAGGTCTCCCACCTCGGTTGGCGATGTCTGCGAATACGCGCGATCGAGAAACTCGATCGCGCCCTGCGCATCGCCATACAACATTCGCAGCCTTGCACCGACTAGGAGTGCTGGAGTGTTGTTGGGCCTCATATTCATCATCCACTGTGCATTCGTCTCAGCTTCTTGATAATTGCCAAGCGCAATGTCTGCTTCGGCGATATATCCATAGGTCATTACATCGTCCGGCGTGTGATGATTGAGAGCCTTTGCTCGCTCCCTTGCTTGAGCGAATTCATGGCGGCTCAGCATGAGCACTACCTGAGTCTTCTGCAACTGAAAGTCCGTGGAATCGAGTACCAGGCCTTGCGAAAGAGCCGTGGCCGCATCCTTCAGGAACTTGGAGTCGGCAGTCTCGCGGGCACGGCGTAGAAACGCAATGGCCAGTTCGTCGTAAGCCTGCACCTTCATGGGATCACTGTCGACCTGCAGCTGGGCCGCGACGATGCGCTGCTGCGCTGGTGTGTCTTGCAGAATGTCCGCGTCGCTCGACGCACTGTGCCGATCCGCTCCAGGTGAGCTCACTTGTTGGGCGAGGCCCATCCCGGATAGGAGGATGCAAAGAATGAATAGCAGTGTCTGGGGCGATTTCATAAGGGACCTTTTTCTCTGGAGTCTGAGAAAGTGGTTCTCTGCGCGGAGCTAGCCTTCGCGCAGAGAACGAGTTTAGGTTCAAACTGCATACCCGGTGTTATTGGGGACAGGCCGTGGGGCCACCCTGGTTTGCCGGTGGGGCATCCGAGTTCTGCGAGCTTGTTGAAGTCGGCTGATCGCCGCAGCCCGTAGGATCGCCCGGGCTGATATGTCGGCTGTCGCGTCCACTGTATGCATAGTGAACGTACGGGAACGTCTCCTGAGGAGGAACGTCGGGGGCGTTCACGCCATCGCCGAGCAGGTTGTTCGGGGCTACATTGAACGAAGGCCCGCTGAGAATGCCGCCTATGCCCACCCGCTCAACAATATCGACCACGTCATCGGTAAGACGGCGGCCGTTTGGGAACCCTGCAGCGTCGCCAGCGATCAGGCCCAGCCGCTTGCGCTTCGCCGCTGAGGTAGGGGCTACACCTGTGTTGAGGCGCAGCATATCTGCGATTGGCCCGGCGGGAGTTCCGCTCGGTGCGATCGGCGCCGCATAAGTGACGAGCGGCAGCAGATCGGTTCGCGGTGGGTCAGGGATCTTAAACCCATATACGGCATTGAACACTCTCGCAATAAGAGGATCAAGGTCGAATGCGGCAAACTGGCTGTCGTTCACTGGGAATGACATGCTCCAGTAATCCTTGCTGCCGGTACCGATGACCAGTTCATTGATCAATGGATTGCCGAGGCGCTGAACTTGAGCCAGGTCGCCCCCTTGTTGGACAAGGTGTTGGTCAAACCTTGGGGTTTGACGAATTGACACTCTTGCCCTTGAAGTTGTCGCCCAGGCGCCGATGGTGCCCTTCGGATCTGTGGCTGCGTGAATGGAGCCATCGCTTGTAAGTAAGCTAATGGGGACTTCGATGGCGATGGTGTTAACGTTGAATCCTGCGACCGAATCCGGTGCCGTATTGAGTTGATCGTTGGCGTCCTGCGCGGCAGTAAGAGCTTCGACACCAGTGCCGGCGCGATAGTTGAGGCTATCGAATGTCGCTCCGAGATCGATGAAGAAGGGATCTGCAACCGTGCCGGCGAAGACCCGGATATCGGAAGCGTCGCGACCTTGCAGGCTATAGATGCCCTGAGCAGCTAGGGAGTTGTAGTCCGGCATGGTGCGCGGACCCACATTGCTGGGAACGGCGATGAGCGGGTTGCCGGTCGTATTCGTCAGATCAATGGTCCTGCCGTCCTTGATCATGCTCACCGTGAACGTCTGCTGCAGACTCAGGCCCGCAGCCCCTTCGCCGCTCAGGGACGTGATCGCGGGAGGCACGATCGGCGTGCCGGGGGAGACAGGACTCGGCGAGTTTGCTGGTGCGTTCACTCCGTTGCCCGCTCCTGCAAAGCCAACTGGGAGTCCAGGACTGAGGATGTTGGTCTGAAACTGGAACCGGAAGACTACAGCGGGCAACGCAGTCTGATTGTTGTCGATGAGGATTTGATAAACGATCGATGGGTCGAATGGAAAGTAGTTCGGTCCATTGCTCGGCTGCAGAAACGGATCGACGTTCATGATGAAGGTTGCGCGGTCTGGATGATCGTAGCTGACAAACGCATAGAAATCGGTGATGTCAGCGGTGTGATCCAGGGCGGTTACGGGCGCCTCCCGGTGGCTAGACGCAATTGCGTCAGGCGGGATGGCAATCAGCAGACTCAACACGAGTCCTGCTACAGGCTTGAGTTTTGACATACGATCCTCCGAATTCGATTTGTTGGGGTGGGAGAAAAGGAGAACCTGAGGCAGTTGGGGGAAGGTTGGTCAGGAACTCAGGAGCTCCCAGTTCGTTGCCATGAGTACGCTGTCGCGTTGCATTTGGATTTCGGTTTCACGAAGAAATCAAGAAAATCCTGCAATCCAAATGCCCTCGACCGTGCGTAACCATTAAGTCAACGCCAAAACGCGCACGCCGTGTGCGTTTGCTGCAGCAGAAATGATCGCGTTCTGCGGAAAACCCGGAGCAGGCCTAACAGCATTAAATCCGAAGGTTTTGCCTGAGCTCGGTTAATGAGGTTTTGAAGAACACTGGCGCCATAGCTCGCCGAAAAGGCTGTCGTATCGACAAAGATTGACTGTTTCCTGCTTCGCGAGTTCCTGTGTCTACCCACCCCGATTACGGAGGCTCAAATGCCCGCTTCGAAGTCAATCTTCCCGGTTACTAGCGCAAAACAAGCTTTGTCGACTTTGGCCGGTGCATTTCTTTTTATTTGCGCCCTGCACTTGCCAGCATCTACTGGTGGCGGGATCTCTGGGAGCGTCGCTGACCCCAGTGGGGCTGTCATTTCGGGAGCCGCTCTTTGCCTGATCAACACGGCTCAGCAGACGACCCATCAAGCCGTTTCAGATGCGAGCGGCTATTTTTCCTTCCCCAATCTTCCCGTTGGCCACTACAATCTCACTATCTCGGCAGTCGGATTCAGAACATTGCTGAAGACGAATCTCAAGGTGGACACAGACTCTGCCCTTCGAGTTGACGCCTCCCTTGTACTCGGCGCGCACTCTGACACGGTAGTGGTTTCAGGCGAACTGGGCATTGAGGTTGACCCCATAAATACGCACCTCGGCGAAGTCATATCGGGCGCGCAGATCACCGCGCTGCCGTTGAACGGAAGAAGTTACACGGATTTGCTCGCCATTCAACCGGGAGTGGCGCCGATCTCAACCCTGCTGCCAAGTTCCGTCATCATGGCAGGCGTTACCGGAAGCCAGGACCCGTCCGGCGACTTGAATCCCGGAACCTTCTCCATCAATGGTCAGCGCGAGTCGTCCAATGGGTTCATGGTGGCCGGCATTGATGTGCAGGAACACATGAACGGCGGCACCTCCATTATTCCGAATCTCGATTCAATCGAAGAGTTCCGTGTACTCACTAGCAACTTCGATTCCGAATACGGAAACTACAACGGTGGCATGATCACGGTCGCCACCAGGGAAGGCAGCAACGCATTTCACGGCGATGCTTTCGAGTTTTTCCGAAACACCAATCTCGACTCGAGAGGTTACTTCGATCCAACCCGGCCGGCATTCAAGCAAAACCAGTTTGGCGGGACTATAAGCGGCCCATTAAGGCGCGATCGAGTCTTCTTCTTCGCCGACTACCAGGGAACACGTACCAACCAGGGCGTCTCTACAGGCAATATCTCTGTCCCGACGATCGCTGAGCGCAATGGAAAATTCAATGACCTTACCGGGTCAGTCAGCGGCCCCTATCTCGCTTCGCTGCTTACGCGCGAACTCGGCTATCCCGCCACGTCAGGAGAGCTCTACACAAGCGTCTTTCCCGGTGGCGTGATTCCTCAGAGCGCATGGTCGGCGCCCGGAAAGAGCCTGTTGCAATACATTCCCCCTCCCAACGTCAGTGCAAGCCAGTTTTCGAGTTCTGCGTTTCAGCAGACGGTTCGTGACGACAAGGGTTCGGTTCGCATCGACCAGAACAGCCGGATGGGCCAGATCTCGGCCTATTACTTCGTCGACAACTATAGCCTCGACAATCCCTTCCCAGGCGTTGTCGCTGGAGCTAGCATTCCTGGATTCGATGCGCTTTTTATCGGGCAGGCGCAACTATTGTCGCTCGGCGATAGCAAGGCGATCGGCCCGAATACTGTCAACGAGCTTCATTTTGGCTATTTGCGCAATGCAAATATCATCGGTGAGCCAAAGGGCGGGCTCGGCGTGAGCTTGGCATCGCAGGGATTCACCACCGGCGCCGGCACTTTAGGCATTGTTGTGCAGGCTCCGCAGTTTGAAGGCGTGGAGAACATTGCGTTTCCCACCTTCGCTATGGGTGTTCCCATCACCAACGAGACACAGGTCAACAACACCTATTATCTGAGCGACGGACTGTCGAGAGTTATCGGCGCGCACTCCCTGAAAGTCGGCGGACAGTTCCACATCGACCAGGTGAATGAGCACCCGAACGCCACATTCAACGGGACCTTCAATATTGATGGAACGGAGACTGGCAACCCATATGCAGACTTCCTGATTGGCGTTCCGAGCAATTACACGCAATCGTCAGGTCAGCCGTTTTATCCGCGCAATCAATATCTGGGCGCCTATGGACAGGACAGCTGGCGAGCCCGGAGCAGCCTGACCGTCAACGCCGGGCTGCGCTGGGATGTGATCATGCCCTTCTGGGAGAAGTACGACCAGACACAGACTTATGTTCCTGGAGCGGAGTCTACACTCTATCCCGGCGCGCTCCCCGGCTTGTTAGTCGCTGGGGATCCCGGAGTCCCCAAAACTCTCGCGCCCACAAGCTATAAAAACTTCGCCCCAAGAATCGGGCTTGCATTTGCGCCTACCTTCACAAACCGATTCTGGCGAGGAATCTTAGGGAGCGATGGGAAAGGTAGTATCAAGGCAAATTATGGCGTTTTCTATACGGAGTTTCCGGGACTCCTGGCCGGGATTATGTACAGCGTGCCGCCCTTTGGATGCAACTATCTCAGCCCAGGCCCACCCTTGCTCGCCACGCCGTTTGTCACAGCTGCCACCGGCTTCAATAACGGCCAGCGATTCCCTTTTGCCTTTCCCCCACATAGTGCTTCGAGGTCCAATCCAGATGGGTCCGTCAATTGGGCGAACTTCGCGCCTTTAGCAGCCGACCCCTTCTTCTACTACCGCAATCGCGCACCGTACATCAACAACTATATGTTCTCAATTCAGCGACAGATCACTTCGCACGCTTTAATGACCATGAGCTATGTAGGCAACCAGGGGCACCATGTTCTCACGATCGTTCCGGTAAACGCCGGCAGCCCTGCTCTGTGCCTCCGCACTCCAGGCTGCGGCCCCTTCGGCGAGGACTCCAGCTATATCACTTCAGCCGGCCAAACCGTCAATGGAACCCGCACCGGGCAAATCGGCGGAGCGCTCGTCGGAAAAGGCGAAAACTACGGCGAAAATACTGCCGATGAGTCTGAGGCCAACTCCAACTACAACGCTCTCGAATCCACCCTTCGTTACCAGTACAACGGATCGCAGTTCCTGCTCAGCTACACCTACGCAAAGTCGATCGATCAAGGCTCCAACATTGGCGAGCAACTCGATCCAATCGACCCAAGGCATAGCCGCGCCCTATCGGCCTGGGATCAAAAGCACACGTTCGTCGCCAGTTATACGTGGGTGCTGCCCGTCGAGAGAGCGGTCGGCAGGTTCATTCGTCTAACCAGAGACTGGACCTTCTCCGGAATGACCCGCTTCGCCACTGGCTTTCCCGTGACGCTCTACGACAACTCAGATAACTCGCTGCTCGGCACGCTGGGCAATGGCGTGAATAACTATCTTCTCGATACACCCCGGTGCCTCCCGGGGTCACTCAGAATCAATAACAACGGCCGTAACGGAAGGCCGGCATTCAATACCGCGCTGTTTCCGGAAGAGAACATCGGTCAACTCGGGAACGCCAAGCGCCGCATCTTCTATGGGCCCGGCATCGACAACTTCGACATGACGTTGCAAAAGAGTGTACATTTCGCCGAAACGAAATCCATTGAGTTCCGAGCGGAAGCATTCAATGCCTTCAACCACGCGCAGTTCTATGGTCCGTCGTCGGTGGACGGACAAGTTGAGGATCCTAACTTTGGCCAAATCGTCAACGCTGCCGCACCTCGGCTGGTTCAGTTAGTTGCGAAATTCAATTTCTAGTCTCAGCTGCTGGCGGCACTGAGCTTTTCGCCGGACATTGTCAGCGCGAGTTATCCGAACTCGAAGCCGCGCAATGCTACCATCCATCCGCAACCCCTAGAATGGGAATCAGTTTATTGATCAACCAGTCGCTGACGGGATGGCGACGATTCTACTGGAACCCTGAACTCGTCAAGAAGTCGCTTCTTTAGCCTCCTTAGCTGAGCGCTTTTGTGGACGACCAGAGACTACAATGCATGGTATGACGGACAATGTTGGGAAGAGCCGATTCGATAAAATGAGCAAGAAATCGGCGATAGTGTTAGCACTATTCTGATTGCCTTTTTCTTCCTGTTTCTCTATTTGGGTGACCCCGGAAAAGGACGAGCGGCGTCAATTTGTGCCTTTGTCATCATGTCCGCGGCTTGGCTTTTTGCGGATCTCAGAAGTCGAGTGTGGTATTGGCTCACCATAGCCTTATTGTTCTTGCTTCACGCTCCTCTCATCCTGCGGGTTCATTGGACAGACAAGAGCTATCCAGGTGTCGTTCTCCTTCCCTTTGCTCTTCCGGATTTTGCCATCGCGTATGAAGCGTTTAAGCTCGTTGAAATAATGACAAGGGGTCAGCAATCAGACTGATGACGCTGTCGATCACATGCCCAAATAGCTCGTTCCGGACGAATCGGTGCCAAACCGGAAATTGGGGGGTCAACCGTTGAAAACTAGGCTTTGCGCAAGTTGAGGGGGGATATATCGTCAATTGAGAACTAGAAATGTAGAATATGCCCTAAAATATGACTTCCCTGGGGCCGCAAATGCCACTGAGCTGAACTGAATTGACCATCATCATTGGCTGAACTGCGACAGACTATTTAAATGCCTCGCCTTTATCATGCCCTAAGTTTTGCTTGCCCCGCTTGCGGTGCGCAGCAGTTGGAAAAGTGTAAGCTGAACAGCGGTGGACCGCGCTTTGAACCACATATGGATCGCCTGGACGTAGCCAGAGACCACCAATTGAAACTGTCGCCTACGAAACCACCGCCCGCTCTCCGCGAGGGTTCTAGTTGTCAGCTCTTCGAGTGGCACCGTCCAACACCTGCACCCCCGCCTGATTTGGGTCGTCGTGGGTCGATTCATCCGCGAGATGAGTGTCCCTAACATGGGCAGCGTAGAAGCTGGTCATTTCCATACGTGACTCGGGATTTGGACGGAACTCTGCCTCGCAGAGAGAACACTTGTAGTAGCCTGAGAATCCTCCTCTGCGG
>Ga0182018_10000966_pt1 | contig 34882 bp, 33 predicted proteins | sample 812P2MmetaG_FD_120490 | JGI IMG/M metagenome (GOLD analysis project Ga0182018, IMG submission 120490) | Permafrost microbial communities from Stordalen Mire, Sweden - 812P2M metaG | ecosystem: Environmental > Terrestrial > Soil > Wetlands > Permafrost | place: Sweden: Stordalen | collected...
CGGCTGGTGATGGCAGCATTTTTAATGACTGTCAATTTTTCCAGTGCGGTTGGTGCATCGTGCCGCCCAATTATGTCATAGTGAACAATTCGCTGGTGAGTGGTTGTTATATTTGTTGTGATGCATGGATGACGTGCGGGAATGACACCTTTGACAACAGCACTGCCGCCGGAGACGGATACGGCTGGTTCACCAACTGCATTTTCTCCAGCATGGCCAACATAATCGAGGACATTTACGACTATGGACCTGTTTACGTCGGCAGCCACAATGCCTTCTACAACACCACGGCGTTTGGGGACACCACGGTGTCCTTTGACGGGAATTATCAAGGCGGCCCGTTGGGGAATTATTATTTGAGTTCCAGCAGCGCCTGCATTGACGCGGGGAATGTGACCGCAGACCAGGTGGGACTTTACTGGTGGACGACGCAGACAAGTCCCAGCAGCATGGAAGGCACTTCCATTGTTGACCTCGGCTACCACTACCCGGCGTTGGATGGCTATGGCAATCCCGTTGAAACCGAAGACGACACCAATTACGATTATGTGGAAGACCCGAACGGTAGTGGCCTGCCGGATTGGTGGCAAATTGAATACTTTGGGAATATCAACCAGTATGCCAGTGAACTCGATGGCTTGGGCAACACGCTGTTTTATGATTATACCAACGGCGTTGATTTGAGCACCACCGTCCAGTTCACGATTCAAGTGACCAATAATTACGTCAGCAACAGTTATCCCGGCTTGCAATTGAACATTACCGCCGGCGTGCCCTTTTATATTGCGGTGTTGGTGGACAGCACGAATTTCGGATCGGCGAGCTGGGCGGCTTGCACCTCCACAAACCTGACCGTGTATCTTGGAACCACGGAGGGCTGGCACGACATTTGGGTTGGGCTGCAAGGCGTGCCATCGAATCCACAACAAACGTGGGAATGGAGACGGTTAAAGTATGACGTGACGCCGCCGCAACTGGTCATCACCGGCCCGACAAACAGCACCGTCAACGTGCCGGTGATTCAGTTGACGGGTTACAGCCCGGAAGCCTTGGGCAGCTACAGCTACGACCTCACCAACGCCACCGGATTGGTGACGAACCAGCAGGTCTTGGTGCTAAACCAATTTTATGACACCAACACGGAGGAATTTACGACAAACTATTTTCAATGTTTCGACGTGCCACTGACCAACGGTTTGAACACATTCACCATCCACGCGACGGATTTGGCGGGCAACATTTCGACGCTCACCACCAATTTCACGGTGGATTATTCGAGCAAAACCAATCCTCCGATGGTCGAATTGTATTGGCCGTCGGCCGGCACGCTGATTTGCGGCAGCAATTACACCTGGCGCGGCTGGGTGAATGATCCGACGGTGACGGTGACGGCACAATTGGTGGATACCAATGACGACACGAATGTGTTCAGCGGCATCGTGGGACGGGACGGTAATTTCTGGGTGGAGAACCTGCCGTTGACCGGCGGGACGAATTATCTGTCGCTTACGGTGACGGATGTGGCGAGCAATGTTATGACGACCAACATCACGGTGTTTCCGAGCGCGCTGGGGTTGACCATCAGCACGCCGAGCGACGATTTGTGGAATCCGACCGTGACGGTAGATGGCACCATCAGCGATACCAACGATTACACGGTGTGGGTCAACGGCGTGAAGGCGACGCTGGGGGCGGGCGACTCTTGGGAAGCGGATAGTGTGCCGATGCCGCCGGGCGGGACGGCGGTGATTCTGGCGCGTGCCATTCCCAATTCCGACAACGGCGGCAATGGCACGGGCGGGCTTGGCGGTGGGCCGGTGACGTATGACAACTTGGGCGACCCCGATCCGACCGACCCCAGCGACGCACAACTCGAAACTGACAAGCCGTCGGAAGTGTATATTTTGCAAGTGCAACAGAAAGCGCATGAAGACGATCTCATTTTGCAACCTGCTGACGACGACTATGATGATGACTTGTATACCTCGCAGTATTACTCCTATGATTTGTGGAATCAGAATGCGAATTGGGGAGCAGGGGCTGGCGGGTGGGGGGCAAACAATTCCTCCGGCTGGTATCGGATGTGGCTGGATGACACCAACGATCCGGGGTCCAGTGCCAACAGCACTTCCTCCTCCGACAAGGTGTTCATCCTGAACACGAACATCGGCGGCTCGGTTTTGTATGGGTCTGACGTGGAAACCGACACTTCCGATGATCCCGGCGACGCGCCCACAACCTACATCTATACCAACAGTAGTTACAATGTCAATTACGACTTAGAATATTGCCATGTGCAGGACTCTATTTCAATTTCCAACGAGGTAGTAGGGACCAATTGCTATGGTCAGCCTGCGTTGTATCAAGAAACGGACAACTACAACCGCACCGCCAAGACTGTCCTGCATTTGCGGACGGGCGGCAAGGGGGCTTTATCCATAATTCAGCCGCAAAATGTGTTTCAGATCAGTTGTTCAGCCCAAGCGATATTAAACGAACGGGCGACGCCCGAATTAAGCACTGCGACGCAAACGGGGATTCCCGTAACGAGCATCCAAATCATGAGCAAAAATCTTGGCAGCGACGGCTATATGTATATTGCACTGCCGGACGGCATCGAGAAGGACATAACGCCCTATGTGCCGGGTGTTGATTTTTACACCTTCTCCACACCCTCGGCTGGAAAACACACGCTGAAGTCTTATACTTGGTATCCGGCATTGACGGACACAAACCGGGAGAGGCTGACCCTTGGCGTGGGCGAGCAAGTGAGCGTTTATTTCGACCCGGAATTGGACATGACCTATCCAGAAACACCATACTGGCTTGCGTTTGGTGGCAGTGTCTCGCCGGACACCGGGTCGGATGTAGAATTCGACGCGCCAATCAACAAAGCCAGTCCGACCGTGCGAGTCATTATCCGCGATGTCCAGTTGGAAAAAGATTTTTCCGTGATGGAACCGACGGGTTATGACCCCGCCCATACTTACATACAATATGAAGCTACTAACAATTTTGGGTATGGTAATTCAGGGGCGGGAATGCACATTAATGTCACAATGGCACCAACATACGTTTCTTTTTATCAGGTGAGTGTTTTTGAAGTCGGAGCAAACGCATCAAGTATCACTGGCTATTATGCAGATACTAATCATTATACAAATCCACCGGTTAATCTTGCTCATGACGACGCACATGGTGCAAATGAGTGGTATCATTTAACACCAAGCAACGCGTGGCCTGCTGGTGATAATGCACTAGAAGGCTATGATACGCCACCGTGGTCAGTGAGCGGACAATATTCTGGCGGAGGTTATACTTGGATTATTCCTGCCCTGTGGGAGGTTGGGAGCGGGCCGACAAACTCGATTGCGGGATGGAATCAACAATTCACGCTTGGTGGTGACGGAACTATGACCATTCAAAAATTTAACCTAACAGTGACTCGCAGCCCATATTCTCCATAGCCTTCGATATATTTTAAATGAGAACGCCAAGCATCAACTACGACTTATGAAAATGGTTCAGATAGCACTCGCGTTACTCGCACTACTGCTTTCGCGCTCACCTCTTGTAGCTGATGCACATGCGGGGCAAGTGATCTTTTGGGGTTACGTTGGCGATAGTGCGCCTTGGCCTTCAGCCGGTGTCGTTACCATCGCTGGTCAAGTTTTGACCAACATTGTGGCTGTTGCCGCTGGATATAAGCACAGTCTAGCGCTCAGAAGTGACGGCACTGTTGTCGGGTGGGGACTCAATAATAGCGGTCAAGCCACTGGTTCTGCATCGATAAATCCAGACCGAGCAAGTGGAGTGGTGAAAATTGACGGACAGGTATTAAGCAACGTCGTGGCAGTAGCAGCAGGATCGCATTTCAGTCTGGCACTAAAGAGCGACGGCACAGTAGTTGAATGGGGAAATAACGTATTTGGGCAAACTAGTATGTTAGCGGGGTTAAGCAACGTGGTTGCAATTGCTGCTGAAGGGGACAACAGCTTGGCACTCAAAAGGGACGGAAGTGTTGTAGGCTGGGGAAGCTTGCATATACCGCCGGGATTAAGCAATATCGTCGGGATTGCTACCGGACAAACTTTAGGTGGCTTTGGCGCTGCCGGTGGTATTGGTCTGGTCCTGAAAAGCGATGGCACAGTGGTCGAGTGGAATACTCGCAATGGTGAGACAAATACACCGGCAGGATTGAGCAATATCGTGGCTATTGCAGCGAGAGAGATTCACTGCTTGGCGCTTGAGAATGATGGCACGGTGGTCGGATTGGGGACTGACAACTTTGGTGCGGTTGCCATTCCTGCCGGATTGAGCAATATTGTGGCGGTTGCAGCTGGAAACAGACACAGCTTAGCACTTAAAAGTGACGGCACAGTAATAACGTGGGGATATAACCCCCGACACGCATTGGACGTGCCTGCTGGATTAAGCAATGTCGTCGCTATTGCTGCGGGGCAAGATTTCAGTTTAGCCATCACCACGAATGGCGCCGTTGCCGAGCAATTCCGGCACTAAAACTGCTTTGCCATTGACCATTCGGCGGATCGGGACGGTATTTTCTAGGTGGAGAACCTGCCATTGACCGGCGGGACGAATTATCTGTCACTTACGGTGTGGCAAGCAAGTCTGTCGGCTTTCTGAATGAAGAATCTTAGCTGACCGGAAGTCTGCTTGGGGGCGGGTGCAATTTCAGCGCGACGGAACGAGCACACAAGCGGAACGTAGGCCAGGTTGACGCGAAATGCAGGCTGCCAAGTTTGGTCACGACTTGCCGATGAGAATCAACTTTGGATTAATTTACGGAAGTGGGCTTGCGTGTAGAAGGCCACCGCCAAAAGGTGAAAATAAGATTTTTCAGGGTGGTCTTTGAAAAAAGCCTCTAAATCATCGCGGGTTCCAACCATCGGGAAAGCCATGAATGCCCAAAGGTCAGCTTGCCACTCCCAACCGAATCTGCGGCGGAGCGTTCGTTTGGTTTTGTAAAAAACCTCTGCTAGGAATTTGGATTTGTAGGGCCGGTCAATCCAGCAAGGAAATTTCGGTTCATAGGGCTTGTCCAGATGCAAAACAAAATGGGCAATTTCATGGAGCGTGGTAAATATCAATTCATGCTGGGGCAAGTTGGCATCAATGGCAATAGCGCGGCAATCATGGTCCCGCTGGGCAAACCCAGGGACTTTGGCGGGCAATCCTTCGACAAAATTAAGGCTGACGCCTTTCTGTTTGGCAAGGTCTTGCAGGATTTTTTCAACCCGTTGGTCCATTTTATTTTGCATGTTTTTTTGCGAGGGCTTCGACCACATTCAAAACGGTGGCCATTTCTTCGTCCGTCAACGGGCCAAGCGAGCGCATCAGCACCCGGGCGTTGTCTTTTTTAAGCACCTTTGACACCACCGAATCATGGAGGCCGGCGGCATCAAACAGCAGTCCACGCGGCTGGATGTCAAAGACCTCCTCCAGCCGGGTGATAATGCCGATGGCCGGCACGCCCCGTTCGCCATTCAAAAGCCGGGACAGGTAGGCCGGTGAAATATCCGCTTTGCCGGAAACCTCCGCGAGCGTCATGCCGGAACCATCAAAGGACTGTTTGAGGAGCCGGACGAATTCGGTCGGCGCGGACGTTGGTGGTTGTGTTGCCATCAGTCGAGAAAATACAACAGGCGTGTCCAGCAGTCAATCACAATTTAGAATAACCATTATTTACAATGTTTCATGCGTCATTTATATTTTGCCACTTTGGCGAAATAAGCGCATACTGTGGCCAGATTTTTATGTTAAGAAATTCAATTCAACATTTGAGAATGAGCCAGCGCATGTCTAAAGCGGAACTGGCCCGCGCCATCGGCATCACTCCGTCGTATGTGACAAGGCTTGAAAACAATGAGAAACAGCCCAGCGGCGACATGATGTTTCGGATTGCGGAATGTTTCAAATGCAAGATCGAAACCGTATTTCGGTGGATACCAGACGCTGCCAAGCGGTGATTTTTATGATTCGGAAATTGCCAGATTGTCAAATTTTATGCTTTCGCGCCGAGCACGGCCAGTTTGGCGTGCAAGAAAACGCGATTTTCCGGCCTGTCTCGGCAGCGTCGGGAAACCAACAAAAAAAACCGAGACCATGAAAGGTAAACAACAATGCAACTGAAAGTGTCAGTCATATCGGATCGCCCGGATGAATACATCGGGAAAAAGGGGCTTGTGAAACAGCAAGTCATCACCTGCCAGGACGTTGACCCGTCCGGCTATCGCCTGCTCATGCCGTTTGATTACACGCTGAACGACGAGGAGAAAACCAAATACGCCGGCAAACTCCAGGACAAGCAGATTGTCATTGGCGTGCGCGAGCTGGTGCCCTTTGGCGGTCGCCTTCGTGCCCGTGGCGCCATCGTCAGCGGTCCTGACGGCAAGAACTAAACACAATGAACCCCGAAATCTACGCCCTGTCACTCATCGAATGGCAACTGTTCGCCTCGCTCACGTTCAAAAGTGAGAAGCTGGCGGGCGCTTGATACCAAAGTCTGTGTGATGTTTGCCGATTCTGTATTTCGGTCTTCATAACTCCTAAATTGTTGTGGACAAAAGAGAACGTTTTAAATATGGTCAAAACTATGAAAAAATTCGTCCAACACAGTGCGGCTGAATAATAGTGTTGGGCCACTTCACACCATGAGCGACAAAACAGACACCTATCAGCTTCGTAAAAAATCAGACGAGGAGCTCTGCCAGTGGATTGCCGGTTGGAATGACCAACGCGGCATCGGACATCGGTTGCTTGGGCAGCACGAGTTGCAACGTCGGCTGCGGCAACCGGATGCCATCCGTTCCTGGATCGCCATTGGCATTTCGATTTTGGCCGTCATTTTGTCCGTGATTCTCCGCTTCATCAAGTAGCCAAAGGACGTCTATAAACCATATGAAAACACCACCACAGACAATTTACAACCAATTACGCCAGTTCTTTGCGGCGCTGGTTCGCTCTGACCGAGTCGTTCAGCAGGATTCGGATTCGCTTTCTATTTGGCTCAGAGAGTCGGCTGACCGCAGCACCATTGAGTCATTTTGTGTTGAATTCGCAAAACCACCAGTTCAGCCGCCGCTCGCATTATTCCAAACCATTCAAAAATGGTTGCCTCAAGAGGTTCCAATTATTGAGTCACTTATTGACGAGTTGACGGATCATGGTCGAGCCTTGCCGCTGACACATAAGAGTAAGAAGATCGCCGATTGCTCCATTAGCGTCTCGGTTTTCAATAAAACCGTTGCTTTTCGCTATGACCAAATGTCCTAAGAAGCCACCGGGGCCAACACCGGTTGCCACTTCAGTTACGCATTTGCGGTTGAAATCACACAGGCGACATGGCTGTTTTCATCGTTCGGCAAAAGCATTTTACTACCATGAGTGATGTATTCATCAGCTATTCAGCAAAAGATACCGAGCTTGCTCGCTGGCTTTACGATCAACTCACCGCGAGGCGTGTAAGGACGTTTCTTGCAGAAATTTGTATCGAAGGTGGTAAAGATTGGAAACCGGAGATTCTCCAAAATCTAAAAAATGCCGACTTTGTGTTATTTCTAGCAACTCCGAACTCTTGCCGATCCGACGCTGTGAAGCATGAAATTGGTGGAGCTCTGATTTTGAGCAAGACTTTTGTTCCAATAATGGCAGGTGTGAGCGCGAAAGACTTGCCGGCTTGGGTCCAAGACAAGCAAGCAGTAGATATTTACGATGGAGCAAAGACTAGCCAAGTTTTCGAGAAAATAGCCTACGCTGTCACCTCGAAAAGATTTGTCGCCGGACTCATTGTTGGAATTCTTGCGGCGGCGGCAATCTTTCTTTTGGGAAAGAAAAAATGAAGCGGTGGAACCATGCGCTAGAGCCAATTATACTTGGCGCTATAGGTTTCCAACTCAACACTTTCCTTTCCGCGTGGTCGGAAAGGGCGCGAAGCGTCAAAGCCAGCGCGAGCGGGTCATGGAGTCCAGAGGCCACGCCTCTGGCGGCGGAGTTTGAGGACGGACGCGGAGTCCTCAGCGGCAAAACCGGCTGCACCGTTTACAGTCCAGCCGGTCAATCTTCCTCCGGTTAAACCGCTGCGGCTGCTGGCTGCTCCACGCGGACCGGTGCTTGGTTCAGCGGCACCACTTTTTGCTCGCGCTCGCGTTCGTAATCTTCCAACGGTGGCAACGTGATCTGCGCCTTCTTCGCATACGCCCGATGCACCGCTTTGCTGGCATGGCCCAAAGCCTGCATCGCAAACCGTTCGGGATAACCCGCCGCCTTTGCCCGTTCCGCCCATGCGTAGCGATACGAATGCAGGCTCACGCCGCTGATGCCGACTGTTTTCAGACGGCACTTGAACGCGGTTGACCTCCGGCCATTGGTCACGGACGCCACTGCCGGAAGCAAATAACCGCTCGTCGGCAACGTCTGCAAAATCTCCGCGACTTCATCACCGAACGCAATCAGCGACACGACACCGGTTTTGCAGCGGCGATAGGCAATCGTCCGGCGTTCCCAATCAATGTCCCCGGCCTTCAACGTGGCAATGTCCGTCTGCGCCCCGCCCAAATGCCAGAGCAAGCTGTAATAAGCGCGCTTGGCGGGGTTCTGCTCGCGCGCCAGAATCTTCCGGTGTTCCTCCAGTGTGATGCCGCGCTTTTCTTTATATTGAATTGGCGGCCAGTGGCGCTTGGGCAATACCGGCCACGGCAGCCAGTGCATCGTCACGGCGTAATGGTGGATGCGCCGCAAATAAGTGTTCGTGGACACTCTGCCGGCTTTGAGCGCGGCCATGAAATGTTCCGCCGTCGTCTCAATCAACCGCCGCTGGCGCAAGCCGTCCAGCGCCTTGTCCTTGTTAACCGATTTCCAGCGCAGTTGCGTGGTGCCGGACTTGGCGGCGACAATCTGCGTTAGCACCTCCTGCCAGGTGCGCGTGGCCAGCGCAGGGTCGCCGTGCTGCAAATAGACCTGCGCGATTTGCAGATTCATGGCGGGCTGGTGCGCGGCTTCGTTCTTGGCGTTGAGCAATCGCTGCGCGTCGGCGCGGTCGCGGGTGCGCAAGGAAGTCTGTTTGCCGGTGCCGGTAGCTTCGCAGTAGAAGATGCCGGAGCGTTGGAACAGGATGAACCGATGTTTCATTATGCTTGGTCTTTCTGGTTCTGAATCGTGAACCATTCCAAGCCTGATGCGTTAGCGGTTAGTGGCGGATGTTGGTGAACTTCTGTCGAATGTTGGCGGTTAGTTGAATCCCCCGCCGCTTTACTGACAGATTCACTGGCACCCGGCTGTCCGCTGCAACGAAACCCTTGATAATCCAGCGTTATCTAACGATGGCAAAGGTCGCGCTGCGGCGTCCCCGTCCGGCAGGACGGAACGAACGGGGTAAGAGGCCCGCTTTTCCGTCGCCTGACCTGCCGCGACGGGCGCGAGCACGGCGGGCGCTGCGCTCGGCGACGGGGAACAGCGCAGCGCGCTGTCCCTACCGTCTTCTTCCGTCAAAGACATAATCCCGACTGTCGAAGAAGCAGAAACTTTGAGGTCGCAAATTGCGACCTCAAACGTCGGACGCGGCGGACGCCGTTGTTTGCCTTTCCCGGAATCCCAGCCGACATCATGCACTTGAGCATTTTCTCACTTTCGATTATTTCTCAACCATGCTTATCGTCCATGTTCAGATTCATGTGAAGCCGGATTGCCTCGAGGCTTTCAAAACCGCCACGCTCCTCAACGCGCGCTTGAGCCTGCGGGAGCCGGGCATCCGGCGATTCGATGTCGTGCAGCAGGCGGACGACGCGACGCGGTTTGTGCTGGTGGAAGTGTATCGCGACGCGGCGGCACAGGCGGAACACAAGGAAACCCCGCACTACGCCGCCTGGCGCGATGCCGTCGCACCGATGATGGCCGCGCCGCGCACGAGCATGAAGTTCAATGATTTATTTCCGGAAGACAGTGGCTGGTGATTTTGGCAATGTGAAAATTTGGCAGGTTGTCGGTATTATGAATTTGGAGTGCGGTGGCTTGACACCGCTTTCAACGACGCGACATGTCGCGTCGTTACAAAGCGCGGACATGTCCGCGCACTCCAAAGTAAAATACGAATGTTGCTGAAATTTTGTCAAAGATGGAAATGCGCTTTGAATTCACAACGGCGACGAAAATCATTTTCGGCGAAGGCACGTTGCGCGAGGCGGCCGCGGCGGCGAAGGAATTCGGTTCGCGCGCGCTTGTCGTGATGGGCCGCGATGCGCGGCGGGCCGGGCCGTTGCTGAAAATTCTCGGCGACGCCGGTGTGAGCATGGTGATTTTTCCCGTCGCCGGCGAACCGGAAATCTCCGCCGTCGAACATGGCGCGGCTTTCGCAAAAAATGAAAACTGCGAACTTGTCATCGGTTTCGGCGGCGGCAGCGCGCTGGACACGGCCAAGGCCATCGCCGCGATGCTGACGAACGAAGGCGCGCTGCTGGATTACCTTGAAATCATCGGTCGCGGCCAGGCCTTGACCCGGCCGTCCGCGCCGTTCATCGCCATTCCGACGACGGCGGGCACGGGTTCGGAAGTCACGCGCAACGCGGTGCTGGCGTCGCCGGAACACAAATTGAAAGTCAGCCTGCGCAGTCCGTTGATGCTCGCGCGCGCGGCGATTGTTGATCCCGAATTGACTTATGATCTGCCGCCCGCGCTCACGGCCAGCACCGGCCTCGACGCGCTCACGCAACTCATCGAGCCGTTCGTCTCGTTGCGCGCGAATCCGCTGACCGACGGCTGGTGCGAGGAAGGCATCCGCCGCGTATCGTGGTCGCTCCGCGTGGCGTTCGTGGACGACCACAACAAAACCGCGCGCGAAGACATGGCGCTGGCGGGCTTGTTCGGCGGGCTGGCGCTGGCGAACGCCGGCCTCGGCGCGGTCCACGGATTTGCCGGGCCGATTGGCGGAATGTTTCCCGCGCCGCACGGGGCGATTTGCGCGGCGCTCCTGCCGCACGTCATGGCGACCAACGTCCGCGCGCTGCGCCAGCGCGCGCTCGGCAGCGTGGCGTTGCAGCGTTACCAGGAAGTCGCGCGCATTTTGATCGGCAGCGAGCAGGCCCCGGCGGACGACGGCGTGCAATGGGTTTGCGAACTGGTGCGCGATTTGCAGGTGCCGCGCCTCGGCAGTTACGGCGTCCGCAGCGAGCACGTCGCCGAACTGGTGGCGAAGGCCGCTCAATCCAGCAGCATGAAGGCGAATCCGATTCTGTTGAGCGACGGGGAACTGGCCGACACGCTGCGGCAGGCGTTGTGAGCGAAATGCGGCCTTGCCAGGCTGCCGGTGTGCGCTATAATGAGCGTATGAAGACTCTGACAATCACCGAGGGACGCGGGCGGCTTGGTTACTGGCTCAAAAAAGCGGCGCAAGGGGAGGACATTGGCTTCATGTTTGAAGGCAGGGTGGTGGCGTTGCGCCCGGTGGAAGTGGTTTCCACGGATTACGCGCTTCAGGAATACGGATTGACGGAAAAGGAAATGGCAAAAGCGGCGCAGCGCATTAAAAGCAGCATCGCCGGCGAGCGGCGGAACGGGACACTGAAAACCTTCACGGGAAAATTAAGTGACTTGCGGGATTAAAACCACGGCGCGCTTCCGCAAGCGCATTGCGGGGATGGAAACGGACGTACTGGCAACCCTGCTAAAGGTGCAGGCGGGTTTCGGCCAGCCGCACATTCATTCCGGCGTGAGCATCCGCAAACTTGCGCCAGACATTTTCGAGTGCCGCACGGATTTGAAAACGCGCCTGGTATTCATCGCGCAAAAGGGTGCGCTGACTTTTGACTTTGCGGGCGATCACGACGAGGTGCAAAATTATCTTCGCGGCAAACGCTGAAGCTTTGTGAATTTACCGGTTCACTTTTTGGCGGAGTTCGGAACTTCCCTTGCGGACGGCGAAAAGGCGGCGGCGTTTCGTTACGCCCGCATTGATCCACGACCCGTGATTTTTCATGTCACGGCTTGCGGTTGAGACTGGCCGGTTCTAGGATTTGGCGCGTCAAGCCGGTCCCTTTTTCAAAGGCCATGAGCTACACTGAAAATTATCTGCGGTCGGAATCCGCCGCGCAGGGAGTCGAAGTCATCGTGCTCGTGAACTGCCTCGTGCAGGACGCGATCCAGCTCGGCGCGAGCGACCTGCACATCGAGCCGTGGGAAAAATCCATCGCCATCCGCGCCCGCGTCAACGGCGTGCTGGTCGAGGTGGTGCGCCTGCCGCTCGATTTTCTGGAGAAAATTTCCTCGCGCTTCAAGGTGATGGCCAATCTCGTGACGTATCAGGCCGGCACGCCGCAGGACGGTACGGCGGCCGGCGGACCGGAACTGGACGGCGTGCAATTGCGCGTTTCAATTTTCCCCACGACGCGCGGCGAAAAAATCGTCGTGCGCCTGTTCGACCCGCGCGACCGGCGGTTTGAACTGGACACGCTGGGCTTCGAGGAATCCACGTTGCACGGGTTGCGGAAATTGCTCAAGCGCACGAGCGGTCTGCTGCTGTTCACCGGGCCGACGGGTTCGGGCAAGACGAGCACGATGTATTCGGCGCTGTGTTACATCATCCAGCGCGACGGCTCGGCGGTGAGCATCAGCACGGTGGAAGACCCGGTGGAATTCAACCTGCCGATGGTGAGCCAGACGCAAATCAAGCCGGCGGCGGACTTCACTTACGCCGTCGCGCTGCGCAGCATCATGCGGCAGGACCCGGAAGTCATCATGGTCGGCGAAATCCGCGACCCGGAGACCGCCGCCATCGCGGTGCAGGCCGGACTCACGGGACATCTCGTCATCAGCACGATTCACTCCGGCGTGTCGGCGGGCGCGTTCACGCGGCTCATCAACATGGAGATCGAGCCGTTCATGCTGTCGTCGTCCATCCTCGGCGTGCTGGGCTTGCGGCTCGTGCGGCAGAATTGTCCGCACTGCTCGCAACCTCACGAACCGGAGCCGAGCCAGTTGAAACTCGTGCCGGAAGCGCTCTTGCCGCAGGCGCAATTCCGCAAGGGCACGGGCTGCGACCAATGCGTGAACACCGGTTTCAAGGGCCGCCTGCCCGTGAGCGAACTGCTCGTGGTGGACGAGCCGTTCCGCGAAGCCGTGCTGAAAAAAATGCCGACGCGGGCGCTGGAGGAAATCGCCATTCAACAGGGTATGGGCACGCTGTGGCAAAACGGACTGCAACGCGCCGTCGCCGGCCAGACGACGCTCGACGAAATTATCCGCGTGCTCGCGGCGGACATGGTGTGAACCAGATCTGGCAGACGGATTTCGTCATCGCGCACACGCAAGTCCTCGCGCGCAGTTTCCGCAAATGGACGGGGCGCGATTTGCTGCCGGGAATTTTCAATCCGCCGGGACTGGCACGATATGTTTTCGAATCGCCGTTCGTCCTCGTCTCGCACGGCATGGAAGCCGATCCAGTTTTGAATTACGGCAACGCGTCCGCGCTCGCGCTTTGGGAAATGTCGTGGGACGAAATAACGCGCACGCCGTCGCGCCTGACAGCCGAGGCGCCGAACCGCCGGGAGCGCGCAAAATTGTTGGAAACCGTCGCGCGCCGGGGTTTTATTGACGATTATTCCGGCGTGCGCATTTCCAAAACCGGACGCCGTTTCAAAATTTCCCGCGCGACCGTCTGGAATCTGATTTCCGCAGATGGCCAGCCCTGCGGCCAGGCGGCGATGTTCGACCGCTGGGAATTTCTTTAAATGGATTGAACTCCAACGAACCCGCCGCCGGAGAATTGACTTATGCTGACGGGCAAGGCCGTAATTTTTAATAAAAGACTGGCCTTTTTATGAATGCGTGAAAATCACGCCAACGCAATTTTTGAGGGCAGTTTCAACTGTAAACAGTTTTTTGAAAATATTTTGAAATAAATCTTAATACAGTTGGGTGTCGGCCACATATAATAATGGTAGATGTAAAATTGTTTTTTTAACCGAAATAAAACTATGAAAAACGGCCAAACAAAACTCATTAAACCCCAGTTTTCACATATTTTGTCACCAAAGGACACCGAGTTTTTCCTTTTTCCAGTCTATGAACATTTCTTGGGTCGCCCTTTTCATCAGCAACTTTGCATGTGCGACTGGAATGTGGAACTAATCAGGACGGATTTTGCCAAGAATATCATCGCATCGGCCGTTTCGCGAAGAACAGCGCGTAACAGGCAAATCAAAATCACAGAGACAGAGTTGTTGATTCGACTGACCGGCGGCGTTTTTGTTCATGTGGCAAACAGCGCCAGCCAGGTCTTTGCCAGCACGCAAAAACTGGCGCTGGAAACAATTGATTTGTTGGCTTCCCGCTACGTGAAAAAGGCTGGCTGCGAACCTCATTTTTATCTCATCACTTGGAAATGCGACGACCTTGCATTGCGACCAGTCAGCCTTGGCGAAGCGTGGCGACTGGATGAAGCGGAAATGGAACTTCACTACGGCTCGGAATTCCCTCAATGGCATCAGGAGTTATCCCGGCGCCTGACCACGCGCAAAAGTGGCGTGACCCTCCTGCGCGGCGATCCGGGCACAGGCAAGACGACTTACCTGCGCCATTTGATTGTGAGCTTGAATGAAACCCACCGCTTTTTGTATTTGCCGCTCAACAATGGCTGGATGCTGGGCGGGTTTAACTCGGTGGAGTTCTGGCACAAACAAAAACAGCTTGATCCAGACCGCAAGCTCGTCGTCATCATCGAGGATGCCGAAGAGTTTTTAATTGAACGCACGCAGTCCCAAGAAACTAACCACGTTTCCGATTTGTTAAACATCGGGGACGGATTGATGGGCGATTATCTCCAGCTTCACCTGATTTGCACCATCAACTGCCCGCTTAACGTGCTGGACAAAGCCGTCACCCGCCCCGGTCGGCTGTTGGCCTATCGGCAATTCAGACGATTATCATCCGACCATGCCCAGCGAATTGCAAAAGCAAAAGGCTTGGTCATTCCCGAACAAGACAACTACTCGCTGGCGGAGATTTACAACGGCGAAAGCGTTTTTGATGAAAATGGTTGCAGACGACCAATTGGATTTGCTGTCTGATACAGGAACACAAATCAATGAAAGGAAGCGTATGTATGAGTTTATTGCTGAATACCAAAAAAAACTGAGCGCAATTCGTTCAGAGGAAGATTTAGCACAGTTGTATCGCTGGTTCTGGAATTCAAAAGAAAAAATTAGAGCAGCCGCCAAAGAAATCAATGAGTCCTTAAATTTGGCCGGTAAATATGAAATTAAACCAGATTTGCCGTGTCTGTCAGTTGGTTCAACAAAAGGACTGTTGCTTTTATGCGCGAACCCCGCGTGGAAGGAAAAATTAAGCCCGCTTGAAGAAACACACTGTCAGCAAAGCCCGGAAGATTATATTGACCTCATGTTCAATTATTTTGGAAAACACCCAAAGGTGGTGGGGCGGCGAGTCCGATGGTGGAGCAACACCTTTGGGTTTGTGCGTCTTTTGCCGAACGGATTGGAGCGCTTTGGAATTGCAAGGAATTCAGCGGAAAAATGGCAATTAGCTCACACCTCGAAGTTGATCGGCGGATGGGAGTTATTTCCCTTTCATTCCGAATCAGATGGTTTCAGTCCCCGGATACTTTCTGAGAAGCCTGATGAAAAGTGGCTTCGCGACTGTGCCAAGGAATCCGTCTTAGCTGCAATTAAAATGTCCCCAGAGGTGTTGTTGATTGCTTCCAAAGTTGGTAGCCAGATTGTGCATCGCCTTCTTCCCGACGCGAAATGGCGCACCCAGCGGGTGGGCAGCACAAAGATAGAACTTTCGTATTGTCGGTTGAATAAAACTGAAGTTTTCACAATCCCTTACCAAATTTTTTCGGCGTGGCGGCGGAAGTTCACTCGGGAAGACATATTAAAGGCTGCCAATTTTTTGCGGGGCATGCCTTACGATTAGGCCGCTCTATTCCGCGCAGTGGGAATTTCTTTGAAGCTCCGCCCGGTGAAGTTTAAGCTGGCCGGACATTTGTGAGCGTTGCCGAAAACCATCCGTCCCCGGTCATTCCCGAAACGCGCGAGCGCCGGGTCATTTTGCTCCTGTGCCTGCTCGCCGCCGTTCACGTTTTCATTTTTTCCGCCACGTTCCCGTTCTTCAACGTCGTGGACGAGCAGATTCATTTTGATCTGGCGGTGCGTTATTCGCAGGGCGACATCCCGCGCTCGCTCACGCCGCCTAGCGCCGAGGCGCTGCCGTTCATCGCCATTTACGGCACGCCGGAATACCTCTGGCCGCCGTCCACGCAGCCCGGCGGACGCATCGCGCCGCCGCCGTGGACGCTGCCGATCAACGTCATCGCCGAAAATCTCCGCGCCAAGGAAGACCTCTGGAAAGCCGTGGTGAAAAATCACGAAGCCGCGTCGCCGCCGCTTTACTACGCCGTCGCCGGTGCGTGGTGGCGGCTCGGAAAAATCCTGGGCCTCGACGGCGGACGGCTGCTTTACTGGCTGCGGTTTCTGAACATCCCGCTCGTCGTCGCGCTCGTCTGGCTGGGCGGGTTCGCCGCGCGGAAAATTTTCCCGGAAAACAATTTCATCCGCGTCGTCGTGCCCGCGCTCATCGCCTTCATGCCGCAAACGACGTTCTACGCGATCAACAACGACATTCTTTCACCGCTGACTTTTGGATTCGCATTTGTCCTGCTGATGAAATGCTGGAACGCGGAAACCCTGTCGCCGCAGCTTGCCGCCGCCACCGGCCTCGCCCTGGCCGCGACATTCCTGACCAAGATGAGCAACCTGCCGCTGCTCGCCGTCGCGGGAATTTTTCTCGCCCTGAAAATTTTCAGTCTGGCGCGCGATGGAAAGTTGCGCGCGTCAGTTCCGTCGCTGGCGGTTTTGTCCGCGTGTGCCGGCCTGCCGATGGCCGCATGGATGGCCTGGTGCAAAATCAACTTCGGCGACTTCACCGGCTCCATTTTGAAAATTCAGTTCCTCGGCTGGACGCGCAAGCCGTTCGCCGGATGGTTTCATCACCCGATTTTCACCGCGTCCGGCCTCTGGTATTTTTTGAAGGGAAATCTTTCGACGTTCTGGCAGGGCGAACTTTTGTGGGACCGCAAGCCGCTGGCGATTCCCGCCGTGGATTTGATTTACGTCATCCTGACGCTCGGCTTGCTCGCGCTCACACTGGTCGCGCTGCTGCGCCGCCCGTCGCAATTTTCCGCGCCGCAAAGAACGGCGCTGTGTTTCGGCTTCGCCTGTCTCGCGTCGGCGTTCGCATTTTTCGCGCTGCTGTCGGTGAAATACGATTTCCAAAACTGCTTTTATCCGTCGCGCGAACATCCGTTTTTTGTTTCGGGCCGGCTGATGCTGGGGATGTTGATTCCGTTCCTGCTGCTGTTCGCGAACGGCCTTGATTGCGCGCTGAAAAAATTCAACAGCGGGGCAAGGTTCGTTGCGCTGGCCGCGCTGTTGATTTTCATGCTCGTCTCGGAGATCACGATTGACTGGCGGATTTTCCCGAACGAATACAACTGGTTTCACATGTAAATCTTTGCGGCCGGGATCGCCGGAAGGGGCGTGAAAAATATTTTCTGGATTATATTTTTGACAAACTTTTCGGGTGGTGGGGACGCCGCGCTGGCGGCGTCCCCTTTTAGGATGGTAGGGATGGCGCGCTGCGCCGTCCGCGCCGCAGAGCGGCGCAACGAATTGCTCAAATCGTGCGACCTGCCACAAGCGTTCCGCCCGCTATTGCGCGGGCGGGGACAGCGCAGCGTGCCATCCCTACCTTGATAGTTTGTGAACGGCATAATCCCGAATATTTTCATTTTACGCCTTGCGCTTTCGCCGGGCGGGCGTAGCTTGGCGTGGGCTGACATGGATGCGGGATGCAGCGAATGAACGCCGGTAAATCCCGCAAACAATGCCAGCCCCTTTTTTGGAGTGCGCGGACATGTCCGCGCTTTGTAACTGGCAGACATGTCTGCCAGTGGGAAAGCAGCGACCTGTCGCCGCACTCCAAAAGCCAGTCCGTTTTGCTTCTTGGTTTTCCCCCGCAATTTGTGCTTCAATGTCCGCCGCCGGTTTTTATGGACGACACGAATTCACTCATCGAACAGCGCAAGGCCAAGCTCGACGCCTTGCGTGCGAAGGGCATTGACCCGTTCAAAAACAAGTTCACGCCCGCCATCGGCTGCGGCGAGGCGCGCGCGAAATTTGAGAAGGGCGAACTGGCCGAACATGCGCAAGTTTCCATCGCCGGACGAATCACCGCGCACCGCGACATGGGCAAATCCATGTTCATTGACGTGCGCGACCAATCCGGTCGCATCCAGGTCTACGCGCAGAAAAACACGCTCGGTGATGATTTGTTCCACACGTTCACGCACCTCGACCTCGGTGATTTCGTCGGCGTCACCGGCACACTTTTCCGCACGAAGACTGGTGAGATTTCCGTGAAGTTAGGTGGCACATTTGAGGCAGGGTCGTCGCGCTGCGACGACCGGACGGCGCAGCGCGCCGTCCCTACCACAGAAACGGCTCGCGAGGACGCTCGCCCCACCAATCCGCCTTTCGTCATTCTCGCCAAAGCCCTACGCCCGCCGCCCGCGAAATGGCACGGACTCGAAGACACCGAAATCCGTTACCGCCAGCGTTATCTCGACCTGATGGCGAACCCGGAAGTGAAAGACGTTTTTCTCAAACGCAGCGAAATCATCCGCGAAATCCGGAATTTTCTGCACGAGCGCGGCTTTGTGGAAGTCGAGACGCCGATGATGCAGGCGATCCCCGGCGGCGCGGCGGCGCAACCCTTCAAGACCCATCACAACGCGCTCGGCTGCGATTTTTACCTGCGCATCGCGCTGGAACTTTATCTCAAGCGCCTGCTCGTCGGCGGCGTGGACAAAGTGTTCGAGATCGGCCGCAACTTCCGTAACGAAGGCCTCTCGCGCAAACACAATCCCGAATTCACGATGCTCGAGGCGTATCAGGCGTTCGGCGATTACGAGAGCATGATGGAACTCGTCGAATCAATGGTGAAACACGTCGCGCAAAAAGTTTTGGGAACGCTGAAAATTTCGAGGAAACAGTCAGGAGCAATCAGTAGTGCCATTGATAAGGCAGTTAAAGCTTTGGACGAACTTTCAGCCGATGGAAATCAAGTCCAAGTCCTAAATGAAATGCGGAGTCAGCTTTTGGATTTGAAGAATAGCGTTGGGACAAAACCAGAAAGAGAAATTGCGGAGTCAGCTGTAAAAGCGATCGTCCAGCCAATTGCCGATTCCATCGGAGAGCAAAATCCGCCTGAATCAATTCCTGAAACTTTGGAGCTTTTGAAAAGCACGCCATGGATTAAAGAGTTCGTTAAAGCCATCAAATCACCATGGTTTGAATTGACGCTGGCCGCCAGGAATTCCGAGATCGATTTGAACAACTGGAGACGCGCAAAATACAAAGACCTCGTTCGCCTAAAAGTCAAGGGGAAGACCAACGGCAAAGTCCCAGATTGGTTCGCGTTAACGCCTCAAGAACGTCGTCGTGTTGCGATTGAAGATTTGCAAATGGAAGGCGACATTGCCAAAGACTACGCCGACTTTGAAGTCACCGGCGCGGTGTTCGAAAAATTGATCGAGCCGACGCTGATCCAGCCCACGTTCGTCACGCATCTGCCCAAGGAACTCGTGCCGCTCGCCAAACTTTCGCCCGACGACCCGACGACCGTCGAAGTCTTCGAGTGCTGCATCGACGGCCAGGAAATCGCGCCCGCCTACACCGAGCAGAACGATCCCATCGAGCAGCGCGAACGCCTCGAACATCAGGCCGGCGGCGAGCAGCAAAAACTGGACGAGGATTTTCTCGTCGCGCTCGAACACGGCATGCCGCCCGCCGGCGGCATGGGCATGGGCATTGACCGCCTGTGCATGATGCTCCTCGGCCAGGAAAGCATCCGCGACGTGATCCTGTTCCCGCAGTTGAAGCCGAAATGACGAATTGATTTTTCGTTATGAGTTTTGCAGCGCTCTCTCCGAACTGGCAAATGACGGCGCTGTTTGTTCTGGCGTTGCTGCCACTTTGTTTGCTGATGAAATGGGTCGCGTTTCGCGGCACGCCTGAAGCCAAAAACCCGGCGGCGATTTTCTCAATTTTTCCTTCTCCCGCCGCATTGAGACGAAGCTTGCCTTTGAGCGCCGCGCCGCGATTGATTTGCCGCGCGCTTCTCGCGTGGGCGGTGTGCATTTGCGCCTACTGGCTCTACATGCGGCTTGTTCAGGAGTTTAGACCCCCGAAAATTTTGCTGAGTTACATCGGCGCAATCATGCTCTGGCTGGTGAGCGAAGCGTTGGGTTCGCTGATTCCGTTTCTTGGGTTGCCTTCAGGACGGCTGTGGCCGCTGCCTCACGGCCCGGCACCACTGTTCGCAAAAAGTCTCTCAGAGTTCTGGGGCCGGCGTTGGAATGTGTGGACGAGCGAGTGGTTTCACCAAGTCATTTTTCGCCCGTTGCAAGCCCGTCCCGTGCTCGCGCTGTTTTTGGTTTTTCTGACATCGGGTATTTTTCACGAATGGGCGATCAACGTTCCGCTTTACATCGTCACGGGGAAAAAATATTTCGGCTTGATGACACTTTATTTTCTGCTCCAAGCGGTCGGCATTTTGATTGAACACAAAACGCGCAATCGCGGTGCGCGCATTTTTCTGGTATGGCTGTTTGTTTTCGGAGCCGCTCCGCTGATGATCAACGAAGGGATGCTTCGCATTCTTCATCTTTGGCCGGGGTGAACAACAAAGTTCGTCACGCATCTGCCCAAGGAACTCGTGCCGCTCGCCAAACTTTCGCCCGCTATTGCGCCACTCCGAAAAATTTCAGGCTTTGATTTTGCCGTCCGCGCGGTTATATTGCCGCCATGACGATTGAAGCCATTAAAACCGTGGTTCAAAGCCGCCCGTTTCGTCCGTTCAATCTGCGGCTGGCCAACGGGTTGCAGATTCAAATTCCAAGTCAGGATCATGTGGCGTTGCACCCGGATGGAAAAACCTTCGTCATCTTTGAACCAAACGGCGGCTATCGCATCGTGGACATTCCGCTCGTGACGGATTTGTTGGTTAATTGACCAAAGTGCCGACGACCGTCGAAGTCTTCGAGTGCTGCATCAATGGCCAGGAAATCTCACCGGGCTACACTGAGCAGAACGATCCCATCGAGCAGCGCGAACGCCTCGAACATCAGGCCGGCGGCGAACAGCAAAAGCTCGACGAGGATTTTCTCGTCGCGCTCGAACACGGCATGCCGCCTGCTGGCGGAATTGGAATCGGAATTGACCGGCTTTGCATGATGTTGCTGGGACAGGAAAATATTCGTGATGTAATTTTATTTCCGCAGTTGAAGCCGAAATAAAAAGTAACTTTGTCCGGCTGGCGGCGTTTCATTGAACAATGAAAATTACAAGCATACTCATTTTAGCGGCATCATTGGCAATGACGACAAATCTGGCCACCGCCGAATCGTCACTAAACTCCAACGACGATCAAATGAGGGCGTTGAAAAAAATGGTGGATGACGCTTTGAGGGTTATGGCGATCCAACAAGCAATATGTTGAATGGCAGCGTGGATGAATTGATGAAACAATTGGAAAGCGGGAAAAAATTTAGTTTGAAAAATTGATCGAGCCGACGCTCATTCAGATCGCATTTGTCACTCAAGAAAGCATCCGCGACGTGATCCTGTTCCCGCAGTTGAAGCCGAAATGACTGCACGCTTGAAATCCGCACCATTTCTTGCGACAGTCTGTTTATGAGTGCCACCGAAGCCACCGCAGAAGTTTTTGTCACCGCGTTCAAGTCCTTGAAGCCGCGCCAGCGCGAGGCCGTGCTGGAGCGGATGTTGGAGGATGAAGACATTTCCGCCGACATTGCGGATACACTCACTTTGGAATCGCGCCGCCATCAGCCGCGCCAGCCGTTTCGCCAGGTGATGAAAGACTGGGCATCAAGGCGTGAGCTGGCAGGTTGACATCGCCCGCGATGCGCGCAAGGAACTCGCCGGATTGCATCCGCAAATGCAAGTCCGGATTTCCAAGGCGATTGTTGCGCTGGAAGGCAGTCCATTTCCGGCCGGCTGCAAAAAGTTGAAGAACCGGGACGGCTTTCGCATCCGTGGGGCGATTGTCGGGTGCTTTATCTGGCGGATACAAAGTTGAAACAGATCGTCATCGGCAGCATCGGTCATCGTCGTGAGATATATCGCGATTGACAGCCTGCCTGCCGTATTGGTGAAAATTAACGGTTCAAGAAATTCATGCAACAACTCATCGCAGGCGTTCACAAGTTTCAGCGGGACCAGTTCGGCAATTACCGGAATCTTTTCCGCAAGCTGTCGCAGGAGGGCCAGAACCCGCACACGCTGTTCATCACCTGCTCGGATTCGCGCGTGCTGGCGGAACTCATCACGCAGAGCAAGCCGGGCGATCTGTTCGTCGTCAAAAACGTCGGCAACATCGTCCCGCCCGCGAACGCGCGCGGCGACACGAATTCCACCGCCGCCGCCATCGAGTTCGCCGTGGAAAATCTGCGCGTGAGCGACATCGTCATCTGCGGCCATTCGCAGTGCGGCGCGATCTCCGCGATGCTCGGCGAATCGCCGGTCAGCGACCGGACGCCGCATTTGCGCGACTGGCTCAAGCTCGCCGCGCCGGTGCTGGACACGTTGAAAAAAAATTACACGCACCTGCAAAATGCCCGCGAAAAGGAAACCGCCGCGTCCGTGGAAAACGTCCTGTTCGGGCTGGAAAATTTGCACAGCTACCATTGCGTGCAGGAACGGCTTGCGGACGGCAGCCTGCGGTTGCACGGCTGGTTTTTCGAGATCGCCACGGCGGGGTTGTTCGCCTACGACCCCGAGACGCTGCAATTCTCACCGCTGGTTTCGGAACAGGAATAGCCGGTGGGGCGAGCGTCCTCGCGAGCCGAAAATAAAATCAATCAACGGCTCGCCAGCAGTCTCACCCACCAAGTTTAGTTTGGGATTATGCCGTTCACAAACTATCAAGGTAGGGACAGCGCGCTGCGCTGTCCCCGTCGCCGAGCGCAGCGTCAGGCGACGGAAAAAACGGAGCTTTTACCACGTTCGTTCCGTCCTACCGGACGGAGACGCCGCAGCGCGGCGTCCCTACCACCCGAAAAGTTTGTCAAAGACATAATCCCGGTTTAGTTGCGCTTCGTTTGGACAAGCGCGCTTGCGTCTGTTAGCCTGCACATGATTTTATGAATTTGAGAAACAAAGAAATGCCGTCCGCGCCGTCAGATTTCATCCGCGAAAGGATTTTCTAACCGCAAATCCGCGCTGATCTCCGCCGGCAAAATTTGACTGGCAATCATCAGCGAAGATTGGCGGTTTATTTTTACCATGCTCACTGTTGCCGGACTTTCCAAATCATTTGGCGGACGCGAATTGTTTGACGACGTTTCGTTGAACATCATGGCGGGCGACCGAATTGCCGTCGTCGGACCCAACGGCGCGGGGAAATCCACGTTGTTCAAAATCATTCTCGGCAAGGAGGAGCCGGACGCGGGCAGCGTGTCGTTCATTCGCGGCACGCGCACCGGCTATCTGCCGCAGGAAAGCGAGCCGGCGGGCAACGAAACCGTTCTGGAAATCGCCGTGCCGCACGAACACGAGCACGACGGCCAGTTCGTCGCCAAGGCGAAACAAATCCTCGCCAGCCTCGGTTTCAAGCTGGCGGACTATGACCGGCCCGCGCGCGAGATGTCCGGCGGCTGGATCATGCGGTCGCATCTGGCGCGGTTGCTCGCGGAGGAACCCGACCTGCTTCTGCTGGACGAGCCGACGAACCATCTCGACCTCGAAACGCTCATCTGGTTTCAGGATTATCTGAAATTTTATCCCGGCGCGATCCTGCTGATTTCACACGACCGCGAATTCCTCAACAATCTTTGCACGCACATCGCGGAGTTGCGCGCGTCGCAAATCCTGCGCTACACGGGCAATTACGACGCGTATCTCGAACAGCGCGCGTCGGCGGAGGCGACGATGGTTGCCACGGCGAAATCACAGCAGCGCGAGATTGACCGGATGCAGCTTTTCGTGGACCGCTTCCGCGCAAAGAACACCAAGGCCGCGCAGGCGCAGAGCAAGATGAAGCAGATCGAGCGGCTCAAGGAAGACATGGTCGAGGTGCCGGGCGGGCCGGATGCGACGGTGGGTTTCCGTTTTCCGCAGCCGCAGCGCAGCGGCCAGCGCGTCGTCACGCTGGAGAAAGTCAGGTTCGGCTACGGCGAAAAATTGATTTACGACGGCATTGATCTTGAAGTGGAACGCGATCAACGCACGGTGCTGGTCGGGCCGAACGGCGCGGGAAAATCCACGTTGCTGAAGCTGCTCGCCGATGTTTTGCAGCCGCAATCCGGCGTGCGCAAGCTCGGCCACAACGCGAAATCCGGCTATTTCGCGCAGCATCGCGCGGCAATGCTGAATCCCAAGCACACGGTTTTGCAGGAGGCGCTCGACACGCCGCAGCGCGTGACCGAGCAGGCCGTGCGCAATGTCCTCGGCAGTTTTCTGTTTCGCGGCGACGACGTTTTCAAACCCGTCAGCGTCTTGAGCGGCGGCGAAAAAAGCCGGCTCGCGCTGGTGAAACTGCTGCTCAATCCGCCGAACCTGTTGCTGATGGACGAGCCGACGACGCATCTCGACCTCGCCAGCGTGGATGCGCTCATCGGCGCGTTGCAGCAATATGAAGGCACGCTGGTCTTCATCAGCCACGACGTGCATTTCATCCGCAAGCTGGCGAACCACGTCGTGCGCGTCGAGTCCGGACAACTCCGGCATTTCACCGGCGGCTACCAGTATTACCTCGACAAAACGTCGCAGTCGGCGCGTGAGGCATTGACGAGTTCGAGTTTCAACAACGGTTCTTCTGTCGCGAGCAAGCCCGCCGCGCCGCAAGTGGACCGCAAGGAACAAAAGCGGATTGAAGCCGGGCAGCGCCAGGCGCGTTCGAATAAAAAATCAGAAATCCAAAAGCGCATTTCCAAATTGGAAAAGGAAATCGCGGAACTCGAAACGAAGGAACGTGAGCTGGCGGCGGAGCTGGAGAAACCGGAAACCTACCATTCCGGCGGGCGCGCCACGTTGATCAACCGCGAACTCATGGAAGTCAGCGACCGTCTGCCGCTGGCAACGGCGGAGTGGGAGGCGGCGGGGGCGGAACTGGCCGGGTTTGATGATTCCGTCGCCGTCTGACGGAGCGCCGGCAAATCCTCGCCCGGATCATCACGCGAAATGCTTTCAAGTTGCAGGCTCACGGTCGGCAATTAACGGGATTTGATGTTGGGCGTTTCCAGCCATTTCCAGCTGGTTGCTGTTGGAAATGACTGGAATTGGTTGTGCGCGGCGCGATTCACCGCGCAGACATCACGCCGAAATTCTCACGTTTCCGCGTCCGACGCACTCTCCACCGGTTTCTTTTGCGCGGCCTTCAGCCGTTTTTTCTCCCGGCTCTCGACTTTTTTTATGTTCTCGGCCAGTGGCAGGTTTTCCGGCATCGTGCCGCCCAGTTCGTGAATCGTCCGGCGCACCGTCCGGCCCACGGCCTCGTGAATCCGGTTGGCGTGATCTTTGTTCCGCACATTTTCGCGCCGCAACTTTTCCTCCGTCTGCGTGGCGCGGAACAAATTTGCCGCCAGTTCCGTGCTGCCCATGTAGTCCAGCAAAGGTTCTTTCGGTTTGAGCCGCTTGCGCTGGTGGACGCCCTTGGCCGTCAATCCGCCGTAAAGCCCGCGATACCCGTGATCCATGAAGATGGCGTAATCCAACGGCTGAATGACGCCCGCCTGTTTCGCCACGCCCGCCAGATTCTTGTTGTGCTTCTTCATCTCGCCGCGCAGCAACAGGCGCGTCTTGTCCTCCTTCAACGCCTCGTCGTCGGCCAGTTCCTGCCGCCGCGTTTGCACGGCAAAATAACTCTGCCCAAGCGCCACCAGCGGTTTGCTGGGGTCGGCGTTCTGAATCACCAGATAACAGGCGTAGCGGGAGAGCGTCCAGTCCTCCACTTCGCGCTGCGCGCCTGAACCGATGCCCACCATGTTGCGGATTTCCGCAAAATGGTCGGCGACCGCGTGGCCGCTTTTGGCGCACGCTCCTTTTGCCTTTTCAATCACCGGCTGGAAGTTGCGAAAGTTGAGATACTCCAACACGCGCGCCAGATCGCGCGCTGACCAGGACTCCTCGCCTTCGGCGGTGACGCGCTTGATGCGCTCGAATGTGTTGCTGGCGGTGGGTGCTGGCAATTGACTGCTCACGGGATTCTTTTTAACCGAATTCACGGTTCAGATGAAGAACGAATTGTTCACACATTCCACGCCGGAAATGTGCGCCGGGCAAATCACTCCTCATCGGCGCGATGCAGCAATATGAAGGCACGCTGGTCTTCATCAGCCACGACGTGCATTTCATCCGCAAGTTGTCGACCCTCACGGCACCTCTCAAACTGTGAAGGCGGTGCTGATGGCGACATCGAACAAACCGCTCGGTGCGGAGATACCGTGAATAAGATGCTGGAGTTGGGGCTTAATTTGTTCAAAGTGATTCGGTGGCAGAAATGATTTCAAACTCGGTGCAGATTTCGGAGTGATTTGCGTTCAAATACCGGACGACTTTGGCATTCTTCAACAGGTTTTTGATGTAGGTGTGGGCGGTGGTCAGGGTGAACATGTTTTCCGTGTAATTGTCACTGACATTTTTCAGGTCTCGTTCCAGCGACTCCATTTCACGTTCCATGCGCGCGATGTCCTCCGCCGACATTCCCTCTTTTTTCTTTGGCTCATCGTCTATAACGGCGGGCACCGTTTTCCGACCGGCGTAACCGGTAGGGAGGAATTGCTGCCCTATAAATTGATAACATTCAATCAAAAATGAGAAACGCCGTTCTGGACGGGGCATAGGGGACGCGCAGCCACACGCGAGATGAAATCTTCTCGCTTGCCCCAGTCCGCCTGTCACATAATGCGCGTCAGATATGCGCCTGATTTTCAAATTCTTCGGGTTGAGTTTGCGGCTTCGCCGCCAGGACGGCGCACTCGCAACAGAGGCCGTCAAAATCTGACCAAATGAATTCCTCGCTTAAAGCCGAAACGCCGGTTGCCACCCCGCCACCAGCCAAATCCGGCGGCGAGTTGTTCATCGTTGATAACAGCGATGAAGCGTGGAAAGGATTGAAATATCTTCAGGACTGGACGGAGATTGCCAGCGCCTTCGATATCGCCACCGGCTATTTTGAAATCGGCGCGTTGCTCGCGCTCGACGGCCAATGGCAGAAGCTCGATAAAATTCGCATCCTCATGGGCGACGAGGTTTCGGCACGCACCCGGCAGACAATTTTGGAAGCGCTGCAAAAAAACATTGCGGCCAAACTGGACGCCAGTTTGGAGGATGAAAAAGAGAAGAATGATTTTCTGGCCGGTGTTCCGGCAGTGGTTCAGGCATTGCGTGACGGGAAAATCGAATGTCGCGCTTACACCAAGGGGAAATTTCACGCCAAGGCTTACATCACGCATCCGCGCGTGGCCGTCATCGGTTCGGTCGCACTCGTCGGCTCCGCCAATTTCACACTCCCCGGCCTGACGCAAAACATCGAACTCAATATCCAGATTCGCACACCGGGCGATGTCCGGCAATTGCAGGAATGGTATGAGCAGCATTGGGAAAAAGCGGAGAACATCACGCCTGATGTTCTGAAAGTTGTCGAACGGCAGATTCGGGAATATACCCCGTTCGATGTTTATGCCAAAGCCCTTGATGAACTGTTTCGCCGGCACGAACTCACCGCCAGCGAATGGGAAAGCACCAAATCCGTCATCCACCCCGTCCTCGACCAATACCAGCGCGACGGCTATAAATCTCTGCTGCAAATCGCCTCCAATTATGGCGGCGCATTTCTCTGCGACGGCGTCGGTCTCGGCAAAACTTTCATCGGCCTGATGCTCATTGAGCATTTGGTCATTTTCAAAAAGAAGCGGGTGGTCCTGTTCGTGCCGAAGTCCGGCCGTGTGCCGGTATGGGAGCGCAACATCAAACACTATATGCCGCATTTGCTGAACGGCTTTCTCTCGTTCAAAATCTTCAATCACACCGACCTCATGCGCGGCGTCAGCGCCGATGGCACGGATTTCCCGTCCATTTTTGAGCAAATGAGGGAACAGGCGGATGTCATCGTCATTGATGAGGCGCACCACTTCCGCAATCGCGGCCTCAGCCGGGAGTCCGGCGGTTCGCGCTACTGGACGCTTTACGATCTTTGCGAAGGCAAACAGGTTTTCCATCTCACCGCCACGCCGGTCAACAATGCGCTCACGGACTTTCAGCACTTGATTGAATTGTTTTCCCGCCAGAAACAAGACGCCTTTGCGCCCCGGCTCGGCATTCACAATCTGGCGGCTCATTTTCAACTGCTGGAAAAGCAACTCGCGGCGATTGTGCGCGGCCAGGATTTCGGCGACCTTTTTCAGTCCAACCCGGTTGAAGCCGGGCAGGTGCTTTTCAACGACAAACTTTTCCGTGAACTGGTGGTGCAACGCAGCCGCGCCTATGTCACCGAAAGCCAGAAGCAGCAGGGTTCAGCCGAAGCCTTGTTTCCAAAAAAAGAAGCTCCGCGCGTGGCCGAATACTCGGTCAAAAAAACCTACGGACATCTGCTTGGAAAAGTCGAAGTCGCTTTCGCCAGGGAAAAACCGCTCTTTGCCCTCGCGCCATATCACCCCTTGGATTACCCGGTCAACCTCGGTGAAATTCCGGCTGGCTTTGAAATTGGGCGGCAACGTGGCTTGGTGCGTTTGATCCGCGTGCAATTTTTGAAACGCTTCGAGAGTTCCATCACCGCGTTTGAGCAATCCTGCCAGAATCTTTTGCTCAAATTCCTCGCGTTCCTTGAAGTGAACAGCGAAACCGCGCGCGAAAAAGCCCGGTTGGATAAATGGCGCAGGCGAAATGAAGAAATGCTGGCGCACATCAAGGTTCGCCGTCAGGAATTTTCCGAGGAAGACGCCAGCGAAGAACAGGACGAAGAACTTGGCGACGAGTTCCTGGATCATTTTGAACCGCTCGACCGGAAAACCTACCGGCTCGACGAAATTTTTGACGACACTTTTGATGACTTGGAGACGCTGGCGGATTTTATTGAAGAACTCCGCAAGTTCACGCCCGAACATGACGACAAAATTCGCGCCCTCGTCAAACTTCTAAAATCCGATGCCGACCTTAAAGAGCGCAAGGTGCTGATTTTTACCGAATACATGGCCACGGCCCGCTACTTGAAACAGGAACTGCAAAAAGCGGGCGTTGAGGGCGTGGATGAAGTGGACAGCACCAGCAAACGCGACCGCACGGAGATTCTCCAGCAGTTTGCGCCATACTATAATGCTTCATCGTCCGCAGACCTTGCTGCGCGCAATCTGAAAGAAACCCGCATCCTGATTGCGACCGATGTTCTTTCAGAAGGCTTGAACCTTCAGGACGCGACCCGGCTCATCAATTATGACATCCACTGGAATCCGGTGCGGCTCATGCAACGCATTGGCCGTGTTGACCGCCGCCTGAATCCCGACGCAGAAAAAAAACTTATTGCCGATCACCCGGAGGAAAGGAAACGTCGGGGCAAAGTGCTGTATTGGAATTTCCTGCCGCCTGACGAACTGGATGAATTGCTTCGCCTATACAGCCGCGTCGCCCACAAAACATTGCGTATTTCAAAAGTGTTCGGCATTGAGGGCAAAAAATTGCTCAAACCGGATGATGATTTTGATGCGTTGCGCGATTTCTTGAGCAATTACGAAGGGGTCACCACGCCAACGGAAAAAATGCAGCTTGAACTGGAACGGTTGCTCAAAGAACAACCCGGTTTGGAAAATCATCTCGATGGTCTGCCGGGGCGCGTCTTCAGCGGCAAGGCCCACCATAAAAAAAGCGCACAGGCCATTTTCTTTTGCTACAACCTGCCCGCGCAGGACATGGCCTCGCAGGAATGGAGCGACGCCGCCGGTCGCACCGCTTGGTATCTGTTCGATTTCACCACGTTGAAAATTCTCGACCAGCCGGAGGAAATTCACGCTTACATCCATTGCACGCCGGAGACACCCCGGCGTGTTGATATGACCGCCGAATCATTGCGCACCGTCCGGAAAAAAATTGAGTCCCATATCAAAAACACCTACCTGAAGCAGATGCAAGCGCCGGTCGGCATCAAGCCCACGCTGAAATGCTGGATGGAATTGAACTGACCAGGTTGCTATGCCGAAAATTCCAAAAAACATTCGCCAGCAACTCTTCATCGCGCAAACAGCCTGTGACGAACTGGAGAAAATTGCTGCTAATTCCGGGCACAGCCACAAATTTACATTGGACGGTCGTTTTGTTGGTGACATTGGCGAATTGATTGCCGCCCAGCACTTCGATCTTCAAATTCATAAAAAACAGAAGCATTGCCACGATGGAGTTTGCAATCTGAGAGGCGAGGAACATGGCGTCCAGATAAAATGTAGGCGCAAAAGCACAGTCATTGATTTTTATTCTCAACCGAAACTTTTGTTGGTGATTGGTATAAACGACCAGTGGACAGAATGGGAAATAATTTACAATGGCCGTGGAGATTTTCTCACGGATGACGAAGGCTTCAGCGCAGATGAAAAAGGCCGGTTGCTCCAAAATGGGAAAAAGCACGGGCGGCGAATTTATCTCGACGATCTGCGCAGCCGCGAAGCTAAGTTTGGCCCCCATGATTCCCGTGTGCCACTCAAGAATTGTTCCTAAAACTCAATATGCCCGCCCCCAACCAACTCCGCGACATCCGCAAGTTCACCGACCTCGTTCGCTACTTGGAAACGGAACTCGAATGGCCGGTGGAGGCGGGTAGTTTCGACGATCTGACTTTCGAGTATCAGCCTGCCGAGCTTGGCTTGAAGGACGAAGACGCCGTTAAAATCAAAAAGATTCACCAGCTTCGACCGCTCGCGTCCGGCCAGCCGTGGGGCATCTTCTTCGTCGAGTTCGAGAAAAAGAAACTTCCCGTCGTCGTCCTGCGCCGCATCTTGAGTCACCTCGTCGTAAAAAAACGGCAGTCAGCCAACAAAGCTGACCAGGCCGTGTGGAATCCCGAAGACCTCCTGTTCATTTCAGCCTATGGTGATGAAACCAGCGACGAGCGCGAAATCGCCTTCGCCCATTTCCACCAGCAGCCTGGCGATCTGCCCACGCTCCAAGTCCTCGGTTGGGACGGCAGTGATACCGTGCTCACGCTCAACCACGTCGCAGGCGAGTTGCGCGAAAAACTTCACTGGCCAGCCAACCCCAAAGACCACACCGCATGGCGCACGCAATGGTCGCGCGCCTTCCGCCATCGCATCGGCCACACCATCCGCACCGCCGACAGTCTCGCCGAAGTTCTCGCGGCGCTGGCACGCGGCATCCGCGACCGCTGCACCGTGCTGATGCGCGCCGAATCCGACCACGGCCCGCTCACGAAATTATTCAAAGCCTTCAAAGCCGCGCTCATCCACGACCTCACCGAGGAAAGTTTTGCCGACACCTACGCGCAAACCATCACCTATGGCCTTCTCACCGCTGCCATCAACCGCACCGACATGAGCGGCGGCACGGAAGCTAGGAGAGAAAGGTAAGAAGAACTGGCTTCAAGATGATTATGTGAAATTCATAAGATTTTCCCAATTCGAACTTGAACAGAGCGGCATTGGCATTTTCGGTTTTATCAACAATCACGGTTGTCTGGATAATCCAACATTTCGGGGAATGCGTGCCAGTTTAATGAATTCATTTACAAATCTTTTTGCGTTGGATCTTCACGGCAATGCACGAAAAAAAGAACGAACTCCAGATGGAGACATTGACGAGAATGTTTTTGATATTCAACAGGGAGTTGCCGTTGAGTTATTCTACCGACTTCCAAATGCGGTAAAAAATAAATGCGTTGTGAGTCATGCAGATTTGTGGGGATTACGCGGTGAAGCCTCACAGGGTGGAAAATATGGATGGCTTGCAAACAATAGCAAATCAACAACGAATTGGATTGCGTTAAATCCAAGCCCCCCGTTTTTCTTGTTTGTCCAGCAAGATGTTGACCTGCGAAATCAGTATGACAGTTATTGGAAGCTAACCGACGTAATCCGGTACTGCTAGAGGGCCGGTCCCAATGGAACTTCACAAGAGATGCAGGGGTGTGGCTGACGTGATTATGGCAGAAAGCAATCTTGAAAACCGCTTAAAGGAGCTTGCCATTTCAACGCTGCAAAGTCCGAGCTATGACGAAACTAATTATCGATTTCAAATCGACGAAAATGCCTTGCGTGATGAAATTGAAGAAGAAATTGGTTATATTCCAGGCAAGTCTGCCGAACACGATATACGTGCAGTTAGAAATATTTTTGCACTTCGAAAAGGCAGGCACGTTTCGCGCATTGAGGACGCCGGTTATGTCTTTTTGACTACAAATGCCGCTCTTTCACGTGCCGCATTTAATTACCAGCGAGTCACCAGCGAGGGCTGGGTTTTTTCTGCGGTCGTTACAGATTATCATTTGTCACATCTTGCTTGGCTGAAATCCCCTGTTGATGCCGGCAACTTATCGAGGACGGAAATTCTTGCAAGTTGTTATGCCACCATGCGGCCGCATGAATCATTCTGGCGCCGTTATGTCGAAGACCCGATGTTTGCCAGCACTGAATCATTCAAGCCAGAGCGCAAGAAAACCGCCGTGGCTTTCCACGCCAAGGATGATTTGCCGGAAGTGCGTTTTCGCGTATTTGATTTGCTGCGGCAGTGTGGCGACCAGTTGCGGTTTTACGCCGTCGTCTGCGACAAGTTCAAGCTCCACGACGCCGAGGCGGCCAAACGCGTCGCGCAACCGGGCTACCGGTTTAATGAGAATTCAGTCTATGATTCACTGATGCGAGAGTTATTCGGAAAACTTCACCGGCTGGCCGACCGTTACGAGATTTGCGTAGCCAAACGCGGCAACAGCACCCGCACCGAGGCCATCAAAACTGCCTTAACCCATGCCGAAGGTGACTTTGAAGGAAAGTTTGGTTTCCGCCGCAGTCAACACGAAATTACCGTGCAGCAGTCCAAAGACAATCCGTGCCTTCAGGCGGTGGATTATTTTCTTTGGGCGTTGCAGCGCTTTTACGAAATCAAATGGAACGCGTCCACGGGGCAGCCGCAGCTTGATTCCAAAACCGGCTTGGTCATTCGCGAAGACCGGTTTCTGAATGCCGTCTGGCCCCAGGTCGGGGAAATCCACGATCTGCATTTCGGCCCAGTGCATGGAACATTTTTCACGGTCAAGAATCAGTTGAATTTGGCGGAACGCTTTCCGCCACCGCCGCTGAAAAAGAAAAAGTCGTGAGTATAGGAACCCCGAAGGTTCTCACGGCACGAGGCCGAGTTTTGCTCACGACAACACCAATATCGGATAATTCCTGGGAATTGTAAAGGGTTTTAAGATGTTGTTTTCAAAGGGGAAATGCAGAGTTTTAACCATCACCCCACCACTGCCGCTCGAAAAAATCCCGGTCAATACGCACCGGCTCAATGCAGCGGGGATCATCCGTTTTCGGGCTATTCACCAAATCGCTGACGGGATAAATCTTGAGGGGTGCATCCTCTGGAAAATCCATCGCCGCCTTGTGCATTTCGCTCCGCGAATCATCATTTTTCAGCCACCAGTCAAAATGTCGCGGCTGAATGATGACTGGCATCCGGTCATGCAGGCCGTCTCCATAAATGATTTTGCCGGTCACGCCACACGGCCTTTTTGATTGGCACATTGAAGTCCCCGCCAGTCCGCGCAATCAGAAAATCGGTTCATTAAAACAGCCCACCTCCTGTCGCATCGCTGTTGCTTCAGGTTTTGGATTGTGTAATAATGACTGGCAGATGGCAAACCGGTGGATGAGTGGTGTTTAAAACCCCATTAAACGCCGGTTAAGCGTTCTTTGAAAGACCGGCACAGCTAAAATTGCAGGGTGGTATGATTGTCGTTGAAAAAATGTTTTTTTGCAAAACGAACCCATCTTGGAAGCCGGATAAAAGTCAATGTTGGCTGGGTCAATGGCGGGTTTTCAGCAGTTCAAAACGGGCGGAAAACGAACCCATTCCAGGCGAATCCAACCTAATCCAACCTAATCCAACCAGTTTTTTTCAGACAACAGGCTGGATTGAGCCAATATGGACACAATTTGCTGTTTTTGAACAGCGGTTTCAAATGGCGTAAAAATGGAGTAAATGATGGCAATGTTCTGATCTTAAATTTTCAAACAGAACACTGTCAAAACCGGGCAGTGTATCAATTTGGCGGTAGGGACAGCGCGCTGCGCTGTCCGGACGCCGCAGCGCGGCGTCCCTACCATTGAAAATGATACAACACCCAAAGTCGAACGCATTTGACGCCGGCACGGTTTAATGTTTGATTGGTCAGCGTATGGAAACTTTGAAGAGGATTGTGGGAATTTTTCTGGCTGCTGCATTGGTCGCCGTTTCACCCGGCGCGCTCGCGGACGGCACGAACTCGGTCGCGCCCGCCAAACCGAAGCCCGATTTGCTGAAGACGTGTCCGGTCTCCGGCGACAAACTGGGCGGCGACATGGGCAAGCCTTACGTCTTTGTCTATGACGGTCAGGAAGTCAAACTCTGCTGCCCGATGTGCAAAAAGGATTTCGACAAGGAACCGGCCAAATACATCAAGTTGATCCGCGCCGCCGACAAAACGAAAGACAAGCCGCAATCGTAAGCGTGGTCATTTCCCGCCAAGTTTCTTTTCCAGTTCGGCGACGCGCTTGAGCAGTTCGGGCAGGTGCATGATGGCGATCATC
>Ga0182018_10000967_pt1 | contig 34876 bp, 33 predicted proteins | sample 812P2MmetaG_FD_120490 | JGI IMG/M metagenome (GOLD analysis project Ga0182018, IMG submission 120490) | Permafrost microbial communities from Stordalen Mire, Sweden - 812P2M metaG | ecosystem: Environmental > Terrestrial > Soil > Wetlands > Permafrost | place: Sweden: Stordalen | collected...
AGTCATCGCGCAGGTGAATCGCGAATGCCGGACGGCCGAGATCGGCTGCGTGGATTGCAAGAAGCTGATGGCCGACGCGCTGGTGAAATGGATCGAGCCAATTCAGGCAAAGCGCCGCGAATTTGAGTCGCATCCTCAACGTGTCTGGGATATTCTCGACGACGGCTCGAAGCGGGCTCAAAAGATAGCGCACAGGACGATGGAGCGCGTGCGGGAAGCGATTTTCGGTTGGAAAGCCGCGCAGAAGGCTTCGTCCGAGATCGCCGCGCCAAGCACACAGAAACTTGCGAGCGGAGACTGATTTGGCAACACCCTACAAGATTCAACTTCCGGTCTATGAAGGCCCTCTCGATCTTCTGCTCGATTTAATCCGCAAACAGGAAATTGATATTCACAATATTCCGATCGCGAAGATCACGCAGCAATATCTAGATTATCTGAATCAGCTCGAACAACTCGATATCAACGTCTCGTCTGATTTTCTGTACATGGCCGCGACACTGATTTACGTCAAGTCGAAAATGTTGTTGCCCACCGATCCGCTCGCTGGGCCTGAAGAGCAGATGGACCCGCGCGACGAACTGGTTCACCGCCTTCTCGAGCATGAGAAATACAAGAACGCGGCGCAGCTTCTCTACCAGAAGCAGCAAGTGGAAGCGAACGTCTGGTCGAATCCGGATTTATCGCTCTACAAGGGTGAAGAAGTCGAAGGCGAAATCATCGTTTCGCTTGTGGATCTCGTCAAAGTGTTTCAGCAAGTGCTCGAGCGCCGGAAGGAAATTCCGAAGATCGAGCTGCAACACGAGACCGTGACCATCGCACAAATGATGTCTGAGCTGCGGAAGAAATTAACTGCCGGCGACGAGCCCGTATCGCTGACGGCCTTCTTCGAGGCGTGCGCTTCGCGGCGCGCCATGATCGTGGCGTTTCTGGCTGTGCTTGAAATGGTCAGGTTGCAGGCCGTGGTGCTGGTGCAAACAGAGCTGTTTTCGGATATCGGATTGGTTAAGCACAAAATGTTCGACGTCGTGTTTTCCGGCGAAGAAGCCATCGCAAAAATCGAAGAACAATATCTATGAGCCCACAAGATTTGACGTCGGCCCTCGAGGCCATCATTTATGCGGCGGATGAGCCGGTAACTCTTGACCAGATGGCCAAATCGGTCGAAGCAGAAAAGCCGGAGGTACGCGGGGCGCTCGATGCGCTTGTCGCTTTGAGTCAAGCGCCCGATCGCGGGGTAGAAATCCGCAAGGTCGCGGGCGGCTGGAAAATGTATACGAAGCCGCAACACCACGACGTCGTTCGCAAATTCATCAAGAGCTTGCGGCCGCCGGTGCGGCTGACGATGCCCGCCCTCGAAACTCTGGCGGTGATCGCGTACAAGCAGCCCGTCACTGGGCCCGAAATAAACGAAATTCGAGGCGTGAATTGCGGCGGTGTTCTCAAGACGCTTCTCGAGAAGCGCCTGATCACGACGGCGGGACGCAAGCCCGTGATCGGCCGGCCCATTCTCTATCGCACTTCGAAAGATTTCCTGATGCGATTCGGACTTTCGGATCTTGAGGAATTGCCAAGCCTGAAGGAATTTGAGCAACTCGCACAGGCGGCTCTTGGCAACGACGATGGCATCGCCCCGATTGAGCCAGAGGACAGAGCAAGAGAGGCTCAGTCCGGCTCAGAAGGCCAACCAACGCCCGAGAAGACAGCCGAAACGCCGAAAGTGGCCGCTGCAGCCGCTGGCGCGACTACATCGTCGGCGACACCCGTCGCGGAAACATTGGGCCCGGAAACATCGTCGACAACGGACTCATCGCTTCCGGAATCGAGCACAGAATCCGGCACGCCAGAAACGGAGAGCGCCGAAGAAATGATTTCTGGCGCAGACGGCGACTAGAAAGTCCGGCAGACTCCTCCTAATGGAAGAACGACTCCAGAAAATTATCGCGCGAGCAGGCGTGGCATCGCGGCGCCGCGCAGAACAGCTCATCGTGTCGGGCCAGGTGACGGTCAACGGCAAAATGGTGACGGAGCTAGGCTCGCGTGTCGACGCCTCAAAAGATCACATCAAGGTTGGCGGAAAGCTGCTTCACGGCCCCGAAGAGCACCTCTACCTCGCGCTGTATAAACCAGCCGACGTCGTCGCAACGATGAGCGATCCCGAAGGCCGCCGTTCGATCTCCGATTTTTTGCAGGGGGCGCAGGCGCGCGTTTATCCCGTGGGAAGGCTCGAATATCACGCTTCGGGGCTGCTCTTTCTCACGAATGACGGCGAGTTAGCGAATAAGCTTCTGCGTTCGCACGGATTACGACAGACGTATCTCGTGAAGCTGAAGGGCAATCTTACAGACGCGGAGATGAAGCAGATCGAAGCCGAAACGCGCGTGCGCGTCGAGCGGCTGAAACGCGCCGAAAACGCGTGGTATGAAGTGACGCTGACGGAGGCGCGGCGGGATCCGCTGCGTGAGAAGCTTCAGCTTCTTGGACATCCGGTCGAGAAAATGAAGCGCATTAAATTGGCAAGCATCGAAATCGGCGATCTCGCGCCGGGTCGCTTTCGGAAACTTACCCCCGAAGAAGTAGCCGGCCTCGAAAAGCTAATCGCGAAGCAGGCGGTTCGTTCGCGCGGCACACCGAAGCCGGCACTGCGTCCGAGCGGCCTTGCAACGCCGGTATCGCGCTACCGCGATGTCAAAAAACGAGTTTCGCGACTGCGCGACCAAAAAAAGGTAGATTCGCAGCCGCGCAACGACCGAAAGCCCAAGGATGACCGCAATTGAGCGACACTTCGTTCGCAAGCGGGAGCTCGGAAAATGGCGCGACAGAAAAGCAGGACGGCGGTTCGGACGATCCCATCACTGAAATTCTAAAGACGAGCCAGACGATCGCCGTTGTCGGTCTCTCGTCGAGAAAATTCCGTCCGAGCTACGGCGTCTCGCAGTACATGCAGGCCGCGGGCTACCGCATAGTTCCAGTGAATCCCCGCGAGACTCGGGTTCTTGGTGAAAAAGCCTACGCACGGCTCGAAGACATTCCGGAAAAAGTGGACATTGTGGATATCTTCCGGCGTTGCGAGCACGTGCCTGCAATAGTTGAGAGCGCGATCAAAATTGGCGCGCGCGTCATCTGGATGCAGGAAGGCGTGATCCACCACGAAGCAGCCGCGCGCGCGCAGTGTGCCGGATTACTCGTAGTTCAGGATTCATGCATTCTGAAAGAACACGCCAAGCGATTTCGTAGGAAGGACGTCTAGCCGCCGGCGCGGCGACGTGTTTACGGAGCAAACGTCGAGGCGGGATATATCTTAACAATCCGCTTGCCAACCTCCATCAGGCCAATCCAGTGCCCGTCGGGCGAGATGTGAAAATCGCGAAACACCAGGTCATGCATCGCCGGCGTGAAATCGCCGCCTGGGATGCTGATCCAAACCATATTGCCCGAGCGGGTTTCGGGTCCGCGCTTTAATAGAATGTACCGCTCGTCCGGCGACCATTCGAACCTGCCGTAGCCCACGCGCAACGACAGCGGTTTCGAATTCGGAGTGATGGCGCGGATCTCCAGGTAGTCGCCGTCACGGAAATAGCCGACCCGTCTGCCCGACGGCGATACCGTTAACTGGCCCTGAAAGCCATCAATGGGCGCGATCTTGTTACCAATTTCGTGGGCGAGGTCGAGCCAGAGAAGATCAGCCGGGCCGTCCGTGCCCTTGTCGCGCTGGATCGCAAACGCCGTGCTATGCGCCGCGTCCCAGACAACCGCCGCGAATAAGTGGCCCGCGAAGAGCGTCTTCACTTTTCCGGTTGCCGGCTCGATTGTATGAATTTCGAAGAGTAATTTTGGCTTCACTGCTTCGAAAAGAAACGCGACGGTCGTGCCATCGGCGAGCCATGCGCCTTGCGATGCGCCGATAAATGGACTGAATTTGGGTTTTTCGTTCGCGTCCTCGTCTTCATCTTGATCCTGATCTTTTTTGTCCTGATTCTTGCTCTGCGGCTTGGGTTGGCTTGGCGCCGGTTCCATGCCTTTTATCGGGATTTCGTGGCCGTCGCTGTCCATCAATTCGATGGTCTCTCCCGAAAAGATGTCGCCTTTCTTGGCGCTGTTAATTTGTTCAGTGGTTTTTTCAATCGTTAAGCGGCGGCTGTCGGGCGACCATGAAATGTCATGTATGGAGTAGCTGTGAAAAGTTGTGGTTTTAACGAGTTTGTCGCCCTCAATGATCTTCTTCCGCTTGTTGCCGGCATCGTTGGAAATCCACAAGTCGTCACCCTCCACCGTGAATTTCTTCCAGTTGTAAATGCGCCGGACGGCGTAAGCAACGTGATTATCAGGGGAGAAAGCGAATACAGGGCAGTCTTCATCAATGACGAGCTTCGGCTTCTCGGTATCCGCCGGAGCGGAAGGGAAGGCGGCGACTGAAATGGCAATCACCGCCGCGGCAATGGTCGCGGGCGCGAGGAACTTGAGCAGAAGGGAGCCCGAAGGCGGGGTCATCTTACGCGTCACTTTTTCTCGTGGTCAGATTTCTCGTTGTCTGATTTCTCGGAGTTAGATGCGTTCTCGGCGGTTGCGGCTGGCTTCTTTTGAATCTTTCGTAGCTGCGCGAGACGTTCCTGGACGCGGGCCTCAAATCCTTCGTGCGTGGGATGGTAGTAGGTGCGGCCCGCCAGGCTGTCCGGCAGGCACTGCATATCTGTCACTTTTTCCTCGAATTTATGCGCGTACTGGTATCCTTCGCCGTAACCGATATGGCGCATCAATCCCGTCACCGCGTTGCGCAGATGGAGCGGCACCGGCTCCGCCACCGTGCGCTCGAGATCCTGTTGCACCGCGCCGTAAGCCGTGTAGAGCGCGTTTGATTTCGGCGCGAGCGCGAGGTAGACGGCAGCTTGACCGAGCGCCAGATATCCCTCCGGCGGCCCGATGAACTCGAACGCTTCTTTTGCGGCAAGCGTCATTCGAAGCGCGTTCGGGTCGGCAAGGCCGATATCCTCGCTCGCCATGCGAACCATTCGCCGCGCGAGATAAAGCGGATCTTCGCCCGATTCAATCATGCGCGCCAGCCAGTAGAGCGAGGCATCGGGATCGGAATTGCGGACGGATTTGTGCAGTGCGGAGATAAGGTTGTAATGCTCCTCGCCGGCCTTATCGTAGGGCAGCAGCTTTTTCTGGAGAACGTCTTCGAGCAGCGCCGTCGTCAGCGCGAGACGGCCCTCGGAATCTGGCGATGCGCCGCGCACCAGAGCTTCGAGAGTGTTATAGGCAGCGCGGGCATCCCCGTTCGCGACGATCGCAATATGTTCGAGAATCTCCGGGCCGGCGGCGACATTCTCCTTGCCTAGCCCGCGTTCGGAATCGGAGATCGCACGCTGGAGCAAGCCAGCGATCTGTTCAGTGGTGAGAGCGTGAAGAATGTAGACCTTCATGCGCGAAAGAAGCGGCGAGATCACTTCGAAAGACGGATTCTCCGTCGTCGCGCCGATCAGCGTGATGCTGCCGGATTCGACGTGCGGCAGAAACGCGTCTTGCTGCGCCTTATTGAAACGATGCACTTCGTCGACGAACACCACCGTGCGCCGGCCATAGTTTCGCGCACGCCCGGCTTCAGTCATCACCTGCTTGATTTCCTTGATTCCGGATGTCACGGCGCTGAACGGAATGAACTCCGAGCGCGTGTGGTGCGCGATGATTCGCGCGAGGGTCGTCTTGCCGCAACCGGGAGGGCCCCAGAAGAGCATCGAGCCGATGTCGTCGCGTTCGATTTGCAGGCGCAGCGGCTTGCCGGAAGCGAGAAGATCTTCCTGTCCGACGAGCTCGTCGAGCGTGCGCGGTCGCATCCGATCAGCCAGAGGGCGCGGTCCGGCGCTTTCTTCCTGCGGTTGGACGGCTTGAAAAAGTCCCACGCTCAACCTCGTTGACTAGTGCGATCGGAGCGGCGATCAGTACGGCGTTGGTTACCGGTTTCGGTGCGATGTTGGGCGCCGCTCTCGTTACGGCGTTGCGTGCCGTTCTCGTTACTGCATTCCCTGCGTTGTCGTGCGGCTTCGTAGAGAATCACCGACGCTGCGACGCCCGCATTGAGTGAATCAACGCTAGAAGCCATCGGAATCGCAAAGAGTCCATCGGCCGATCGTTCGACTTCTGGCGGAAGCCCCGCGCCTTCGTTGCCGATGAAAATCGCGCACGCGCCGCTCAAATCTGCGGGCGGCTCGCTCGCGCCAGCAGCTTGCTTCGCCGAAGCGGCAAGGATTCTCAGGCCAGCCACGCGGAGTTGCGCCATCGCAACAGCAGGCGCAATTCCGCGGAGAATCGGAAGCCTCAGTGCAGAGCCGGCTGAAGCGCGCAGAGCTTTCGACGACCAGGGGTCGGCGGTTCCTTTCGTCGCGACGAGACCCGTGGCGCCAAAAGCCTCAGCCGAACGCGCCGCCGTTCCGACGTTGCCAGGATCCTGCACTCCCACGAGCACAACGACGAGCGGCGCGCCGTCGCGGACGACGTCGTCAAATGTCCACTCGCGCGGCCGGACGAGCGCCGCAATGCCTTGCGGATGCTCAGTGCCGGCTACACTTTCAAATAGTCGCGCCGTCGTTTTGAGAACACGAGCGGGCAGGTGCGACTTATCGGGCCACATAGCAAGAGCCTTCTCGCCATCGGGGCCGGTGAGAATAGCTTCGATATGGAGCCCCGAGCGCAGCGCTTCTTCAACGAGGTGCGGTCCTTCGAGCCCGATCAATCCTTCGTCAGGAAGGTAGCCTTGGCGGAGAGCGGCGCGGAAAATCTTGAGCCAACGATTATCGCGGCTTTCGATGATCTCGGCTTGGGCCGAATTTTGCGGCCGCGAGGACGTTCTCGGTGCGGCGTTCATTGCTTCACGTGCCATCAATTCGAGACTAACAAACGCCCGAAGCCCCGTAAAGCAGTCGACCGGCGCGCCTTCCGGTGCACGGCGCGGAACCGAGGAACCTTGCACGGCGCGCGGAGGCTGTGATAGCGTTTCCAGATGTTCCTAGCGCAACCCACAGTGAGTCAGCACTTTGCCGTCTGAAATCTTAAAAATTTCGTCGGAAGCGCCCGAGCAGCAGATAGTTGACTATGCCGCGAACTTTATTATGCGGGGCGGCGTCGTGGCTGTGCCCACGGACACGTTCTACGGCCTTTCCGCGGATCCCTTCAACCTCGCCGCCATCGGCCGCGTTTACGAAATCAAGGGACGCCCCGAATCGAAGGCGCTACCGATACTAGTCAGCTCCGTCGAGCAGGCTGTTTCGCTCGTTCGTGATGTGCCCGATAGCTTTTTGACTCTGGCGCAAAAATATTGGCCGGGCGCGCTGACGATTGTCCTCGAAGCGACGCATCGCATTCCGCTAAAAGTTACCGGCAACACGGGACGCGTCGCGCTGCGCTGGGCGAATTCAAAAGTGGCTTGCGAAATTATCAATGCCGTCGGCGGGCCGATCACGGGAACGAGCGCGAATCTCACGGGAATGCCTGCGTGTACCAACGCGGCTGACCTGATCATCCAGTTAGGCGACCGGTTGCCGCTCATTCTCGATTCCGGGGATACGCGCGCCGTGGTGCCGTCAACAATCGTTCGTCTCGATGGAGACGAATGGATGATCATTCGCGAAGGCGCCATCGCCGAGAACGACATTCAGAAGACTCTCGCCGCCTGATTTCGTCGATCAAGTCCATCGCACGAAAATCGTTCCGATCATTTTGAACTGAATCCCATCGTTTGCAGGAAGCCATAATCTCCCGTCGGCGAGAGCGTCTCAATCTGCAAGCGATCGCGATAGACGCACACGTTATCCACGTACCAGAGATTGATGTAGGGCAATTCGTCGGCGACGATTCGCTGCACATCGAATAGAAGCGCGCGGCGGTTGTCGCGATCGGGTTCGACGCGCACGCGATCGAGCAGGGCATCAAGCTGCGGATTGACGAAGTGGCCGCGGTTTGCCCCATTCGGCGGAAACTTGTGCGAGCTGAATACGAATTCGAACATATCGGGATCGTTGTTGCCGCCCACCCAGCGCTGCGTGTAGAGCTGAAAGCTGCCGTGCGCGATATCGGAATTGAAAGTTGCGGATTCCTGCGGCCGCAGTTCGAGTGCCACGCCGATGCGCTTCCATTGTTCCTGCAAAACCTCCGAATACAACCTCGTAGATTCGTCGGTGGAAGATTTGAGGCTCAGATGGAAGCGAACGCCATCCTTGCCGAGCGGCAAGCCCGCAGCGTCGAGCAACGATGCGGCGCGCGCGGGATCGTAGTTGTACGTCGCCGCGTCGCCGTCGTAGGCCCAATGATTTGGCGGCAGCAGGCTCGACGCCAGCCGCGCCTGCCCGCGCAGCAAATATTTGACTATGGATTCGCGATCCGTTGCGTACGCGAGCGCGCGACGAACATCGCGCTTCGAGAGTAGCGGGTCTTCGAAATTGAACGCGATGTACGCGAGCGATGTGCCGGGCTCTTCGGCAACTTTGATTCCCGTGTAGCCGCCGAGTGCGACAACCATGTCCGGCGCTAGCGAATTGATCGCAATGTCCGCGGAGCCTTTTCGCAATTCCAATGCGCGGACCGTCGCGTCAGGAACGATTCGAAACCGCACCTGCGAAACTTTCGGTACCGTTCCGAAATAATTCGGGTTGCTCGCCAGAACGACTTCCAAATCCGGCTCGAGGCTTACGAACCGAAATGGCCCGGTGCCGATGGGATGCTGCGCGAGTTCCGCGCCGGAGCCTCGCGGGACGATTCCCACGCCGGGACGCGAGAGATTCCACAAAAACGACGCGTACGGCTCGCGCAAACGAAAAACGATCGTCGCATCATCCGGTGTCGCGACGGAATCCACCATACGGAATGATCCGCGCTTCGGCGTTTTGATTTGGCCGCCGAGGATGGAATCGAAAGTGAATTTTACGTCGGCGGAAGTGAGCGCGGCTCCGTTGTGGAACATGACTCCGCGGCGCAAATGAAAAATGTAAGTCTGCGGGTCTGGCGTTTCCCAACTCTCGGCAAGATCGGGAACGATGTTCATGTTGGCGTCGTGCGCGACGAGGCTGCTAAAGATCAGATCGTGTAGGTGCTGCGACCACGCGTCCGTGCCGATACGCGGATCGAGATTCACTGGCGCGGACTCGATGAGAAAATTGACGGTATCCGGCGGCGTCGCGCTGCTTTGACTGGCACAGCCGCCAGACGCAACTGCGACGAGTGCCAAAAAAGCGGCGACGACGCTCGAGCCGCAACTAACGCGGCGGCGCATAGCTCACCTTTCCGAGTATCGCGGGCCGGCGCGCGCCCGTCGCAGATGGCAGATTATTCGGCCGGCCGTGGAGTGCTTCGTAGGCCAGAATCGCAAACGCGAATGCCTCTTTGGCCGCCGATGGCACACCGAATTCATCGGAAGTCCGGACGGTCACGCCGAGCAGAGACGCGGCCAACTGCGCCATGATGAGAGGATTCCGCGTTCCGCCTCCCGACACAATTAGTTCGTGAATCTTTGCGCGTGGAAAGATGAATCTATGGAACGCATCAGCGATCGAGAGCGGCGTGAAAAGCGTTGCGGTGCGGATTAAGTCATCGGGAACCGCACGATGCGCCTTGCCCCAGCGAACAATGCCTCCGGCGAATGCTTCGCCAAATTGTTCGCGCCCGGCAGTCTTCGGCGGCTTGATTCGGACATATGGGTCAGCCAGCAGTTTGTCGAGAAGTCGCGGAATCGATTTTCCGCTCAGCGCTCTGCGAGCGCCGTGGTCAAACGTTTCGCCGCCGCGTGTGAAATGCCGGATGAGAGCGTCAATCACCATATTGCCGGGGCCGGTGTCGAACGCGAAACAAGCACTACTCTTGGCAGCGGCGGGGATCACGGTGACATTGGCAATTCCTCCGATGTTCAGCGCGACGCGGCCCAGCTTAGCGTCGCGAAAGAGTGCGTAATCTGCAAAGGGAACAAGCGGTGCGCCCTGACCTCCAGCCGCCATATCGGCCGGGCGAAAATCCGCGATCGTCGTGATACCGGTACGCGCAGCGATTACGGACGGCTCTCCGATCTGCATCGTGGACGCGATGGGTCCGGCGTCCGGAAATCTCGATGGCCTGCCTTGATGGTAAATCGTCTGGCCGTGCGACCCGATCACCGCGATCTTTCGCGGCGCTATGCGAAATTTCCTGCAAGCCGCAAGCGCCGCACGCGCAAAAAGCTCGCCGAGCGCGAAATTAAGCTGGCTGATGTGCGCTGAATTCGCGGCGCCAAGATTCGCGATTCTAAGAATCTCTTCCCGCACCCCTCCCGAATAGGTCACGGCATAAAATCCCTCAAGCTTCGCGGAAAGATTCGGCGGCGCACCGGAAATGCGCGCCAGCGCGACGTCAATTCCGTCCGCCGATGTTCCCGACATCATGCCGAGCACGTATTGCGATTGGCTGCGTGCGTCTCCGCGTTTCATAAGAGCTGTTTCTTGAGCGTGGCTAGGAGATTCAGCGCTTCAATCGGCTTCAAGTTGTCGAGATCCGTTTGCCGCAACGCGTCAATCACAGACTGGTCAATCGGCGTAAACATAGGTGTTTGCGACGGCAAAGCAGCGCCCGGAGTCAATTCCTCGCTTAGCTTATGCTCGCTCGTCTCGTGTCGTTTCAAAACTTCGCGCGCCCGTTCGATGACGGACGCCGGAAGCCCGGCGAGCCGCGCGACTTCGATCCCGTAGCTCTTGTCCGCGCTGCCCGGTTCAACGCGGCGCAAAAAAATGATCTCGCTCCCGGATTCGCGAACAGAGACGTGCACATTGCGCACGCCGGGCACAAGGCGCTCGAGTTCCGTCAGTTCGTGATAGTGCGTCGCAAAGAGAGCGCGCGGCCGGGCATCGGCCTGCAGCGCTTCCACGACGGCCCAGGCAATCGAAAGCCCGTCGAACGTGGCCGTGCCGCGTCCCACTTCGTCGAGAAGAACGAGGCTCGCCGAAGTTGCCGTGTTCAAAATCGCCGCCACTTCGCTCATCTCCAAAAGGAAGGTCGAGCGCCCCCGCGCCAGATTGTCCGACGCGCCGATGCGCGTGAAAATTCGATCCGTGAGCGGCAGCTTCGCTTCAACCGCTGGAACGAACGATCCCATCTGCGCCATGATTACGATCAGCGCAGACTGGCGCAGGTAAGTAGACTTGCCGCCCATATTCGGCCCAGTTATGAGAAGCAGCGATTGCGTCTTATCGTCGAGATAGAGATCGTTGGGCACAAATCGTTCGCCGCGCGTCGCAAGGAGCCGCTCGATCACGGGATGCCGGCCGCCCGCGATCAAAAGTTCGCCCCGCTCGCCGGCATTCTGCTCCGTAAAGCTCGGCCGCACGTAATTCTCCGTGGCGGCAAGGCGCGCGAAGTTCACGAGGACATCCAACTGGGCAACAGCGGCCGCCGTTCGGCGAAGGCGTGGAGCTTCGCGCGCCACGCGTTCGCGCAGTTCGGCATAGAGCCTTCGCTCGATTTCCGATATTCGCTCGTCGGCGTCGAGAACTTTCCGCTCGTACTCCTTCAGTTCGGGCGAAGTGAAGCGTTCGGCGTTGACGAGAGTCTGCTTGCGATCGTAATCGACGGGCGCAAGATGCATATTCGCCTTGGAGATTTCAATGTAATACCCGAACACCTGATTGAAGCGAATTTTCAGCGAAGCGATCCCAGTGCGCTTTCGCTCGCGGTCTTCCATCGCGGCGATCACTTGCTTGCTCGTGCGGCTGAGGTCGCGCAATTCGTCAAGAGCGGGATCGTAGCCGCGGCGAATAGTCCCGGGCTCGGTGGGAAGCGCGGGCGGGTCGTCCGCAATGGCGTGCTCGATAGCCTCGCGGACATCGGTTAGCTCGTCGAGTTCGGCGTGAAGCAAGGCGATTCGTGCCGCCGGCTTTTGTGAAGCGGACACGGGTGAAAGAAATCCCCGCAGCGGTGGAATCTGATCGAGAGATTTGCGGAGCGCCACCAGATCGCGCGGCGTCGCAATGCCAAGCGTGATCCGGCTCGTCAGACGCTCAAGATCGAGAATGGGCTCGAGCGTCCGGTAGATCTCGCCGCGCTCAACCGGCCGCGATTTAAATTCCGCGACGGCGTCGAGGCGCGCTTCGATTTCGTCAAGCGAAGTTTCTGGGCGCAGGATCCAGCTACGTAGCAGCCGCGCGCCCATTCCCGTGGCGGTCTGATCTAGCGCGAACATTAATGTTGCCGAGGCGTCATCGCCGCTCACCGGCTCGATAAGTTCGAGATTCCGGACGGTCACTTGATCGAGCAGCAGCGCATCCTGCTGCTCGTAGTAGCGAATGCCGTTGAGGTGCTCGAGGCCGTTTAACGGCGTAGAAGCGGAAGCATCCCCGCCGTTCGCACCGTTGCGCCCGGCCGCAATAACCGAAGTTTCGCGCAAGTAATGAACGATCGCGCCCGCAGCGCCTATCGCGTGCACGTGCTGCGACAGCCCTAACCCGTCAAGTGTGGCCACGCGAAATTGCTCTTCGAGGAGTCGCGCGGCAAAATCCGGCTGAAAAATGAATTCGTCGAGGCGGCTTACGAGCGCGTCGATGCCCGCGAGATCGGGCACTCCTGCCGAAGGGAAGAGCGACGCAGGTCGCGGCAACAGAATCTCGCGCGGCCGGAGGATGCCGAGCTCATCGAGAAGGCGATTGTCTGCTGCAGGCCCCGAGAACTCCGTGGCGCGAAAATCGCCGGTCGAAAGATCCACGTAAGCAAGGCCGATGACGGCTGCTGCCGTGTCGCGCGACACCGCCGCGAGAAAATTATTCTCTTTGGGATCAACAAGACCTGGCCCCGACGCGGTTCCCGGCGTGATCACGCGAACCACTTCTCGACGAACGAGTTTCTTGCCGGGCCCGGCTTCTTCCATCTGCTCGCAAATAGCGACGCGTTGCCCAGCGCGGATGAGCCGCGCAATGTATCCCTCAGCCGCGTGATAGGGGACGCCGCACATGGGCACCGGCTGGCCCTTTTCGCGATTGCGCGAGGTCAATATGATCTGGAGAATCTTGGAAGCCTGAATCGCATCATCGAAAAAAAGTTCGTAAAAATCGCCCAGCCGGAAAAGCAGCAGGGCATGCGGGTGCTGCTTCTTGATGGCGTGGTACTGCCGCAGCAGCGGTGTTGCGGGCTCTGTCATGAATGCAAACTGGCTCCGGAAGCCCACGATTATGTCGGCTGGCATTGCCTTTAGCAACAGAGTTCACCCTCGTCAGAAGCACACGAGTGAAACGCATTAACAACTACCGAAATTCGAGGATTCGACAGATTCGACGCTCCTCCGCGCGCACCTCGCGAGTATACTGGCGCAACGAAAATGGCGAATGACGGTCGAGAGATTGAGATCAAACTTCACGTCGCGGATTTGAACGCGCTGCGCACTCAATTGCGGCGACTCGGAGCGAAAGCGACTCCGCGCAGGTTCGAGCGCAACATCCTCTACGATACGCCGGCCTCTGAATTGCGCGAAACCGGCCGGCTCTTGCGAATTCGAATCGAGACGCCGGTGTCCGGACGGCGGACACTAGCACGCGCTGGGAAAGCCCGATCCTCCTCGGGCAAACACGCGCAGTCGCGCGGCATTCTGACGTACAAAGCTCCGATATCTCCCGCTCTCGACGCAGGTTTGGCCTCGCGATACAAAGCAAGAGAAGAGATCGAAATCGAGTTCCGTCCCGCCGATAACCTGGAAACCATCCTCGCGGCAGTCGGTCTCCGCCCAGGATTTCGCTACGAGAAATTTCGCACGAGCTACCATCTCCGCCGCTTCCCGGATCTACATCTAGACCTCGACGAGACTCCTCTTGGCGATTATCTGGAACTCGAAGGCTCACCAGCCGCAATCGATCGCGCCGCGTTGCTCCTTGGATTTTCCCCACAGGAGTACATCACGGCAAGTTATTGGGACCTCCACGTCGCCGATTCACGCGGCCGAAACGTCGCACCGGGCGATCTCGTGTTCAAAAATCGAAAAAAATGACGCGCAAGTGCAGTCTTTGCTTGACAAAGCGAGCATCTGCTCGTAACTAAAGAAGCTGAGGACATTCTCAAGAAATGGAGCAGTCGTCCAACTTGGATTCAGGCAGTCCTCGACAGCCCGGGCCGGAACGCACGGTTCGGGTGGCGAGTCGGGCGCCCCTGTTCGCCTTTAGCGCGGAACTTCGAGGCAACAGGATGAGCGCGGAGGCGAGAGCCGCCGCCGTGTAACGAGAGTTTTTCATCTTGCTACCCGCGGTCGGATCGAACCCCGGCTGCGGGTATTTTTTTGCGCCCACGGAGCGTCCCGGAAGTAACTGATTCCTGAGGATTTGGCCTCGAGGGACCCATCAAACGGCCCTTGCGATTAGAGGTGAATCACAGATGCTGCATGCCACCGAAGTGTTGGGAGCCGAAGCCTACGATTTGAACGGCCACTTTGTCGGCCGCGTGAAAGAGCTTTTCGTCGAGCCTGCCGATCAGCCGAATCGCATTTCGCGCGTTCTGCTTGGCCGCGGACAATATCGCCCGCTCGTCGCGCGCCACGATCAGGTGAGCGACGTCACGCCCGGCCGGATGAAACTTACTACCGACGAATCGGCGCTCGAACTCTACCATCCGAACGAAGCGTGGCTCGCACTTCGAAAAGATCTCCTCGACCAGCAGATCATCGACACTGCGGGACGGAAAGTCGTTCGCGTGAACGACATTGAACTCTCCGACCATCGAACGAATGGCAATGTCGAAATGCGCATCGCGCAGGTTGACGTCGGGCTGCCAGGGGCAGTGCGGCGGCTTCTGCAGGGAATTGTACCCCCCGAAGTAATTCGGCGAATTCAGAAGAAACTTCCGCAGCGCACGATCCGATGGGAATTCGTGAACTTGATCGAGCCAGATCCATTGCGCCGAGTGAAGCTGCGCATGAGCAGCCAGAAACTCGCGTCCATGCACCCAGCCGATTTGGCCGACATCATGGAAGAACTATCTCCGGCCGAGCGCCAGTCCATCATCACCTCGCTTGATGAGGAGACCGCGGCGGAGGCGCTGGCCGAGCTCGACAAGCGCCTACAAACGCAAGTGGTCGAAAAACTCGATCCGGAAAAGGCCGCCGACATCATCGAAGAAATGCGTCCGGACGAAGCCGCCGACCTGCTGGCAAATCTCACGCCGGAAGCCAGGGGAGACATCATCGAAGAAATGCCGGGGCGCGACGCGCAGGAAGTGCGCGACCTCCTGCGCTTCGAGCACGACACGGCGGGCGGCATGATGAACACGGAAGTCGTCACTGTGTCCGATGATGCGACGCGCGGCGAAGTCGTCGATTACATTCGTTTCCACGAAATCCCGCTCGATCAACTCGACAACGTCATCCTGATCAATCGCGACGCAGTACTTACCGGCACAGTTCGGCTCCCGAAACTGCTTCTCGCCGATCCGGAACAGAAAATGTTGGAGCTGATCTCCGACTCCCATGTTTCGATTCAGTCGGACGCGACCGATCGTGAAGTTTTCGAATTGTTCGACAAATATAATCTGCGGAGCCTGACCGTTGTGGACGCGGAGAATCGTCCCATTGGCGCGATCACAGTGGACGATGTCGTGAGCCATATGCACGCGCTGCTATAAAAATGCCATGACCTTCGTCGAAGTCACCTCGAGTTTCGCCCGGCTGAGAAAGCGCTGGGAGGAGTTTGCGCGGCGCACGCGCATCACGCGTCGCAGGCTCGCGGTAATCCTCGCCGTCATTGGCCCCGGCATCATCACCTCAAATGTGGACAACGATGCCGGCGGAATCACCACGTATACGCTCGCGGGCGCGCAATTCGGATACACGCTGCTCTGGACGTTGATTCCTCTGACGATCGCACTCTACGTCAGCGAAGAAATGTGCGCGCGCATGGGTGTGGTGACCGGCAAAGGCCTCTCCGACTTGATCCGCGAGGAATTCGGCTTCCGCTCAACGTTTTTCGTGATGCTCGCGGCGCTGGCCGTGGATCTAGGCAATACGGTCGCCGAGTTCGCAGGCGTTGCTGCGTCGATGCAGATTTTCGGCATCAGCAAATACATCTCCGTACCAATCGCGGGAATCTTCGTCTGGTTCCTGGTCGTTCGCGGCTCGTACCGGCAAGTCGAAAAAATATTCTTGGTCGCGTGCGCCTTCTACCTCGCGTACGTCGTTTCAGCGGTCCTCGCCAAGCCCGATTGGCTGATTGCGGCAAAGGAAACCGTATTGCCGACGTTCAGTCTCGATAAAGACTACTTGCTCATGTTCGTCGCGTTGGTAGGAACTACAGTCGCGCCCTGGCAATTTTTTTACCTGCAGGCGGGATTCGTCGAGAAGCGCGTCGGGCCAAAGCAATATAAGCACGCACGCCTCGACGTGCTCGCGGGCAGCATAACGTGCATGGCCATTGTGTTTTTCATCATCGTTTGCACGGCCGCAACGCTCCACGCGCACGGCATGACTAATATCACCGACGCGGCTCAGGCAGCCCAAGCCCTCGCTCCTCTGGCCGGCCGATTCGCCGCGACTCTTTTTGCCTTTGGCCTCCTGAACGCGTCGCTTTTCGCTGCCTCCATTCTCCCGCTCTCAACCGCCCACGTAATTTGCGAAGGCCTGGGCTTCGAGTCCGGAATAGACCACAAGCTCGGCGAAGCCCCCATTTTCTATGGCCTCTACGCAGGTTTGATCATCGTCGGCGGGGGAATCATTTTGATTCCACACGCACCGCTCCTCAAAATCCTGCTCTTTTCGCAGGTGGCCAACGGCATCTGGCTCGCTCCAGTCCTGATTTTCATCCTTCTCCTGATCAATCGTCGCGATCTCATGGGCGACCACGTCAATTCGCTCGGCTTCAACATCGTGGCCTGGGTGATCAGCATTGCGATGATCGGTGTAACGCTGTTCCTCGGCTATGCCACGCTGTTCATTCCGTCGGCGGCCACCACCGGCGGCTCGATACTTCTCTAAGCTGCCGTTTTGCAGTCGGTTGCGCCGTCTGACGGCCTGTGCTAGTTTGGCCGGGCAACTGCCCCGAGAGCGAGAATCAGTGAAAGCTACGGAACTCCTGAAGCCCGCTAGCCGCGAAGAAGCGGGCCTCCTAGAAAACCTTGATCTGAAGCGCCTTCCGCAGCACGTTGCCATCATCATGGACGGCAACGGACGCTGGGCCGAGCGCCGCCACTTCCCGCGAATTGCCGGGCACCGTGCCGGCGTGAAGATGGCGCGCGAAATGATCGAGACGTGCGCTCGCCTGAAGCTTTCCATGCTGACGCTCTATGCATTTTCGTTAGAGAACTGGCGGCGCCCTCAGGCTGAAATCGATTTTCTGATGCAGTTGCTCCGCAAGTATCTGAAGAAAGAGCTTCCCAGAATCCATAAAAACAATATTCGATTTCTCGTGATTGGACGTTCCGAACAATTGCCCGAAGGCGTCCGCCGCGATATCGAGCGCGCCATGCAGTTCACCGCCGGCAACACGGGGATGAAGCTGGTGGTCGCGTTGAACTACGGCGGCCGCGCCGAACTGGTGGACGCCTTCAACGCCATCCTCGATCGCGTGCGCCGCGACGGTCAATCCGGCTTTCGCGCCGATGAGCAAACGATCTCAGAACATCTCTATACCGCCGGACTGCCTGATCCCGATCTCCTCATCCGCACGAGCGGGGAAATGCGCGTAAGCAATTTTCTTCTCTGGCAAATCGCCTACGCCGAAATCTACGTCACCGAAATTCTTTGGCCCGATTTCGATCGCACCCAGCTCCTCGAGGCGCTGATTGATTTCCAGAAGCGCGAGCGCCGCTATGGCGGCCTCGGAGCAAAACGCGACCGCGCCATCGCTGCGCGGCAGGGCTAAGCCCGAATGCTGCGCCGGATTCTCACCGCCGCTGTCCTCATTCCCGTCGTAGTGCTCATCGTGATGCGCGGACCGTGGCTGCTCGTCGCTGGCACCGCGACTGTCGTCCTCCTACTCGCCATGCATGAGTTCTTCAATCTCGGTGACCGAATGGGCCTTCGCGCCTATCGCCGCTGGACGATGCTGTGCACGATCGGGCTGATGTACGCTCAGTGGGTCGCAGGACTAGAAAATGGAGCAGTCACTTCCCAAGTGGAAACGGTGCTCCACTCCCTTGGGTCGTTTTCATCGATCGAATTTGTGGCCATTCTATTCGTGCTCGGCGTGGTGACGATCGGCGTGGTCAACCGCCAGGCCATCGCCGATATTCTGCCGGCGATGGCGATGAGCGCCGCTGGCCTCGTCTTCGTCGCATTTCCATTTAGCTATCTCATCCGCGTCGTCGAACTCCAGCCGAACGGCCGCAAGCTGGTTCTCTTCACTCTGGTGCTCGTCTGGGCGGGAGACATGCTCGCCTATTTCATCGGGCGCTCGTTCGGGCACGCGCGCATGGCGCCAACGCTCAGTCCGAAGAAGACCTGGGAGGGCGCTGCTGCGAATTTGGCGGCATCGCTCGTTGTGGCATCGATCTTTGCCCGCTGGGTGGGCATGGACGGGATCACGCTGTTCGTGATCGCGGGCCTCGCCAATATCGCAGGCCAGCTCGGCGATCTGATCGAATCGGCCTACAAACGCGGCGCCGGCACCAAAGATTCAAGCGCGCTGCTCCCCGGGCACGGCGGCGTCCTCGACCGAATTGACAGCCTCATTCTCGCAGCGCCAGTCGTCTGGTGGTCGCTCGTCTTGCTGCAGCAAGGATTTCATCTGTAATGTCAGGTCGTAGCCCTCGAATGCGTCGCTCCCAAACGATTTTCGTCGACGCCGAACGTTGAACGCCGCATTCCCGCGCATCTGCTAAACTAGAAACTAACAGACTGATGCCCAGCAAGCTCGCCATCCTCGGTTCCACCGGCTCAATTGGCCGCCAATGCCTCAGCGTCATAGATTCCCTCGACGGCAATTTTGAAGTCGTCTCAATGGCGGCAGGATCGAACGTGGATCTCGCAGCCACTCAAATCGCCAAGCACCATCCCAAACTTGTCTCGGTGGCCGCGGCAGAAGCGGCAGAGAAACTCGCGACGGTACTCCGCAAGAAGCGCGTCTCACCCGTTCCCGAAATTCTATTCGGCCCGGACGGCATCGAGCGCGTCGCAGCGCATCCCGAAGCGGACACCGTCGTCTCCGCCGCCGTTGGCATCGTCGGCCTGCGCGCCACGTATAAAGCCATTCTCGCCGGCAAGAAAATTGCCCTGGCAAATAAAGAAGTTCTGGTCGCCGCTGGGGAGCTAGTTACCGAGGCGGTGGTGAAAAACAATGTCTCCCTGCTCCCAGTAGATAGCGAGCACAACGCCATCCACCAATGCTTGCGAGCCGGCGAGCGCAAAGAAGTAAAGCGCCTCGTTCTGACAGCTTCGGGCGGTCCGTTTCGCAAGACGCCGCTCTCGAAAATGCGCCATGTGAGTCCCAAGCAAGCGCTCGCGCATCCAAACTGGAAGATGGGCCAGAGAATCACGATAGATTCGGCCACGATGATGAACAAGGGATTTGAAGTCATCGAGGCGCGCTGGCTCTTCGGAATGAATCTCGATCAAATCGAAGTTGTCATTCATCCGCAGTCCACGGTGCACTCGATGGTCGAGTTCGTGGACGGTTCAATCCTGGCACAACTCGGCCCGACGGATATGCGCATGCCGTTGCAATATGCGCTAACCTATCCCAAGCGCGTCTCGTCGAACGGTTGTGCGCTCGATTGGTCGAAGTTGCGCAGTCTCGATTTTGAGCCCGTCCAGGACAAAAAATTTCCGTGTCTGCGGCTTGCGCGTGAGGCATCTAAGAAGGGTGGCCCGCTGCCGTGCGCTTTGAACGCGGCCGATGAAGAGGCAGTCGCGGCATTTCTGGCGCGGCAACTGCCGTTCTCCGGAATCGCCGTTGTAATCGAGAAAGTGTTGGAGCGGATGCAAGGCCAGCCGTTGGAAAATATTGACGACGTCTTAAACGCCGACGCCGAAGCGCGGTGCCTGGCTCGCGAAGAAATCACACGCAGAAAGTCTTAAAGGAAACTCAGACCGCTCATGAACACTGTTCTCATCGCCATCCTGTCTGCCGCCGTCGTTCTCGGTGTCGTCATTCTCGTTCACGAATGGGGCCACTTCATCGCCGGAAAACTGTTCGGAGTGCGCGTCGTTGTTTTCTCTCTCGGCTACGGTCCGCGCGTTTGGGGCTTCAAGCGCGGCGACACGGATTATCGCCTGAGCGCTCTGCCGCTCGGCGGGTATGTTCGTCTCGCGGGCGATAATCCAATGGAAGAACGCACGGGCGCGCCCGACGAATTCCTGTCGCGCCCCCGCTGGCAGCGAGTTTTGATATACCTCGCCGGGCCTACGATGAACATCATCCTCGCGCTCGCCATATTCATCGGCCTGTTCACGCTCGTCGGCGTTCCGTCAGCATCGTATATGAATCAACCGATCGAAGTCTCGGGAGTGGATGCGCACTCGCCAGCGCAAACGGCCGGCCTGCAGGCTGGCGACCACATCGCCAAAATCGGCAGCATCAATAACCCGACGTGGGAGCAGGCGCTCCTCTATCTCAGCAACTTGTCAGCTGGTTCGCAGATCGCGCTTGTCGTAGATCGAAATGCCCAGCAGGTAAATCTGACGGCGACTCTTTCGGATCCGGCCGATCCTGAATCCGTGACCGGCTATCCGTATCTATCGCCGGTGATCGGTGAACTGATCCGCGGTATGCCGGCCGAGAGCTCCGGCCTCAAGCCTGGCGATCGGGTTAATTCGATTAACGGCCGCGCCATTACGACCTGGCCGTTGCTCATTGATACCGTCGCGCATTCAGACGGCAACGAATTGCACTTCGTGGTGGAGCGCGGCGGCTCGGAGACCGCGGTGAATGTGACGCCGGTACGCAGCGTCAACGAACTCGGCCAAAACACCTGGATGATCGGCGCGGCCCGGACACCAGAGCCTACCATCTACAAACGCATGGGGCCTCTCTCTGCCACAGGCGAAGCCTTCACGGCGACGATTGGCGGCGTTCGCGAGGTGGTCGGCGTGGTCGGCGAACTCATCACCGGAAAAGTGTCTGTCCGGCAGCTTCAAAGCGTTGTAGGAATCGCGAAGCAGTCCGGTCAAGCTGCGAAGCGCGGCGCAGTTGAATTCCTCGTGTGGATCGCGATGATTAGCATTAATCTCGGCGTCTTGAACTTGTTGCCGATCCCGATTCTCGATGGCGGACACGTTGTCCTACTCGCAGTCGAAGGCGCACTACATCGCGATATCAGCCTCGCTGTAAAAGAGCGCATCATTCAGGTAGGGCTGGTCTTTCTCTTGGTCATCTTCGCCATCGTTATGTACAATGACGTTGCGCGCGTCCTGCCGCACCACTAAGTGACTCGCCGTCCCAGCCGACGGCGGCAAGAGCCGCAGATATCTTCGATGGCTATGGCCAGCACACCCGCACATCGCGTTTCCACCGGCGAACGCATTAATGCCGATGAACCTCCCGGCCACCTGCAGCGGGAGCTTGCCTCTAAAGGAATTCGGCTCACGCGCCAGCGTCGCGTTCTCGTTCAAGTGATCGAGAACGCCCGCCGCCATCTCGATGCGGACGAAATCCTCGAGCGCGCGCAGAAAATCGATTCCAATATCACGCGCGTCACCGTCTACCGCACAATTGATTTACTGAAGCGCCACCGTTTGATTGACGAGCTCGATCTTCTTCATCTCCGCGGCGATCGCCACTATTACGAGAGCCACGGCCCGCGCGATCACATCCACGTTGCCTGCCTCCGCTGCGGCAAAGTTCGCGAATTCGAAAGCGAACTCTACGAAACCCTAAAGAAGCAAATCTCCAAAGACTGCGGCATCGACATCACCGTAACCCGCACCGAGGTCGGCGGCATCTGCGACGAATGCCGCAAGTAGCTGCCCGAATCACTCAGCTGGCGCCGTTTGAATCTCGCAAGCAAGAGCGCAATCGTAGCGCCGGCATCTTGCCGGCGATTTTGTTCGGCGTCACTCGGGCGAAAACCGCCGGCGGGACGCCGGCGCTACGTTTGATCGATTGCCTCTCGTAGGGCGTGTCAACTCGCACCGCAAATTGAAGAGATTACAAATTAAGACAAACCCGAGGCTTCTCGCCTAAGCCGATTGCTTCTTAAGACTAAATCGATCCAGCAACCTGAAGAATTTCTGCGCCCGCCGCTCATCCTGCCGAATCTGCGCCCGCAGCGCCTCCGGCCCAGAAAACTTCATTTCATCCCGTAACCGACGCCAAAATCGAACCTCAAGCGCCCCGCTCGTCAAATCGCGGCTGAAATCAAAAAGGTAACTCTCGACGGAAACTTTTCCTCCGCCGAATGTCGGCCGAATCCCCACATTCGTCACTGCCCGATGCATACTTGAATCTACAAAAACCTCCGTCGCATAAACGCCCGGTTTCGGAAGCAATTCTTGCTCGGTCCGCAAATTCAACGTGGGGAATACGGCCCGCTTCCCGCGTCCATCTCCGTGCTGAATGTCCCCAGCGAGGCAGTAAGGTCTGCCCAGCATTCGCCCAGCGCGGATCAATCTCCCTTCGCAGATCGCCTGCCGAATTGCGGTACTCGATATCGTCGTCCCGCGCCACGAAACGGGCTCGATGCATTCCACTTCAAATCCAAGCTTCGTTCCGCGCTCGCGAAGAAACTCAACATCTCCAGCTTGGCGATACCCAAAGCGAAAATTCCCGCCGACCAGCACAGCGCGAGTCCGCAGCGTCTCGACCAAAATCTTCTGCACAAAATCGTCGGGACTGAGATGTTCGAGCGTGGCATCGAATTTCAGTACCAGCGCCGCGTCAAGATGCTCCGCCTCGAGCGCAGCAAGCCGCTGCGGCAGCGTCATCAGCAGCGCAGGCGCATCTGACGGCCGCAGAAATCGCAGAGGGTGCGGGTCAAACGTAATCGCGACGCTCTGCGCATTCTGCCCGCGCGCCCCCTCGACGGCGCGCCGCAAAATTTCGCAATGCCCAAGGTGCATGCCGTCAAACACACCGACAGTCACAACGGACCCCCGGACATCAGCGCCAAATCGCGCTCGCCATTCGTCCGGCGAATGTAGTATCGCGAACGCCATCAGATACTCGACTCCAGCACCAGCCCGTCGTAGGAAAGCCGCACATTTTCCGGCAAACGCGCATTCGTTTCCTCGTGCGCAAGATCGTGGCAAATATGCGTGAACCAGGCGTGCCGCGGTTTCAATTCCTGCACCAGCGAAAGCGATTGCTCCACGTTCGAATGCATCGGATGCGGCGTATAGCGCAGCGCATCCAGAATGAAATGATCGAGATCGTGCAGCAACTCCTTCGACGCCTCCGACAGCGCGCTGAAATCCGTGAGATAAGCCACGCCGCCAAGCCGGAATCCGAGCACCGGATTCGAGCCATGTTGCGCGCGAACCGGAATCACCTCAACCCCGAAGAGAGAGAAGTTCCCTGTGATCGGATGCAGCGTAACACCCGGCAAAGAACTCTCGCTCGGCGCGTCATCGAAAATATAGGCGAACGTCCGCTTCAAAACAGCCAGCGTCTCCGGCGACGCATAGATCGGCACGGCCCCGCCTTGTTTCATGTTGTACGGCCGAATGTCGTCGAGCCCCATGATGTGGTCGGCGTGCCCATGCGTGAAGAGAACGGCGTCGAGGCGATCGAGGTGAGCGCGCAGGGCTTGCGAGCGAAAATCCGGCGTCGTATCAATCACGACGGAATGCCCATCAAACTCAACGAGCAGCGACGGCCGCGTGCGTTGATCGTGCGGATCCGTTGATCGGCAAACGGCGCAATGGCACCCAAGCGTTGGCACTCCCATCGAGGTACCCGAGCCGAGAATGGTTACTCGCAGCGGTCGCAGGGCACAGCTCCCATTTGTGAAGTGAATCTCGCAGCCGGTCAGAGTGAAACTGTCCGGGCGGAAGGCGGCGATCGACGAAAACGCCATTCATTCGCTGCCAATCCAGGAAATTCGGGTACGAGATGAATCTGCGCGCGGAAGGGAACTATGGCTTCTTGCCGCCCTTGACCGCGCTCTGAGCCTGCGCCGCCGCCGCGTTCGATATCTCCATGAACGATAGCTTGAGGCTTCCGATCACTTCCACGAGAAGCGCGTTATCTTCGGCGGCCAGATTTCCCTTCGTTTTTTCGCGCAGCACGTCGAGTAGGTCAATCATCTCGTGCGCGCCTTCGAGATCGAGAAACGGCTGGCCGGATCGCGGATCCGTCATTCCTCCAAGCATCGCCGCCGCATTGCGCGCCAGAAAATCAATCAGCATCTGAAAATTGCGCGACGGCGCCAGCCCTTCCTGCGCAGGCGCAGCACCGGCGGCTGTCGTACCAGCAGCGGCCCCCGCCGCAGTTGCTCCAGGCGCAGCAGCGCCCTCCGCAACGGTAATGTCTTTGCCCCCACTCGCAGCAGGCGCCGCCTCGGGTTTTGCCGCCTGTTTCTCCGATAAAACTTTCGCGCTTTCCCGCTCGCGCCGCTCCTCGTCCACCGCTTCCTTACGAAGTTCGCCCTCAGCCGTAAACGGCCGCCGGTCAACCACCTTAAAGGATTCGTCGTGCTTATGCTCTGCCAATTTGCATCTCCAGACTCGCTACATGCACGCGCAATCGCGCCAATAATTCAGTCTAACATCCGCAGAACATCGCCGACAAGCGAGCCAGCCTCTGAACCTCAAGGCCGCCGCATCTATTTTGCCGCGCTCTCATCTCGCACTCCGAGCCCGGAGGCCTTCGCCTCCGGGTCTGCCTCGCCCGAGCACAGACCCTTGCCGTAGGGGCGGGTCTCAGACCCGCCCGGCCTTTCTCTCAAGACCTTCGATGTTATGAACCTTGTCAATTAAACGAGCCAACCGTAAACTGTGATTTCAAAGAGGAGCGCGTCCAACCGCGTGTCGTCACGACGAGCATCTAAAGCCCAATCCAAGAAGGCGTTAGCACGCAAACGTGGGCGCAAGAAGCGGCCGCGCGGCTCCGAATCTTCGAATTCAAACCGCAAACGAGCCAATCGCCGCGCCGGCGATCTCTTCGAAGATTTGCTCGCGCTCCAAGCCCAACTGCGCGCCCCCGGCGGCTGCCCCTGGGATCGCGAGCAAACGCACAAATCTCTCCGCACATTCCTCCTCGAAGAAACGCACGAAGTCCTCGACGCAATGGAGAGTGGCGACGCGAAGGATTTTTCCTCCGAACTCGGCGATCTGCTCCTCCAAATCGTATTTCACTCGTTCATCGCCTCAGAAACGCATCAATTCGACATTCGCGATGTCATCGAATCCGTCCACACCAAAATGGTTCGCCGCCATCCCCACGTCTTCGGCGACGTCAAAGCCTCCACATCCACTCAAGTCCTAAAAAATTGGGATCGCCTGAAAGCCCAGGAAAAAAAAGCTGAAGAAAAGAAATCAGCATCGGGCGACAAAGCGAAGCGCCACGAATCGCTACTCGACGGCATCCCGCGCTCGCTCCCCGCATTGATGGAAGCCAACCAACTCACGCGCCGCGCCGCAAAAATCGGCTTCGACTGGGAGAAATTGGAAGACATCCTCGCCAAGGCCACAGAAGAATCCAACGAGCTCCGTGCCGAAATCTCAAAGCCGCCAGCGCGCGAAAATGACAGCGTACCGAATGTCGCCAACGAAGCCATCGAAGAAGAAGTCGGCGATCTTCTCTTCGTCGCTGCCAACGTCGCGCGCTTCCTCGGCCTCGATCCCGAAATCGCCCTCCTAAAAGCCAATCGAAAATTCAAGCGCCGCTTCCAATGGATGGAAAAGGAAGCGCATCGCCGCGGCGCAGCGTTAGCCGACACCGATCGCCCGCAAATGGAAGAACTATGGAACGAGTCGAAGCAGCCGCGGTAGGCCAGGCTCCCGTCGAAATCCGCCACTGCCGCACCATCGCGGAGTACGAAGAATGCCTGCGCCTCGAACGCGTCACGTGGGGCCACGGCATCCTCGTGCCCACAGCAATCTTCGTCGTCGCGCAAGAAACCGGCGGCCAAATCCTCGGCGCGTACGCCGGAAACGAAATGGTCGGATTCACGCTCGCGCTAGCCGGAGTTCACGAGGGCCGTCCTTTCCTCCATTCCCACATGACCGCCGTCCTCGAACCCTTCCGCGATCGCGGTGTCGGCCGCAAGCTAAAACTCTTTCAACGAGAGGACGCTCTCGCCCGCGGCTTCCAACTCATCGAATGGACATTCGATCCGCTCGGACTCAAAAACGCGCATTTCAATTTTATGCGTCTCGGCGCCATCGCCCGCCGCTTCATCCCCAATTGTTACGGCGTCACGGAAAGTCCACTCCACGCCGGCATGCCGACGGATCGCCTCGTCGCCGAATGGTGGCTCGATTCTCCGCGCGTGAACTCGCTTCTCGCCGCGCCCGCCGAGGGCCACGCGCAAGCGACGCAGCCACAGACACAATTCGACCTGCCCGTGGGCGCCGCGACAATTTCCGTGCCGCTAAACGTTACGGAGTTGCGCCAACGAGATCGCGCCGCCGCGCAGAAAATCCAATCCGATGTGCGCGCCCAGTTCGAGGCGCATTTCGCGAAAGGCTTCGCAGCAACGGGCGTCACTACGCGCGGCGCAAACGCAGAATACATGCTGCAACCCGTCGCATCCGTCGCGGCGGAAATATTTCCACCGAATCAGAATGAGCACTAAAAATATCCGGGAATCGCGAGAGGGAGGTGCAGGGAATTCATGCATTTAAAAAAAGCCTGCCTGCGGGAAATTCATCTCGACCTGATCGCGCCCTTCCAAACCAGCTTCGGCGCATCGCACCATCGCCGCATTCTTCTCGTCGAAGTTGACGTAGACGGCGTCGCCGGCTGGGGCGAAGTCGTAGCCGGCGAAGACCCCTTCTATTCCTACGAAACCGTAGAAACCGCCTGGCACATTCTCAGCGATAACATCTGGCCAATGCTAAAAGATCGCGAATTCAGCGCCGCCCGCGAAATCTTCGATCTCCTCGCCCCCATCCGCGGCCACAACATGGCCAAAGCCGGCATCGAATCCGCCATCTGGGACGCCGAAGCAAAAATCCGTAACACTCCGCTCTGGAAATTGCTCGACGGCACGCGAAATGAAATCCCCTGCGGCGTTTCCATCGGCATCCAGCCAAGCATCGAAGAACTCCTCGTCAAAGTAGAAAACGAGCTAGCCGCCGGCTACCAGCGCATCAAAATAAAAATCAAGCCCGGCTGGGACATCCATCCCGTCCAAGCCCTCCGCAATCGCTGGCCGCGCATTCGCCTGATGGTCGACGCAAACTCCGCTTATCGCCTGGAAGACGCCCCGCACCTGAAAACGCTCGACCCGTTCTATCTCATCATGATCGAGCAGCCGCTCGGCTGGGACGACATCCACGATCACGCCAAGCTTCAAAAGCAGCTCGAAACGCCCATCTGCCTCGACGAATCCATCCATTCCCCAGCCGACGCGCGCATCGCCATCGAACTCGGCGCCTGCCAGATTATCAATATCAAAATGGGCCGTGTCGGCGGCCACACGACCGCCCGCCGCATCCACGACATCTGCCAGGAGAAAGGGATTCCCGTCTGGTGCGGCGGCATGCTCGAATCCGGCATCGGCCGCTCGCAGAATATCGCCCTCTCAACGCTGCCGAATTTCGTTCTCCCCGGCGATGTCTCCGCCAGCCGCCGCTACTGGACCGAAGACATCGTCACGCCCGAAGTCGAAGTCACGCCGCAGGGCACCATCAAGGTGCCAACGGGCCCGGGCATCGGATACGAGCCGCGCCTCGATCGCATTGAAGCGCTCACCCAAAGAAAGCTAGTCCTCTCCTAGATGACTCGAATGTCGCACATCTCGCACACGCCGCTTCTTGGCGACGATGTCCGTAGGGGTGCTGCTCGCTGCGCCCGCCTTTCGCCTTCGCCCGCCTGCAAATGAAAAAACAACCCCCCAAACCGCTCCTCCTCTTTACCATGCTCTCCCTCATGGTGTTGATCTGGACCGTCAATTTCATCGCCGGAAAAATCGCCTTCCGCCATATGCCTGTGATGATGCTCGTAGCCTCGCGCCTCGAACTCGCCGCTCTAATCATGTCCGTAATTTTCTTCTTCACGCCCCGCCGCACAAAACTCGATCGCCGCGACATCAAGACGTTCGTCCTGCTAGGCTTTTTCGGTGTTCTGATCAACCAAGGCGGCTTTTCGCTCGGACTCAAGTACACCACCGTGGGACACTCCGCCATCATCATCGCGATCGCGCCAGTCGTCGTCATGCTTCTCGCCGGTCTCTCCGGCCTCGAAAGCATTTCCCGCGGCAAAATCATCGGCATGGCCCTCTGCTTCATCGGCGTGCTCATCCTCGCCTCCGAAAATGGCTTCGCCGCCTTCGGCTCCGGCACCATCAAAGGGGACCTCATCACCGGCGCCAGTGTCACCGGCTATTCCATCTACGCCGTACTGGCCAAAAAAGTGGTCAATCGCTACGACACAGTCACGATGAACTTCTACAATTTCTTGGTCGCCGCCGTCTGCCTCTTGCCGCTAGCCATCTACGAATGGATTCATCTCGATTGGTCAAGCGTAGGCTGGGCCGGTTGGGCAGGCCTTCTCTACATGGCGGCGCTAAGCTCCGTCGTCGGCTATTTGATCTATTACTGGGCCCTTCGCCACATGGACGCCTCGCGCCTGGCCGCCACCACCTACATCGAACCAATCCTAGCCATGATCCTCGGCGTCATCTTCCTCGGCGAACATTTCACCGGTCATCTGCTTACCGGCGGCGCCCTGGTCCTCACCGGCGTCTACATCACCGAGCGCAGCATGGGCGACGAAGCCCTCCCTCCCGAACCCGCCTGAAACATCCGTCCCTACACCGCGCCGCCAGTCTTCGTCGCGCCGGCATCCTGCCGGCGTTCTTCCGCCCAGTGACCGAGGATAAAATTTCCACGCTTCTTTTTCGGTTATGGAGCCTCGCACAAAAACTCACCTGGGACGTGCTGGAACCTCAGGAGTCACTCGTAGCGCCGGCATCTTGCCGGCGTTTTTCTCTACCTTTCCTCGCATGGACCAGCCTGGCTAAAATCCGCCCCACCTCTTGTAGCGCCGGGCTTTACGCCCGGCACGCTTTGAATGCCTAATGGCCACCGCTTCGATTTTTCCGACCCACTCCCACCCCGCCATGTCATTCCGAATTGCATCCGACGAGGATGCGCTGAGGAATCTGCATCTCCCCATTAGCATCGCCTACCAATAATCCGCACCGGTTCACACAATCTCCACCCGTGATAAAGTCACTCCGGCCCGACAGCCGACACACTCCGCGCAGCTGGAGGAACCACCCCATGTCATTCGTAATAACTACGACAGTAACCTGCTACCTCCTTCCCGACGACGGCCCCGCCGCCCGCACAGTATTCCTCCAACATCTCCTCAATCCCGGCGAAACCTGGATCACCGCCTACGCCTTCACCCTGCCCGGCATGATTCAAGACCTCCTCCAGGCCCACAAACAACACATCCCTCTGCACATTTATCTCGACTACAGCCAGTCCGTCGGCAAGACCGAGCATCCGCTCGTCCAACAACTCGTCACTGCCGGCGTCGAAGTCACCATCGGCACATCTCCCGCCGGCTCGCGCTTCATTTGCCACACAAAAGGCATTGTCTCCGATCCGGGCACAAAGACCGGTTCAGTTTGGTGCTGGGAAGGCTCAACCAATTTTTCCGTGGACGCATGGCAGCAGGTGAATACCGCGCTTGTGTTCGCGTCGCAGCAATGGCGCAATGAATTTGTCGCTCAATTCGAAGCCCTGCGCGATTTCGCCTGGGCCAATGAGCGCAATCTGCAATTGATGCCCGCACCGCCGCCCGATCTAGGCGCCGCACCCGCAGCCAGCCGCGCGCGTTACGGCCTAAAGCCCAAGCCCGACGCCAACGCAAAAGCCGGCCACGGCGGCCACGCCTGACCCTTCGCGCCTCGCACAAGAATCCACCCCGCGGACATGATGAAAGCTCAAGATCCACTCGTAGCGCCGGCATCCTGCCGGCGTTTCTTTGCCCAGCCATCGAGATCAAAAATTCCGGCGCTCGAATCCACAGAGCCTCGCTCTTTCATCCCGCCCCACACCGTGCTAGCGTAAATGGAGCATGAACGAGAACTACAATTCGAGTGCGGTATGGCGCAGAGGAAAATCTCCCGCGGGACGCGTGCATCGCTTCGTGGTCCACTGCGAGCGAACGGCGTCCCCGCGACCGAAACGGCGGCGACAGACGATCGCGGAATATTCCCGGCTCGAACTAGGTCTCGTCTCGATTGCGATCAACACTCGGCCGTCACTCGTAGCGCCGGCATCCTGCCGGCGTTTTTTCGCCCAGCCTCTGAGATCGACATTTGCAAGCAACTTGCGGTCCGCCCGAGGCTCCGCCCGCGCCTTTCTAATCGACACACCAAAACGATTAGAATTCGCCGTAAGCTCAACAAAACAAACATCGCGAGCCATTTCTAATCGTAACAAAAAAGGGGGGGCTCAAAACCCGCTCGGCACCGGTTCATGTAGCGCCGGACCGGCCTGCCCTGAGCTTCGAGGGGGCCTCGTCCGGCAGCATTACGCGCAGAATGAATCTCGCTGTCGCCCAGCAGTCCGACTTCTCCCGCATTCGCGCATCGCGAGGAAATCCAACCCATGACCCCGACCGCAACTCCAAAGCGCATCGCCGTCATTCCCGGCGACGGCATCGGCAAAGAAGTCATCCCCGAAGCGGTAAAAGTGGTGCAGGCGGCCGTAGCTCACGCAGGAACCAAACTCGAAATTACGAATCTCGACTGGGGCGCCGACCGTTTCCTCCGCGATGGCACCACGCTCCCCGCCGACGCGCCCGAAATGTTCCGACGCGATTTCGACGCGATTCTCCTCGGCGCGATGGGCGATCCGCGCGTGCCCTCGAATCAACACGCCGCCGACATACTTCTCGGCCTGCGCTTCAAACTCGATCTTTACGTCAATGTTCGCCCTTGCGTCCTGCTTGATCCGCGGCTCACGCCGCTGCGCGATCGCACCGAGCGCGACATCAATTTCGTCGTGTTCCGCGAGAACACCGAAGGCTCCTACGTCGGCATGGGCGGAATTTTCAAAAAAGGCACGCCCGACGAAATTGCCCTGCAGGAAGACGTAAACACTTACAAAGGCGTCGAGCGTATCTTGCGTTACGCCTTCGAATACGCGCGCAGCAACAAATTAACCAAGCTCTGCATGAGCGACAAATCGAACGCCCTCGCCTTCGGCCACGATCTCTGGCAGCGCCTTTTCAAAAAAATGCGCACAGAGTATCCGGAAATTCAGTCGAGCCATCAATTCATTGATAATTTGCTGATGCAAATCATTCGCGACCCGTCGCAATTCCAGGTGATCGTTACGTGCAATATGTTCGGTGACATCGCCAGCGACGTCGGCGCGCAAATCGCCGGCGGCCTCGGGCTCGCGCCGTCAGGAAATATTCATCCGGGTCAAGTCTCCATGTTCGAGCCCGTCCACGGCTCCGCGCCGACCATCGCCGGGAAAAATGAAGCAAATCCGATGGGCTCAGCGCTAACCGGCGCAATGATGCTGGATTATCTCGGCCTGCCTGACGCCGCAAAACGCATCGAAGCCGCCGTCCGCTCAGCCCTCAAGGAAGGGAAGACCACGCCCGACCTCGGCGGCTCGCTAAGCACCCGCGAATGCGGCGACTGGCTTGCAAATTTCTTAGCGAAGTAAAGGATTGAACTCAAGACATGAAGCAACGAGCGAACAAGAAAAGGCGGTCAGGCTTGGCCGTAATAATAATTCGGCCGGCGAGTGCGTTTGGGCAGTGCGAGCGCTATGCCTAAGAGAAATCCGCCGACATGCGCCCACCACGCAACGCCGCCATTCGCTTGCATGCCCGCGGGCCCAAGCGAGCCGAGGCCGCTCATGAGTTGCAGCAAGAACCACAGTCCAATGAACACGACGGCAGGCACTCGCGCCGTGAACCAAATAATGAAGAGCGGAATGAGCGTGAGGATTCGGCTCGAAGGGAAGAAAAGAATGTGCGCGCCGAGAACGCCGGCAATCGCGCCGCTCGCGCCAATCGCCGGAATCCGCGAGCCCCAACTGAACGCCGCCTGCGCGATTCCCGATCCGATTCCGCAAATCAGGTAGAAACCGAGATACGGAAAATGGCCGAGGCGATCCTCGACGTTGCCGCCGAAAATCCAGAGGAACCACATATTGCCGATAATGTGCAGCCAACCGCCATGCAGAAACATCGAGGTGAAAAGCGGTATCACCGCATCAATGATGGTGAGGCCATGCTGCCCGCGAGCGCAAACTGCAACTGCCGCGGCACGACGCCGTAGTGAAGGATGAAAAGTTCCGCCGTGTGCTGGTCAAGCGAAAGCTGAAAAAAGAACACGAGAAAATTTACGATAATCAGAGCCACCGTCACGCCAGGGAACGAATTGAGCGGATTGAGATTCTTCAGCGGAATCATGAAGCCTTCGCCTTAACCGGCACTCTAACCCGACGCCGCGGTCTTCTCCAAATCCTCGGCGCGGTAACGCGATTCGTGCCGCTTGCCCGTCCGGATGAGCCGCTCGATTTCGTCAAGCGTAGCAATCGCGCCGCGCGCGCCGATCCCGGTGCACGCAAGTCCGGCCGCAGCGCAACTAAATTCCAAATTCTGCTCGACGCTCATTCCTTTCACAATTCCGTATACGAACGCGCCGTGAAAAATATCTCCCGCGCCGGTCGTATCGATCGCGTTCACCTGGAAAGCTGGAGAATAAAGGAATCGCTTCCCATTCCAGCCTATCACTCCGTCGCGGCCAAGATTCGCAGCCATCAAGGAACACTTGAACTGCGCTTGAATTTGACGCAATGCTTTCAACACGTCAGCTTCGTTTGTCAGTCGCGCAGGGAAAGCGCTGGAAGTTATTAGAAAATCGACATTCTCAAGTAACGCTTGAACTCCAGGATAAAGATTGTCGAAATCCCCGATCACGGGAATTTTCGATTCGCGCGCCCAACGCGACGCAAGCGTCGCCGCCGCAGTGTCGTGCCCGTCTACGAGCAGCGCCGAAGCGGAATCAATCCACTCGCGCTTTATTTCTTCCGGTCTTAATTCGACGCGCTGGTCGCGGCCCCAGAGCACAGTTCTCTCGCCCGACCGCGTGTCCACCAAAATGAAAGATGCGGGGCTGGCGCAATTCGGTTCGCGAATCAGATGGCTCTCGAGGTGTTCGGCGTCGAGTTGCTGCTGCTGGAAATCAGCGGCCCAGTCATCGCCAACTTTCCCGACATACCGCGCGCGCAAGCCCCAGCGTTGGCATGCGACCATTGCCGAGGCGACCTGGCCGCCCGCGCGCACATCGGAGGAGAGAAGCCTAACTTTAGAATCGAAGGCAGGGAAATTTGGCAGGCGGATAATCGTGTCCGTGGCGTTCAGGCCCACGCCAACCACATCCACGCGCGCGATTTCTGAATTCATGACAGAGTTCATTAAGCACTCATCGAATCGTGCATTCCCGCCGTTCACGATTGCGACTTATTTCCATGCGGGCGGCAAATGGAAATCTTGTGGAGACACTCTATCCGGTTTGCCGTCGCGATGAAAGCGCGACCGCCAAAGCGGAGCTGATAATTTCCGAGCCCGGTGACGGATATTCAATTGCGCCGCTCGCGTGGCTGTGATAAAAATTTCATTCTGCTCCAGACGGCTTGTCCGGCCTGTGCGTTCGACAAATGCAAGTTGGGCGCAGAATTCGTGAGCGCCGCGAGCGAGCCGTAGGTCGGCGGGCCGACACGCCGATGCCACTCCACGAATCCGAGGCCATCATTCTTCAAAGTTATCCACTCGGCGAAGCCGACCGGCTCGTCAGCTTTCTGAGCCGCAGCTCTGGACGCATGCGCGGCGTGGCGAAAGCCGCGAAACGCACGAAGAGCAAATTCGGCTCGACGCTTGAACGGCTGAGTTACATTCGCATTTGGTATTTCGAACGCGAGCGCCGCGATCTCGTTAGCATTACGCAGACCGAGCTTATTGAATCTTTTCTTGAACTTTTTAGCGACTACGAGTCGGGCGCAGCGCTCGCGCTCTTCAGCGAAATATCTGAAGTTGTGCTTCCAGAAAAGGAAGCGCTCGACGCGCCGTTTCGTTTGCTGTTGCTTTGCGCTCGCGCAGTCAAGGCCACGCACAAATCGGAAGTGCCACTTGCATATTTTTGTTTGTGGACTCTGAAGCTTGCGGGCTGGATGCCGCCGCTCGACAGTTGCGTGATCTGCGGGCGGGCGCTCGGAGAAGAGCAAGCTTTTGTCGCGCCGTCGCTTCATGGACTTGCGTGCTCACGGTGCCGTCCGGCCGGGGCGAGATTGCTGCCGAAAGAATCGATTGCCCTCGCACGGCGCATGACCACGCAGAAACTTGAACAATTGGTTGAAGTAAGCGCGCCGCCGATTGCAGTGCGCGAAATTACTTCGATCGCGCTCGATTGGATAGAATGGCAAGCGGAGAAGAGACTGATTTCGCGGAAAATGTGGGAGCAGAAAATTTGAGTGTACGAACTGCCAAGACGAAGGTGAGAATACAAGCGACGCCAAAGCCGCACGGGCTCACGTTTCAGGACTTACTGTTCACGCTGGAGCGCTACTGGACGGAGAAGGGCTGCGTGCTGCAGCAGCCGTACGATGTTGAGGTCGGCGCCGGCACGATGCATCCGGAAACATTTCTACGCGTTCTCGGGCCCGCCCACTATCGCGTCGTGTACGCGCAGCCGAGCCGGCGTCCCGCGGATGGTCGCTACGGCGAAAATCCCAACCGGCTTTACAAGCATACTCAGCTTCAAGTGATACTTAAGCCCACGCCGACGGACATTCAGGATCTGTATCTCGCGAGCCTGCGCGCGATCG
>Ga0182018_10000969_pt1 | contig 34817 bp, 27 predicted proteins | sample 812P2MmetaG_FD_120490 | JGI IMG/M metagenome (GOLD analysis project Ga0182018, IMG submission 120490) | Permafrost microbial communities from Stordalen Mire, Sweden - 812P2M metaG | ecosystem: Environmental > Terrestrial > Soil > Wetlands > Permafrost | place: Sweden: Stordalen | collected...
CAGGATCTCACCGAGAACATCGTGCACCTGACCCTCGCGCGGATCGACGGCGCACCCCCGGGGATCCGTGGCGTGTCCCTCTTCGCCATTCCAAAGAAGCGAGTCGAGAACGGCCAGCTCGTCCCGAACGACGTTCACTGCGCGGGCGCGTTTCACAAGATGGGCTGGCGCGGCATTCCTAGCATCGCGCTCAACTTCGGAGAGAACGGCGACTGCCAGGGCTGGCTAGTTGGCCAGCCGCATCGCGGCATCTCGTACATGTTCCAGATGATGAACGAGGCGAGGCTCATGGTGGGCATGAACGCCATCGCCACCGCGTCGGTCGCCTACGAAGAGGCCCTCGAGTACGCACGCACCCGTCCACAGGGCCGGCCTCTGGCATCGAAGGACCCGACCGCTCCGCAGGTTCCGATCATCGAGCATGCCGACGTTCGGCGGATGCTCCTGCGGCAGAAGGCGATCGTGGAGGGCGCCCTTTCGCTCGGCGTTCAGACCGCGCGCTACGCCGACCTCGCGGCCCACGGCGCCACTCCCGAGGAGCGGCGCCGAGCGTTCTTGCTGCTCGACATGATGACCCCAGTCGTGAAGTCCTTTTCAGCGGAGAGAGGGTTCGAGGCGAACGCCCTCGCCGTCCAGGTTCACGGAGGCTACGGCTATACGAGCGAATACCTGCCCGAGGCGTGGCTGCGCGATCAGAAGCTCAACAGCATCCACGAAGGCACGACCTGCATGCACAGCATGGATCTGCTGGGTCGCAAGGTACTGGCCGAGCAGGGCGCGGCGCTGAGCTTCCTGGGCGAGGAAATCGCAAGCGCCATCTCGCGAGCATCGGCGGCGAGAGTGAATCCCGAGTGGGGTGGGGCCCTCAGGCGAGCCCAGGCCGTCGTAGCCGATCTGACGATGCATCTGGCCAGCCTCGGGATGCGCGGCAAGGTCGAGGAGATGATGCGCCACAGTGTCGACTATCTGGACCTCTTCTCGACCGTCGTCATCTCGTGGCAGTGGCTGCTGCAGGCCGCAGTCGCTCACGAGGGGCTTGCGGCGTCGCGTCGCCCCGTCGAGTTCTACGAGGGCAAACTCTGCGCGGCCGAATACTGGCTCAAGACGGAGCTACCGCGCATCGACCACCTCGCAAACCTCTGCCGCTCGGGGGAAGACTCGTACTCCCGGATGGCGCCGCACTGGTTCTGAAGCCGCGTCCAGATCAACTGAGGCCGCTCAGCGGACCGGGTACCCACTGCGGTGCCGCTTACGGTTGATGTGCAAGGAAACCCGCAGGTTGCGCACTGACGCACTACCCTCGGATGCATGGGCCCTGACGACGTCGCACCCGACGACGCCCGCGATGCGCGGACGCGGATCGCCTCGCGACTCGCTGCCATAGGGGAGCGCCCCGGTGCCGAACTCGTGGAGCTCGGAGCTCTGATCGCGTGCGCTTATCCGGCCCTTGCCCGCGCCATCGACTCCCATCCCGAGGACCTGGTAGCCATTGCCCAGCGCGTCGGACGGCCTCGTAGCCTTCGCGCGTACCGTCGGCTGGCGGCGGTCGCCGTCGGCGATCTCACCGATTCGGCGGGCGTGATGCGCGGACTTCGCCGCTTTGCCTCGCGCGAGAAGCTCCGCGTGGCAGCGCGCGAGCTCTTGGCTTATCCGGGGCAAGACGTCGACGTCACCGCGCGCGAGCTCTCGGACCTCGCCGACGTGTGCTGCGAGTTTGCGCTGGCTGAGGCACTCGCATGGGCGGAGGCCCGCTTCGGCGAACCGCGTACGTCCACCGGGAAGCCGTGCGCGTTCGTGGTCATCGGCATGGGCAAGCTAGGAGGCCGCGAGCTCAATGCCGGGAGCGACGTCGACGTCCTCTTGTTCTACGAGACCGACGATGGCATCGTCCGCCCGCACAACGGGATCGAATCGGTCCACACGCTGCACGAGCACTTCACGCGAGTCGCCCAGCGCCTGGTTGCCACCCTCGACCATGCGACCGACGACGGCATCGTGTGGCGCGTCGATCTGCGCCTACGCCCCGAAGGCACCCCCGGCCCGCTGGTAAACGCGCTCGCCGCAGCCGAGCGCTACTACGAGACCTGGGGTCGCACGTGGGAACGCGCTGCACTCCTGCGCGCGCGGCCTGTCGCGGGAGACCTCCGCTTCGGCGAGCGGCTGCTCGAGACTCTCGCGCCATTCGTGTGGAGGCAGGCCGTGGATCCGGGCATCGTGGCGGAGATGGCGGCGATGCTCTTTCGAGCGCGTGCCGAGGCGGGACGGGTGGCGACCCAGGATCTAAAGATCGGCCCCGGGGGCATCCGCGAGGTGGAGTTCTTTGCCCAGGGTCTCCAGCTTGTGTGGGGCGGACGCGATCCGGGCGTGCGCGCGGCGAACACGATCGACGCCTTGCGCCGACTGCACGGGCGTGGCTTCGTGACCGAACGCGAGCAGCGCGAGCTACTCGACGCCTATTTCTTCCTCCGGCGCCTCGAGCACCGCGTGCAGTTCGCCACCGGCCTGCAGACCCACGAGCTTCCGACGGACCGCGACCTTCTCGGACGCGTCGCACGGTCGCTCGGCTTCGAGGACGCGGCGGCCCTCGAACGCGAGCTGACGGACGTGCGTCGGAGGGTCTCGGCGCGGTTCGCGACCCTTCAGCCGGTGGGAGGCGTCTCGGAGGACCCGCCGCTCGAAAGACTGTGGGCGGCCCTCGACGCGGACGACGAGCCGGCCGTCGCGAGCTCGGCCGCGGACCGATTCGGCGTGACGGCATCGACCGACCTGCCGCGGCATCTGCTTGCCCTCGCGCGCCGGCCGGACGGTCCCCTCGGAGCGGCTACGCGGGATCGAGACCCCGCGTTCGCGCGCCGCCTCATCGAGGCGCTCGCCGACGCGGCGGACCCGGAACAGGCGGCGCGCCTGCTCGCGTCGTTTTTCGCTCGCCTCGTGACGCCGGGGACCTACCTGCGCGCTCTTACGGACGAACCGAGGCTCGTCCGTGCGCTCTGTTCTCTGCTCGGGGCAAGCGCATTTCTCGGCGAGGCGCTCGTCGGACATCCTGATCTCGTCGACCGAGTCCTCTACACCCGGGCCGTGCCTACTCCGGATGCTGCGCGTGCGCTTGTCAGTGAGGAGATCTCGGCCCTCTCGCAGGAGGCATCCCTGGATGTGGAAGAGTGTGTCGGTGCGCTTCGCAGGGCCAAGCGGCGCGTAACGTTCGAGGTTGGCCTCGCCGACCTCGCGGGCGAACTCCACACCCGCGAAGTTGGACGCGTGCTCACCGCTCTGGCTGACGCCACGCTCGAGCACGCGTTTCGCTTCGCCATACGGGAGCAGACCCTCCGGCCTTCGCCCGGCGGCCACGGTGCGAGAGCTCTCGCCCTCATCGCAATGGGCAAGCTCGGTGGTCGCGAGATTGGCTATGGGTCCGACCTGGACCTCCTCTTCGTCTACGAAGCGTCCGAGGATGCGGCGCCCGAGAGCTATTCCCGCGTTGCACAGCGAGTGCTGCGCCTCGTCGAGACGCCGCACGGGGAGGGCCCAGGCTACGTCCTCGATACGCGCCTCCGGCCGTCGGGCAATCAAGGTCTCCTGGTCGTATCGCTCGACGGCTTCTCGCGCTATCAAGAGGAGCGCGCCCAAGACTGGGAGCGCCAGGCTCTCGTAAAGGCGAGGGCATGTGCCGGTGACGCCGCCCTCGGCGCTCGCGTGGTGGCGATCGCGCATAGGGCGGCCTACGACCGCGGCGCACCGGATCCTGAGCAGACTCACCGCATTCGCGTTCGCGTCGAGCGGGAGCTCGGCCACGAGCGCGTCGAGCCTCCTCCCGCCCGCTATGACCTCAAGGTCGGACGCGGAGGGATCGTCGACGTAGAGTTTGCGGCGCAGTGGCTCCAGATGCTTCACGGGCGTGACCCGCGCGTGCGCACGACGGACACGGAGATCGCACTGTCGGCCCTAGAGACCTGTGGCTACATCGAGCCTTCGCTCGCCGAGAACCTCCGGGAAGGGTGGCGGTTTCTGCGCCGGCTCGAGCAGCGGCTGCGTGTTTCGCAGGGGTCCAGCAGCAGCCTCATCGAAGAAGGCGCGCCAGGCCTCGTCACGCTCGCGCGCCGGATGGGCATTAGGGACAGCCCCCGCGTTCGGGCAGACGGAGCGCTGCTCGAACGTTACCTCTATGTCACTTCGGAGGTCAGGAGCGCGTACCTGTCCGTGCTGGGCCTGGACCCGTGACTCGTCACCCAGGTGGCCTTGCGGGCCGTTTCAGCAGACCACCCAGCGATCGGCGTGGTCTCGGGTCGTTGTCCCGGAGGAACCGTAGATTGTGGAGGTTGATGGCAGCGTGGGCGACGAGCGGCCCCGCGAGGCTTCCGGTCGCGGCGAACACGCCCCCAAAGACAAGCCCCATGACGGTGGCCCACCCCATCCATCCCCAACGAGCCCGCCCCCGAATCTGGTGCAGGGCTCCGAATACGATCGACGATACGACGACCCCGAGAAGGGGGACCAGCAGACCCCTGAAGAGGAGCTCCTCACCCGTCGCGCTCGCCACGGCGACGAGCCACAAGCCGGCGTCCCCAGCGCCGTGCACAGCCGGCCGGAGAGCATGATGCAGCGCGCGGGCCCATCGGAAGCGCCGGACCAGCACACGCGTCGATAGGAGGGTCATCGCTCCGACGAGCACTCCCAGTCCGAGGCTCAGCAGCAATCCAGCCACTCCTCGTGCGCCGAGCCACCCATCGCAGGCGAAAGGATTGCGGTCGAGAGCGACCGAAGCGGCGATGGCGACGCCCCCGGCGAGCGAGTAGACCCCGAGAGCGAACAGCAGCCCGCGCACGCGTCCGAGGGCACCCCGCTCGCTGCGCGTCCCCAGCCGCGCTGCCTGCGCGCCAAGGGCATGCCCCTCCCGGATGGCTGACATGGGCGCCGGCACCCACGCTCACACGCGTTCGGTCGCCTTGCAAGCCGGGCGGCTGACGGATCTGGTAGAGTTCGCGCTCTCCCTGACGATGAGCACATCCGCCCCCGACGAGCGTCCGCGCGTACTCATCGTCGACGACGAGAAATTCATCCGGGACATCCTCGCGGACTTCCTCGGTATGGAAGGGTACATCGTCCGGACCGCGGAAGACGGCAGCGCGGCACTCGCTGAATTGCACAACGCTCACTACGACCTCATCATCAGCGATCTCAAGATGCCGCGAATGGGGGGCATCGAGCTCCTCGATGCGATCGGGACAGCTGCGCCGAGCGCGCTGACCGTCATCATGACCGGCTTTGGCACGGTCGAGACGGCGATCGATGCCATGAAGCGGGGTGCATACGACTACATACTCAAGCCGTTCAAGGTAGAGGAGGTCATCCGGGTCGTGCAGCGCGGCCTGGAGAAGCAGCGTCTCGCCGCCGAGAACCTGCGCCTGCGCGAGGCGGTGTCGCTCTACAAGGTGAGCGAGGCAATCGCCGCGAGCCTGTCGCTGGAGGAAGTCCTCGCGACCATCGGCGACACCGCCATAAACGAGATCAAGGCTGACCTCGTGTCGACGTGGCTCGAGGACGGCGAGGGTGGCTACTTCGAACGGCAGCGCCTCGTGGCGGACGGCCCGGGAGAATCGCCTCTCGCGCCCGAAGCGCCGAAGTACGGGCTCCTTTCGCCGCAAGTCTTTCTGGACCACTACGCTGCGCATTCCACGTTGCTGGAACAGGGCACCAAGGGCGCCCGCTTTTTCGCGCAGGCGTCGGACGTGCCCATCGTGTCTCTGGTGTCGGTCCCGCTCCGGATGAAGACCCGGATTCTCGGGTGGATCTGCGCCGCCAGCTTTACCAGGCAGAAGCGCTTCAACGAAGGGCATCGCAAGCTGCTCTCGATCGTCGGATCGCGTGCGGCGGCAGCGATCGAGAACGCGCGTCTCTACGAGGATCTGCGTGCGACGTTCCAGCAGACCATCCGCGGACTCGCCCGTGCGATCGACAAGATGGACCGCTACACCGCTGGCCACTCCGAGCGCGTCGCCACGTACGCGACGTACCTGGCGGTGCGCCTCGGGCTGCCCGTGGAGGTCGTCGAGATCGTTCGGCAGAGCGCCCTCATGCACGACATCGGAAAGCTCGGCTGCGTCATGAACCTGAACAAGCCGGGCAAGCTCACGCAAGACGAGTACGAGGTCTTCAAGCGGCACCCCGTCTATGGCCGGGACATTCTCGATCCCATCAAATTCTTGCACCCGCTCATTCCCGGGGTGCACCTCCACCACGAACGGTGGGACGGCCGAGGCTATCCGCTCGGGCTCAAGGGCAACGACGTGCCCCTTATCGCACGGATCATTGCGGTCGCGGACACCTACGACGCCATGACGAGCGACCGTGCCTACCGCCGTGCGCTGCCGCATGAGGTCGCGATCGGCGAGATCGAGCGATGCAGCGGCACGCAGTTCGATCCCGAGGTGGCCCACTCGTTTACGGGAGGGGTCGACGAGTTCCGCGACGAGCAATCCCAGAGCGGGCAGAAGATCCCCGACTGAGCCGTCCTCCGTTCGCAAGCGGTCGACGTCGAGCTATACAGTGACATGCTCGATGACACGCTCCACGAGTGCCTGACGTTCGATGACGTCCTGCTCGTCCCCGCGTACAGCGAGGTACTTCCGAAAGACGTCGACGTGAAGACGCGCCTTTGCCGCGGCTTCGACTTGAACATCCCGCTCCTATCCGCCGCGATGGACTCCGTCACTGAGAGCCGTGCCGCGATCACGATGGCTCGCGAGGGGGGGATCGGCATCATCCACAAGAACATGTCGATCGAGGCGCAAGCACGCGAGGTCGAGCGTGTGAAGCGCGCCGAAAGCGGGATGATTTTGGGTCCCATCACGGTCCGTCCGTCGCAGTCCCTGCGGTCGGCGCTCGAGGTGATGCGCGAGAACGACATCAGCGGTGTTCCGGTCGTCGAGGGCGAGCAGCCCGTCGGTATTCTCACCGCCCGAGATATCCGCTTCGAGCAAAACCTCGACCAGCCAGTAAGCGCTCTCATGACTCGAGAGCTCGTTACGGTCTCCCCCGGCGTGAACGTCGACGAGGCGAAGCGCTTGCTTCACAAGCATCGGATCGAGAAACTACTCGTCGTCGACGGGGGCAAGCTCGTCGGACTCATCACGATCAAGGACATCCTGCAGGCGGACAAATACCCGCAGGCCGTAAAGGATGACCAGCGTCGCCTGTGCGTTGGCGCTGCGATCGGTCCTGGGCCGGATCGGCACGAGCGCACCGCAGCCCTCGTGGGCGCCGGGGTCGACGTGATCGTCATCGACACGGCCCACGGCCATCACAGTGGCGTCATCGATGCCGTCCGCGCGACGAAGAAGGAGTTCGCTGGCCTGAAGGTGATTGCCGGGAACGTGGCCACGACAGACGGGACCGAGGCCCTCATCGAAGCCGGCGTCGATGCCGTGAAGGTGGGCATCGGTCCCGGGAGCATTTGCACGACGCGCGTCGTTGCCGGAGTTGGGGTGCCTCAGATCACTGCGGTGAGAGACTGCTCGCGTGTGGCGGACCGGCACGAAGTGCCAATCATCGCCGACGGAGGCGTGAAGCACTCCGGTGACGTGACGAAGGCCATCGCGGCTGGAGCCAGCGCGGTAATGGTTGGTTCGCTCTTCGCCGGGACCGACGAGTCCCCCGGCGACCTCGTGCTCTACCAGGGCCGAAGTTACAAGGTATACCGAGGGATGGGCAGCCTCGGCGCGATGCGCAAAGGAAGCCGCGACCGCTACGGACAGGGCGGGACGGCGGACGAGAAGCTCGTGCCCGAAGGGATCGAGGGCCGCGTGCCGCACCGCGGCTCGCTCGCGTCGATTCTGTATCAGCTCATCGGCGGTCTGCGCAGCGGCATGGGCTACACCGGCTGCAAGAGCGTGAGCGAGCTCCGCGCCAAAGCGCGCTTCGTTCGGATCACCTCGCAGGGCCTGCGTGAGAGCCACGTTCACGACGTGATCATCACGGAGGAAGCGCCGAACTACTTTCGCTCTTGATGAAGCGCGCCTTCGCGGCCCACTGGCTCGGGCGGGTGCAGTACGCGGACGCGCATGCGCTGCAGGAGAGACTGCTCGGCGCCCGACTTCGCGGCGACATCGGCGACACGTTGCTCTTGCTCGAGCACGAGCCTGTCATCACCCTTGGTCGCAGCGCTCGCGGGGAAAATGTGCTCCTTTCGAGGGAGCGGCTGAGCGAGCTCGGCGTCGACGTGTACGAGACGGGACGAGGCGGGGATGTCACGTACCACGGGCCTGGCCAGCTCGTGGCGTACCCGATCTTCGACCTCGCGCCCGATCGTCGCGACGTGCGCCGATACGTGCGCGACCTCGCCCGCGTCATGATCTCGCTCGCTCGAACCTACGGCGTGGAGGCCGGCTTCATCGAAGGCGACTCGAAGCTGGTGGGGGTGTGGGTCGACGAGGCGAACCCGCGACTGTGGTCCGGGGCGGACGGCAATAGTCGTGGCGCGCGCCTGGCAAAGCTCGGTGCGATAGGAGTGCGCCTTTCGAGATGGGTCACGATGCACGGATTTGCCTTCAACGTTTCGACGGATCTCTCCGGATTCCAACTCATCGTGCCATGCGGGATCGGGCAGCACGGTGTGACGTCGCTGGCAGCCCTCGGCGTGACAGCGGGAACCACGCACGATGCGGCCATGAGAACGATCGAACTCATCGGCCACGTCTTCGACGCCGACGGCGTGATGGCCGACCGCGACGAAACGAAGTCGTTCGTCGCCTACGACTTGCCCGCGGGTCGCTGAGAAGTCGGCGACGCCGGCGGAGCGACAGGCACTGATCCAGAGGCACGCGCTGCCGCGACCATGCGCAGGTACATCTTGGCTCGGGCATTGTCCGGATCCGTCTCGAGGACCTTGTTCCATTGTTCCGACGCGGCGTCGCTATCACCCATCGAGAGCAGGGTGACCCCGAGCTGAATGCGCGCCGGAATATAGGTGGGTCGCGCTATCACGGCGGCCTCGTACTGCTCTTTTGCGCGCGGCAGATCATTCATCTCCCGTAGGAGCGTACCGAGCTTGGTCCGGAGATCGGCGAACTGGGGGCACAGCCAGACCGCCTTCTCATACTCCGCGATGGCCTCGCGTCCGAGCCCAGCGTCGGCGTACGCTTGGCCCACCTCGGCGTGCATGTTCGCGATCTTTCCGCGCGCGAACGGATCAAGCCCCCCGCTGGGAGTCCCCTTGATGCGCTTGTAGACCTGCCGCGCGGCCTCGTACTTGCCCCGGTCGTTGTAGGTGACCGCTAGGTTGAGCGCAGCCTCCGTGTAGCCGGGGTTGATCGCGAGCGCACGCTCGAAGTGGTATTCGGCTTGCGCGAAGTTTCCGCGTGAGTGGCATATGACGCCCAGCATGTCGTGCACGTCCGCGAGGCGGTCGTTCTGCTCGACGACCTGGCGCAGGGCGCCCTCAGCCTTGTCGAACTCGCGCTTGTGGTAGTGCTCGCGGCCCAGGAGCAGGGTTTGCTTCGTGTGCTCGTCCATCGCGCCTAACCCGCCCCCCGTTCGGGGAGAATACGATGGATCGCGGGGAGAGGGCGATGAGGATTTTTGGCTCGTGAAGTGCGTGCTTGCTCGCGCGCGCGTCTGCCGCTAAGGGCGATTGACCGGCAGTGGTGGAGGACACGGACCCGAAGGCGTCGAGCGTCGACGCGCCGCAGGCTGGGGAGGGGGAGCGTGCAGTCCTCACGGAGCAAGCGCAGAGCGCTCCCTCGGAAATCGAGACACCCGAAGCGGCGTCCATATCGAGCTCCGTCATTCTGGCGGAGAAAAGCCGCGCGGGGCGATGGAAGGCGCTCTCTCCCCGCGCGCGTGCGGCGATCGCCATCGCCAGCGGCGCCGCTGCGCTACTCGGAGTAGTGACGACGTCGTTTATCGTAGGTGGGGGTGCGCGAATGCCATTGCCTTCGGCCGGCGCGGCGTCGCTCGCGGCGTCGCTATCGGCCGATACGTTCATCGACGCTGCAGTCGCAGACGTGACCCCTGAGTCGAGCTCCGAGGCTGGGGTTCCGCGTGTCGCCATTTGGCGCGTTGCCCAGCTTGCGGACGATTCGGGCATGACTGTTGTGAACGTGGTGATCAATCGTCGATCGCTTCTCAGCGCGCTCGCGGACGCGAAAGTGCCGCGTCGTGAGGCAAAGCGGCTCGCGCAGTCGCTCGCCGACGTGCACGGCACGGAACGGTTCGGACCGAAAGATGCTCTGACGATCGCGCTCGACAGCGCCACCCGGCGGATTGTCGCATTCGAGTTCGCGACCTCGCCGGCCGACGTCTGGCAAGCGCGGGAACAGGAATCCGACGGCGAGAGCTCGTCTCGTCTTGAGGCGCGAAAGTTGCCGCTCGAAGTCGAGCGCGTCCGCGTTGGCAAGGCCGTCCTCGTGGGCTCGGATCTGCGCGCGTCTTTCGTCGAAGCAGGGTTGGCGCCGATCGACGATGTCCTTGCGCTCCTCGACGACGCGCTCGAGGGCCACGCCGAACTCTCCGATATCCGGCCCGGTTCGCGCTTGCGAGTCATTGCGACCCAGGAGCGAGTCGACGGTACCTTCGTGCGCTGGGCCTCGCTCGACGCCGTCGAGTACTTCCCTGCGACACCCAACGCTCCTTCCGTGCGTGTATACATGTTCGGCGGCGGGGACGACGCGGGTGAACAGGCCGGCTCGTCGTCAAAGCGTCACGGCTGGTACGACGCGAAGGGGCGCCAACCGTATCACGGCGGCTGGCGTTCCCCGGTGCCTCTCGCGCGCATTACGTCGCGGTTCAATCCGCACCGCATGCATCCCGTCCTGCACGTCGTGATGCCCCACAACGGCGTCGACTTCAAAGCCCCTGTCGGCGCGCCCGTCTACGCCACGGCGGCTGGTGTGGTGGAGAGCGCTGGCAATGACGGGCCCTGCGGGAACAAGGTCGCTATATCGCATGCGGGAGGCTTGACGAGCATCTACTGCCACCTTTCGAGATTCGCCCCGGGACTTCGAGTTGGCCAGCACGTCGAGCAGAGGCAGCTCATCGCGTACGTCGGACAAACAGGGCGCGTGACAGGGCCGCATTTACACTTCGGAATCCGTCGCGCGGGGGTTTTCATCGACCCGATGACGTTGCGACTGGACGGGGTGCGCGTCGTACCGAGGTCGCAGCGAGACGAGTTCGATCGGCGCCGCTCAGCCCTCGACGCGGAGCTCGACGGCGTCCCGCTACCGGCCGCGGGCGTTGCGGCGCCCGAGGTTGCCGAGCCGGACAACTTCTACGAGGAACCGTGAGGCTAACGCTGGTAGCGTGGGCCGGGCGGTAGATGGCGAGAGGCACGCAAGCGGCCAAGGTCGGGCTCTTCGTCGCGCTGTCGGGGGCGGCCGCCTACGGCATGTATCGCTTCGTGAGTCCTACCGTCAGCGGAGCCAACGGCTACACGGTCCACGCATTCATCCACGACGCGACGGGGCTCGCGACGCGGTCGCGCGTCACGATCGCGGGCATCGCCGTGGGCACGCTCGAGGCGATCAAGCTCGAGCGCGGCGAGGCGCGCCTCGACGTGAAAGTGCGCACGGACGTCGTGCTCTACGAGAATGCGACCCTCGGAAAAAAGAGCGCGTCGCTCCTCGGCGAATCGGTCGTCGTCCTCACGCCCGGTACCCCCGACCACCGCAAGCTCCACGAAGGCGACGAGATTCACGTCGTCGTGGACGAGACGACGCCGGGGCAGCTGATGGACGAAGTCAAGGAGATCGCCGACAGCGTGCGGGCAGTGGCGCAGCAGCTGGCTAGCTCGATCGGCACCGAGCAGGGCGGGCAGAATATCCGACTCATCCTGCAGAACGTCGCCGAAGCGACCGAGGCGCTCAACCAGACGATCCGCGAGAACCGTGAGGTCATCCGTGATGCACTCCGCAACATCGATGCGATCACGCAGACGGCGAATCCAGAGCTCGCCAAGATCTTCGAGAACGTCCGCATCGTCACGCAGGACGTTCGCGAGCTCCTGGCGGCGGCCGGTCAGACCCCGCAGGGCCAGAAGGGCGAGCTGAGGGATACGGTCGAGCGCCTCGATCACGCGAGCAAGAGCCTGGAGAGCGCTCTGGAGCACGTCGACAGCGTGACTGGTCGGATCGACCGGGGGGAGGGGACGATCGGCAGACTCACGAAAGACGAAGCGCTGGTCAACGAGGTGCAGGGTGTCGCCGAGGGAGTCAACGACTACGTCCAGGACCTCACGCGTCTACAGACGGTCGTCGGCCTACGGAGCGACTACAATTTCCTCGCGAACACGATCAAGAGCTACGTGGAGCTTCGTCTCCAGCCGCGGGAGGACAAGTACTACGTCGTCGAACTCATCAACGACCCACGCGGCCTCACGTCGATCACGGACACGAGCGTCGACACCACGAATCCGACCCAGCCGGCCCACTACAGGACGATCACGACGACGACGACCGATTCGTTCCGCTTCTCGTTACAGTTTGCCAAGCGCCTCGGCCCATTCACGGGCCGCTTCGGCATCAAGGAATCTACCGGTGGTGTCGGCCTCGACATCAACCTGCTCCACGATCGCTTCGAGATCGTCAACGACCTCTTCGGCTTCAGCGAGGAGCCGACCCCGCGCTACCGCGTCTACGTCGCGTACGAGTTCGTCAAGAGACTCTGGCTCCTTGGTGGCGTCGATCAGGTCTTCTTGCCGAGCCAAAGGGATTACTTCCTCGGTCTTCAGCTCCGGTTCACCGACGAGGACCTCAAGACGATCCTCCCGTTCTCCGGGGGCGCCGCCGCCGCTGCAAAGTGAACGTCAGCGCCAGACGAGAACCTTCGCGATCAACATGACGTCCACGGCGCGGAGCGCTTCGCTTGCGGTCGCGGCGCCGCCTTGCGCCATCCCAGCGAGCACCTCGCGAAGGGGTTTCGGCCGATCGGCGACGCCTAGGAGGCGGCGCACGAGGGGAGGCCAAGCGGCGCCGCGGAGCTTGGGCGGAGCTCCGTGCGGCGGCCCAATGAGGCTGTCGAGCCGTGGACGCCACGTGTCGAGCTGAACCTCGCCCAACGCCGCCTCGAGGCCGGCAAAAATTAGTGGCGGAATGTCGAGGTCGAGCGGGAACTCGACGTGCTTGGCGGTCTGTCCGGCATAGAAAGTCAACTCACCGCTCTGCCACCGAAACAGATCGACGAGCCTGTCTTTGCCCTGGTCGCGGATCGCGCGGAAGATATCGAGCGAGCTGACTAGGCCGAGCGAGATGAGCGTGTCCCCCATCCGGCCGCTGTAGCGGGGCAGGACTGCTAGGGCGAAGTCGAGTTCTTCGCGCGAGATCACGCTGCGGCGGACGAGGTATTCGCCGAGAAGCTCGCTCGCGTTGTTCGACGCCACGTGGTTGAGCTTGCCGCCGACGACGTAGAGCTCCTTTCTGCCTCGCTCGCTCTGGCCTCCCGCCGCGATCTTGGGCAAGGCCCTGGACTCCGTCGGGCCTTCGGCGAAGAGGACGCCGGTCGCCTCGGACTCCACGGCGCGCAGAAGCACTGCAACCAGCGATGGGATCGATACCGCGTCCACGAACTCCGGCGACCCCACCCCGCCCAGCCGGTTGGTCGTCGCCGTCAATGCTGGCAAGAACCGCGCGAGATGGTCGATGGACTCGAGTTGCGCGAGCCCGCGTCCCATGTAGTCCACCATGTCACCGCGGCCGATCTGACCGGTCGCTATGGCCTCGACGAGTCTGGCGAACGCCCACGGTCCGACTCTCTCGCCCCCGGCCGTGACCACGTACGACGGGATCGCCGTGTACTCGCCGGTCGTGCGATCCGAGGCGCTCGCCGTATCCGGGCGCGAGACCAGGCTGGAGCGGAGCTGTGCCGCGCTCTCGCGCACGGCGTTGATCTGCTCGACCGAGGGGGCCGTCTGCACCCAACGCACGAGGGCTGCGAGCTCTCCGCGGGCTGTCGCCGCCTCGGCGGCGAATGGCGCCAGTGCCTCGGAGAGTGCGGCGGCCGTCTGAAACCGATTGGCGGGGTCGCGCGCGAGGGAGCGCTCGAGGACTTCGAAGAGCCCGCTTGGCAACGAGGCTCGGGCCTCGCGGAGCGAGTCGATGCGACAATCGCGAATCGCGAGGAGGACCGCCAGCTGCCCACTTCCCGCGAAGAGTGGGTGGCCGAGGAGCATCTCAGTCAAAACCACCGCGGTGGAGAACAGGTCGGCCCGCTGGTCGAAGACCTCTCCGGCGACCTGCTCGGGCGACAGGTAAGCGAACTTGCCCTTGAGCGCGGCGCTGCCGGTCGTGCGGAGCGTCGCGCGGCTCGACGATCGGGCGATGCCGAAGTCCCCGAGCTTGACCCGTCCGTCCGCAGACAAGTAGACGTTCGACGGGGTGACGTCGCGGTGGATGATGCCCATCGGCTGACCCGATGGGTCGCGGGCCGAATGCGCGCTCTCGAGGCCGCGCAAGAGCTCTCGAGCGAGGTAAGCGGAGATGGCCGGTCCGAGCGTGCGGGCATCGCCCGACAATCGTCGCAATAGCCTGAAGAGGTCGCACCCATCCACGAGCTCCATCGCGAGCCAGGGCTCGCCCCCGTCGACGCCATACGCGTAAACTTGGACGACGTTCTCGTGGCGTACGGCGGCATGCAAAGCCGCCTCGCGTTCGAACATCGTTCGTCCCTCCGGATCCGCGGCGAACTGGGGCAAGAGTCGCTTGACGACCAGCTTCCGCGGAGTGGCGGTCGGATCGATGGGCCGTCCGACATAGACCTCTGCCGTACCGCCTACCGCGAGGCGCGCGTCGAGCCAGTACGGGCCGAATTTGATCGGCCCGCCGGAGAGTGGCCGCGGCAGTCCGCGCACCCGAGGATTTTCGCCCGACGGCATCGCCGCCAGAGTGTATCTATGCGGGGCCCGTGGAACACTAAATGACGGAATCGACCGATCGTTAGACCATGCGTCACCTCATCCTTGCCCTGCCGGCCCTCGCGCTGGGGCTGGCCGCGTGTGAGGGGTGTCGGTCCTCCCGGGCGCCCGGGCCTGTGGTCTCCGCCGCCGCGTCAAGCACCGGTCCGCCGACGTTGCGTCTCTATCTGATGACGGACGTTGCGGGCGCGCTCGAGCCCTGCGGCTGCACGAAGGACCAGTTGGGGGGGCTCGGCCATCTCGGTGCGTGGCTGAAACAGAGCCGAGCCCAGGCCCCGGTGTCGTTGCTGGCGTCGGCCGGGCCGCTCTTTTTCATGGACGACAGGCTCGACGGCGAACGGGGCGACCAAGATCTTGCGAAGGCCCACGCCATCGCGCGCGTCCTTCATGGACTCGACTTCGTCGCCTCCGCGCCTGGGGCGAACGACTGGGCCGGAGGGTCCTCGAGCTTGACCGCCCTCGCGAACGAGTCCGGCGCCGCCCTGCTCGTCGGCGTGGCGGCCGCTCCGCCGTTCGCGACGGCCGTCGTCCGCGACTACGGCGGTCTCAAGGTCGGCTTGATCGGTGGCGGACCGCCCGGATCGTCCGCCGGCGCGCAAGGGGCCGGCGCGCAAGGGAGCGCGGAGGACGCCGTGCGGCGGGGCGTCGCAGAGGCCCGGAAGCAGGGCGCAAATGTCCTGGTTGCGCTGGTCGCCGTCGGCCGTGGCGAGGCGAAGCGGATCGCCGACGCCGTGCCGGAGCTGGCAGCCGTCGTCGTGGGCTCGGCGCGCGCGAATGGCGACGGCAACACGACGGCCCCGGAGGTGGAAGAGGTCGGGGCCGTCCTCGTCGTGCAAGCGGCAAACCACCTGCAGTCGGTTGCCGTCCTCGATCTCTACCTGCGCGAGACTCCGGTGGTGGATCGACTCGTGAAGTTCGCCGACGCGACCGGGCTCGAGCTTGCGCGCGAGCGTGTGGACCTCACCGGTGAGATCGACGAGCTCCACGTCAAGATCGCCGGCTGGCAGCGGGACCCTGCGATCGCCCCGAAGGACGTCGACGCGCGCAGAGACGACCTCGCACGCCTCGAGGCTCAGCGCGACGCCCTCGACCTCAAGCGGCCGCCCGCGAACGGGAGCTTCTTTCGATACACGGTCAAGGAAGTCCGCGAGTCGTTCGGGAGCGACCCCGCGATCGAAGCGGAGATGCGCGCGTACTACAAGACGGTCGACGAGCACAACCGCGCGGCCTTCGCCGACCGTCTCCCGCCGCCGCGCGCGCCGGGACAGGCTGGCTATGTGGGCGTCGAGGCATGTTCGTCCTGTCACGCTCCCGCGCGGCAGGTCTGGAACGCTACGCCCCACGCGCACGCGTACGCGACGCTCTCGTCGCAGTTCAAGGAGTACAACCTCGAATGCGTGGGGTGCCACGTCACCGGCTACGAGAAGCCCGGCGGCAGCACGGTGACGCACGTCGACAAGCTCGAGAACGTAGAGTGCGAGGTTTGCCACGGGCCGGGGTCGAAGCACGTGGCGAGCCCGAGCGACGGCACGCTCATCGTGGCGAGGCCGGACGCCTCGACGTGTCTTTCGTGTCACCACCCGCCGCACGTCGAAGGATTCGATGCCGTCGCCAAGATGAGAGAGGTTCTCGGGCCCGGCCACGGAATGCCCGCGAACTGAAGAAACGGTGGGATGATCGCCTGACGCGCGTCGGGTCGGTGCTCGGCGGCGGGTCGGGTCCCGCGTTCGGCCGGGAGGGCGGCGCGATCGTCACGGGCGATACGGCCGGCCGAGACTTGCCCCACCCGCCGCCTGCGCTCCGACCCGACGCGCGTCAGGCTCTTCGATATTGGTGGGAGGGACGCCTGATACCGCAGTACCTTCGCTGGGTCGCGAGCTACCTCCGGTCGATCGCCCGCTACCATCGCCGGGTCACGCGCTACCGTTGCAAGGTGGCGCGGTACTCTCGCCGGGTCGCGCGCTACCTCCGGTCAATCGCGCGTTACCATCGCTAGGTCGCGCATTACCTTGGGTTGGTAGCGCGTTACCAGGGGACAGTAACGCACTACCACGGCGCGGTAGGCCGGCTTCTCCGTTCGGTAGCCGGCTACCCTCCGACAGTCGCGGACTACCTTCGCTCGGATCCACGCAAGTGAGCGGAGGTATCGGGCGACCTAAACGCGGTAACGAGCTACTTTCCTTCGCTTTCGCGATTCCTTCGCGCGCTCGTCGGCAACTGAGCCACCCTCACGCGGATTCTCCCTTCGCGACCGCGATGGCTTCGTTCGGGAGCACGTTCCTGACCCCAGGGAGGCCGCTCCTTTCGCTCGGTCGTCGGGGTCCTTGGCATGGGAGCTCACTGCTTCGCGAAACGTGCGACCGTCCTTCGGCCGCCTCCGAGCCGCCGAGTTTCGGGAGTGGGCCGGCGAGGCCGGGTCGTCCGGTCTCCTCCCTAGGCATCTCGGTCCCTTCGCTTGGTCGCGCGCGAGCACCCGTCGCGAAGGGGTTGTCTCGACGAGGGAAGGCGCTTGCTTGTATCTCGAACGGGTTCGCACGCGTGCCTGACGAAAAAACAGCCACACCGGAGGCCCGTGCAAGACTCACGGGGCCCGTCACCGAGGGCGGTTCGACCGTCTCGGGGGGGGGTGAGCGCCGAGGGCGGTTCGAGAATCGGCCGGGCCCAGCCTCTAAGCCGAGCACGGGCGCTCCGGTGCAGCCGTGGCTCTCCACGAAGCAGGGCGCGTGCCACCTATCGATCGCAGGGAACTCGCGTCATTTCACCGAGGGCTTCGTGTCCCGGACGTCTCGGGTGTCGCGGGCGTGTCAGCCGACGTCGAAGAGCGGAGGTACGGCCTCGCTCGCCTTGCCGAGGCGGCACTGGTCGAACGCGTCTGCGTTGTCCGGCTCCTCCGGGCCCACGTAGACGGTCGTCACCGCGCGGCCCTCGCGGCGCGCACGCTCCGTGACGGCCGACACGAAGCCGGCGGCGGGGTACACCGCGCCGCTGCTGCCGATCGTGACGAAGACGTCGCACGCCTCGAGCTCTCGCGCGATGCGGTCCATCTCGAACGGGATCTCGCCGAACCAGACGATGTGCGGGCGGATGCGCGCCCCGCACGCGCAGGCCGGGATGCCGGGGTGAGCTTCGCGGTCCTCGAAGGGCGGACGAGCGCACTGCTCGCAGCGGCTCTTGAAGAGCTCCCCGTGCATATGGACGAGGCGCGACGATCCTGCCTTCTCGTGAAGGTCGTCGACGTTCTGCGTGCAGAGAAAGAAGCGGTCGCCGAGGACGCTCTCGGCGGCCGACAGGGCTCGGTGGGCGCGGTTGGGCTCGCAGGTCCCGGCCTGCGCGCGCCGCTGGGCGTAGAAGCGCCAGACGACCTCGGGCTTCGCCCGCCAGCCTTCAGGCGACGCGACTTCTTCGAAGCGGTGCTCCTCCCAGAGACCGTTCGCGTCACGGAAGGTGCGGATGCCACTCTCCGCGCTGATGCCCGCGCCGGTGAGGACGAAGACGCGTGCCTCGCGGGCGAGTCGCAAGGGCGCAAACTCGTGAAAGGGGGCTGCGTGGAGCATCGGAGAGCTCAAGTGGACGGCGTGAGTGGCATGGGGCCTCGGGCGGCGTTATCTTGAAGGACAGAAGGATTCCACCATGGTCAAGTCGAGGCTTCTACCCCTTGTGGCTGCAATCGCGGTGGCTGTCGTGCCGGGAACGGCCCTGGCCCGGGGCGGCGGTGGCGGCGGCGGGCACGGCGGCGGTGGCGGCCACGGTGGCGGTGGCGGCGGCCATTTCAGCGGCGGCGGGCACTACGGTGGCGGTGGCTCCTATGGGGGGGGGCACTACGGCGGCTACGGCGGTGGCCACTACGGCGGCTACGGCGGTGGCCATTACGGCGGCTACGGCGGCGGCCATTACGGCGGGTTTTACGGTGCCGGTGGCCGCTACTATGCCGGGCACGTGTATCTGGGGCCCGGCCGGGGGGCGTGGGGGCGCCCGGGCTGGGGGCGTGGGTACTGGGGCTGGGGCCCTCAGGGCTGGCTCTGGATGGGCGGTCCCTGGTGGGCTTCCCCTGCGTATCCTGGCTTGATCTGGATCGGGCTCGAGCAGCCTCAGTGGGTGTGGGATGGGCAGCAGTGGGTCTGGCAGAACGGCTACTGGGCACCTTCCGATGAAGGTGAGGGGTACGCTCAGCCGCAGTAGAAAGACGCGGCAGCGCGCCTCCCTCGGCGCGGGAGTCGGCCAAGAAGCGAGTCCGGTGCAGCGTAGGCCCGAAGTTTGGCGGCCCCTGCGCAGGCAAGGTATGGATTGAACGTGAGTCCTCCCCCCAAGGACGCCCTCCCTCCCGCGACGCCCGCCGACGTCGCGCGACCGTCGCGGCGTGACGTGCTCGTTCGCCTCGGGGCCTCGGCGGCCGTCCTTGGCGCAGCAGCGGCCGGGGCCCGTGCCCTGTGGGACAAGGGGGGCTTCGACGTCGTGCAGTCGAGCGCAACGCGTCAGGTACGGGACTACCGCCTGGCCGAGCGCGACGTACAGCACGCCGAGTTTGCGATTGCGCGGGCCGCTCCAAAGGAGGCCGGCGACGACTCGCCCCATCCGACGGCCACGCCCGAAGACCTCGTGCGCCGTGCCGTCGACGCGATGGGAGGCATGGGCAAGTTCGTCTCGCGCGGCGACGTCGTCGTCGTCAAGCCGAACATCGGCTGGGACCGGATGCCCATCCACGCGGCGAACACCAATCCGGACGTGGTCGCGGCGGTCATCAAGCTCGCGTTCGACGCCGGAGCGAAGAAGGTCGTCGTGGCCGACGGTTCGTGCAACGACCCGAATCGCTGCTTTCAGCGTTCCGGCATCTGGCGCGCGGCCTATGCCCTCGGCGCGGACGTGGTGCTCCCGCAGGAGCATCGCTTCCGGACCATGCGCCTCAAGGGCGACGTGCTCGACGAGTGGCCGATTTTCACGACGCTGGTCGACGCGGACAAGGTCATCAACGTCCCCATCGCCAAGCACCACAACCTCGCCAAATACACGGCGGCGATGAAGAACTGGTACGGGGTCCTTGGCGGGCGAAGAAACCGTCTCCATCAGAACATCGACACGTCGATCGCAGACCTCGCGACGTTCATGCGTCCCACACTCGTCGTGGTCGATGCGTGGCGCGTGCTCATGCGAAACGGGCCGCAAGGGGGCAACATCGACGACGCGCGCGACATGCACACCATCGTCGCCTCCGTCGATCAGGTCGCGGTGGATGCCTACGGCTGCACGCTCATCGGCCAGAAGCGCGAGAACCTCGAGTATCTCGCGATGGGCGAGAAGCGAGGCCTCGGCACGATGCGCTGGGAGAGCCTGCGCGTGAAGGAAGTCTGAGATGGCGCAGCAGCATGCCGTGCCGCACGCGACGGTGAAGCTTGCAGCGCCGCCGGAGGGGCTGACGAACGAGCATCCGGAGGTGGAGCCGATTCCCTGGAAGACGGGGAGGGTGGGAATCGTGGGCACCCTCGATGGGGGAGCGACCGCGACCTCGACCTCGACCTCGACCCCGACCTCGACCTCGACCCCGACCTCGACCTCGACCTCGACCCCGACCTCGACCCCGACCCCGACCTCGACCTCGACCGCGACCGCGACCTCGACCTCCACCCTCGGACCGAAGTCGAAGAGGACCGCCAAGCTCTCAGGGTCCGGCATTCCTCCTCGGCGGATCGCCGTCGTGCTGAAGTGGGGCCGTCGCGGCGCACAAGCGTTCTTCCTCGCGCTCTTCATGTACTTCCTGTTTCAGACGGCCTTCCGTGGCAGCTTCGCCGCGCGGGCCGATGCGCCCGTGCGCTTGCCTCTTCCCGTGGAGGCGTTCCTGCTCGCGGACCCGTTCGTCGGCGCGATGACGGCGTTGTCGACCCACACGGTCTATCGCGGGCTTCTGTGGAGCGTAGGGCTGCTGGCGCTGACGCTGGTCTTCGGGCGCGTCTTCTGCGGATGGATCTGTCCGTTCGGCACGCTGCATCACTTCTTCGGATGGCTCTTGCCCAGCAGACACGGGCGCGGCGCCGCGCGGGTCGAGGCGAACAAGACGCATACCTATCAGAGGGCGAAATACTACCTGCTCTACGCTTTCCTCCTCGCAGGCGTGGGTGGCAGCGCCATCGGCGGCCTCTTCGATCCCATCTGCATCGCGGTGCGCTCGATAGGCATGGGTGTGATCCCGGGCGCCCAGTACCTGTCGCATCGCGCACTCGGTGCCGCGCAGGGCGTGAACTCGCGCGCCGTGCAGAGCGCCGCGGACCACACGCAGGACTGGCTGGCGCAAACGGTCTGGCAGTCCAAACAGTTCTACTTTCACCAGACTTGGTTCATCGTTTTCTTGCTCATTGCGCTTCTGTTCGCCAATCGCTTCATCCCGCGTTTCTGGTGCCGGGTCCTCTGTCCGCTCGGCGCGTTCCTCGGAGTCTTCTCGCGCTTCGCGCTTTTCGGGATGACGAAGGACCACGCGAAATGCACCGATTGCAACCTCTGCCTCGTCCATTGCCAGGCCGCGGATTCGCCGCAAGGTGGCGTCAAGTGGCGCCAGGACGAGTGCCACATGTGCATGAACTGCGAGAACGCGTGCCCCGAGGACGTGATCAAGTTCACCTTCCTCCCCAATCGCCGCAGCACGATCACCGTGCCTGACACGGATCGGCGCACGGCGCTGGCGGCCGTCGGCGCGGGAGCGATGTTCCTTCCCGCGGCGCGGATTGCGGACTCCCTCGACGTCAACTACCACCCGAAGGTGATCCGGCCGCCGGGCGCCGTCGAAGAGCGGGCGTTCCTGGAGCGGTGCATCCGCTGCGCGGAGTGCATGAAGGTGTGCCCCAACAACGCCCTGCACCCTGCCTTCCTCGAGGCGGGCATCGAGGGGCTGTGGACGCCGATCCTCATCGCAAGAATAGGCTACTGCGAGTTCTCGTGCGTGCTGTGCGGACAGGTGTGTCCAACCGGAGCCATCCAGAAGATCAGCGAAAAGGAAAAGATGGGCGTAGGGCAGCCGCCCATCAAGATCGGTACTGCGTTCTACGACCATGGACGATGTCTTCCTTGGTCGATGCAGACGCCCTGCATCGTCTGCGAGGAGTTCTGCCCGACGTCCCCGAAGGCGATCTGGGTGGAAGAAGTCGACGCGCCGGTACGCGACAGCAAACCAGGCCCGGACGGCGCCGCTCCGGCATACTTGTCCGTCCATCTGCAGCGCCCGCACGTCGACCCGTCACTCTGCGTCGGCTGCGGCGCTTGCGAGAAGGTCTGCCCCGTTCAGGACGAACCGGCAGTGTACGTGACGAGCGTGGGTGAGACGCGGAGCAAGACGAACGTCATCCTGCTCGAGAACACGAACTACAACCAAAAGAGCTAAGGTTGGGCCCGTGAAAGACCGTTTTCTCCGGGCGTGTCGGCGGGAACCCGTGGACGTCACACCCGTCTGGTTCATGCGGCAAGCCGGCCGGTACATGCCGGAGTACAGGGCGCTCCGCGAGAAGCACTCGCTACTCGACCTGTGCAAGAACCCGGAACTGGCCCTCACGGTGACGATGCAGCCGCTGAGGCTCGGCGTCGACGCCGCGATCCTCTTCGCGGACATTCTTTTGCCACTCGATCCGATGGGCGCCTCGTTCGAATTTGCGAAGGGGGAGGGGCCCGTGATCCACGAGCCCATCGCGACCCGTGAACAGATAGACAAACTTCGCGTCATCGACCCGGACGAGTCCCTCGGCTACGTAATGTCTGCGATACGGCTCATCAAGCGCGAGGTCGACGTGCCCCTCATCGGCTTCGCGGGCGGACCCTTCACGCTGGCCAGCTACCTCATCGAAGGAGGCAAGAGCGCCAACTTCGCGAAGACGAAGAAGCTCATGTTCGGCGCTCCGGACGCATGGCGCGCGCTCATGGAAACGCTCACCGAGGTGGTGCGCCTTTACTTGCGCGCGCAGGTCGTCGCAGGCGTGGATGCGGTACAGCTCTTCGACTCGTGGGTCGGGGACCTTGCGCCGGCTGACTATGTCGAATACGTGCAGCCTTACGCGCGACGCATACTTCGCGATCTGGAGACGACTGGGGTCCCGGTCATTCACTTCGGCACCGGGACAGCGACGTTGCTCGAAGCGATGCGCGACGCGGGGGGAACGGTTCTCGGCGTGGACTGGTGCACGCCGATCGAGTCGGCGTGGGAGCGCGTCGGCTACGACCGAGCCGTGCAGGGGAACATGGACCCCTGCGCTCTCCTGACGACGCGCCCGATTGCGGTGAAGCATGCGCAGCGAGTGCTCGACGCCGCCGCAGGTCGCCCGGGGCATATCTTCAATCTTGGCCACGGGATCCTGCCGGAGACGCCCGTCGATCACGTGCGCGCGGTGGTCGATCACGTGCACGCGGCCGGCGCGTCATGACCGACGCTGTCCTCCTCGTCTCGCACGGAAGCGTCGACGATCTGGATGACTTGCCCGCGTTCATCACCAACGTCCGGCGCGGTCGTGCTCCGCCGCCGGAGCTCGTCCAGGAACTGCGACGTCGCTACGAGGCCATCGGCGGCACGTCGCCTCTCAACGCGATCGTCGCCGACGTCGCCCGGAAGCTCGAGCAGGGGCTCGGAGTCACGGTCGCATGGGCGAACCGGCTCTTCAGACCCTACGTTCGCGACGTCATCTTGCAGCTTGCACAGGACGGAGTCACCTGTGTCGCGCTAGTGCCTCTTGCTCAGCATTCCGCGCACGTCTACGCCGATGACGCTCGCCGGGCGGCGGAGGGCACGAGGATCACTCTCGCGTGCGCCAAGAACTGGGGACAGGACCTGGGCCTGTGCATGGCGTACGCGTCACGTATCGCTGGCATGCTTGAGCCTTCGGCCGACGGAACCACTATCGTGATGACCGCTCACAGCTTGCCGCGGTCTGTGGTCGATGCGGGAGATCCTTACGAGCGAGAGGTTCGTGCCGCCGCCGAGGCGGTGGGGGGCTTGCTCCGTTCGCGGTTCGGAAGGGACGAGCCCTTCACGGTCGCCTTTCAGAGCCAGGGCATGACACGATCCGACCCTTCGGCATCGACCGTCGAGTGGCTTGGGCCCGACGTGCAGGCGTCGCTCGACGATGCGGCGCGGCGCGGCGCGCGGCGTGTGGTCTTTGCGCCCATCGGTTTTCTCGCCGACCACGTAGAGATCCTCTACGACTTGGACATCGAGGCGCGCCATCTGGCAGAAGACCATGGTCTGTCCTACGTGCGCGCCCCGTCTCTCAACGCTGACGGCGACTTGATCGACGTGCTAGCGAGCCTCGCGCGGCCTCTCCTCGCCCATGGGTGAAGCGAAGCGCCTTGTTATCGTGGGTGGCGGCATCACGGGCCTCGCCGCTGCGCACGCGGCGCACGGGCAAGCGCGGGCGCGCGGATCCGCCGTATCGGTGACGCTCCTCGAAGCCTCGCCACGCTTCGGCGGCAACCTTGTCACGGAGCGGACGGATGGCTTCCTGCTCGACGCCGGTGCCGACTCGTGGGTCCGCACAAAGCCGCATGCGTCCGCGCTTGCCCGGGAACTCGGCCTTGGTGGACAACTGGTCGGCACGTGCGAAGACGCACGCCGCTACTTCATCGCGTGGGCCGGTCGGTTGCACCCCGTTCCCGACGGGCTCACCCTCGGCGTACCTACGAGGCTCGGACCGCTCGTCGCGACGGCGCTGTTCTCCTGGAGCGGCAAACTTCGCATGGCAGTCGAGCCGCTCGTGGCCGCACGACGCTTCGAAGGAGACGACGACGAGTCGATTGCGGACTTCGCGGCACGTCGCCTTGGAACGGAGGCGGCGGAGCGTCTCGTAGCCCCCCTGCTTGGCGGAATCTCCGCGGGAGACGCCTCGGATCTGTCGGTGCGTGCGACCTTTCCGCAGCTCGTGGCCATGGAGCGCGACCACGGTTCGCTCGTGGCCGGCATGCGCGCAGCCAGGCGTGCCCGCCAGGAATCGGGGGCAACCGAAGTGAGCGCGTTCGAATCACTCGCGGGAGGCATCGGGGGCCTCGTAGAGGCGCTGGTCGGGCGCGTTCGAGCAGACGGTGCAACGCTCCGCGTAGATGCGAAGGTGTGTGGCCTGGCCCGGGAAGGGGCTTCATGGATCGTCGAGACGGAACTCGGCGACCGACTCCCTGCGGATGCCGTCCTCTTCGCGACCGACGCGTCGGCGGCTGCGCGCATCCTCGGACCACTCGACGCAGGGCTAGGGCAAGCGCTGTCGTCGTTCTCGTTCGCTTCGACGGCGACGGTATTTCTCGGCTATCGGCGGAGGGACGTCAGCCATCCGCTCAGCGGCTCCGGCTTCGTCGTCCCGCGCGCGCTTGGTCGCGCGACCCTCGCGGGCACCTGGGTCTCGAGCAAGTGGAGGGGACGGGCTCCTGACGGGCACGTGCTTCTGCGCGTATTTTTGGGCGGCGACCGGGGCAACAACGTTCTCGGCCAGGACGACGGGGCTCTCGTCCGGCTCGCTCGCGAGGAGCTGCGCGCCCTGATGGGAGTCGATGCCGAACCAGTCCTTTCGCGCGTCTTTCGATTCGCGGGGAAGAGCCCCCAGATGCGTGTCGGTCATCTCGCCGCGATGCGTGCGCTATGCGATAGGCTGGCCCAGCTTGCACCCGGCGTGAGGCTGGCGGGAGGCGGCTATGACGGCATCGGCATCCCCGACTGCATCAGGCAGGGCCAGGAGGCCGCACGAGCGCTGGTGGCTCCCTGATCAGAACTCGGCGGGATCCGAGTATGTACCAAGAGTTTCGCGGAGCACGTCGCAGATCTCCTGCTGAGTACAGTACGCCTTCGCCGCATCGACGATCGGGGGCATCAGGTTGCTCGCGTCCGTCCCCGGCTTCGTCAGAGCGGCAACGCGCACGGCCTCGAGGCACGTCCGCACTTGGCCCGTATCGCGCGACGCCTTGACTGCATGCAGATTCGCGATCTGCGTTTTCGCCACGGCTGCGTCGACGCGAAGGACGGGAATCGACTGCTCCTTTTCGTCGGCGTGCTTGTTCACGGCCACCATGATGCGCTCGCCCGCCTCGAGCTGGCGCTGGAAGCGGTAGGAGCTTGCCGCGATCTCGCGCTGCGGATACCCCTTCTCGATCGCGCGGACCATTCCACCCATCTCGTCGATCCGTCGGATGATCTCCTCGGCTTCGTCCTCGAGACGCTGCGTCATATTCTCGACGTAGTACGAGCCGCCGAGGGGATCGATCGTGCCTGCGACGCCGCTCTCCTCGGCGATGATCTGCTGCGTGCGAAGAGCGATCTTTGCGGCGTCCTCCGTGGGCAGTCCGTAGGTTTCGTCGAGAGAGTTCGTATGGAGTGACTGCGTGCCACCGAGAACCGCGGCGAGGGCCTGGATGGCTACGCGCACCACGTTGCAGTGGGGCTGTTGCGCCGTCAAAGACACGCCTGCCGTCTGCGCGTGTGTCCGAAGTTTCATGCTCTCCGGGTTCTTCGCGCCGAAGCGCTCCTTCATTATGTGGGCCCACATGCGCCTGGCCGCGCGAAACTTGGAGATCTCTTCGAAGAAATCGTTGTGCACGTCGAAGAAAAAGGAAAGGCGAGGAGCAAAGTCGTCCACGTCGAGGCCGCGATCGAGGGCGCTCTGCACGTACGCGATCCCGTCCGATAGGGTGAAGGCGAGCTCCTGCGCGGCGGTCGCACCTGCTTCACGAATGTGGTACCCGCTGATGCTGACCGTGTTCCACCTCGGCAACTGGCGCGCGCAGAACTCGATCATGTCCGTGACGATGCGCATCGCGGGCCCTGGCGGGACCAGCCACGCGTGCTGCGCGGTGAACTCCTTGAGACAGTCGTTCTGGACCGTGCCGCCCAGTCGCACCCGCGGAATGCCGCGGACGTCGGCGAGGGCTACATAGAAGGCAAGGAGGACGATCGCGGGCCCGTTGATGGTCATCGACGTCGTGACGCGGTCGAGGGGAATGTCCGCGTAGAGGATCTCCATGTCGCGCAGCGTGTCGACTGCCACGCCGCACACGCCCACTTCGCCGAGGGCCCGCGGGCTGTCGCTGTCGTAGCCCATGAGCGTGGGGAAATCGAAGGCGGTCGAAAGCCCCGTCTGACCCTCGGCCAGGAGATACTTGAAGCGCGTGTTCGTTTGCGCGGGCGTCCCGAAGCCGGCGAACATCCGCATCGTCCAGAGCTTCCCGCGGTACATGGTCGGCTGGACACCGCGAGTGAAGGGGTACTCTCCCGGCATCCCGAGGTCGCGCAAGTAGTCGATGGGGACCTCTGCGGGGGTGAGGACGGAAGGCGTCTCCAGATCGCTCCAAGTCGAAAAGCGAGGCATGCGCGGTGGCATTCGGGCCTCCGCATTCGCGACGGAGGTGGCTCGCCACTCCGCGGCAGCGTTACGGATCGCCTCGAGGTTGCCGGGCGATTCGCCCTCGGCTGCGTACTCGTCGCCACCTGCGCGGTCGAGGACCATCACGTTCGGGGCCATGTCGAAATGTAGCCCGGTTTCAGCGGCACCGCCGGTTCAGGCCGCGTAAGCCACCGGTCTATTTGCGGGAGCCCTTGATTCGCGAATAAACAAAATACGCTGCTGCGACCACGATCGCGGCGGCGATGGCGGCGTCGAACTTGTGCATGAACTTCTTCAGCGGAGAGTCCGGGTCGAGTAGGCGAATCCCCAGCTGCTGTCCGACGTAGGCGAGCGCGAGGCACCACGGCAGCGAGCCGACGAACGTGTACACGTGGAACTTCGTCCGATTCATTCGCGCGACGCCGGCGGGAAAGGCGATGAACGTGCGCACCACGGGCAGAAGACGTGCGACCAAGATGATGATGTCGCCCCGACGATCGAACCAGCGGTCGACGAGGGCGAGTTCGCTCTTGGGAATGAACAAATAGCGGCCGAACTTCTCGATGGCGGCGCGTCCGCCCTTTGCCCCGACCCAGTAAGCAACCTCGCTACCGAGGTTGCAGCCAATCGCGCCTGCGACCGCCGCGAGGAGGAGGTTGAACACGGGTAGGTGCCGGCCGAATTGCGCGCCGAGCTCCGCGGCAACGCCGGGGTGCGTCATCGCGCCGGCGTAAGGCATGATCAGCTCACTCGGCAGCGGAATGCACGCGCTCTCGATGCCCATGAGTAGCGCTACGCCTGCATACCCCAGCGTCCCCATGACATAGACGCAGAAGCCACCGAGGAGCGTGAAGAGCGCTTTGACCATTGCGGGGGGGCCCCGCTCTAGCCCGGGCTCACTCCGCTGGTCAAGTCATGTGCCGACTCGCTCGCCCGTTGGCCGGCCCTTGCCATCGGCGCCGTTGGCACCGGCACGATGCGAGTCTTCGGCGCTCTTTGGGGGAGTCGACGTTCCCGTCCGAAGGACGCCAGCGTCCTCGATCTTGATGAGTACGGCCGTGATGTTGTCCTCACCGCCGCGCTCGTTCGCGCGCTCGATGAGGCGCATGCAAGCATCGCGGACGTTCTCCGCGCCCGTGACGATGAGCTGTATGTCCACGTCGCTCACCATGCCGCTCAGCCCGTCCGAACAGAGTACGTAGTTGTCGCCGGGTCGCGGGTCATCGTGCTGGAGATCGACCACCACGTGGTCCTGCATCCCCAGGGCGCGGGTGATGACGTTCTTGGGCAACTCGCTCTTCTGCTCGTCGGTCAGGTCTGGCATCGCGAGGAGATAGTCGTTGATGAGGGAGTGATCCCTCGTCATCAGGCGAATCTGCCCGTCACGGATCCGATAGCAGCGCGAGTCGCCCACGTGCCCGATGTACATCCGCTGCTTCTTCGGGCTGAACATCGCGCCGACAACGGTTGTCCCCATGCCGTGGTATTCGCGCGATCGGGTCGACCGCTCGAAGATCTGGCGGTTGGCTACGCGGATGCCCGTAAGCAGCCGGTTTTCTTCTTCGCTCAGGTTCGTGTCGAAGTGGAACGGCCAGGTGACGTCTTCGTTCGCTGTTGTCCGGAAAAACTCCGAGATCGTCTCCGTTGCCAGGCGTGATGCCACGTCGCCCGCGCGATGCCCCCCCATCCCGTCCGCGACGACGAAGAGATCGTACTCCTCCATCACGACGAACGAGTCTTCGTTGTGCTCCCGCTGGAGCCCCACGTCGCTCAGCCCGGCCGCGACTGCCCGCATCAAAGCGCCGAACCCTCCAAGTAGAAAAGACTTTCACTCGGTCTAGTACGTGTCAAGCAGGGCCACCTCCGACGGGCTTTCAGCGTCAACAGCCTCAGCTAGTACGGCTCGAGGGTATGTACCGCTCAAACCTCCAGGATATCGCGCTCCTTATTGGCGATCAATCCGTCGACGGTTTTCACGGCCTCCTGCACCGCTTCCTCTGCTTTTTTCTTCCCACGGTCAACTTCGTCTGCGCTCGCCTCGCCGTCGGATTCGACCTGAGCCAGGAGATCCAGCGCGTCGTGGCGGGCTTTACGGATGCCGACCTTGCACTCTTCACCGCATTTTTTCGCGATTTTGACGAATTCCTTGCGCCTCTCCTCCGTCAGCGGAGGTAAGGGCAAGCGGATCAGATCACCGTCTACTTGCGGGTTCAGACCAAGGTCGCTCTCGCGGAGGGCCTTCTCGACGGGCTTCACCTGGGTCTTGTCCCAGGGCTTGACGGTGATAAGGCGCGCCTCCGGCACGTTCACGTGAGCCATCTGCGCGAGAGGAGTAGGCGTTCCGTAGTAGTCGACTTTGATTCCCTCGAGCAGGCCCGCGTTCGCGCGCCCTGCCCGGAGCCGGGTGAGGTCGCGCTTGAGCGCCTCGTGCGCCTTGGATAGCGAACTCGCGAGGTCTTTCAGGACGTCTTGGATCATGTCCGCTCTCCAGAGCGGGTAAACTTAGCGCCGACGACGTGTCGGTGAAAGGAAAGATGAGACGCCATCGTCGCCGTACCCTCGGAGCAGCCGGTATAGCCGTGGTGGCCGTTACTGTGGCGCTCGCCAGTACGCCCTCCGCGGAGGGCAGCCCCGAAGCCGGCCTGGGCGCAACCTCGGCGGCGCCCGGCGCGACCGACGGCGGGACGTTGTCCCCGGTGGTCTCGCACGCTCTGCAGGGCGAGGTCGTTCCCCCAAGATTGGGCGAAGTCGAGCACATGTGCGCGCTCTTGACCTCATGCGACCGGCTTCCAATACCACCATCGTTGATTCCGCCTGACTTCAAGTCGTGCGTGACGACGATGGCCAACGAGATGACGTCGCCGACCGCTGTCAATTTCTCGCTCATGATGCGTGAGTGTGGCCTAGGGGCAAGTTCGTGCGCTGGCCTTCGGGGTTGTGTGCTGCGGGGAGCCAACCCCGACGAGTGTGCGGGTCGCGGCAGGCAAGGCGTCGTTGGTTTTTGCGACGTCGACGGCCGCGCTCTAGCGTGTTGGCACGAGCAGGTGTTGTCGGTGCGCGATTGCCCGCGCGGCGGCGAGCAGTGCCTCGTCGTGGAGGGACAGGCGACGTGCGCGCTCGGCCCCTGCTCGGCGGTAATCCCAGAAAGCCAGAAGGCAGCTTGCTCGGCGTCCGGAACGCATGTCTTGAGGTGCGAGAGGGGCAAGCTCGCCAGTCTCGACTGCGCCGCCTTCGGACTCAGATGTTCGACGAGCTCCGACGGAGCGGCCGCCTGCGCCACCGGCGGACCCCCATGCACCGCGACGGGCAACCGTTGCGACGGCAACGCGGCGGTCGGCTGCGTCAACGGGCACGAGGTACGCGTAGATTGCGTGAGCGCGGATCTGGTCTGTTCCACGTCGGACGGAGGGGTATCGATCGGTGCCTGTGTCGAGCCTCAGGCCCCCTCGGCCTGCGACCCGAGCGCGAAGGCGAAGTGCTCCGGCGTCGACATCGACTATTGCTTCGCGGGCAAGAACCGGTCGTATTTCTGCAAGGCGCTCGGCTTCGGCAGGTGCGAGAGCGGCCCGAGTGGAACTCGCTGCGTGCCCTGAGGGTAACGGGCGCGAGATGCTAGGCTCGCGCCCCGATGGCTGCCGACGACGTCGTCCTGCTCACGGGCTACCCCGCCATGCTCGCGCGGGCAGTGTGCCGGGAGGTTCTCCGGTCGGAACCGGGAGCGCGCATCCACGCCGTGGTGCGGTCTAAATTCCTCGACGACGCGCGCGCCATCCTGGACGATCTGGACGAGCCTGATCGCCGCCGAGTCCACGTCCTCGAGGGTGACGCGGCCGCCATCGACATGGGCCTATCCGGATCGGAGTACGGATCGCTGGCCCGCGAGGTCACGCGGGTGCATCACTGCGCGCAGGTCACGTATCTTGGCGCCGATCGCAAGTTGGCCGAGAACGTCAACGTCGGCGGCGCCCGCGAGGCGCTCGAGTTCGCGTCGGCGTGCGATCGCCTCGAGTGCCTCGTGTACCATTCGACGGCTCACGTCGCCGGAGATCGAACGGGTCTCGTCAGCGAGGACGATCTCGAAAATGGACAATCGTTTCGTACGATCGTTGAGGAGACCAGAGCTCGATCGGAGAAGGTCGTGCGGTCTGCGATGGACAGGGTTCCCATCGCCATCCTCCGGCCGGCGACGATCGTGGGGGACACCCAGACGGGAGAGGTCGACAGGCTCGACGGGCCGTACCTTCTCGTGCTTCTGGTCGTCACCACGCCAGCGGACATCGCATTGCCGCTCCCTGGGTTCGGCGACGACCCGCTGAACCTCGTCCCGATCGACTGGGTCGCACGCGCGTCGGTAGCCATCGGGCGGGACACACGGGCGCCGGGGCGTACTTTCCATCTCGTCGATCCGCGGCCGCTCTCCGCGCGTCGCGCGTTCGAGCTCATCGCACGCGCCGGTGGACGTCGAGGGCCCCTGGGGTCGATCCCGGCCAACCTGGCCAAGGTGCTGCTTCGTACCCCCGGTCTCGATCGCATCGCGAAGAGTCCGCGCGCTTTTCTCGAGACGCTGACGACGCCCGTGACGTACGACTCGCGCAACGCCGACGAGCTCCTCGCCACCCTCGGCGTCGAGGCGTGTCCGCCGCTCGAAGCGTACGTCGACAAGCTAGTCGAGTACGTGCAGAAGCGCGTACGAGATCGGCGCGCGATCAAGAGGACCGCGGACGAGGTCGAGGACCCTCTGGCCTGATGGCGAGAACACCCGTGGCACCTTGCATAGGCGAGGGAATGGTCGTTCGGCGAGTCCTCGTGCGCGCGCGCGACGTCGTCTTCTTCAAGGGGGTCGTGGAGGCGAGCGAGGGGCTAGCCGCGGTCCATGCCGAGAGCGGTGGCGACCTCTTCGTCGCGGCGTCCGCCGAGCGTGCGCGAGAGCTCGACGAACTCCTCGACGCCCTTTGCGCCGAGGTGGGCGCGGTGCGGCTGGCGTCATGAAGGCAGGATAGTCAGTCAAGTGCTGGCCCAGGAGTAGTCTCTTGGTCGACGAGCCGTAGCGTCTCGGCGCCGGCGAGCCGTTCGAGGACGGTGCGCAGGTCGCCGCTGAGGGGGGTCTCCACCGCGAGGCGCAAACGGGTCCGAGGATGGTCGAACTCGAGGCGCACACGGTGCAGGAACGCCCGATCGAGTCCGTATCTCTCGCCGAAATGGCGGTTTGTCGCGCTGTCGCCGTAGCGTTCGTCCCCGAGCACCGGATGACCAATCGCGGCGAGATGGCGCCGGATCTGGTGCGTCCGCTCCTGGTCGAGAACAACACGCAGCACGCTGTGGCGCGACGCGATTGCGAGGCGGCGGAAGCGCGTTCGCGCCTCGTGGGGTTTCCCCTTTTCGCGCAGGCTCCGGGTGACCGATCCTTTGGGCGAGACGACCCCCCGAACCGCCGCGACGTAGATCTTGCGGGTCGATGGCGCGCCCAGTACGCGCTCCCATGCGGCAACGTACTCTGGACGCTTCGCGAATATCACCAGGCCTCCCGTCGCGACGTCCAAATGGTGCACCGGCACCGCCCGTTCCGCTCCGGCAATTCGTCGCACGCGCACCAGAAGCGAACTCGCGTACTCGCGTTGCCGTGTCGTGGGCTCGTGCGGACCCTTCTCGACGACCAGCACCTGATCGTCCTCGTAGACGACACGCGCTCGGGGCGGACCGGTCCGGTGCAGCACGGCGACTGTTTCCACTTCCTCGGTGAGCGGGATCATGTCGAGCGGATGTAGCGACGAGGTCGCGTAGCCAAGCCGCGCGAAGTGGTCGAGGTCGCGAGCCAGCGTCTCGGGATCGCACGCAACATAGACGATCGTTTGCGGCTCCAGCCGTGCGAGCCATTCGCGCGTCGCCGGGCTTGTGCCTCGGCGGGGCGGGTTCAGCACCGCGGCGTCGAAGCGCTCCCGACCCTGCCAGAGTCCTTGCAGGAACTCCGCGACGTCGGCGCATTGCGCTTGAACGTCGAGCCCCTGAGCGCGCGCCGCTTCGCGCGCTTTCTCCACGGCCGGAGGAAAGGACTCCACCATGTGGACGCGCGCACCCGCCGCCGCCAGGCCCAGGGCTATGGATCCCGAGCCGCCATAGAGATCGAGCACACGGGGTCTGGCTCCCCTCTCTCTCGCTCCGGAGGCGAGGATGGCGTCGGCGACGAGCGTATGGACCCTCGCAGCCTGGTCGCGGTGCGTCTGAACGAACGAGCCGAATGTCGCCAGGTGCACGGACGCGCCGACGCGGTCGCGTGCGCTCGCAGCGCCAGCGAGTGTGACGGTTCGACCGCCGAGGATCTGGGGGGCGTCGCCGTCATGGAAATTCGCGGCCACCCCGACGATCTCGGGGGCGGCGCGCATCAGGTCTGCGGCGGCCCGCTCGAGCTGACCTATGGCAGTGACCCGCTCGCGCTGCACCACGAACGTGACCAGGACTCGGGCGCCGGTACCGTCGTTCACCTCGCGAAGATCGACCGCCCGCAGCGGGCCGCTTCCCGAGGGCTCGAAGGGAGCGAGGGGGCCTCCGTCAAGCTCCGCAGCGGCAATCATCGCTCGCACCTTCGCCGCGACCCCCGCCAGCGAAGCGGCCAACACCCGGCAGGACGGGATGTCGACGACCTGGTGTCCGCCGCCCTTGGCGAACAGCCCGATCTTACCGCCAGGGCTCACGATGAGCTTTGCCCTCGTGCGATAGCCCACGATCGGCTTGGCCGGCAGGAGGGGCTCTGTCCGGACGAAATCGAGCCCCGGGTATCGAGCGACTGCCGCTGAGACGCGGGCATGCTTCTTACTCAGCTGCTCGGCGTATGGGAGGCCGATCGCTGGGCATCCCCCACACCGCTGCGCGTGGTCGCAGACAATGTACTCACCTTTCGCGTCATCGGGCGCCGGCTCCGGCGAGGGGACCATCCACCCGTACGTCTAGCACGCACCCGGAAACGCCCTTGGACGGACACAAACCCACTGAACCGCGAAACCCGGCGCCGAGACCCGCGTATTCACGTGGATGCACGTGCGTGCGCTTGGCCCTGCGCACGCGCTCGAATGGGGCGCCCGTGGTACAAGCGGCCACGTGCAGGCCCGCGTGGAGGTCGATGTTGCGATGGAGCGGTACGCCGCTGGCGACGACGCCGCATTTGCCACAGTGTACGACGTCCTCGCGCCCCGCCTCTACGGTTACCTCCTCCGTCAGACGCGCGAGCGCTCGAGCGCCGAGGATCTTCTTCAACAGACGATGCTGCACATCCATCGTGCCCGCGTCCGCTTCATCGCGGGGGCGGAGGTGACGCCCTGGGCTTTTGCCATCGCGCGCCGACTATTCCTCGATGGACTACGCCGGGGCAAGCGAGAACCGCGTGCAGTCGAGGTAGAGCCCGATGCGGCTCCGTCGGTCGAGCCGACCGCCGACGACGTGGTGCACGCCCACGAGTTGGAACACCGCATCCACGAGGTGCTAGAGCGCATCCGACAACCGGCGAAGTCGGTAAGTGATCGAGAACGCTCCATCTTTTTGAAGGGCCTTTCCATCGGCGCGGGAAGGTGTTTGTACCTTCATCGATGGACCTCACCGAGGAG
>Ga0182018_10000970_pt1 | contig 34793 bp, 33 predicted proteins | sample 812P2MmetaG_FD_120490 | JGI IMG/M metagenome (GOLD analysis project Ga0182018, IMG submission 120490) | Permafrost microbial communities from Stordalen Mire, Sweden - 812P2M metaG | ecosystem: Environmental > Terrestrial > Soil > Wetlands > Permafrost | place: Sweden: Stordalen | collected...
AGGGGTCAGCAACTGTCTTAAGTGGCAAGAGAAAAGTTGGGATTTTTTAAGAGGCGGTTAGCGAGGAGGATCAGTTTGCGCATGAGGACGGTGAGGGCGAGTTTTTTGGCTTTACCCTTGGCGAGGAGGCGCAGGTAGAGGGATTTGAGAACTGGGTTGTGGCGCGAGGCGACCAAGGCGGCCATGTAGAGGACCGAGCGGACTTGGGAGCGGTCGCCAGCAATGTGGCGTTGGCCGCGATACTGTCCGCTGTCGCGATTGAAAGGCGCGACTCCGGCCAGTGCCGCCGCTTGCGTATCGGACAAGGTGCCGAGTTCGGGCATGAGGGCAACCAGGGCGGTGGCGCTGAGGCTGCCAATGCCTTGGACTTGCTGGAGCCGCTGGGCCTTTGCGGCGAGGTTGGGTGATTGGGAGATTTTGTCGGCCATGAGCATCTCGAGTTGATCAACTTGCTTGCGCAGGAAGGCGACGGTTCTGGCAACCAGGGCGAGCAGCTTTTTGTCGGAGAGGGTTTCAGCCACATTATTGTTTTGGGTAATCTGCAGGAGCAGATGCGCGCGGTGTTTGACGAGGGCGGCAAGCTCCTGCTGGAGAGGATCCGGCAGGCCGCGTGGTTCTGGGTGGAAGGTCTCGGCAAAATCAACGAGGATATGGGCATCAATTTTGTCGGTCTTGGCCAGGCGGCCTTTGGCTTTGGCGAAGTCGCGGACCTGCCGGGCGTTGAGGCGGGCAACGGGACGCTGGGAGGCGTGCGCCAAGAGGATGAGCAGAGACTCGTAGCCGCCGCTGGATTCGCAGACCAAGATGGCAGAGGTCGGGATGGATTTGAGCCAATGCCTGATGGCTTTTTCAGTGTTGGGAATCTGGGTGGATTGCTGGCGATGACAGAGGTCAAGCTGGAGCTTGGAGACGTCGATTCCAATATAGCTTTTCATGAGGGGAATGTTTATTCTTCTACTTGCGATACGAACTCAAGAGGTTCACGCAACTGTTCAAGTTAGTAACATGCGCCAGAGAGGATCGAGCTGACCCGCGAACTCATCGGTTCAAGTCCTGAACGATCTCATCTCCGACGACTTTTTCCGGGAGGCTGGCCAGCCTCCCGGAAAAACCGGCAAGCGGATTCTCGCCAACTCACCGGTCAAGTCCAAGATACAAGTCCTGACTATTTACTGGAGTGCCCGGTTGGCATAGGCTGGTGGTCATGCCCCGGCAGTGACGCATTTGAAAGTTGAACCGGACCAACCAAATGAATTTAATCTTATATGAAACTAGAACTGACCCTTTTAAGCACCGGACGGCACAGCACCAACAGCGTGACGGTTAATCTCCCGGCGAATGTGGTCTATCAATATGACGGTCGCGGGAACCTGACCAATGATGGCAACCGGGCGTTTGCCTATGATGACGAGAACGAGTTGAAAAGCGTGTGGGTGTCGAACGTCTGGCGCAGTGATTTTGTGTATGACGGACTGTTGCGGAAGCGGATTGAGAAAGATTACAATTGGAACGGTAGTGCGTGGACGCAGACCAATGAAACGCACTATGTTTATGACGCATATCTGGTGATTCAGGAACGTAGCAGCAACAACGTGCCGCTGGTAACTTATACGCGAGGCAACGACTTGGGCGGCGATTTGCAAAGTGCGGGTGGGATTGGCGGATTGCTGGCGCGAACGGATAACATACTACTGGCGACGAACTCGGGCGCGGCTCACGCCTTTTATCACTGTGACGGCAATGGGAATGTAACCGCACTTTTCAATGGAGCGGTTATTGCCAGTTACAACTATGACCCGTTTGGGAACATCCTTTTGATGAGCGGGCCTCTGGCTGCTGCCAACACCTACCGGTTTTCTAGCAAGGAATCTCACGCAAATTCTGGACTCTATTATTATAGCCGGAGATTTTATGACCCAAATTTACAAAGGTGGGTTAATCGAGATCCATTGGAAGAATTGGGAGGGATCAATCTTTACGCATTTGTATTTAACAAACCATTAAACTTATTTGATTCTTTTGGGCTTTGTCTTTATAATCCGGCGTGGGATCCTAAAGAGATTAAAAAAGCACAGCAACAGGCAGATGAAGCTGCAATAGCAGCTATGTATCCAGATCGTGGGGTGATTAGCGACCAAAGTCTCGTTGTCGCTTCAGTTCTTCCTGTTTTTAGGACTGCTGAGGTGGCTGGAGACTTGCTTGCAGGTGGGACAGCACGTGTGGCACCAAGAGCTTGGGACTACGCGGGTCGTTCACTTCAACGGTCCATAAACTACGCAGACGACCATCCCTACATTCCCTACATAACGGGAGGAGTTGCTTGGGCGGCTAAAGAATACTTAAAAAATGGACAACCTGATAACGAATCTCCAAGCTTACCTAAACATCTTGCTGAAGCTGCATGGCAATTCATACCTCCCGCAGTTGAAGCGACGACTGGATTTTTGGGGAAAAGCGGGAATTCTTCTGGACAATCATCATCTAATCTTCTACAATATTCTGGAGGATCAGAAAATTTAGTGCAAAATGCGACATCTCCCGGGCAGACAACCTGTTCAAGTCAATGAACTTATTTTTTAATTTATTACTTTATTGCTCCATTGGATTCATAATATGGCGACTTGTCTTGAAGAAATCAGCCTACCCCGATATTGTGCAGCGGCATCTTACGTGGTCGCATGCAATTATATTGTATTATGTGCTAGTAAATGCTGTGGGTGCGCTTGATAACCTAGTTTGGCTAATCCGCAATCATTTAGAAATCATTGCATGCTTTAATTTACAATCCAATGTAATTGGCAGTCCATCCATTGCCACAGCAATGATAATCGGAAGTTTAGCAGGCACTCCTTTGTTTCTGATTTGCAACCAAATGGCCAAACGGCAAAGGAGCATATTGAAATGGTATTTTGTTTTATGGCCAGTTAGTTTCCTTTGTTTTACTTATATTGCCATGCGTCCTGTCATTGGAAAATTGTCCGTGTTTTCCATTTTGTTCACAGCATTTCTTTGGTTCGGAATATTCTCTATTAGTATTATATTTTATTTGAACGGTTCCGTCACAAAAGCCTTATTTGAACCCAATTCTACATTGAACTGTCGGGTAAGGGAGTGACATTGCTGTCACTCCCTCCCTTAAGAACCGGACATGAAAGTTTCCCTTCATCCGGCTCAAGCCGCTGCGAAGCCCCGCCTAGGGCGGAGCCGGTTTGCTTGTCGGTTTCAATCCAGCCTCGTGACAATTGAACTCGACACGCCAACCAGTAGCACGCGTGATGCCAATGAAAATTAAGCGCTGGAACGGCTTCTCGGTTACGAACGCAACTCAAAAGGAAGCCAAGCTCACCTACATCAAACTGAACCGCCAAACGCCTTGCCCGCCTCGGAGCGCTGTCCCGGTCAACCAAGCGGTTTGTGGGAGGTTATTTCACTCGCAACCCGCAGTTCGCTTTCGGTCATGGCGGCGAATCCCAGCTATGTCAGCGCAAAATGTAGCTCCGCCTGCACCGTTCGCAATGCTGGAATTGATCGATCGCGCCGATATATTGGGTTCTTGCTTGTCGGGTAAGGGAACGGCATTGCTGCCGCTCCCTCCCCTCAGAACCGGACATGAAAGTTTTCCTTCATCCGGCTCAAGCCGTTGCAAAGCCCCGCGTGAACGGAGCCGGTTTCACGACGGTTTAATCCCGGCTTCATGGCGATGGATGCCGAACTTTTTGCAGAACGCACGTAAAGGGGTCCTGACTCTTTACAGGAAACGCGGGTTGGCATAAGCTGGTGGTGATGCCCTGGCAGTTGCGCATTTGAAAGTTGAACCGGACGAACCAAATGAATTTAATCTTATATGAAAGTAGGACTGACCCCTTTACAATTTCAAGCAGATGGTATGGTTGGAGCTGGGCCATTTGCAGGTGCCGGTGTGAGCCTTGGAATGAATCATGAAACAACCCCCCCTATAGGGTATAGTGTCAATATAGATAAACATTCTGAAATCAATGTAGCCGAAGGTTTAGACCTTGGATTAAGCCATGAGGGTGATTTGGCAGAACCATCAAACGGCCAGATGTCGGTGCCTGAAAAAGCGATCAAAGATTTGGGTAAATCGTTAAAGAAAGGCAAGCTACCGAAAATAGGAGTCGGAGGAGGGGCAATGGTTGGGTATGGATTGGCACAAACAGTTACTTTTCGTTCACCTCCATTAAAATTAAATCCTACGATTGATAGAAATGCGGAAACACCGCCCGTGACAAATGTTAATGCCCCGTCAGAAATTGCTTGTAATTGTAAAATACATTAACCATATTTTCTCAAAGGTGCTAACAATAATAAAACAACCAAATAAATAAATATTCTATGAAAAAAAATCTAATAATGGCTTTGATTTGTTTTTTTAGTGTCGCTGTTTTTGGTGAAGAATCCCCTTCAATCATTACAAATGGGCTAAGTGCCTATGAAAAGTCAAATATTAATGACGGAATTGAAATATGGCTGAAAGGATCGCCTTTACAGAATGACGATAGCACAAAAAAATCCATCCAAGAAGTCATGTCAAAAGTTGAGGGTGCTTATGGAAAAATAATCGGGTGGGAGCAAATACGTCTAATTAAGTTCAGCCCATCCTTTGAGCGGGTGTATTTTTTGATTAAATACGAGAAAGGGCCTTTATTTGCAACGTATGACTGTTATAAACCATACAACCGATGGGTTATTTCGGCGGTGGATTTCAATACCAAACTACAAACAATACTTCCTTACGCTCAACCAAATTGAACGCTGAAACGCCTTATCGGCTACGAACTAAGTAAAAACTCGCCTATATCAGACTGAACTGCCAGACGTCTTGCCTGTCCCCTGATGCCTTTTCCCGGTCAATCAAGCGTGTCTTAGGAAATTTTTCGCTCTCAACCCGTAGTTCGCCTTCGGTCATAAAAGTGGCAACCGTCTGGTGTTATTTCGTAAGCGTCACGCCAAGCACCACTGTTCAGCAGAGTCATAAGCGTCATAGCATAATGCTATGACAAATACGACAACGGCGGATGAAGCGGTGATCAAGACGGATGTATTGGGGCGGATGCGGACGCCCCCGGCACGGCGGGAGAGCTTGCTGGACGAGTTTGAGCGCAGTGGATTGAGCGGAACAAAGTATGCGGCGGTGGTGGGGATCAAGTATCCGACCTTTGCCAATTGGGTGCAACAGCGGCGGCGGAAGCGTGGTGACTATGTTGCCGGGAAAGTTCCGAGCACGGCCAGGGACAAGGTGCGCTGGCTGGAGGCGGTGGTGGAACCGGCGCAAAATCCCGGCGGGCAAAGTCAACCGGCGCTGGTGCTGGCGTTGCCCGGCGGGGCGCGCCTTGAGATTACCTCAATGCTGGAGGACATTTGGGAAAAGAGTCCAATTGAGAGCTGTCAGGAATCGGGAAAACTTCCTGACAATTCCTGACAAAAAAAGTTCCCAAATAGGGGTCAAACTTGCCTGAATCGAAAAATTGCGTGCCTGATAATCACCAATGTGTATGAGCTTTTTAAGGGGATTTTCCAAACATTGCAAAATCTTTGATGTAGATTCGAACGCCCCGCTCGTGACGTCCGCAAATGAGTCATGGACTTTCCCGCCATCGTCAACGATAATAACCGTGTTCCCGCCCAGCGAGCCGGTTCAAGGAAACGTTTCCGACCTGAAATTTATTTTATGATTAAAAAACCAGACGCCATTGCGACGGCCACCTACGAGCACCCGGCGGGTGAAACCGAACAGCAGCGGTTCGAGCGCATCCTGTCGCGCAGCCAGTTCAAACCGCTGAAGGCCGTGTTCGACAACCTCGGCATTACGTTCCCGGTGATGCAAGGAGCGGTTATTACAACGAATTCTTACCAGATGTTTCTGGGCAAGCTGGGCTATCGCGTCGTCGTGGTGCAGCAAATCCACGAGCAGGACTGCTACGCCCGCCTGGGGCCGAAAGGCGGCATCCGGGCCGTGCTGCCATTGCATGACACGGCCACCTACAGCACCCTCGTCACGCTTGTGAACTTCGATTCCTCGGTGACCACCACACCCAAATCCGTTGATTACTACGACAACCAGCTGGCCGAGTTCAAAACCGACTTGATGAACCGGTCCGGAAACGCGGCTTGAACCCGCAGTCTGGCGGTGGGGTTGGGATTCCGTGACCCGGGATTATATCGTTGACGGAAGCAGGCGGTAGGGACAGCGCGCTGCGCTGTCCCCATCGCCGAGCGCAGCGTCAGGCACGGAAGCGAATGGCCGGCGGGGCATGTGATCTATCTCGTTTGTTCCGTCCTATCGGACGGGGACGCCGCAGCGCGGCGTCCCTACCAGTTCATCTTCCGTCAAATACATAATCCCAGCGTGACCGCTACGACGCGCCAGGATTTCCCGGCAAATTTTTCAGCCGCTCCTGCCGCGCGCGGATTGCCGCCGCTTCTTCACGGATGTTCACCAGCGAAAGCTGCGTCGCATGAAACAGGTTCACGCAGCCGCCCATCAACCCCGCCACACCGGCAAAACCGAGCACCAAACCCATGCCAACGACGGCGCGCATCAAAATGTCACTTCCCAATTGCCCCGCCACCGCGCCGAGCAGCGTCATGAGCGTCGCCGCCACGAACGCGCCCAGCGCCACATAAATCCAGTGCAGCGCGCTCAACAACATCAGCGCCTGCCGCTCGACGCGGTTCACATGCTCGATAAATTTCGGCCCGCGCGGCTGCGCCGCATTTTCCGATTCCTTCAACAGCTCGCGCATGCCCTCGCGCGTGCGCAACAGGCGGTTGATGGTGCTCAATGCCAGCAGGCACGAGGCATTCGTCAGCAGCGCCGGAGCGGCGATGAACGTCAGCACCGCGAACGGATTGTCGGTCAGCAGATTCAAATTGTTTCCCATAACCCTCGGGCAAAATTTAAGCCGCGCGCGAATCACAATCAATGGTTTGCCGCCGCCAATTTTGACACGGACACCGTCTTATTTTTTGTCCGCGAGCGGACGAATCTTAATGTTGCGGAAGGAAACCGAACCATGGTCGCCTTGCAGCGCGATGAAGCCGCTGGCGGCCCTGGCGAAAAACGGCATCGTGCTGAATTTGCTTTTGGCGACGCGCGCATTGAAATCATCGCTGCCGAGGACGTATTCAAAATACTTCACGCCGTTGATTTCATGCACGCATTTCTCCGGGCTGACGACGAGGCGGACGTGATTCCATTCCCCGACGGGCCTGGTGGCGTCGAGGATTTTGCCGGTATTGGGGTCAACGGGCGGCTGATAAAGCGCATAGAGCCAGCCGCAACGGACCGGGTCGGCGGCCTTCACGTTGTCCTCCAGTTGAAATTCCGGCCCGGTCGCCCACACGCGGTTGCCGTCATTCGTGACGTGGAACATGATGCCGCTGTTGCCGGCTTCAGAGATATTGTAATCCAGTTGCAGCTCGAACCAGTCAAATTTGTCCGTGGTGACGATGTCGCCGGCGTTGTGCGGATCAACGCAGACCAGCGCGCCGTCCTTCACCTGCCAGCCGGGGCGGACGCCGTCCTGCTTGAAATTATGCCAGCCGGCAAAACTCTGGCCGTCGAAAAGGAGCTTCCAACCGCCGGCTTTTTCCGCGTCAGAAAGCGTGTTGATTTTTGCGTCATCAGCGGCAGCGAGCCGCAGGGCCGCGAGCAACGTGAAAGCGAGTGCCAGCCGGCGGATGTTTTTCATGCCGGGAAAAATCACTCGCCGCCGTCCATGTGGAAATACATCGTCTGCAGCGCGATCTTTCCCGGCCCGGTGAACCGGTTCCAGACGATTTGTCCCGCGCTGGCGAAAAACCCCGTCGAAAGTTTTTGAAACATCGTCTGCATCTGCACCGTGCGATCCTTGTAAATCCAGCCGCCCGGCTCGATGTCAATCTCCTCGCCCGGCGCGAGCGTGACCTCGAATACATTTCCGAAACCGTGCAACCACAAAATGCCCTCGCGTTGCGGGCACGAAAACGTATCAATGAAAAATCCCGTGCCGCCCAGCAGCATGTTCGCCGCGCCTTTCACGCGCGTGAAGGTGTAATCCACGTTGTCCGTCGCCGCCAGCCATTGATGTTCCCGCACGTCCACGCTTTCGCCGGGGTTCAGGTGCAGGCCGAACACATGGCCCGCGCCGTCGCGGCTGAACGCGATGCGCCCCGGCCCGCTCGCGCCGGTCAGCAGAAACGGCATTCCCGCGAGCATCCGCTTGAACGCGCCTTTCATCGGGTGCAACGCGATCTGCACCGCCGGATCTTTCCAGAGCAGGATGTGATGTTCGAAATAGACGCCGGTGTTGCTCAATTCGATGTGCAGCGCCGGCACCAGTTCGCCCTCGATGTGATAGGTGACGCCGCCGAAGGTTTCGTTCCGCACGTTTGTGGTCAATTGAACAGGAACAGCCATGGGTTTTAATGGGTTGAAGGTTGGGTGAAATTTTATTTCTGGTCGTCAACCGCCGCGGATTTTTGTTTGGCGGCGAAATCCTTGCGGGCCTGCTTCGGATCATAGCCCTGCGCGGTGAGGTAGTCATCCTCGATCTTGATTTTGTATTTTTTGAAGAACGCCGACTTCTCCGTCATTGAACTGGCATCAATGGCCTCCTCGCGCGCCGCCTTGAGATAATCCAGGACGACGGCCTTCTGCCCGTCCGTCAGCTTCGGAAAAATCTGCAGATAAACATCGTAGGTCACCTTCACCTTGTTCACCGTCAAAACATCCTTGACCGTTTCCACCTGTTCCGGCGTCAGCACCGACGACAGATTGGAAACAAATTTTTCGTGCTGCGGTTTGAACGACGCATACACGCCGTCAATCTTTGCCAGGGCCGCGCCGGCATTCGTCACGTTCTGTTTGCCGCGCGCCTTGTTGAAATCATTCCACAGCGCCTTGATCTGCGCGTCGTTTTGCGCGTGCCACGTGGTCAACGCCTGGATTTGCGCCGCGAGAACCTCCCGCACCTTCGCCTCCTTGTCCGCGTCGTTCAGGTTCAACGCCGCCATAACCGGCTTGATGTGCTTTTCCAACGTCGCCTTTTCACGATCTGCCGTGCTTGACACCGGCGCGGACGAGGCGTCATTCGTCTGCGCCTGGATGGAAAACGAACCGCCCGTCAAAACCAAAGCAAGCGTCGCACAGGAAATAAAATGCTTCATGCCTAGATGAAAATTCGCCGGCGCAGTGAAGTCAAGGCGCAAGTGTCGCACAACAATCACGCCGCCAATCATGCACATGCTCGGCCGCGACGAGAAATCGAGCCTTGCCAAAATCCAGCAACGTTGGCAAAGAGATGAACAAGGGCAATCGAAAGCGGAAGCGCACGCGGTTATTCACCCGCGCAATGCACGGGCGTTAAAATCAGGATTCAAGCTGGCGTGCCGCGTGCGGACAGAATCAATACGTCGTATGTCGAACGCTCCAATTTGACCGTGCGGCATTTCAACAAACGCTTTGCACGTTTGGGCCTGGGTATTCGCGGAAGCTTTGCAATCATTGTCACGCAATCAGCCTGTTCGTTTGCGCGTATAACTTTTGCAAGGTTCATAGCACGCTCGGATGCGCGCCCGCTGTCGGCTTGAAGTTGGCAACGGAAACGTGGACAATTGAAAAATTGATTGAAGAAGCAACAAAATTATGAAACGCCCCCCAATGATTCTTGCTCTTGCCGGACTATTTATCATCGGCGGAGCACTCATGGTGGTTCATCCGACGGAGATGACTGTATTTCACCAAACTGGTCGCAGCGGAATGCGCTTTTCGCTAGAGCATGTATCGAAAGGAGAAACACGGGCTACCGGTGTTTTGGGGATTATCTTTGGTTCAGGTCTTGTTTGGATGGTTTTTTATGGACGCAGCAAGTGATATGGTCAATTTATCGCTGCTTAACAATTCGCCGGAGACCTCAACAATCCGCGATACCGCGACCCAACTTTTCGGCTCTGCTATTGAAAATTGCCGTTGCTTCTGCAACCATAACCCGGTGGGCCTGTAGCTCAATTGGTTAGAGCAGAGCACTCATAATGCTTTGGTTCTCGGTTCAAGTCCGGGCAGGCCCACCAATCTGTTCATCGAACTCTCACCGCAGACAATTCCTCCGCAACGGGTGAGATGATCCGACATCCTGCCAGGGCGTTCACCCTCGCTCATCCGGCCAACAGCCGTCGAATTTACCGGATTAACCGGCGTGACAGGGAAAAGTGGTAAGTTCCGGCCACGAGCGGAAGTCTTGTAACCGAATCATCCGGCAAAGGGAGCGGCTGACCGGATTGACGGACTCCTTGCGGCGGAACCGGAAGAATCAGCGTCGCGGAACTGTTCGGCGGAATCGTGACGTCGTAAAGGATTTGGTCCTTCTCGACCCGCCAGCCCGAAGCGATGACGCCGTAAGGCGAATCGAATGCAGCTTTGGCGTGGGAGAGCCGGGAGGTGAATTGCGGGGCCAGGAAAAAATGTTTGTAGCCGGGGCTGGCGTCATCGGGTTGAATGCCCGCCGCGCCGGAGTAAAGCCATGCGCCGACGGAACCGAGCGAGTAATGGTTGAAGGAATTCATCGAGGAATCCTGGAAGCCGCGCTCCGGCGTCCAGCCATCCCAACGCTCCCAAATCGTGGTGGCACCGTTCTTCACGGAAAACAGCCATGAAGGATAGGTGTTGGTCAGAACCAAATCCCAGGCGAGGTCGGAGCGGCCGATTTGCGAAAGCGTGGGGCAGATGAGTCCGTTGCCGACGAATCCGCCGGTCACATGGCCGTGTTGTTCGACGTTCTCCGCGAGACGCTGCGCGGCGGCAGCGTGCAGATTTTCCGGCAGCAGACCAAAATGGAGCGCCAGAATATATCCCGTTTGCGTGTCACCTTGAATAGCGCCATTGGTGGAAACGAAGGTTTGATTGAAGGCATCGGTGATGTCGCGGAAGAGCTTGTCGTATCTGGCCGCGTCGTCCGTTTTGCCGAGCAACGCCGCCGCCTTGGCCACCAAATGCGCGGAGTTGGCAAAGTAAGCCGTGTCCACCACTTCGGTGGGTGTCCGAACCGGCGCCAGATGGTCGCCGACGCCGCCGTTCAAAATCAGGTTGCGGGAACGCCTGGCGCTGAAGTCAACCCATCGCGCCATGAACGGATAATTGTCCGCCAGAAACGATTTGTCACCGTAAGCGTTGAACATCGTCCATGGAATGATGACGCCGGCATCGCCCCACACGGGCATGGCCGGTTGCGGGCGGGAGGCGCGCGGCGAGACATCCGCGAAGTCGCCGTTCGAACTCTGGCCGTCGTTCACGTCCACCATCCATTTGGCGAAGAAGGCGGCCACGTCGGCGTTCCGCGCGGCGGTGGGCGCGAACACCTGCGCGTCGCCCATCCAGCCGAGGCGTTCATCGCGCTGCGGGCAATCGGTGGGCACGCTCAAGAAGTTTCCGCGCTGGCTCCAGACGATGTTTTGATAAAGCCGGTTCAGATCGGGATTGGAGCATTCAAAGGTTCCCGTCTGCGGCGTGTCGGAGCCAACGACGATGGCGCGGAGATTGTCCGCCTTGAGTTCTCCGGGATAACCGTTGATTTCAACGTAACGAAATCCATGGAAGGTGAAATGCGGTTCAAGTGTCTCGCGGCGTGCGCCGTTCAGTGTGAATTTGTCGGTCGCCAGCGCTGTCCGGAGATTTTCGGTGTAGAGCGAACCGTCTGAATTGATCGTCTCCGCGTGGCGGACGGAGACGGTGGTGCCGGCCAGGCCCATGGCCACAAGACGGACATGACCGACGAGGTTCTGGCCGAAATCAACAATCCAAGCCTCGCCGCGCCGGGTGATTTTTTGCGGAGCAAGTTCCATCAGCGCACGCACCGGCGGGCCGAGTTGCGGGACGAGCGCGATGGAATGTTCCTCAACGACGGCGTTTGTCCAAATGGAATCGTCGAAAGCTGGCTGGTTCCAATCTTTGAGGGCTTTCTGCGCGTCAATGATTTCGCCCCATTGTTCGTCCGAGCCGATGATTTCACCCGGACCGGCTTTCCACGAATCATCGGTGCCGATGACATCCATCGAGCCGTCGGCGTAGATGATTTCGAGTTGGGCATTGAAAACCGGGCGCGTGCCATATTGCGCGACGCCCATCCAGCCCAGGCGTCCAGCATACCAGCCGTCGCCGAGCACCGTGCCCACGGCATTTTGGCCCGGATGAATCAGTTTGGTGACGTCGCAGGTCTGGACCATCACGCGCTTCTTGTAATCAGTCCAGCCGGGTGCCAGCAAATCATCGCTGACGCGCTGGCCGTTGATGGAAGCTTCATAAACGCCCAGCGCCGTGGCGTAAAGACGCGCCCTGGCAACCAGTTTGTTCACCACAAAATTTTTCCGCAGGTAACGGCCCGGTCCGATGGTGATGTCGTGATATTTTGAAGGCTGCGCGGAATAAATCGCGACAACCGTTGCCGCCGCCCAGCCGGAATCGTCAAAATCAGGCGCGAACCAATTGCCGCCGGGCGCCACGGCTGCCTTCCAGGAGCCGTCGGTGTTGAACTCAATGCGTTGTCCATCTGCCAACTCGATGACGCCGCGGGCGGCGATGGCATTTCTTCCGGCCGCGCCGCGGTCACGCCGGATGCCGCCCCGCACTGCGGCCGAGCTGATGGCGACGATATTTTTGCCGGGGGTCAATTGCCCGCCAATCTCCACGTGCAACGGCGCCGTCAGGCTGGTGAAGCCCGGGTGGGTGGGATGACCGTTGACATAATTGGTGATGAGGCCGTCCGCCGCCACATCAATGAATGCCCGTCGAATGACGGCGTTGGCCGGAAGTTTGACGGCGATCCGGACGGCGGCGGCCTGGCTCGCGGTGGAACCGGCATTTATCCAGGACGATTTCGCCAAGGTGGATTGCTCAATGTCGTATCGCGGCAAATCGGCGGTAACCCAACGGCCTTTCCACTCTGCGGCAGTATCAAGCAATCCCAACTCGAACGATCCCGCGTCGCTCCAGGCGGTGGGCTGGCCGTCCTTGTCCCAGATGCGGACCTGCCAGAAAACTTGCGACCGCGAGCCGAGGGGTTTGCCCGCCCACGGAACCAGAACGGATTGGTCGGAATTGATTTTGCCGGAATCCCAAAGGCCGGGCGTTGTGGCGTTGAGACCGGCAATGGAGGAAGCAGCGCGGATTTCCCAGGCAGTCTGGACCTCGCCGTTGCGGTCGGAACGAAGTTTCCACGACAAGCGCGGTTGTTGGTTGCCGATACCGACGGGATTTGAAAGATGTTCGCAGGCAAGGGCATAAATTTTAACCGGCGAAAGATTTTCCGCGCGGACCGAACCCATCACGCATAACGCGGCCAAAAGGGAAAGAAAGCGATGCGACATGGAATTTATTTGGAGTTTCCGGGTTTGAAATATTTGTCCGCGAAATCCAGAAAGGCGTTCCAGTCGGACGGCGTGATGGCATGCCCGCCGGTGTGATAATGAAAACCGAGGTCGCCGGTGATGAGTGGCGTGTCCACGGGCGGGCCGTTGGTCGTGCCGAGATCCTGCCTGCCAACCAACCGGTAAACCGGGCCGGCGGCCACCTCGGCCAGAAATTCACCGCGCGGATCCGACCATTGGTCCCGGGTGCCGCCGCCGATGAACACCGGGTGCGGGGCGTTCAGGGCAATTATTTCGTGCGTGTCCACCGGCATGTCGTTCCAGTGGCCGGCGTATTTCTGGAAATTGCCGGCGAACTGCCATGGAAAATTCGCCGCCATGTCGTCAATGGTTTCGCCATAGTCTCGCCGGGCGAGCGAGGAGCCCATTTCACCGGCGCAACTGGAATAGATGAGCGCGAAACGCGGGTCGCGCGCGCCCGCCAGCAAAACCGTTTTGCCGAGGCGCGAATGGCCGATGAGGGCAACGCGCCTGGCGTCCACCGCCCGGTCCTTCTCAAGATAATCCAGCACACGGCTCGCGCCCCAGGCCCACGCGCTGATGGTGCCCCATTCGTCCGGGGCGGGCCTGGCCTGGCCCGGCGCAAGAGTCAAGCTGATGACGCCGGAATGAAACGTGTTCGAGTTGTCCGGTTGCATGTCGGTGTAACGGAACGTGGCGTAGCCGTAGCCGCGCGCGAGAATGTTCGTGATGGGACCGGCTTCGCTGAAGCCCGGCCGCCGCACCGGACTCGCTGATGCCGTGTTCGTGGTGGCGACTGGAATGGGCGGGTTGGAAAAGAAAACAATGTGCAACAATACGGGCACCGGCCCCGTGGCCTTAGCCGGCAGATAAATATGCAGATGCACGACGGGCGCGTTTGTTGTTTTGCCGAATTGAATCAGGACGTGCTTGTGAATTGCCAAACCGCCCAAGGCATTGGTGTCCGTCTCGACGATTTTGCAGGTCGCCTTGGGCGCGCGAGCCGGGACACTGCCATAAATATCGGTGTCGTAAAGCTTGAGCAGTTCCGGCCGGCGCGCTTTGAACCACGTTTTGGCGTCGCGCACGGGTTCGCCATTCGCCAGCACAAGCGGGTTGGGCAGCGTGTAGGTGCCGACCTTGGATTCGTCGTAATTTGAGATGTGACCGGTCGGCGCGCGGCGGAGGGGATTGCCATTGGCGTCCGCGCGGGGCAACGGCGCATTGGTCGCAACCGTTGAATCCGCCGCACGCAAGGATAAATCAGAAACGAGGCTGATGCACAAGAGGACCGGAACGGCGCAATTTAAATTTGCTCGCATAATAATTGGCGTTGTGGCGGGTGTTAATCTACCCACCCCACGGGCCGGGGGAAGTCAAATCTGCGTCGCAATCCGGCATTCCGACCGGGGAGAAAAACTCTTGCCGCGCCGCCGTTTCTTTTCTGCTGTTGTTGAGGGCGAAAACCCCATGATCATCATGCTGGTTGGCTTTCTAACAGGTATTAGGCAACGTGGTTTGCGGCCTGTTTCATTTCATGGTTCAGTGTTATTCTGGACGTAAATGTCTGTCCAGCATATTCTCCGCGTTGAAATCGGCTGATCCTGCGCCGACAAAGACGGCAAAACCTTACACGTCAATTCCGTAGGCCTTGATTTTGTTGTAAAGCGTCTGGCGGCCGATGCCAAGGCGTTTGGCGGTTTCGAGCTTGTTGCCGCCGGTTTCCTTGAGCATCTGGACGATGGCGTTGCGCTCGACGCCTTCGAGCAGCGTGAAATTCGTGTCGTGACCTTCGGGGTTGGGGGTTTTGGAGTAGGAAATCGAAAGGTCGCTGGCCCGCACGTCGCCGCCTTCGCACAGCAGGACGGCGCGCTGGATTTCGTTCTGCAACTGGCGGATGTTGCCCGGCCAGTCAAAAGTCGTGAGGCGCTCGACCGCGTCCGTGTTGTAGCCGCGGAGGATGCGGTTGGCCTGCGCGGCGAACCGCTTCAAAAAGGCGTTGGCCAGCGGCATGATGTCGTCGCGGCGCTCGCGCAGCGGCGGCAGATGCACGGAAATCGCGCTGATGCGGTAATACAAATCCTCGCGCAGCTTGCCGTCCTTGATGGCTTCTTCGGGCCGGCGGTTCGTGGCGGCAACGATGCGGCAGTTGGTCTGGTAATCCGCCTTGCCGCCGACGGGCCGGACTTTTTGGTCCTGCAACACGCGGAGCAGCTTGCTTTGCGTGTCAATCGGCATCTCGGAAATTTCGTCGAGGAACAGCGTGCCGCCCTCGGCCTGCCGGAACAAACCCTCGCGGTCGGAATGCGCGCCGGTGAACGCGCCCTTGACCGAGCCGAACAATTCGCTTTCGATGAGTTCGCGGGGCAGGGCGGCGCAGTTGATTTTGATGATCCTATTTTTGTTGCGCGGGCTTAACGCGTGGATCAGGTCGGCGATGACTTCCTTGCCCGTGCCGCTTTCGCCGGTGATCAAAATCGTCACGTCGCTCGGCGCGATGCGTTCGACGGTGTGGACGACGTCCTGCATCGCGCCGCTGCGGAAAATCGGGGAGGCATTGCCGCTCATCGTTTCCAGCGCCCCGCGCAGGCTGCGGTTTTCCTCGCTTTGTTCCTTGAGTTCGATGGCGCACTTCACGTCCGCCATCAATTTTTCGTTCTCGAACGGCTTGGAAAGAAAATTGTAGGCGCCGAGCTTGCTGGCCTTGACCGCGATGTCAATCGTGCCGTGCCCCGTCAAAACGATCACTTCCGTTTCCGGCCACGTCTTTTTGATTTGCGGCAGCAAGTCAAGGCCGTCGGCGTCGCCGAGCTTCAAGTCCAGCAGCACCACGTCCGGCGACTCCTGCGAGAACGACTTTTGCAGCGCCGTGCCGCTGGCGAGTTCCACGACCTGGTATTTGTCCGAAAGCACCACGTTCAGCAAGCCGCGCACGGCGCTGTCGTCGTCAACAATGAGAACTTTGCCTTTCATAATTTGTTCTGCTTCCTGCAGGTTTCGATAAATTTCTGAAAAATCGCACGGTGCCGCGCGTGCGCTTTCGCCAGCCGCTCCGGATGAAATTGCACGCTCAACAGAAACGGCACCTTCGCCGCCATCTCCGGTTTCAATTCCATCGCTTCCACGATTCCGTCGCGGCTGCGCGCCGACGCCACGAATGGCCGCGCCGGTTCCATCACCGCCTGATGATGCGTGCTGTTGACGCCCAACGGTCGTTTCCCGCAAATCTTGGCGAGCAAAGAGCCGGGTGTCAACGCTGCTTCATGCACCAGTTTCAGGGGCTTGTCCGTCCGCCGGTGGTTCAACGCCCCCGGAACCTGCCGCCCGATGTCCGCCACCAGCTTGCCGCCGAACGCCACGTTCAACATCTGATGGCCGCGGCAGATGGCCAGCACCGGCTTGCGCTGGCGGAAAATTTCCTTGATCAGCACCAGTTCCCGCGCGTCGCGTTCGCCGCCGTCCGGCGTCTGTTCCACCGTCCTGCGGATTTTCACGGGCAATTTTTTTGAGTAAAGATCGGGATTGATGTCGTCGCCGCCGGTGAGCAGCACGCCGTCGGTGCGGCGCACGGACTCGGCCAGTGTCGCGCGGTCGGTTGTCGCCGGCGCGATGACGGGAATGCCGCCCGCCGCCAGAACCGCCAGTTCATACCTCATCGAAAGACTGACGGACAAGTCGTGGAATTCCACGCCGTGCTTCTCAATGCTCGGCGAAATCAAAATGAATGGCGGTCTGGCCATGCGCGGAGTGTAACGCCTCCCGGCCAATTGTCAGCGCAAAATCAACGCCTTAAAAACATTGGTCATCAAACGTTGCGGCTGGTATGTGTGTGGATTGGAAAATTCCAGCCCGGCGATTTACCACCGGGCCAGTGGCGGATTTTGTCGGCAAAAGAACGTAAACAACTTTAAGAAGATGGAATTACATTAAAAGTTGCAAGAAAGTTCAGGGTGTTGTCGTATTTCGCTTTGTGTTCTGGCTTTTTCGCCCGCGCTTTCATCTCTTCCAAACTATGAAGCAGTTTATTCTGGCGATTTGTTGGCAGTGAAACACTCAAAAGACAAGCCATACCAGATTTTGGACTAGCATTGACTTTTTTGCGCATTGGAATGTCATATTGCTTATACAAATCCCGATAGCCGTCGTATTCATCAATGGGGCATCCCTCATCTTTCATCCTGCAAATTGCAGAAGGACAAAGGACAAATCCGAGCCAGTCGCAGCTTTCTGCAAGTTCGTAGGCCTCCACGAGTGCTTTGCCAAAAAATACACCTTGAGTTTTATCAGCATAAAATTCATCACACGACATGGCTCCTCGAAATGGAATTTGTTCTTGGATGAGAATTTCGACAAATAAACGTGATGCTTGCTCAATTGCACCGAACGAAACCCTATCGTCTGGCTCATCTAGCGGATAAGACGTGTAGATTATGAACGAATCGGAGAAAAAAGTAGATTCAATTTTTGAGCCACCCGGCATTTGCTTTTCGATGCGCTTGGTTAGTTCCTCCAAACACTTTTTAATGTAATTGGAAAAAATATCGGACGGATTATTTGTTTGGCATTCACGTCTGAAACCTAAAATGTCAAAGTATGACACCCACTTTTTTCCATTGTTTTTATCGCCGTAATTGAATTCTTTTCGCAACATAATTTCTGTTCCTTTTGCAGTGAACTTTGCCAAAGGTTGATTGCTTCACAACCTTAAAATCTCCCATGACTTGACAGTGACCAATCCGTGCGGAAATGATTGCCTTCATTGACGCCGCCTGTTGCCAGCGGTAACGTTTCAGCATGATTGATGTCGCAGAAATGCAGCCGCGCGCGGCGATGGCGAAAAATAAGTTCGAGCCGCTGGCGAGGGAAATATACACGCTCAAGAAGCAGCTCAACGCCGTCATCCTCGCGCACAATTATCAGGTGCCGGAAATTCAAGACGTGGCGGATTTCACCGGCGATTCGCTCGGCCTCGCGCAGCAGGCGGCCAAGACGGACGCGGACGTGATTGTTTTTTGCGGCGTGCATTTCATGGCGGAGACGGCGAAGATTTTGAACCCGGACAAAATCGTCGTGCTGCCGGACAAAGACGCGGGCTGTTCGCTGGAAGAAAGCTGTCCGGCACCCAAACTCGCGGCGCTCCAGAAAACCAATCCGAATTTCTGGACGATTGCCTACATCAATTGCAGCGCGGCGGTGAAGGCGTTGTGCGACGTTATCGTGACGAGCGGCAACGCGGAACGCATCGTCAACGCCGCGCCGAAGGACAGGGACATTTTGTTTGTGCCGGACGAAAACCTTGGTCAGTGGGTCATGGAACAAACCGGCAGACCGATGACGTTGTGGAAGGGAAATTGTTACGCGCACGTCGAATTCCGGCGCGATGCGCTGTTGAAATTGAAGGCGCAATTTCCCGACGCGAAGATTGTGGTCCACCCGGAAAGCCTGCGCGAGGTGCGCGATCTGGCGGATGCGGTTTGCTCGACGGAGAAAATGATTTTGTTCTGCAAAAATGATCCGGCGGGAAAATTCATCATCGTGACGGAATCGGGCATCATCCACCGGATGCAGAAGGAATGTCCGGGCAAGGAGTTTTTGTGCGCGCCGACGTTTGACGCGATGCGCGCGCCGACGGACCACTGCCGTTGCAGCGAGTGCAAATTCATGAAGATGAACACGCTCGAAAAAGTGCGCGACTGCATGAAAAAACTTTCGCCGCGAGTCGAATTGCCTCCGGAGATTTTGAAGCGGGCGCGCCTGCCGATTGAGCGGATGCTGGAGATTTCCGCGAAACCGCTGGAAAACGCGGGCTGAATTTTCGTAACCGAATTGTAACATTTTCGTCGCGCGGCTGTAACGGGGCTGTCACACGCTCCCGCCGTCATTTTGAGATCATCATCAATCAGCTGGAACATGAAAAAAATGATATTTCCCGTTGTTGGCGCCGGCGGTCTGCTGGCGGTCGCCCTGGCCATTGCAAACTCGAGACGCCATCTCGCCGTCGTTGGCAGTGCCGTGCTGCTGGTCGCGCAGACCAATGCGCCGGCGCAGCTCATCAACGGAGCGGGTTCGACCTTTGATTATCCGGCCTTCACCAAATGGTTTGAGGCCTACGGCGCGATGGATGCGTCGGTTCATTTCAATTATCAATCCATCGGCTCCGGCGGCGGCCAGCAGCAGTTGCTCAAGCAGACGGTGGACTTTGGCGCTTCCGATGCGCCGATGAGCGACGACAACCTGGCCAAGGCCCCCGGCAAAATCCTGCACATTCCCATCGTCGCCGGCGGCGTGGCGGTCATCTACAACCTCAGCCTGCCCGGCTCGCCGAAGTTGAAGCTGGACGGCGACATCATCGCCAACATCTATCTCGGCAACATCACCAAGTGGAACGACCCGAAAATCCTCGCGCTGAATCCCGGCGTGCCGCTGAAGGAAATACCGATAGTGCCCGTGCATCGTTCCGACGGCAGCGGCACCACCTTCATCTTCACCGATTATCTGTGCAGCGTGAATCCGGCGTGGGCGGATACGGTCGGCAAAGGTCCCTCGGTGAAATGGCCCGCCGGCATCGGCCTCGGCGCCAAGGGCAGCGAGGGCGTTGCCGGCCAGATCCGGCAATTGACCGGCGCCATCGGCTATGCCGAACTGGCCTACGCGGACAAAAACAGGATGCCCTTTGCCGACGTGAAAAATTCCTCGGGCAATTTCATTTCTCCCGCGCCCGATTCCGTCAGCGCCGCGCTGGCCACGGCGAAAGTTCCCGGCGATTTCCGTTTCTCGATGGTCAACGCGCCGGGGGACAAGGCCTATCCCATCGCCGGTCCGAGCTGGGTGCTGGTCTATCAGCAGCAGAAAGATGCCGGCAACGGCAGGAAACTCGTGGCGTTTTTGAAATGGGCGGTCACGGAGGGACAGAAACTTTCTCCGGCGCTGGATTACGCGCCGCTGCCGGAGGAAGTCCAGAAACGGGAACTGGATTTGTTGAACACAATTAAATACTGATTATCGCTCCGCCACCGGATAAATTTCGCCGCGTGAGCCGGACGAAGAGCGTTGTTCCTCCCGCTCTTCGTCCGTTTTGATTTTGAATAAAAGGTCGTGAACGAAACTGCGCCCAACCAACCGGCGAAAAATAACGCCGCGAGCCAATTTGGCGACCGCGCCTTCAAGGGGCTGACCCTGCTGATGGCGCTGTCGGTCTTCGTCCTGATCGGGCTTATCGGCTTTGAACTCGCGCACGGCTCCGGCATCGCGCTGCGACAGTTCGGCTGGCATTTTCTTTTCAGCAGCGATTGGGACCCGGTCAACGAAAAATTCGGCGCACTGCCGTTCATTTTCGGCACGCTCGTCTCGTCGGCCATCGGACTCATCATCGCCGTGCCGTTGAGCATCGCCACCGCCGTTTATCTCACCGAGCTTGCGCCGCTCTGGATTCGGCAGCCGCTCACGATTTTCATCGAACTGCTCGCCGCCGTGCCGAGCGTGATTCTCGGCTTGTGGGGAATTTTTGTGATGGTGCCGTGGCTGCGCGGGCATTTGTTTCCGCTGCTGCAAAAATGGTTCGGTTTCCTGCCGCTGTTTCAAGGCCCGATTTACGGCCCCAGTTTGTTGGCCGGCGGCATCATCATCGCCATCATGATTCTGCCGATCATCACCTCCGTCTCGCGCGAAATTCTGCGCTCCGTCCCCGGCCTGCAACGCGAGGCCGCCTACGCGCTCGGTGCGACGCGCTGGGAAGTCACGCGCATCGCCGTGTTGAGCTACGCGAAAAAAGGATTGTTCGGCGCGGTGATTCTCGGCCTCGGCCGCGCGCTCGGCGAAACGATGGCCGTCACGATGGTCATCGGCAACAGCCCGCAAATCGCCAAATCCCTTTTCGCGCCCGGCTACACGCTGGCCAGCGTCGTTGCCAACGAATTCAGCGAGGCCACCAGCGACACCTATTTGAGCGCGCTGTTTGAAATCGGCCTCGTGCTGCTCGGCGTGACCGTGCTGGTCAACGCGCTGGCGCAACTGCTATTGAAAACCTTCGCCGGGCCGGGCGTGAAACCGCAGCATTGAAAATGGACGCCGCGAACCACAACTGGCGCAAAGCCAAAAACACGATGATGCAGACGCTCGCATTTGCGTGCGCGATTCTGGTCATCCTGCCGCTTGTGCTCGTGTTTTTCCATCTCGTGACGCAGGGCGCCAGTTCGATCAACTGGGCCTTCTTCACGCAATTGCCGAAACCCGTCGGTGAAGTCGGCGGCGGCATGGCGAACGCCATCTTGGGCACGTTCATTTTGATTACACTTGCGTCGCTCATCGGCGTGCCGGTCGGCGTGCTCGGCGGCGTTTTCCTTTCCGAATACACCCACAAGCGGCTCAACTGGTGGATTCGTTTCACCGCCGACGTCACCAACGGCGTGCCGTCCATCACCTGGGGCATGGTCGTTTATGCGCTCATCGTTGTGCCGATGAAGGGATTCTCCACGCTGGCCGGCGGCATCGTGCTTGGCCTGATGATGATTCCGCTCATCATGCGGACGACCGAAGAAGTCTTGCAACTCGTCCCCAGCGGTTACCGCGAGGCCGCGCTTGCGCTGGGCATCGCGCAGTGGCGCATGATCATACAAATCGTCGTCCGCACCGCGCTCAAGGGCATCATCACCGGCATCCTGCTGGCGCTCGCGCGCGTCGCGGGCGAAACCGCGCCGCTGCTCTTCACCGCGTTTGGCAACGGCTACTGGACGCACAAACTGACCGAGCCCATCGCCGCGCTGCCGCTGCAAATTTTCAACTACGCCATTTCGCCTTACGACGACTGGCACCGGCAGGCGTGGGCGGGCGCGCTGGTCTTGATTTTGCTCGTGACCGCCGTCAACATCAGCGTCCGTGTGCTGACACGCGACCGCTTCAGCCGGCGCAGCGCCTGAAAAAATAAAACATGGCCGCCATTTCACAATCAACGTCCGGCGCCGGTGCGGAACAGAAATCCGCGACCGACACGGCCCTGGCCGTGCGCAACCTCTCGGTTTTTTTCAACGACAAGGCGGTGCTCAAAAACGTCACGATGGACATCGCCGCCCGCGCCGTCACCGCCATCATCGGGCCGAGCGGCTGCGGCAAATCCACATTTCTCCGCGCAATCAACCGGATGCACGAATTGAATCCCGAAGCGCGCATGGACGGCGAGATTTGTTTGTTTGGCGACAACATTTACGGTTCCGGCATCGAGCCGGTGATTGTGCGCCGGCGCGTCGGCATGGTGTTCCAGAAATCCAATCCGTTTCCGACCATGTCCATCAACGAGAACGTCACCGTCGGCCTGCGCTTGAACGGCGTGCGCGACAAAAAAATCCTCGCCGAACGCACCGAGCAGTCGCTCCGCATGGCGGCGTTGTGGGACGAAGTGAAGGATCGTCTTCACGCGCCGGCGATCAGTTTGTCCGGCGGCCAGCAGCAGCGGTTGTGCATCGCCCGCGCGCTGGCGGTGCAGCCGGAAGTGCTGCTCATGGACGAACCGGCGTCCGCGCTCGACCCGCTGGCGACGCAGAAAATTGAGGACTTGATCATCGAGCTGAAAAAGATTTACACCATCGTCATTGTGACGCACAACATGCAGCAGGCCGCGCGGTCGTCGGATTTCACGGCGTTTTTCTACCTCGGCGAACTGGTTGAGTTCGGGCCGACGGCGAAAATTTTCACCAGCCCGGCTCAGAAACGCACGGAAGATTATGTGACAGGACGGTTCGGTTGAGCTAATTTCAGATTCAGGATATGGACAATCATTTCGAAACGGGACTCGACGTGTTGAAGCAAAAACTTCTGACGATGGCCAGCCACGCCGAGACCGCCGTGAATCGCGCGGTGCAGGCGCTCGTTCAGCGCGATTCCGATCTCGCGCAGCGCGTGAAGGAGGACGACCGCGTCATTGACCAGTTTGAAGTCGAGATTGACGAACTCGCCATCCAACTTTTGACGAAAGCGCCGCTCGCGACGAATTTGCGCCTCGTCACCGTCGCCATGAAAATTTCGCAGGATCTCGAACGCATTGGTGACGAAGCATCGAAGATCGCCAAGCGTGCGCGCGATCTCGCGCTCGAACCGCCCGTGAAAATCGTCCTGGATTTGCCGCGCATCGCCGGCCTCGCGCTCGAAATGCTCAAGGCCGCGCTCGACTCGTTTGTGAACCGCGATTCCGCCGCCGCCCGCGCCATCATTCCGCGCGACAAGGAAGTGGACGCGCTTAACAAGCAGATTCATGCCACGCTGGTGCAGCACATGGAGGAAAATCCCGACACGATTGGCCGCTGCCTCCACTGGATCGTCGCCGCCAAAAGCATCGAGCGCATCGCCGACCACGCCACGAACGTGGCCGAAGACGTCGTTTACCTCTGCGAAGCGCAGGACATCCGGCACACAGGAGTGAAAAGCCAAAACGCGACACCCGCGAGCGCGTGACGAAATGCGCTGCCGGTTTTGCGTAATGTTTGGAAGAAATTACAGGACCGCCAGATAAACCGCCACGGCCAGTCCAATCAGCGCAAGCAATCCCGCCAGCCACAGCCCGAAAGCCGACCCGAACGTCTGCCGGAATTGTCCCCGGTCAATCGCCCGGACACAATGGCGATGGCGAATAGCCGCAACGACATTGACAATGATGCCAAGGGCGATAAGCAGGATTCCAACGGGCAGCGAAAAACCGGCGTGAGGCAATTTGATGGATGTCTGGGCGGCGGTAATTTCGCGCAGGAACAAACCAAACCGTGCCACGACAAAACCGAAACCCATGAGCGCGATGCCGGTCCGAAGCCACGCCAGAAACGTGCGCTCCGCCGCCAGGTAAATGCGCGGGTCGGTGTGGAAATCCGGCGATTCAATCACATGCAAAATAGGCGCTAAAAAACCGGCTTTGTCAACCCGGTTGATCAAATTTCTCGCCGGCCTTCAAAGAATTGCCGGCAAGAAATTCCGCCGCACTCATGCGCCGTCCGCTTTCGCGCTGCAATTCCAAAATCCGCAGCGCATTTTTTCCGCAAGCGACAACGATACCATTTTTGTCCGCCGACAAAATTTCTCCAGCCATGCCAGGGCGTGCGACAATTTCCGCTTTCCAGATTTTCAGCAACTGTGGTGGACGCGGCGGGATAATTATTGGCAAAGATTTTTTTGGATTGGTCGTCGCGCGGATTATCTGCGGTTCTGTTTCCCCACCAAAAAATGTGAACGCGCCCGGCCATGGCATGAACGCCCGCAGCCGGTTCAAAATCTTTTCCGCCGGTTCGTTCCAATCAATTTTGCCATGCTCTTTTTTAATCTTCGCGGCGTAGCTCGCGCCTTCGGGTGACTGCGGCTGCGGCTGGATTTTTCCAGCGGCAAAATCAGGAATCGTTTGCGCAAGCAACTCCGCGCCGAGTTGCGCGAGCCGGTCGTGGAGCGACTGCGAATTGTCTTCCGGCAAAATTGGCGTGCGCGCTTGCGAAATAATTTCGCCGGTGTCCAAGCCCACGTCCATTTTCATGATCGTGACGCCGGTTTCCGTTTCGCCGTTGAGAATCGCCGATTGAATCGGTGATGCGCCGCGATATTTTGGCAGGAGCGACGTGTGGACGTTCAGGCAGCCGAACCTCGGCAAATCCAAAATGGCCGGCGGCAAAATCTGTCCGTAAGCAACGACGACAATCAAATCCGGTTTCAGTTCACGCAGTTCGGAAACAAATTTTTCATCGCGCGCATGTGCCGGTTGCAAAACCAGCAGATTCAATTTTTGCGCGAGAATTTTCACCGGCGACGGCTGCGGCTTCAAGTCACGGCCTTTGGGTTTGTCAGGCTGGGTGACGACGGCGGCAACTTGAAAATTCTTGTTGCGCGCCAGGGTTTCCAGACTGGCGCAGGACAATTCCGCCGTGCCCATGAAAATGATTTTCAATTCCTTCATCGTTGCAGCAGGGCGTAAGCCGGCTCATTTCAAAAGAATGGAGCGGACTCACATCGGCTGCTGCAAACTTTTGATTTTGACGACATGCTTGAGAATGTCGTAAAAGGTTTTGACCGGCGCGCCGTCGGTGTTGATGCGGTGGACGAGGCTTTTGCCGTAGAAATTCAGCACGGGCTTGGTTTCCTTTTCATAGACTTTCAGGCGCTCGCGGATGACATCCAGGTTGGCGTCATCCAGACGGTTGTCCTTGAGCGCGCGGCGCTGCATCCGGGCGACGAGGTTTTCCTTTTTCTTCGACGTGAGATAAAACATGGCGATGACGTCGAGGGTGTCGCTCAACATCTCGGCCTGATGCACGTTGCGCGGAATGCCGTCGAGCACGAGCGTGTCGGCGCCGGGATGGAAGCGCCCCATCTGCGTGCTGGCACCAATGAAATTGCGCCACAAATCAATGGTCGGCTTGTCCGGCACGAGCGAACCCTTGCTGGTGTGTTCGATGAAGATTTTTCCAAGTTCGGTGTCCGGGCGCAGGTTCCGGAACACATCGCCGCAGGCGCAGTGGAAAAAATTCGGAATCGCGCCGAGCGCGCGGCCATGCGTGCCTTTGCCGGAGCCGGGCGCGCCAAACATGAGTATCGTGCGGTATTTCAAGCGTCCTTTGTTTTGAGCTGGATTTCCTGGATGTCGCCGAACGGCAGTGAAACCGCCTGTTTTGCACCACCCTGCAACGTCTCGAAACTGATGTCGTTGGTGGCGACGGACGCGATGCGTTCGACGATGAATTCGCCCTTCGTCGCCCTCAAAATCAGTTCCTTGTCGCGATCCTCGTCGCGGCGGACGGAACCGAAAAATCCCGGAAACCGCGTCTCGAAAAACCGGCGGTTGAACGTGAACTGCCCGCGCTGGAAAATCTGCGGCGGAGTTTTGGTCGTGCCGGGCTGCCACGACGCGGCGACGATGTGGATTTCCTCCGGCTTCGGCTCGTTGCCCGGCACGGTGAACCCCGCCTGATCGGTCGCTTCGACCGGCGTTTCGTCGGCGACCGGCGCAGCGGGTGCCGGCAACGAAAGAAAAATGATCGGCCCGGCAACCGGCAGCACCGCCGCCACGCCCATCACCACCGGGATGGGCTTGCCCCGGCAGACCGCGACTTCGAATCCGGCGTAAAGGTTCGCCGCGTAAATCAGAAACAAAACGAACAGTCCGGCCGACGACGTGAACAGCCCGCCGATCAACGACGGCTTTGGCGGCAGATCCAGCCGCTGGACGGGCTGGATTTGGACCTCGGCCTTCCGGGGTAGTTCCGCCGCCGGGATTTCAATGAACGGCTCCACGAGCGGCTTGATTTTCGGATTTTGCGCCAGTTGCTTCAGCCCATCCTGCGAAAATTTTGTCCACAACACGTTCGTGTAAGTCTCATCCGTCAGACGGAAAGTGATGCCGCTCTCGGTGAACTTGATGATGTCGCCCGCCAGCGACGAGCCGTCGGCCAGCGGAAACGTATCCGCGCGGACGGCCAGCAGCAATCCGCAAAGCCAGAGGCCGGAAATTGTCCACAGGATTTTGCGCACGAGGACTTTTTAGCAAAGGCCGGGTAATGGTGAAAGCAAATTCAGCAGCAACCGAACAAAACGAAGGTGGACAAGTCGAAAACGTGGATTTAAGGTTCAAATCCGTGAACCAACCGTTGCCATCCTTTTCCGGCGGATTGCCTTGAGCGCATGAAAGAGTTCACCTGTTCAACCTGCGGGAAAGTGTGGCCGGAAAATTACTGCCCGGAGTGCGCCCGCACGATTGACCGGACCTTGACCGGACCGCCGCCCGCCGATGCTCCCGTCAAAGCGGAGCCTTCGCAGACACTTTGGGCGCTGAACATGGTTTCAAAACCGCTTCCTCCGAAGCCGGTCGCATCCGCGCCGGCAAATCCGCCCCGGCCAGCGGTCGTGCCGCTCTACCGGATTTGGTGCGGACTCATTTTGATGGTGTATGTCGCCATCGCCATGCATGAAGGATTGATCCTCGCGGGAAAAGAACCGCCCGAACTTGGACTGCTGGCGGACGTCGCGTCGCGCGACGACCCGAAATTGCGCGGGCAGTTGCTCGCGGAAGAGCGCGAGAACAGCATCATCGGGGTGGGACTTGCCGCCGCCGGCTCGGCGCTGTTCCTTCTGGGAATGTTTTCGCCCCGGACATCGTGGGCCTGGGTCTTGGGCTGCGTCGCCATCGTCGTCTCAATCGTCCCGCTGTGCGTGTCGGTCGCCGTGGCCGTTCCGCTGCTCGTCTTCTGGCTCAAGCCGGAGACCAGGCAATACTTTGGCCGGCGATGAAATGCGCCTTGTCCTTTATTTCAAAGAAAATTCTACTGGGCAAGGAAAAGACGGAGTGCATAAAAATTTAAGTCATGTTATAGTTTGGGCGTCTCAAGCGGCGTTTACAAAACCATGAAAGCCATACGAAATCTGATTCAAATCTGGCTGTTGTGCGCGGCGATGCTTCAAGCCGTAACCAGCGGCGCACAACCCGTGACCAAGATTGCCGCCGGAGGCTATCACAGCTTGTTTCTCAAGAGCGATGGCAGCCTTTGGGCCATGGGCTTAAACAGTTATGGCCAGTTGGGCGATGGCACTTACAACAAAACCAACAGGCCGGAGCAGATAGTGGCCAGCAACGTCACGGCGATTGCCGCAGGTGGAGTAGGAACCCCACCATTCAACTCACAAGGCCATGACAGCCTGTTTCTTAAAAACGACGGCAGTCTGTGGGCCATGGGCGGCAACTTATCCGGCCAGTTGGGCGACGGCACTTTCAACCAGACCAACAGGCCGGAGCAGATAGTGGCCAGCAACATCACGATGATTGCCGCAGGAGCTACGCATAGCCTGTTTCTTAAGAGCGATGGCAGCCTATGGGCCATGGGCGGCAATAACGATGGCCAGTTGGGTGACGGCACTACGAACAATATGAACCGGCCAGAGCAGATTGTAGCCAGCAATGTCACGGCAATTGCCGGTGGGTATGCCCACAGTTTGTTTCTCAAAAGCGATGGTAGTCTGTGGGGCATGGGTCCAGTCGCGGCGTTGGGTCTCGGTGTCGCTTTCAACCAGATCAGCAACCAACCAGCGCAAATTGTGGCCAGCAACGTAACGGCCATTGCTGCCGGATTTGACTACAGTCTGTTTCTCAAGAGCGACGGCAGCCTATGGGCTATGGGTGACAACTCCTATGGCCAGTTGGGTGATGGCACTTACAATGACCCAAGCCACCCTGAACAGATTATGGCCAGCAACGTCACAGCCATTGCCGCCGGATATGACAACTTCGATGATGCCCACAGTCTGTTTCTCAAGAGCGACGGCAGTTTGTGGGCCATGGGCTGGAACCAAGTTGGTCAACTGGGCAACGGCACTTTCAACCAGACTAACCGGCCTGAGCAGATTGTGACCAGTAACGTAACGGCGATTGCCGCCGGAGAAATGTTCAGCCTGTTTCTTAAAAGCGACGGCAGCCTGTGGGCCATGGGGAGAAATGAAGAAGGCGAGTTGGGCGATGGCACTTATGTCATTACCAGTCCCTATGGAACCAACCGGCCTGAACAGATTGTCGTGAACCCGAGCTATAATCAAATCGCCGCACAGTTTTTAGGTGGCACCAATATGCAATTGTCCTTTTTCGGAAACGCCGGGGCGAATTACGCGCTTGACCGTTCCACCAGCCTGTCACCGCCCAACTGGATTCCACAGTTGACCAATCCCGCAAACTCGTTCGGCGCGCTGGTATTCACGAACACACCGGATGCAACCACGAACAATTTCTGGCGCATCCGCTCCTTGCCGTAGCGGCTCCCCGGCAGAGTGCCGCACTTTTCAGTTCTTGAAAAAGGAATACGGCGGTCTGCCGATTGCCGGCACACCGTCCAGATCGAGTTCTCTTTTCACCGCGCATTACCGAGTTCGGCCACCAAGTCTTCCACAATCCAGTTGGCGCGTGTTGCCGACAATTTGTCCGCCACCGCCCCGTGCTGCCAGACGGCGTAGCGGATGGTTTTGCCCGCATCCGCCTGCAACGCCGGTTGCGCCAGCAGCCCGGCAAGGTAGCCCGCCAGCGTGTCGCCGCTGCCGCCCTGCGCCAGATGCGGGTTGCCGGACGGGTTCACGAAAATCTCCCCGTCGCCCCGGCCCACGAGCGTCTGATGGCCCTTGAGCACCACCCAGCAGCCGCCGTAGCGCCGCGAGATTTCGCGCAGCGACCGCACGCGGTTGGCCAGCACGTTCTGCGGCGGCAGGTTGAGCAGCCGCGCGGCCTCGCCCGGATGCGGCGTGAGGACGCGCACCAGTTCCTTGGGGAAACTCTGCATGGCCAGCATGTCCAGCGCGCTCGCGTCCACGACCATCGGCCCCGGAAAATCGCGCCAGAAGCGGCGCACCATGCCGCGCATTTCGTTGGGCAAACTCGGCGTGGCCAGCCCCGGCCCGGCCAGCATCGCCGTCGTGGTGTCCGGCAGTTTTTCCTCCGGCTTCCACACGCGCACCATCGCCGACTGCAATTGCGACGCGACGGGATGATAAACTTCCTCCTGCGTGAAGAGCGTGACGAGTCCGGGTTGCGCGCGTTGCGCCCCGCGCACGGCCAGCACCGCTGCGCCGTGAAATCCATATCCGCCTGCGACCACCGCCAGATGCCCGAAAGTGCCTTTGTGCCCGGTCGCCAGCCGGCGCGGGGGGAAACCCGCAAAATCCTCCGGCTGCGTCCAGTTCAATTCTCCGTGATGCGGACAGGGAATCAGACCGACATCGCTCAAGACTTCGAGCCGCCCGACATACGGCACGTTGCCTTGCAGCAGCAGGCCGAATTTCGGCGCGCCAACGGTCAGCGTGATGGCCGCTTCAATCGCCGCGCCCTGCATTTCGCCGGTGTCGGCGTTCAAGCCGGAGGGAACGTCCACGGCGAGCACGGGAAGCTGCGCGGCATTGACGGCGGCGATGAATTTTTTCCAGCCTTCGTCGAGCGGACGGTTCAGGCCGATGCCGAACAAGCCGTCAATGACGAGCGCGGGTTTTTGTTGCAGGAGCGATTCGAGCTTCGGCAGATCATTTTCCGGCGCGGTCACGTCGAGCAATTCCACGCGGCGGCTTTCGAGATGTTCCAAGGCGGCGCGGGCGTCCGCGCCGTTGTTGCCCTTGCCGGCGAGGACGAGAATCAAGTCGTCGGCCTCGGTGAGCCTGCGGGCGCGGCGGGCAATTTTTTTGCCGACGCGCCGGATCACCTCGGCTTCGGTCTGGCCCGTGGTCCAGGTGGCGTTCTCCCATTCGCGCATCTGGGCGATGTTGATGACCGGAACTGACATGGCGCGAAGGATGGCAAATTATTTGACGGCGCAAAAGCAGAATGTCACGCGTGAAATTTTTAGCCACGGATGAAACACGGATTGAACACGGATCTTTCGTGCGCGAAATCCCGGAGCGCGGGCTTCAGCCCGCTTCAACGTTGGCAAACCAATTGATTTCCGTTCGATATTTGGCAATTGGAAATTGAAGCGGCGTGAACGCCGCGCTCCGAAAATTTGTCGCGGAGTGACGCTGGCTGGCGCTAATCTTTGACAGAAATTCGCGAGTCTGCTTTCATAAATCCATGCTGACAGAGGCCGCCGTGAAAACAACCGTGCACGCCCCCGTGCATGCACTGGGGCATAATACCTATTAGGCGACATATGCGCGCACTACGAATTACATTTCGCATTTTACTTCCGTTTGTAGTCATAGCATTGGTGGGCATTTGCCTCTTGGGATATTTTCGATTTACGTCAGTATATTTTGGCTTCAAAAATAAGAGCGCCAAGTATTACGCTGATTTTGCAGAAGCGTGTGATCTTGTGCTGGCGCATTATCCTCCAGGCACAAACATTTTCGTTAAGCTATCTGTGACAGACCCAACACTACCAAAGATTATCAGTGATACGCACCCGGCAGAAATGGGAGTGGCCTCCAATTCAGTTTGGGTTTTGGTTAATCCTAGCCATATGGATGGACTCGCCGTGATTTGGAAGCCACAAGACGGGGTTCTGACCATAAACGATGGAGACGGGCCTGAGGAGATTGTCTATGTTAGACACCGTTGATTTGCCACTTAACAAGTCGCCGGAGCCAATGCCTTTTGACGCAGTCAGTAAATTTCCTTCCCATACTTCACGCGAATAATTTCCGTCACACAATCGTCACAGGGTTGTCACCGGATTGAAATTGTGTGACGATTGGACGCATGATATGCAGAGAAGCGTGAAGCCACGGATTTTAGTTGTGGACGACGAGCCGGAAGCGGTGGAACTGGTCGAGTTCAACCTCAAGCAGGCGGGTTACGCCGTCACCACCGCCGCCGACGGCGCGGAAGCGCTCAAAAAAGCGCGCTCGCAGCCGCCGGATTTGATCGTGCTCGACGTGATGCTGCCGGAGATGGACGGCTTCGAGATCTGCAAGACGCTGCGGCTCGACCCGGCCACCGCAAAAGTCCCCATCATCATGCTGACGGCCAAGGCCGCCGAGATTGACCGCGTGCTCGGCCTCGAACTCGGCGCGGACGATTACCTCACCAAGCCGTTCAGTCCGCGCGAACTTTTGCTGCGCGTCAAAAAAATCCTCGCGCGCGGCGAGACGGCGGAAAAACCGCGCGACCAGATGCGCTTCGGTGATTTGCTCATTGACCTGCCCCGGCATCTGGCGAGCTGGAAGGGCAGGGCGATTGAGTTGACGGCGACGGAATTCAAGCTGCTCACCGTCCTCGCCCAGCGCGCCGGGCGGGTCCAGTCCCGTGACCATCTGCTGCGCGATGTTTGGGAATACGACAGCCTGATTGACACGCGCACGGTGGACACGCACATGCGCCGCCTGCGCGAAAAGCTCGGCGGCGCGGCGAAGCATCTGGACACCGTTCGCGGCGTCGGCTACCGGTTTGTGGAATGATTTTCGCCACAGATTTTCACAGATGAAACACAGATTAGGAAAAGCACCTGCCCGTGCCTCTCGAATAAAAAATCTGTGTTTCATCTGTGTTTCATCTGTGGCTAAATAGTTCCCGTGTGGTTTTTCCTTTTCATCCTCGCGCTTCTTGCGGCGGTTGCCATTCATTTCGCGTGGCGGCAAAAATTCCGCCGCCAGCAAATTCAATTGCAGGCGGACATCGAGGATTTTCAACGCCGCCAGCAGCAGACGACCACGGACGCCAAGGCGCAGCAGCAGGTTCTGTTCAATTCCATGCTCGAAGGTTTGCTGCTGCTGGACCGCCACCGGAAAATTTACCTTGCCAACCGCGCCTTCAAAAATCTCTTCGGCCTGAAGATCGAACTGCGCGGCAAGACCGTCATGGAGGCGTTGCGATTTCACGAACTGGATGAACTCGTCAAACGCGTCGAGGCGGAGCAGCAGGTGTTCAATTACGAACTCAAGCTGCCGGAATTGAGCGAACGCTGGCTGCAGGTCAACGCCGCCATCATCGCCAATTCCGCCGGCGAACGCGAAGGGACGATTTTGGTTTTCCACGATCTCACACGGCTCAAACAGCTCGAACGCACCCGCGAGGAATTCGTCGCCAACGTCAGCCACGAACTTCGCACGCCGCTCTCGCTCATCAAAGGCTACGTCGAGACGCTCCTCGACGGCGCGCGCGGCAATCCCGAAGTTGCCGAACGATTTCTCAAAATCATCGAGCGCAACACGCAGCGGCTTGATTTGTTGATTCAGGATTTGCTCACGATTTCCGCGCTCGAATCCGAAAGGATAAAATTGAACTTTCAGCCGATGGAATTGCGTCCGCTCGTCGAAAAAGTTTTTTCCGACCTGAAACCGCCTGCAGAAAATAAAAACGTCGAATTGGACAGCCAGTTGCCCGAACTCACCGCGACTGCCGACGTGAACCGGCTCGAACAAGTCCTGGCCAATCTCGTGGACAACGCCATCAAATATGGACGTGCGCAGGGCAAAGTCATAGTCGGCGGAAAAAAACTGGACGACGGCAAGCTGGAAATTTTCGTGCAGGACGACGGGCCGGGAATTCCCGCCGAATCGCTCGACCGCGTCTTTGAAAGATTTTATCGCGTGGACAAGGCGCGCTCGCGCGACCAGGGCGGCACGGGTCTGGGACTTTCGATTGTGAAACACATCGTGCAGGCGCACGGCGGCGAAGTCTGGGTGAAAAGCGAACTTGGCAGGGGCGCGACGTTTTTCTTTACGCTGCCGAAAGGCGAAACGCAAAATCAATTGACCTTGTGAAACGGAATCAAAAATATGAAAAGGAAAAAAGTCCTGTTCGTCTGCATCCACAACAGCGCGCGCAGCCAGATGGCCGGAGCGTTCCTGAACCAAATCTGCGGCGACGAATTTGAAGCGCACAGCGCCGGACTCGAACCCGGCCGGCTCAATCCCGTCGTCGTCGAAGTGATGCAAGAGATCGGCATTGATATTTCCGGCAACCAGACCAAGGCGGTGTTCGACATCATCAAGTCCGGCCAGATGTTCGCCTACGTCATCACCGTTTGCGACGAGGCGGGCGCGGAACGCTGCCCATATTTTCCCGGCCTACCCACGCGGCTGCATTGGAGCTTTCCCGACCCGTCCGGTTTTCAAGGCGCGGAAAAACTGGCCAAGACCCGCGAAGTGCGCGACGCCATCAAGGAAAAAATCGAGCAATGGTGCACGGAAGTTTGCTGCTTGGAAGCGGCTTGACGAACTCGAACGCGTATCAATACTAATGACTGACCGTTCTAAAATATATGGAAGCATCACCCGCCAAAGTCATTCAGTATTTCAATGGAGAAAAGCAAAACCTAATTCCGCTTTTTCAGCGCCCTTACACTTGGAAGGAAACTAACTGGCAAACCCTTTGGGACGACGTGCTCGTTCAATACGATGCGGACGATTCATCCACGCATTTTATGGGAGCCATCGTCTCGGTTCCCGCACGCAGCGTTCCCGTCGGCGTCAGCAAATACCTGATAATTGATGGTCAGCAGCGTTTAACCACGATCTCGTTACTCTTGTGCGCCATGCGTGATTGTCTTGACCCCAATTCTGCGGCACGCATTCAGGAAGTTTATCTCACTAATAAATTCCGTGAACCAGACGACACACCTAAATTTGTTCCGACGCAAGCTGACCGCGCAACTTATACTGCCATCGCCATCAACCGTGTGATTCCAAACCACGATGGTTTGATGGTTCAAGCCTATAATTTCTTCAAAGACCGGCTGCTCACCGGTTCTGATCTAAATGGCGACGCCATTTCACCCGCCAAGGTTCTGACAACCTTGGAACATTCGCTCCAAGTCGTGATGATTAACCTCGGCGACTCAGATGATCCTTATCTGATCTTTGAAAGCTTGAATCGGAACTATCCCGTTGACAAAACACATACAAGATGACGACAAACACTGTAATACTTGAATCGCTGGTCACACTGGCGGTGATAACGTTGCTGCTTTTAACCGGGAAGCGAGCGGTCTCGGCGA